>JAEEGL013881706.1_pt1 | contig 51358 bp, 25 predicted proteins | sample 9134231 | NCBI WGS metagenome assembly JAEEGL01 (sample SAMN16246548, study PRJNA631951) | gut metagenome | biome: gut microbiome; feature: rumen; material: fiber-attached | host: Bos | place: Iran: Karaj | collected 2018-10
ACAACAACTACATCGAGACCGAGAAGCACACCTTCACAGCTCCCTTCGTCAACGCCGAGGAGGTGCAGTATCTCGTCATCGAAGACAACTACACCAACGGCCGTCCGCCGCTCCATCTTGGCGGTGCCCTCTACACCACACGCGACACCGTGGACAAGGTGGAGACCATGAAGGTGACCACCTGTCTGAACCCGCTGCACACGGCCATGAGCATCTATGGCTGTATGCTGGGCTATACGCTCATCTCGGCTGAGATGAAGGACGACGACCTGCGCGCCTTCATTCAGAAGATTGGTTACATGGAGGCCATGCCCGTCGTCGTCGACCCGGGTGTGCTCAATCCCTATGAGTTCATCGGCGCTGTCATCAACCGCCGTCTGCCCAACCCCTTCATGCCCGACGCCCCGCAGCGCATCGCCATGGACACCAGCCAGAAGCTGCCCATCCGCTTCGGCGAGACGCTGAAGAAGTACATCGCCCGCGGCCTCGACAAGAGCAATCTCGTGCTCATCCCCTTGACGCTGGCCGGCTACGCCCGCTATCTGAAGGGCATTAAGGACGACGGCACTCCCTTCGACTGCTCTCCCGACCCCATGCTGGCCGAGTTGCAGGCCATCGTTGCTCCCTTAGAGATAGGCAAGGCCGAGCAGGACTGGAGCCCGCTGCGTCAGCTCTACAGCCGCAAGGACGTCTTCGGCCTCGACCTCTACGAAGCCGGTCTTGGCGAGCAGATAGAGGGCATGGTCAAGGAACTGTTTGCCGGTGAGGGGGCTGTGCGTGCCACCTTGCATAAATATGTGGCAGCCCGCTAAGGCTTTTTAGAGGACTGAAGAGGACTGAAGAGGACTAGAGAGGACTAGAGAGGACTCAAGAGGACTGGATAGGACTCCTCTAGCGCCCTCTAGCGTCCTCTCTAGTCCTCTCCAGTCCTCTCCTCAGCCTCTCCAGCTCGGCCTCGAGTTCTTTGATTCTCTGGTTCTGCTGCTTGATGGTGGCTTCCATCTCCTTCATCTTGCGGTCTTGCTCCGCTCTATATCCCGTGCGCACTCTGTACATGCGTTCCTTCATTCCACCTTCTTTGCGGAATCGCTCTTCGAGCGTGGCCAGATAGCCGTTCATCATCACATCTATCTGGCAGCACATCGTGTAGCCGATGTTTGCCATTTCCTCATTATTCCACCTTTGGAAGAAGGGTGCATAATCCTCAAGCCTGTTGTGCGCCTTTGTGAATTCGTGCATTTTCTGATAGCGAGGGTGCAAACTGTCCCATAGTGGCAGCTGGCGTGAGAGCAGATAGTCTTTGTAGTCCTCTCTCAATTCATGAATGCTGGAACGAGCCACATTGAGCAGTTTCAGTTCCATCTCAGTCGAAGTCTTTCCGTCTTCCGAGCCTTCAATGATGTTCTGTTTGCCCGACCGTGCTGCCTGCACCATCTGGTCCACTGTGCGGTCGCCATGCTTAGACAGGAATCGCTCACAGAACACGAAGGTCATCTGGTAGAGAGCCTCCGACTTCTGATAGAAGCGCAGCTCCTTCCAGTTCGCTCCTTCAAGCAGTACTCTTTCACTGTTGCTCGGTTCATTCATCATTCCTTCTCATCAATATAGTTGTCGAAATTAATATGTCTTTCCAAATGTCAATGATTTTTGTGCTTCTATTCAATATTCATTTCAAACTTACAATAATTTGTAATCTGGTGCAAAGGTATCAAAAAAAATGCTATAGAAGCGCTTTTTCAAAAGAAAAGTTTAGCCTGTATGATTCACGGAATGGCAACAGTCAAGAAAAGCCAAGGTCTGTTAAAAGTGTACAGAGCCTATGTACACCCTGTACAAAGCCTATTTACACAGTGTACAAAGACTTTGTACAAAATAAGCCAGCGTTCCGCGTGAGCGGCACAGTGATGCCGTCAATGCAGGGACTTAAGAAAGAGGTATGAATATCCGAGTTAGAGCCTGGTAGTATTTGATGCCTATGCTGAACAATACGACTGGTAGACTCGGGCGACGCGATGCACGAAAAAAAGCTCTCCCTGTTAAACTGTTGTGGAAAAACAACGTCTAAGAGAGCGACACATAACCCGAAAAGATAGTAATGAAGAAAAGAAAGAAACTGCTGACAGTCGTTCTGCTGACATTGACTGTGCTTCCGTTGAGTGCACAGAAGAAATGGACGCTGGACGACTGCATTAGCTATGCCATGCAAAACAACATCACCCTGCAGAAGAGCCGCCTGCAACAGCAATCGGCCGCAGAGGATGTGAAGGCACAGAAGGGCGCCCTGCTGCCCACGCTCAGCGCTTCGACCAACCAGAGCGTGGGCTACCGTCCGTGGCAGGACGCCGGCGTGGCCACCGTCACCAACGGGCAGGTGAACGCCAAGGTGGACAAGACCTACTACAACGGCTCCTACAACCTCAATGCACAGTGGACCGTGTGGAACGGCGGACGCAACCGCAACAATGTGCGTCTGAGCCAGTTGACAGCACAGCAGTCGGAGCTGAACGTGGCCGAGCAGGCCAACAGCATCGAGGAGCGCATCAGCCAGCTCTATGTGCAGTGCCTCTACCTGAACGAGGCCATCGGCGTGAGCCGCTCCACTTTAGAGACCAGCAAGAAGAATGAAGAGCGTGGCCGCGAGATGGTGGATGTCGGTTTGCTGGCACAGGCCGACCTGGCGCAGCTCACCGCCCAGCGTGCCAACGACGAGTATAACATCGTGGAGGCCGAGAGCCAGTTGGCTAACTACAAACAACAGCTGCGCCAGTTGTTGCAGCTGACGGCCGATGCCGACTTCGACATCGCCTTTGATGCCCCCCTGCCTTGGGGAGGCGCCGCTGGCGGCCTTACCGAGCAGGCCCTGAGCGACATCCCCGCCCTGCAGACCGTTTACGAGCAGGCACTGACCACACGCCCCGAGATTGAGAACGCCCGCCTCGGCATCGAGAGCAGCAAGCTGAGCATCGCCATTGCCAAAGCCGGATGGCTGCCCACGCTGAACCTCACCGGCGGAGCATCAACCAGCACCAACTCGCTGTCGAACAACGGATGGGGCAACCAGATGAAGACCAACGTGAACATGAGCGGCGGCCTCTCGCTGAACATTCCCATCTTCGACGGCAAACAGACGAAGACCAGCGTGGCTAAGGCTCGCATACAGCAGCAGCAGGCCATGCTCGACTTGCAGGACCAGCAGCAGCAGCTCTACCAGACCATCGAGGGCTACTGGCTCGACGCCACCACCAACCAGCAGAAGTTTCGTGCTGCCAGCACATCGGTGGCCAGCAGTCAGGCCAGCTTCGACCTCCTGCAGGAGCAGTTCAACGTGGGCCTGAAGAACATCGTCGAGCTGATGAACGGCAAGGACAACCTCTTGCAGGCGCAGCAGAACCAGCTGCAAGCTAAATATCTCACATTGTTAAACCAACAGATGCTGCGCTTCTACAGTGGCGGCTCAATTCAATAAACCATGAAAAAGACCATTATCATTGCTGTCGTGATCATTGCCGTCATCGTGGCAGCCTATTTCCTCTTCTTCAGCGGCTCTCAAGAGCAGAAGATAGAGTTTGAGAAAACCAAGGTGGAGCGCACCAACATCCAGAGCAGCATCACCGCCACCGGCACCATCGAGCCAGTGACCAGCGTCACCGTGGGCACACAGGTGTCGGGCATCGTCAGCCGCCTCTACGTTGACTATAACAGCGTAGTGAAGAAAGGGCAGATCATTGCCGAGCTGGACAAGACCAACCTCACCAGCGAGCTGAAGACAGCCCGTGCCAACCTGGCCAGTGCGCAGAGCACCATGAACTTCGAGCAGGCCAACTACGAGCGCTACAAGACGCTCTTTGAGAAGGGTCTCGTCAGCGCCAACGACTTCGAGACGGCCAAGCTCTCTTTCCTCAAGGCCAAGGAGCAGGTGAACACGTCGCGTGAGAGCGTGCAGAAGGCGCAGACCAACCTCGGCTATGCCACCATCACCAGCCCCATCGACGGCATCGTGCTGTCGAAGAGCGTGGAGGAGGGCCAGACCGTGGCCGCCTCGTTCAACACGCCCGAGCTGTTCACCATCGCTCAGGACTTGACCGACATGCGTGTCATCGCCGACATCGACGAGGCTGACATCGGCGGTGTGAAGGAAGGGCAGCGCGTGATGTTCACCGTCGATGCCTATCCCGAGGACCGTTTCATGGGCAACGTCACACAGGTGCGCCAGCAGGCCACGACAGAGAGCAATGTCGTCACCTACGAGGTGGTTATCTCGGCTCCCAACAACGACCTGAAGCTGAAGCCCGGCCTCACCGCCAATGTCACCATCTTCACGCAGGAGAAGAACGATGTGCTGGCCGTGGAGAGCAAGGCCCTGCGCTTCATGCCCATCGAGGCCATCCTCGCTGAGGGACAGAAGATTGAGGATGTGGAGGCTCCGACGAAGGTGTGGACATTGGACGGCAACACCTTCAAGGCCCATGCCGTGCAGGTTGGCATGACCAACGGCCTGCTGACTGAGATCATCAGCGGCGTCGATGCCGGCACCGAGGTGCTGACAGGCTTTGAAATCATAGGCGGTGAACAGCCGCAGGGGGCACAGGCCAGCAATCCCTTCATGCCAAGGCCGAGAGGAAACAACAGACAAGGTAATCAGCAGCAACAAAGAAAATGAAGGATAAGAAAGTCGTTATTGAACTTCAAAACGTGAAACGCTACTTCCAGGTGGGCAGCGAGACGGTGAAGGCCCTGCGTGGCGTGTCGTTCAAGATTTACGAGGGCGAGTTCGTCACCATACAGGGAACGTCGGGCTCAGGCAAGTCAACGCTGCTGAACCAGCTGGGCTGCCTCGACACACCCACCAGCGGCGATTATTTCCTCGACGGCATCAGCGTGCGCACCATGTCGAAGACACAGCGTGCCCATCTGCGCAATCAGAAGATAGGCTTCGTGTTTCAGAACTACAACCTGCTGGCGAAGACCACCGCAGTGGAGAACGTGGAGCTGCCGCTGATGTATAACTCAAAGTACAATGCGCGCCAGCGCCGTGAGGCCGCCGTCAAGGCGCTGCAGGCCGTGGGCTTGGGCGACAGGCTGATGCACAAGTCAAACCAGATGTCGGGCGGACAGATGCAGCGCGTGGCCATAGCCCGTGCACTGGTCAACGAACCCGCCGTGCTGTTGGCCGACGAGGCTACGGGTAACCTCGACACACGCACCAGCTTCGAGATGCTGGTCCTCTTCCAGGAACTCAACCGTCAGGGGCACACCATCATCTTTGTGACACACAACCCGGAGATAGCGGAATATGCCACACGCAACATCAACCTGCGCGACGGCAAGATACGCGAAGACACCATCAACCCCAACGTGAAGTCGGCGGCTGAAGCCTTGGCCGCGCTGCCGAAGATACAAGACGACTAAAGAAAGTATGAATATCCTAAATCTTTTCAAAGTCAGCCTCAGGGCCATAGCGAGCAACAAGATGCGCTCGTTTCTCTCGATGCTCGGCATCATCATCGGCGTGGCTGCCGTCATCATCATGATGGCCATAGGACAAGGCTCGAAGGAGAGCATCCGCGCCGAGCTCTCCACCATGGGCACCAACCTGCTGACCATACGCCCCGGTGCCGATATGCGCGGCGGTGTGCGCCAGGATCCGTCGGCCATGCAGACACTGAAGATGGCCGACTATGAGCGCATCCTGCGTGAGAAGAAATATGTCACCAAGGTGTCGCCCGAGGTGACCAGCAGCGGACAGGCCATCTATGGCAACAACAACACGACAACCACCATCTACGGCGAGGCTGCCGAATACCTCGACATCCGCCTCTGGACCATCGAGGAAGGCGAGTGCTTCAACGAAGAGGACATCAAAAAAGCCGCGAAGAAGGTCATCATCGGCCACACCATCGTCACCGAGCTCTTCGGCGACGGCGTCGATCCCATCGGCAAGACCATCCGCTTCAAGAACATTCCCATGACCGTCATCGGCGTGCTGAAGTCGAAGGGCTACAACTCGTGGGGCATGGACCAGGACAACGTGATGATTGCGCCCTACACCACCGTGATGAAGCGCATTGCCGCGCAGACATGGTTCTCGAACATCATCTGCTCGGCCGTCACCGAGGAGATGAGCGACGCCGCCATTGAGGAGCTGACGCAGATACTGCGCGACAACCACAAACTGCGCGAAGGCATGGTCGACGACTTCAACATCCGCTCGCAGGCCGAGATGATGGAGACCATGTCGAGCACCATGGACACCGTGACGCTCATCCTCGTCGTCGCTGCTGCATTCTCGCTGCTTGTCGCCGGCATCGGCATCATGAACATCATGCTGGTCAGCGTGACGGAGCGCACCAAGGAGATAGGCCTGCGCATGGCCGTGGGTGCCACGGGACCTGTCATCTCCCTGCAGTTCCTCATCGAGTCGGTGCTCATCAGTCTGACGGGCGGCTTGCTGGGCATCCTTGTAGGTGTCTCTGCCAGCGAGTGGGCCGTGCCGGCCTTCGGCATCCCCAGCAGCGTGCCCGCATGGAGCATCTACGTGTCGTTCCTGGTCTGCGTGGCCCTCGGCGTGCTTTTCGGCTATATCCCTGCACAGAAGGCTGCCAACATGGATCCCATCGAGGCTATCCGCCACGAGTAGCAGCAGGCTATGGATAACATCGTGGTCATGGTGACGCTCTTTGCCATCGTCATCGTGGGATTCATTGCAGGCAAAGTGGGCTATATGGGAGGCGACTTCGACAAGCGCCTCTCATCGCTCGTTATTGACATCACCTGTCCGGCGCTCATCCTCTCTTCGACGATGAGCGGCCAGATGCCCGACCGCGCCATGATTCTACCGTTGTTGGTCATCAGCCTCCTTACCTATCTTCTTCTCGCTGGCGTGGCGCTGCTGTTGCCCCGCTGGCTGACCAAGCGCCGCGATGACGAGGGCATCGTGGGCTTTGCCTTGATGTTCGGCAATGTGGGCTTCATCGGCTATCCCGTCGTGGCCAGCATCTTCGGCCACGAGGCGGTGTTCTACGCCGCCGTGCTCAACGTGGTGAATACTTTTGCCGTCTTCACCGTCGGTGTCATGCTCATCATGGGTGGCCGCGGCGCCTATACGTTCCACAAGCGGGTGCTGTGGAGCACGCCCATGCTGGCCGCCTACCTGGCCATCCTCATCGTGGCGCTGGGCATCGACAACGTGCCGCGTGTCATCAGCCAGCCGCTGACGCTCATCGGGCAGATCACCGTGCCGGCGGCGCTGCTCATCATCGGCTCCAGCATGTCGCAGCTCTCGGCACGCACCATGCTGGGCAACAGCACCGTCTATGTCACGACGCTCTTCCGCCTCGCCCTCCTGCCGCTGGCTCTTTTCTTCCTCTTCAGCGCCTTGGGCTTCCAGCAGCTGGTGGTCGACATCAACACGGTGGTCATCGCCATGCCCGTGGCCACCTACGGCACCATCCTCTGCCTGAAGCATGGGCGCGACATCACGCTCATCACCGAGGTGACGTTCATCACCACCCTCCTTTCTGTCGTCACCATCCCCCTTGTCGCCATGTTATTGGAAATGATGGGGTAGGGGGGACTTCTGCCGTTTTTTCTGTCGATGTATAAGTTTTTTGCTGCGAATGATGCCGTTGTCAAATATATTTCGTACATTTGCACGCAGAAAAGACATTATACTTGATTCGCTATGCAATATTACAGCACTAACGGGAAGGCCCCGATGGCCGACCTGAAGAAGGCCGTCGTCAAGGGACTGGCCGAAGACCGTGGGCTATACATGCCCGAGAGAATAAACCGTCTGCCGAAGGCTTTCTTCGACGACATGCCGACGATGCGCTTCCAGGACATCGCCTACAACGTGGCTGCTGCCTTCTTTGGCGAGGACATCGACGGCGACGGCCTGAAGGAACTGGTATATGACACCCTGAAGTTCGACTGCCCCGTCGTCAAGGTGAAGGAGAACATCTACGCGCTGGAGCTCTTCCACGGCCCCACGCTGGCCTTCAAGGACGTGGGCGCACGGTTCATGGCCCGACTCCTGCAGTACATGTTGAGAGTAAAGAGTTCAGTGTTGAGTGACATTTCCTCTGCTGGTAAAGAAAAGTCACTCAACACTCAACACTCAACACTCAACAAGACAGTCAACATGTTGAGAGTAAAGAGTTCAGTGTTGAGTGACATTTCCTCTGCTGGTAAAGAAAAGTCACTCAACACTCAACACTCAACACTCAACAAGACAGTCAACGTGCTCGTAGCCACCAGCGGCGACACGGGCTCGGCAGTGGCCAACGGATTCCTCGGCGTCGACGGCATCCATGTCTATGTGCTCTATCCCAAGGGCAAGGTAAGTCCCATACAGGAGTGCCAGTTCACCACCCTCGGACAGAACATCACAGCTGTCGAGGTGGATGGCGTCTTCGACGACTGCCAAGCCTTGGTGAAGAGCGCCTTCATGGACGCCGAGCTGAACGAGCACATGATGCTCACGTCGGCCAACTCCATCAACGTGGCCCGCTTCCTGCCGCAGGCTTTCTATTACTTCAATGCCGTAGCGCGTATAAAGGGAGAGTTAAAAGTGGAAAGTGGAGAGTTTCCACTGGTGATGTGCGTTCCCTCCGGCAACTTCGGCAACATCTGCGCCGCCCTCTTCGGCCATGCGATGGGACTGCCCGTGAAGCGCTTCATCGCTGCCAACAATGCCAACGACGTGTTCTACAACTATCTGCAGACAGGCCGCTACGAGCCGAAGCCCTCGATACAGACGCTGGCCAACGCCATGGACGTGGGCGACCCCTCGAACTTCGCACGCATCATCAACCTCTACAGTGAGAACGGCAAGCTGACGCCCGAGGAGACCCACCAGCGCATCACCAGCCTCATCAGCGGAGCCACCTACAGCGACGAGCAGATCAAGGAAACCATGCGTCAGTGCTATGCCGAGACCGGTTATATCCTCGACCCCCACGGCGCCTGCGGCTACCGCGCACTGGAGGAGCAGCTCAAGGACGGCGAGGTGGGCATCTTCTGCGAGACGGCACATCCCGCGAAGTTTAAGGAGAAGGTCGATGACATCCTTGGCATCGACGTGGAGATTCCCGAGCGCCTTGCTGCCTTCATGCGCGGCGAGAAGCAGAGCGTTCCCATGCCCAACGACTTTGAGGCATTTAAGCACTTCCTCATGGAGCAGTAAGGGAATGTTAACTGCATGGCTTTTACGATGATCCGCAACCAGGTGATTGTAAAGATTTTTTCCCAAAAAATACGTCTCTGAAAAATCTCAAAATAGAAAAAATGAGGGTCGTCCCTACACCGTAAAACGGACTTCGTTTTTGTTTGCCACGTTCTTTCACGGACTCATTCGGACAGCAGAAACAAGGAAATCTGCGCACTTTGCGGAAAATGTGCAGCCTTTTAGCGTCATAACCGACCTGTTTGTAAAATTTTCGAGCTCATTTATACTCAAAAAGAGGCTCCGCAGAAAAATTCCCAGCCTGGGAATTTTTCTGCGGAGCCTGGATTTTTTCATGGGGAGGCTCGCCATGAATGTCAAGAATCATTAAACGCCTATCACTCAGCAAAATAGCGAATACCTGTCATTTTGCGAAAATTTCGGTCAAGAATACATTTGGTGAATTCCAGCCGATTCTCGTTGTCCTAACTTTTTACTTTTGTAAAAAAAAGTGATTCAAGTTTCGCTCAAGTTTCAGGAGTTAAAGGAGTTAAGGGAGTTAAAGACAAATGACTCTCCATGAAAAGCCTTTGTCTCTGGGTTGAAATCCATAGCAAAACTATTGTCTTTAACTCCTTTAACTCCCTTAACTCCCTTAACTCCTTTAACTCCAAAACTTGCGAAAGTTGAATAAAAGTGGCTATTTCTTTACCTTGACCGTCTTGCCGTCGGCGTGCTGGATGATATGGATGGCTGGATGCCTTGTGCCAGCGCTGCGGTCGGCGGGACGTCCCTGCAGGTCGTAGACGATGGCGGGACGATGACTGTTGGCGGCATCGGGCGTGGGCAGGCCGATGCCTTGCGTCGAGGTCAACTCGTCGGGCAGGGTGATGGCTGGTGCGCCCTCGGGTGCCCTGAACCATGCCGTGAAGGGCTTGACGGCCACCTGCCCGTCTGCCGGCTCAAAGGCCGTACCCTCATCGTTGAGCATATACACCTGCTGCTGGCGACCGCTGACGGTGGTGCCCTCGAAGGTGTAGCCCTCGGCGCTGATGGCTATGGCAGCATCGGCCGTGGGCGTGAAGCGTGCTTCGGCGGCACTGAATGTCTGCGGCGCTGCTGTGGCGGCGAGCATGAGGTAAGGCAGATGGCGCTCGATGGCTTTGACCTCGGCGAGCCGCGGCTCTCCCTGCGCTGTCGTCTCAGTAAACGTGGCCATGCGCAGGCCGGCGGGCAGCTGCTGCGGGGTGAAGGGCAGCACTACGGTCTGCCATTGCGTGGCGGCGGGGCAGGTGAAGGTGGCCTCGTCGGCGGTGAAGGCTGAGGGAGTGAAGAAAGAGTAGCTGGCATCGAGCGTGATGCGTTCCGCATGGTTGCCCATGACGACGTTGCAGTCATCGAGGCCCTCGGGGACGTTGGCGGCAGCAGGTGAAAGCAGGTAGAGCGTGTTGGGATTGCTGTTGGGTCTCACTGCCTTGATGAAGTCGGCCGCCCCTGTCATGTCAACGGCCAGTGCTCCCGAAGGCGTGTTGAGCGTGGCCTGCGGTGCCATGCCTGTCACCGATAGGTTCTGCTGCCAGCAGATGATGCCGGGCTGTGGACGGCCCATGGACCGCAGTCCGCCGTCCTGTATGTCGCCGCCCTCGCTGTAGAGGATGCTCATGGCGTAGTTGGCCCCCATCTCGAGGTTGCCGAAGTAATAGGGTGCCTGCGCTGTGCGTCGCGGCTCTATCTGCATGGTCACGTAGAGGCTGCCGGCATCGTAGAAATAACCGTTGTCGGCCTGCTTGAAGAGCCACAGCCGCACCATGCCGTCGAAAGGCTCACTGCTGTTGGTGTTCTGTATGGTGACGCGCCCCTGGAAGCAGTTGCCATAGACGTTGCCTCCTGAACGGTTGCTGATGGTGTGGCTCATGTAGCGCAGCTGGCGGCCGGAGGCGATGCCCTCGTCGGTCACCTCTATCTGTCCTTCGCCCACGATATGCTCTCCGTTCCAGTCGGTAGCGAGCCAGATGTTCCACAGTCCTGCCTGCTCGGGCTTGAAGTTGAGTGCTATTGTTGCCTCTTGGCCAGCGGGCAGGTTGAGCAGTGTGTGGCTCTTGCTCCCGCCCTTGTCATTGCTCTGGCTGGCCAGCAGGTGTATCTCTGTGAACAGCTCGTCGTCGGCGTCGTTGCGGAAGGTGGCGCTGACGGGCTGGTTGTCTCCTCTCTTATGGTTGCCTGTGAAGCTGAGGGCGGTCATGGCGATATTGGCTATGGGGCGCATCTCCATTTTTGTGACGTTGCCGTCGGCATCCACCTCAGTATAGACATATCGCAGCTCTGGCGACATGTTGGTGCGCCAGGCGGTGTCGGTGGCGCGCTTGCTGATGGGCACGATGTGATAGTTGCCTTCGGGCAGACCGCTGACGGTAAACTCCAGGCCGACGTAGTAGTTCTGGTTGAGCTGCACGGTGGCATAGTTGCCTATGGCCGTCAGCCGTCCCTCTTCGTTGACATAGCCTATGCCCATGTTCCAGTTGGCCGACACACCCGACCAGTTGATGTAGTTGGCAAAGAACTTGTTGGCGTCCCTCAGCTCCCAGTCGTTGGCGGTGAGCTGATAGCGGTATTGCGGTGTGTCCTCCTCGTCGGCCTTCTGCCCGTCGGGCCGCTTCATGCCGATGATGGCATCCTGTCCCATGTTGTAGCCTCCGGGCGTGAGGCTGGCGCCTATTCCGCTGTTGTTGTCGGGGTCGAGCACATCGATTCTGAAGTATCCGTTGGACATGCCTCCCCATCCCCAGTTGACATGGAAGAGCCCTTCCACGTCGTAGCCGTCGAGCACGAAGGCATGGCCGCCGCCTGAGTTCTGTCCGCCGAAGGGCACAGGATGGCCTGTGGCAATCTCGTTATATATCAGGTCGTTCCACTGCTGCAGGGTGTACATGTCGCGCTTGGCCACATGGGTGCCGTCGTCGTAGTCGAAGTAGTTGACCAGGCCGTCGATGCCCTCTGAATAGCCCGATGACGACGATTCGCCGTAGGTCATTTTGCAGTCCATGCCTATCCAGAGCATGAGCTCGGCGATGGCTTTCTTCTGTGCCTCGGTCTCTGAGCCGTTGTAATGGTCGAGGATGTTGTACCAGTCGATGACCGAGCCAGCGGGTATGCTGTTGAGTCGCACCGACTTCTCACCTTGGTCGGTGCTGTATTTCTGTACATAGCCGGGGATGGTGCGCTTGGTCCTCTCCGGCCATCGGTAGTAGCCCACCACCTGTGCCATGGCCGTGGCCACGCATCCTGTGGCGCTGTGTCCGCCCTCGCTGCCGTCCTGACGGTAGTAGACGGGACACAGCTGGTTGTAGGGGTCGCCCTGGTTCCATGTCATGGTCAGCAGCGGCTCAACGCTGTGGCGCGCCGGCATGTGATAGATTTGTGGGCTGCAGGCTGTCGTCAGCTTCCTGTCTTCCTGCATGGCGAAGAGGTCGTCGAGTTGCGCTATTTGCTCTTTGTATGATTGCAGCATCCATCGCAGCCCGTCGGGGAGGTTGTCCTCGTCGAAGGTGCCGCTGTCGGCATAGCCTAAGACGGGGGCCGTGCGGTCGTCGCCCGATACGATGACGTAGCCCCGCTCTGCATTGAAGGCGTAGAGTGGGGCAGTGGTGCCTGCATTGCCGGGTGCTATGGCTCGGCTGGTGGCCGTGGCAGGGATGTAGATGCCTCGGCTGGCCATGAACTGGCGCGCGGTGGCGAGCGCCTGGTCATGGTCAACGGGGCTGGACTGGGCGGCTGTGGCCATGGTGAGCATGATGCCGCCAAGGAAGGTTTTTAGCAAGTGATGGATGGTCATTTTCGTTGTGTTGTCTTTTTGCCGTTTTCTATGACGATGACGCTGTGCCCGGTGGCTCTGCGTCCCATGAGGTCAAATGCGTGGCGTTTCACTGTTTGCTTTTCTGTCTCTACTGCCACGATGCCCTGTTCCTCGTCCATGCGTTCTATCTTCAGCGATGAGAGGCGGTTGCCCCATGCTCCCATGCGGGGCAGCTCGCTGTCGGTCCACGACTTCGACATGCCGGTGAGGTCGCTGTTGATGTAAGCCGTGAGGCGGTAGCCCTCTTCTAAGCGGAATGAGGCGATGTCTTTGTTGGCGATGCCCCATGCCGACAGCTCGCCCGTGCTGTAGCTGCCCTCGGGCAGGGCCACGGCATAGCCCTCGTAGTTGTTCTCGCTGTAGAGGGTGGCCACGGCGGGACGCTCAATGGCTGCGTCGGCCTTCGAGGGGAAGATGCGGTTCATGGCCGACGCCCATTTGTTGAGGTTCCATGTCTCGTCGTTGTACACCCACACGAAGCCTCCCTCCACGCCGTTGTTGTCTTTCCACGACTGCATCTGTGCCACCGATGTTTCCATGTCGGTTTGGTAGTTGGTGCGTCCGGCGTGTACGGGCAGCCCTCCCAGCTTCCAGTTGCTGGGATTGTTGCCGGCTCCGCCGTCATAGCACTGTATGAGCACGCGCTCGCAGGCTCCGGGCCGCTGCCGGTTGAGGCCTGTGACGAGGCTTTGCCAGAACGACTTGTTGGTGTAGGGCGCTATGGTGGTGGTGTAGCCCAGGTCGTACATCATCGCGTGGAACTTCACCGCCGTAGCCGCATCGTAGCCGTGCTCGTCGTCGTTGTTCACTGCATCGATGTCGGGTACGGCCTCCTTCAGCGCCTTGAAGTTGCGATAGAGAATGGTGTTCTCGCCCGTCCCTTCGCTGTTCACCAGGTCTCTGATGTGCAGATAGGACTCGTTGCCCCATCCGCCGATGCATATCTCGATGCGCTCAATGGCTGTGGGCCAGGTCTTCAGCGCCTTCACATCGTCGGCATAGTGTGGCTGGGTGGCGTCAAACACATACTTGCCGTCGCTACAGATGGTCTCGCCGTCGGTGGTCAGCGTGCCGTCGGCCTCGACATTGACGTTGAAGAGGATGACGTAGGTGAAGCCGGAGTTCTTCAGCGTCTCGATGGTACGGGGCCGTTCGCGGCGTATGTGCCCTCCTACGTAGACACCGCTGCCTGCCTGTGCCGCCACAGTGATGTATGACAGGCAGGAAACCAGAAAGAGCGATGCCTTCCTCTTGTTCCCCATGAAGGGAAGTAGTCGGGAAATGGCTGAACGGAGTGTCATGGCTATTTCTTCAGTTGGCTGTTGATGATGTTCGTGCTGCGTGTGCCGGCTGTCATTTCTGCGTGGATGGTCTCGTGGTAGAGGTCGACGGTGATGCGGTAGAAACCCTCCTGATAGACGTGCCACTTGGTGTCGTCGCCGCCCTGCCTGAACTGCGTTGTGGTGAGGATGTCCTCGTCCTGCGTGAAGGGATGCAGCTCGCGCGGTCCCCACGTCATCTGTCCCTCCAGCTTGAAGCGGTCGGGCTCCACCACGTTGAAATGGCCGAGCCAGCCCTCCCAGGTGAAGACGTAGGGATTGTCGTGACTGCGCTTGAAGGGCAGCATGTTGTCGCGCTTCCATTCGGTGTTGTCGGCGCCGTTGGTGATGGCGCTGCCGGCTATGAGCACTTCGTTCCAGGGCAGCAGCAGCAGTCCGGTCACTGTGCGCTTGCCGGTGTCTACGACGAAGCGGTAGGTGTCTTCCTGGAACGACACGTACCATCCCTCGCGGCTGGCATCTGTGGTCAGCACGTAGGCGAGGCCGTTGTTCACAAGATAGGAGTCGGCCAGCTGCGGTGCCAGATACTGCGTGTCGCTGCCTGCTGTGGCGGTGGTCATAATCTTCAGCTCGCCAGCGTTCAGCGCGCCGGTAAAGGTGAACTTCCCGTCGGGCCTGCGCGTCAGCTGCACCGTCGTGCCATCGGGCAGGGCGCTGCCTGTGGCCCAAAGGGCGTCTTGCGCGACGGTGGCGCTAAATGAAAAAAGAAAAATGATAAATGATAAACTCAGGCGGAGTATGGTTGACCTTTTCATAGGAGTACAGTTTTTTTGCCGTTAAAAATATAGATTCCCTTTGACTTTGCTGATTGCACACGACGCCCTTGCAGGTCGTAGGCATGGTCTTCTGTCTTTTTCTCTTGGAGCATGGCGTCGTCGATGCCCTGGGCTGAACGGCTGATGGCAACCACCGTCGGCTGGCTGCATGATGTGGCGGGAACACTGACGGTGACATGGCCCGACGCCTCGTCGTAGCTCCAGTCGCTGACGGCGCGGCCGTTGACGGTGGCGATGGCCGGTTTGGCGCTGACCCCGAGGAACACCACCTGATAGGAGCGCTCGGTGGGCTGACCGTCGAAGCTGCCTTTAGCCGCCCCGATGGTGAGCTGCTGGCCCTCGCCTGTCGATGTGCTGGCAAACTCTGTGGTGGTGTAGGCTCCGTCGATGTATGCCTGTGTGTCGCCTTCGTCCTCGTAGAGGTGAGAGGTGGGCGATGAGAGGTGAGAGGCGGGGGCTACGAGCAGCAGCAGTTGTGAGGGTCGCGTCTTCAGGTTGCTGACGGCGGGGTTGCAGGGAATGACGGCACCGGCCTTGATAAACCAGGGAGTCTCCTCGGGCAGATAGTCGCGGCTGATGACCTGCTGGCCGCTGACCAGCTGCTGCTGGCACACGTCGTACCACTGACCTTCGGGCAGCCACGTTTGGTGCCAGGTGGTGCCGTCGGCTTCTGGTGCGGTGACGATGGGCGAGACAAGGATGTTGTCGCCAAACATATACTCGCCCTCACGGCGGTAGGCCTCGTTCTCCTCGGGCCATTCGTAGTAGAGCGGACGGCAGATGCTGATGCCTGTGTCGTAGGCCTGGCGCGCGGCTGTGTAGATGTAGGGCATGAGCTGATAGCGCAGGTTGACGGCGTCGAGCAGCAGGGGGAAGTTGTCGTACTTCCAGATGCGGCGCTCGTTGCCGGCCTGGCTGGCGCCGTGGGTGCGGAAGATGGGCGAGAACACACCGTACTGCAGCCAGCGCAGCATCAGGTCTGGGTTCTTGTCGCCTATCTGCAGGTGTCCGCCAATGTCGTGGCCCCAGTAACCGAAGCACACGTTGGAAGCGGTGGCGGTGAAATAGGGCTGGAAGGCCAGCGAGCCGAAGGTGCCGTAGGTGTCGCCCGAGAATCCGATGGGGTAGCGGTGGCTGCCCAGCCCGCCCCAGCGGTGGAAGATGAAGGGGCGGCGGTCGGTGCGGTTCAGGCGCATATCGTTGTAGAACACGTGGTTGCACCAGAAGGTCTCGCCCAGACCGTCGGTGTAGTTGCTGGTGAGGTTCTGCTGCCAGTCGAGCCACCAGAAGTCCACACCCTGCTGCTCGCGCTCACGGATGATATACTTGAACATGGCGCGGTAAAAGCTGGGGTCTTCCAGTTTCCAGGGCACGCGTCCGTTCTCGCTCAGACCTGTGGCGGCGCTGATCTCGCCATAGTGGTCCTCATAGCTGGCCACACCGTCGGCGGGGTGCAGGTTGAGGGCCACCTTCAGGCCTTGGTTGTGCATCCACCGCAGCAGTCCCTCGGGGTTGGGAATGAGGCTTTTGTTCCATGTCCATCCCGTCCAGCCGTCCAAGTGCCAGTCCATGTCCATGATCATCACGTCGATGGGTATGTTGTTGCGCTTGATCTCGCTGGCCAGGTTGAGGAAGTCCTGCTGCGAATAGCGCTGGTACTTGCTGTACCAGTAGCCCAAGGCGTAGAGCGGCGGCATGGGCTGGCGTCCGGCTATCTGGATGTAGTCGCCAATGGCTTTCTTGTACTCGTGGCCGTAGCCCATGAAATACCAGTCATAGGCATTCTTGTCTACCGGCTCTGCCAGCCAGTCGATGCCGTCCACCTGCCCTTCGAAGGCGAAGGTGGTGCTGCCGTCGCCGCGACGGGTCTTCGGCGACTCGTCGATGACGGCCCATCCGGCTCTTGAGATGATGCCGTCCTCCAGGTCGTAGCGGTAGTTGTCGCCGCTGCCGCCGTCCAGGGTGCGACGGGTGCCCTTCAGGTTGAGGGCGTCCTCCTTGCCGGGATACCACACGACGTCGTGGCCGTTCAGCGGCATGGTGATGCTGAGGTTGTTGGGCGACTTCATCAGCGGACTGATGGTGGAGCCTATCTTGTAGCGCAGCGTCAGCGCCTCGGTCTCAATGTAGAGGTAGCCGTCTTCCTCACGGGTGGTGTACGACGGCACGGGCAGATGGCGGTTGATGACGGCAAAGGTGGGGCGGTCCTCAAAGTTCTGGCGCGTGCTCCACTGTATGCGTATCATCTGCGGGGTGAGCACGGTGAAGCGTGCGCGGCCCGAGGTGATGATGCCGTTTGAGGCCTGAGGGTCCTCTGGATTCTCTGAGCCCTCTGGATTGTCTATCTCCTCCGACCCGACCAGCTCGATGTTGTTCAGGCTCAAGGCTAAGTTGCTGAGCGGGTGCACGGCGGGCACATACAGCTCGAGGCTGCTCTTCAGCAGGATGCCGTCGCTGACCGCCTGCACCTCTTCGGGCGACATGGCTGAGCGCCAGAAGAACAGCTCGCTCCAGTGCCGCTGCGTGTCGGCATTGTCGGCATCGCCCACCGTCACGTCGGCCAGCGCATTGAGGCGCTCACGCTGCTCGCCGGCCACCTCGCTGTCTAAATAGAGCAGCGTGCGGCCTTGGGCATAGTAGTGGGTCAGCGTCACGGTGTGCCACTGTCCGTCAGCAAGCGTGCCGGATGATGTCAGTCGCCTGTTCGTAGGGTTGGTATAGACGACATGCCCTTCCTCGTCGATGTCTATATGGCCGAAGCGTGAGCCGGCTGTCAGCATGAGTGTCAGCAGGCGTCCGGCCTGTGCACCCTTCACGCGCACACTGACGGTAAAGGGATGTACGGTGCCCTCGCCCCTGAACTTCAGATAGCTGCCCTGGCTCAGCCTCATGCTGCCGCTGGCGTTGCGCTGCGGCTGCTGCTTGCCCATGGCCAGCGCATCGAAGAGCGACGGCGTCATGGCATAGAAGAACTCCTGGTGGCCGCCGGTGGTGGGGTGGGCGTTGTCCTGCTGATAGCCCGAAGCCCAGTGGCCCGCACCGTCGTCGATGGCGCCCAAGGTGTTTACAGAGGCCACGTTCCACTCGTGGATGATCATGTTCATCTGCTTGATATAGGAATAGTCCTCGGGGGTGAAGTCGCCACGGGTGTAGTTGTTCATCACCACGGGCACCATGCCGTCGGCTTTGATTCTGTTGATGATGAGCTGCATGTTGGCAGCAAACTGGCTGAGCGTAGCCTCTTTGTTGCCCGACTCGTGTATGCCCTCGTTGCCCATCGACAGGCCGATGATGACGTAGCGCGAGTAGTTGCGCGTCAGCTCGTCGTAGCGGTCGAGCAGGTTCTGCGTGTTATTGCCGCCGATGGACAGACCTGAGACATAGAACGGGTTGGCGGACACGCCGCTGCTGTAGCGCTGGCCCAACTGCTGGCCGTAGAGCCAGGCGTAGCCCTTGTTGCCGGTGGCTCCCTGACCGTTGCACACCGAGGAGCCGAAGGCCGAGATGCGGTAGGGGTCGGTGGGCGCCTCAAACGACCACTGCCGGGTGTTCATGTTGAAGGTCACGGTGTAGGTGCCGCCGTTGATGCGGATGTTGGACGAGCGGTAGTTCCTGTCAGGACACTCGAAGTAGACGTACTTGTCGCTGAAGAGAAACACATTGGCGTCGTCGAGCGTCACCTGCGACTGCCACACCTCTCCGCCGATGTTGGTCAGGGCCACCCCCTCCTTCGGCGCGATGTTGCCTTTCAGAAAAAGCTCCTCACTGGCAGCGGTTGTGGCCACGGCCAGGAAGAGCATCAAGAAAGAAAAAAGTCGTTTCATTATCTTTACCATTCTAATTGGATGATGTTGATATTTGTTTTAAAGATGGTTGTTAGTTACAATTCGTGATGCAAAGTTACTGCCTTTTCGCGTATGCGCCATATAAAATAGGTATTGTATAATCGTTTTTCGCTTTGTATAAATGGTTCTTTCTTGATTTTCAATGGCTTGCACCTCTCCTCATTCCTCGATTGTATAAGAGAAATATGCCGTGAAATGCACACATTGTCACAGAAGATGGCAGACACAGATTGTCCGAAGCCTCCGGACGAAGAGTCCGAAGCCTTCGGACAGACAGTCCGAAGCCTTCGGACGGAGCGTCCGAAGCCTTCGGACTTTTTTGAGGAAGCTTTTTCGCTGAAACAATTTGGGACAATAGCTGTCGCTTTGCCCGCTGCATAGCTCAATGCGCAACCCAATGCGCAGCAAATAGTCCCGAATGACCGATGGATTACAGGCAGAGGCATCGCCCCTTGTATCATGGCGCACCCACCACCCTAAGTCCCGAAGGGACGACGGAATATTCTGCCGCCCCTTTGGGGCTGTAAAGAGGTTGGGACATCTCTGACAAACCACCCCTAACCCCTCCTTTAGAAAAGGAGGGGAATGGCTGCGCCGTCATGTAGCCGTTGCAGAGGTAACTTATTCTCCCCCTTGCAAAGGGGGAGTTAGAGGGGGATTCATCTGCGCAGAGTGAATCCCCCCCTGCCCCCCCTTGCAAGGGGGGGGAATGGCTGCGCATTGAGCTACGCGGCGGGCAATGCGCAGCGAAAGTCCCGAAGGGACGACGGAGGACGATGGTGAGCACCAATCGTCCAGGCAGGGGCATCGCCCCTGTATCATGGCGCACCCACCACCCTAAGTCCCGAAGAGACGACGGAATGCAGGCAGGGCAACGCCCCTGTAAACAGTTGACCACCAACAAATGAAGCCCGAAGGGACAACAGAATATTCTGCCGCCCCTTCAGGGCTTGTTGTTCTGCTGCACTATGCAGGGGCGTTGCCCCTGCCTGTATTCCACCGCCCCTTCAGGGCTACTCCCCCCGAGATGTGTAATTATTTCGCCCCCTTTTCATGTTTTTTCATACATCTTCGGCGGTTATGTCGCAGGAAGTTAGTACCTTTGCAGCCAAATCAGGGAGCGCGGGCGTCCTTGCCCGCTATCGATGCGGGTGAAGATGCCAGTGCTCCCAGGCAAACAGCGATTATAACCGTTAGTTATATACAAGCCGTCATTCAAAAGAATAATGATTATGGGAAAATATTTAGACCCGAGAGCCGACCTTACCTTTAAGAAGGTGTTCGGCCAGCATAAGCACCTTGTCATCAGTCTGCTTAATGCCCTTCTGCCCCTGAAGGACGACGAGCGCGTGGAGAGTATCGAGTACTGGCCAGCCGACCAGATTCCCGAGCGCACTGAGGCTGAGAAATACAGCATCGTGGACGTGTGCTGCAAGGACAACAAGCAGCGCGAGTTCATCGTGGAGATGCAGATGACGTGGACGGAATCGTTCAAGAAGCGCGTCCTGCTGAATGCCTCGAAGGCATACGTGGCACAGACCAACAAGGGCATGAAGTATAAGAACCTGCAGCCCGTCTATGCCTTGAACTTCGTCAACGCTGCGTTCATGAAGGACGTGGACGACTACTATCACTACTACCACCTCGTCCACGACAAGTACACTGACAAGGTGATTGACGGCTTGCACCTTATCTTCGTGGAACTGCCGAAATTCAAGCCCCAGACCATCAACGAGCGCAAGATGCAGGTGCTGTGGCTCCGCTTCCTCACCGAGATTGACGAGAACACACGCGAAGCTCCGGCCGAACTGCTGGAGAACACGGAAGTGAACGAAGCCCTCGAAATCCTGGAACGCGCTGCCTTCACCGATGCCGAAATGCGTGCCTACGACAAGTTCTGGGATCGAGTTTCTACCATGAGGACTTTAGAAAGCGACTGGGAAGATAAAATAAAAGAAGCTAAGGATAAGCTAAATGAAATGAAGGCCAAGGCGGAAGAAGCCAAGGCCAAGGCGGAAGAAGCCGAGGCCAAGGTTGAAGAAGCCGAGGCCAAGGCGGAGGAAGCCGAGGCCAAGGCGGAGGAAGCCAAGGCGAAACTAAAGCAAGACAAGCTCGACGCCGCCCTCAGGATGAAGGTCAAAGGCTATCCCGTTGAAGACATCGCGGAGATTATCGGTCTCACCGCCCAGGAAATAGAAGGACTGTAATTAATGCGCGAGCTTGATTTGATGCCGGGCCAAAGTCAGTCATCTATGACCAGGGACGGAAAGAGCGGCAGCCAACACCTGCCTTGAAAGACTTCAAGCGGCACCGTGAAGACCGACGAGGAGAAGCGCCAGATGGCACAGACGCACCGCTTACCCTGTCCTCCTTAAAAGCCAGTTCCCCATTCCCCCGGCACAGAGAGCCAGGGAAATGGGGAACCCGCTTTAGGATGGGTTGAAGTGTTTTTTTACTTCACAACCACCTTCTTGCCATTGACGATGAAGAGACCCTTCTGAGCCTGCAGCACGCGCTGGCCGTTGATGTTGTAGATGCATCTGTCGTTGACAGCATTTTCCTTCATCTCGCTGATGCCGGTGGTGATGCCTGTGTTGTAGAGCACGGGGTGACCGTCCACCTCTGCGCTGAGGAACCAGATGCCGGGAGCAGCCTCGCTGAGGGCGGTGTAGATGGTGCCGTTGGTGAAGTCCTCAATGGGGCTTGCGGGCAGTGCGGGCCAGTTGGTGACAGGGTCGAAGCAGTTGGTGATCTGGATGTTGTTGCCACGAGCAAAGGACTCGCCGTTGACCACCAGTCCCATGTTGTAGCAGTTGGTGGTGATGGCGTCGTTGCCCAGCCATCCTGACAGACCGCCAGCCTCCCAGCCGGAGGTGATGGTGCCGGTGTTGTAGCAGTTGGTGAGCGTCAGCTTCAGCTCGCCGGAGGTGTTGCATCCCACGATGGCGCCGGCATTCTGGTCGACGGTCTCCACGTCGGCCTCGTTGCCTAACTGAGCGAGCTCAGCCGCGCCGTTGCCGCTGACATGGCCTACGAAGGCGGCGGTGAATTTCTTGCCCTTGAAGTAGCAGGTGGCATCGATGGTGATGTTCTTGATGCAGGCTCCGGCGGTGATGTCGCGCACGAGTCCCACATTGTCCTCCTCGGGGAGATCCATGACGAGATGGCTGATGATGTGATTCTGTCCGTCGAGTGTGCCGGTGAAGGCCTTACCGTTGTAGCCGATGCCGGGGAAGTCCTTCACGTCGGCCATGTCGATGTCGGCGGTGAGCAGGGCGTTGGCATTCTGTGCCTCTCTGGTAGCATAGTGTGCGAACCAGCTGAGCTGCTTCTCGTCAGCCAGCTCGAAGAATCCGTCGGCGTTGGCTTTTAGGAAGTCGGCCTGCACGTCGCCGCAGTTCTTGCAGAATCCCCAATCGTTGTAGTCATGTCCGGCCACGGAGTTGCCCTCGTTGTTCGAGAAAGAAATCTCGCTGCCTTCCATGGGCGTGATGCCGTCGCACTGCAGCGTGCCGTTGGCATAGACCACGTCGGTGCCGAAGGGTAGGGGATAGGCATCGGTGCCAATCTTCTGGAACCAGGCGGGAGCCTCGCTGCTGTTGCCGTTGAGTTTGTAGCAGAGCTCGCCGCTCTTCATCTGCTCCAGGGTAAAGGCAGTGCCCTGCTGACCTTCAATCTGGTACATGTTCTGTCCTTTCACCTCGCCCTTGCGCCAGAGTGCCTCGCCGTTGATGCCGGTGGCTGTGCTCCAGCAGTTCTCGATGGTCGACTCGTTGGCACCCATCCATGCGCAGATGCCGGCGTTCTCGTGTGAACCGGTGATGGTGCCGATGTTGTAGCAGTTGCTGATGTGTACCCTCTTCTCCGAGCAGCCCACGATGCCAGCTGCGTTCTGTGCCGAGCCGATGATGTCGGCCTCGTTGCCACAGTTGCGCACGATGACGCCGTCGCCCCACACGTGGCCGAGGATGCCGGCCGTGAAGGCTGTGCCCTGCATGACGCACGACTTGTCGATGATGATGTTCTCGATGATGGCGCCGCCTACAGCCTGTCCGAAGAGCGCCTGGTTCTGGCGGTCGGCATTGGTGACGAGGTTGAGGATGCGGTGTCCCTGTCCGTCGAAGTGTCCCTTGTAGTCCTTCATGTCCTGGCCGATGGGAGTGAAGCCCAGATCCTTCATGTCAATGTCGGCAGTGAGACGGGCGTTGCTGGCTCCCTGACCCTTGACGTTGACGAGGTATGCAAACCAGTTGAGCTGGACGCCGTTGGCAATGTTGAAGTAACCGTCGGCATCGGCAACTACGAAGTCGTCCTGCCACAGGCCACAGACGGTGCAGAAGCCGTCGACGAAGTTGTGGTCGTCTACGGTGCTGCCCTCATGGTTGGAGAACGTGAGGTCGGAGCCGGTCTTCGGCGTGATGCCGTCGCACAGCAGTGCACCGTTGGCATAGACCATAGCGTGAGAGGGAATGAAAGTGGGGTGTGCGTCCTTGGTGTTGCCCTCGAGGTTCTGGCGCCACACGCCGGCATCCTTGTTGCCGTTGAGTGCGTAGGCCAGCTTGCCTGATGTCATGTCGCCCTCGGCGATGACGGTGGCACCCTGGTCGGCATAGAGGTGGAAGATGCGCTCGGTGGTGATGCCTGAGCCGTTGCGCCAGAGTGAGTTGGCGCCGTCCTGGCCGTTGAGCATCTTGCCCGTGTTCCAGAAGCCCTTCACCTCGACGCTGCCGTGGCCGCCGAACCATCCGCTGATGATGGCACTCTCCCAGCCGCCGGTCACGTCGCCGGTGTTGTAGCAGTCGAGGATGCGCGTAGCGGGTCCGCCGTTCATCACCACGCCGATGATGGCGCAGCAGTTAGCGCCTGTACCTTCAACATAGCCCTCATGGCCCACGTTCTCAAGCGTCACCCATCCTGAGCCGTCGCTGGCTCCGACGATGCCGCCAATCATGGCGCCGCCCTTCACCACGTTGCCGGGACCGGCAATGAGGTTCTTGATGACGCAGCCGCCGTTGACCACACCGAAGATGCCGATCTTGTCGCCACCCTCGATCTTCAGGTTGTCGATGACGTGGTAGTTGCCGTTGAAGGTGCCGACGTAGCGGTGGTCATTGTCGCCGATGGGCGTCCATGCCTTGTCCGTCATGTCGATGTCGGCAGTGAGCTCGGCGTTGGCGGCAGGCTCTGCCTCGGCGTCGGTGCCATTTACTATCTTGGCAAACTCAATGAGCTGATCGGCGTTGCCAATCTGATAGACGCCGTCAGCGTTCTTTTCCAGTGCCCATGCGCTGGTGCCCGACAGGCAGCAGAGTGCCAGTGCAAGCAGTGATGTAAATTTCTTGTTCATAATAGTTGATGTTTAGTTGATGAGGTATTTAGTTCTTAACTTTCATGGTTGCTGTGTTGCCTTGCTGCCAGTCGGAATACTGCACGCGTCCGTTTTTCACGTAGCCGATGCGCAGGGTGCGGTCGGCTTGAGGTCTCTTGCCCTCGGCAGGGGCCGTCGTCACGGTGAGCTGGCGCTTCTGCAGTGTGGCATCGAAACGGCTGAGCAGGTAGTTGCCTTCGCGATAGCTGAAGCCGTCGCCGTCGTCTTCGTATATCTGTCCGCAGGCTTTGCCGTTGGTGTCGAGACAGACGAGGAGCGTGAGCGAGTCGGTGCGCAGCTCGGCGGTGCTCTGTGCGAGGTTGGCCATGGGGATGATGGAGCCGGGACGCTGGCGCAGCTCGGGTTGATAGTCGTCACGGTGTGCCGGCACAGCTGTCAGGTTGACGATTTGCCAGGAGCCGCCGTGGGGCTGTGCTACGTTCTCGGCCCAGCGGGGAGTGATCATCAGGTCGCCGCCTAAGAGGAAGGCCTGGTCCTCGCTGCGCAAGGAGCGGTCTTTGGGGTCGGCCATGAAGAGCGGACGCATGACGGGCATGCCGTCGATGCTGGCCTCGCGGAAGGCGGTGTAGACGTAGGGCATGAGCATGTAGCGGCGCTCGATGGCGGTGCGGCAGGCATCGAGGACGGCGCCGTCGAAAGCCCACGGCTCCTGGTCGACACTGCCGTCGATGGTGTGGTTGCGCACGAAGGGGAAGAACACGCCCATGGCCGTCCACTGTGCCAGCAGCTCGGCGTTGGCGTTCTCGCAGAATCCGCCGATGTCAGGCCCGTTGAAGGGCTGCCCGCTCAGGCCCAGTGTCAGCGACATGGGGACGCTGAGCTTCATCTGGTCGACCGACGAGAGGTTGTCGCCGGTCCATGTGGCGGCATAGCGGTGACCGCCGAGGAAGTTGGAACGCGAGAGGATGAAGGGTCGCTTGTCGGGATTGGCCAGCAGCAGGCCCTGACGGCTGGCGCGCACCATGTTGAGGCCGAACACATTGTGGAAACGCAGGTGCGAACCTATGCTGTGGCGGTTGTCAACAGGCATGGTGCCGCCAGGACCGCCGAAGACCGACGGCTCGTTCATGTCGTTCCACACGCCGTCGATGCCTGTGGCCATATAGTCCTTATAGAGCGTGGCCCACCAGGTACGCACCTCCTCGCGAGTGAAATCGGGGAAATGGCAGGGTCCGGGCCAGACGTTGCCCACATAGGGCTTGCCGTCGTGGTCTTTCACCCAGTAGTCGCCTGCGGTGCCCTGATCGTCAACAAAATATCCTGGCTCTGCCTTCACGCCGGGGTCAATCATATAGACCGTCTTGAAGTTCTTCTGGTGCAGATAGTCGTTCAATCCCTTGGGGTCGGAGAACTCCTTGGGATGGAAGGTGAAAATCTTGTAGCTGTCCATGTAGTGGATGTCCATCCAGATGACGTCTGACGGTATGCGGTGCTGGCGCAGCAGGTCGGCAATCTCTTTCACCCGAGTGTCGGGATGATAGCTGAATCGGCACTGCTGATAGCCCAGCGACCACAGCGGTGGCAGCTCCATCGTGCCGGTCAGGTTGACGAGTGCCTGCATCACTGCCTGCGGACTCTCACGCTCGATGATGACCACGCGGAAGGCTGGCCCCTCGCTGTTGAAGACAATGTCGTCGGAGGTGGTGATGGTCTGCTTCCAGGTGTTGTCGGCAATGATGCCGAAGGCTGTGCCGTCAGGCCTTAGCCCCATCACCCACGGGTGGCTCTGATAGAGATGCGAGCCGCCGTCAACGCCGTAGGCCGGTGTGTCGACGTTCCATAGGCTGATGGTGCGTCCGTTGCGGCGCAGCGGGCCAGTCACCTCGCCTGTGCCGTAGAGGTCGACATCGCTGCCCACATGAATGGTGGCGATGCTGTGGCCGTCGGCAGTGGTTGTGAACACTGGCTGGAGGGTGGAGGATGGAAGGTGGAGGGTGGAAGGTGTCAGTTCGTGAACAAAGATGGGCGACGGCTGGTGCTGAGTGGCGTCGTAGTTCTTGGGATAGAACACGGCGATGCTGTCAGCCGTCAGAAAAGCAGTCTGGGCCACCGCTCTCACAGCGATGGCCAGACCGAAGCATAAAAAACCTTTTCTAAAAGTCATCCTTACTAACAATTACTAACTAACCTTATTTCAAAACTTTCTTGACCGTGCCGTCGCTCTGACGAACAATCATCAGGCCGCGATGAGCGTTGCCGACGCGGGTGCCGCTGAGCGTGTAGATGCCCTCGGCCATCTTGCTGACCGTCACGTTCTCGATGGCATCCTCAGTGCTGTTCACATACTGGCCGTCCTTCAGCACGACGGTGCCGTGGGTGGCGTCGAGCACAGGATGCTCGTCGGTGCCCAGGGTCTGGAAGAAGATGTTCTCGCCGGCGCCCTGATTGATGTCGTAGCAGAGCTTGCCGCTGGCCACGTCTTCAAATTCTGCAGCCTTCACCTGTGAGCCAAGCACCTCGAAGCAGTTGACGAAGCGTGTGTCGCCGTCGCCGCCGTTGTAGCGTGCGAAGGTGCGTATGCCGTCGACCGACTCAGGAGCCACCATGCCGCTGTTGTAGCAGTTGACCACCTCGAAGTAATCGCCGAGCCATCCTGAGATGGCGCCGCACTCGCGCTGTCCTACGATGTCGCCGGTGTTGTAGCAGTTGATGATGCGCACGGTGGCCTCGCTGCGGTCGTTGACGCCCAGGATGCCTGCTCCGTTGGGGCCGTCGGCGCCGACGTTGACCAGTGCCTCGTTGCCGCAGTTCTCGATGGTGAGCACACCCTTGCCGGTGGAAGCGCCGACGATGCCGGCCGACCAACCGATGGAGTAGATTTCGCAGGTGTTGTCAACGATGAGGTTCTTGACAGTAGAGCCAGCCTGAATGAAGCCGATGAAGCCCTTGTTGCCGGTCACCACGTCGATGACCATGTTCGACACCTTGTGGCCGTGGCCGTCGAAGCTGCCGTTGAACGGATGCTTCACGTCCTGCATGATGGGGTTGCCCTCTTCGTTCACCTCGCCCGTCTCCTCGTCGTAGCGTGTGCCGATGCCTTCGAAGGTTGTGATGCCCTTCAGGTCGATGTCCTCCACCATGTCCACTTCGATGTAGCGTGTCTCAGCGCCGGTGTTCACGGCTTCTGCCAGAGCCAGGAGCTGCTGAGCGTTGCGGATGATGCGTGCGCCGCAGGCCGAGCAGATGTCGTTGGCATACTGGTGCTCGTCGCGCACCACGTCGCCCTGCGTGTTGCTGTAGGTGATGTCGGGCTTCATGGTGCCGTCGCAGTATTCGCCACCGTTGGCATAGACCATGGCGTGGTCGGCGAAGGGAACGGGATAGGCATCCTGTCCGAGGTTCTGTCGCCAGGCGTCGGTGTTGCCGCCTTTGTTGATGAGGTAGCAGAGCTCGCCGGTGGCCAGTGCCTCCTGTGCCACCATCGTGGCGTCGTCGTCGTTATAGAGCACATTGTCGGTGAAGTAGCAGTTGATGCGGTTGTCGACGTGGCGTGCCAGCAGCGTGGAGTTGCCGGTGAGTATCATCTCGCGGGCTGCCACGTAGCAGTTCTCAATCTTGGTCTCCACCGAGCCGTGGGCATAGCCGATGATGGCAGCGCTGCCCTCGCTCTCGGGAGCCACCATCGAGCCGATGAAGGCGCAGTTGCGGAAGGTGGCCCACTCGTGGCACACGGCGAAGAAGCCGCCGTCGGTAGCATCGCCGGCAAAGCTGCCTGTGATGTCCACATCGACGATGATGTTCTCGAAGGTGCTGTTGCCGCGGCTGGTGAAGCCCAGACCGCCGATGAAGCGCTGCGTGCTCTCGATGGCACCCTTCACCACGAGGTTGCGGATGTTGGCGTTGCGCACCACCTTGAAGAGGGCCACGCCGTCGTAGCTTACATTATAATTAATAGTAATGGTGTGTCCCTGACCGTCGAAGGTGCCGCCCTCGAAGGCCATCTTGTCGTCGTTCTCATTGGCAGAATAGGGGTCGCCGCCTATCATCACGTCCTGCTGAGTGTAAGAAGTGAAGTCGATGTCGGCCGCCAGTCGGGCGCTGACGTTCTTGTGTCCACGGTTGACCAAAGCGGCAAACCAAGCCAGGTCGTCGGCGCTGTTGATGGTGTAGGCACCGTCGGTGAGTGCCAGATAGTCAACGTCCACCTCGCCACAGACTGTGCAGACGCCTTTGCTGAACTGGTGCGGGTCGCGGTTCGACTCGTTGCTGTTCGAGAAGGTGGTCTCTCCGCCCTTCGAGGTGCCGTCGCAGTTGAGGTCGCCGACAGCGTAGACCACGCCGTGGGAAGCGAAGGGAACGGGATAGGCGTCCTCGCCGAGCTTCTGATACCAGATGACGTCCTGCGACTGGTTGCCGTTCATGGTGTAGGCCACGAGTCCGCTCTCCAGGTCGAGTGGATTGTCGCTGATGGCATCGCCCTGAGCGCCGTAGCTGTCGTAGTTGCCGGTGCCCTTGCCGTTGCCGTTACGCCAGAGGTAGTTGTTGCCGTCGACGCCCGACACCCATCCTGCGTTGTAGCAGTTGGTGATCTCGCTGTTTCTGTCGCCTACCCATCCACAGAGTGCTGCGCTCTCGCGTCCACCGGCCACGCCGCCCACGTTGAAGCAGCGGATGAGCTTGATGCCGCAGGCACTGCTCATGCTCACGCCGATGATGCCGGCAGCGTTCTGCTCCTGAGCACCCACCATGCCGGCGTTGCCGCAGTTCTCGAAGGTGACGATGCCGCCGCCGTTGGTGCCGCCGGCCAGACCGCCGACGAAGCACTTGCCGTTGATCTCACACAGCGCATCCATCACGATGTTCTTGATATAGGCACCGTCGTTGAGCACGCCGAAGAGTCCCACATACTCCTGCTCGGGCAGGTTGATGTAGAGGTTGTGAATGAAATGCTCCTGACCGTCGAAGGTACCCTTGTAGGGGGTAGCCACCGAGCCGATGGGCGTGAAGTCTTCCACCGGGGTCATGTCGATGTCGGCCGTCAGCACGGCGTTGGCAGCCTGTTCGCCGCCGTTCACCAGGGCTGAGAAGTCAACCAGGTCTTGAGCTGTCGCAATCTGATAGACGCCGTCTTTCTGCTCCAAGGCCTGAGCCTCGTAGCTCCACAGTGCTCCTACGGCGCAGAGGAGCGTGATGAGTAAATTCTTCTTCATAAGTTAGATCATTGTTATTAGTTATTTAATGCTTTTATATGCGTTGTTCACTTCACCAGTGTAGCGTTGACCGTCTCGTTGAGCAGGTCTACGGTGATGCGGTAGCGTCCTTCCTTCGTGACGGCCCACTTCGTGTCGTTGCCGCCTGTGCGCAGGTGCTGTTCATTCAGTATGTCGGTGTCCTGCACGAAGGGATGGAGGCTCTTCGGATGCCAGCGGTCCTGTCCTTGGAACTTGAAGCTGCGGCTTTCCTCCACGTCGGGGTGATTCTTCAGCTCGCCTTCCCATGTCCAGATGAAGGGATTGTCGATATCCTGCTGCATGAGCAGCATCTTGCCTTCGCACTTCCAGCCCACGTCGGTGGCGCCGCCTGCAATGAACAGCTCGCCCCAGGGCTGCACTATCTCGCCCCTGAGCACACGGTTGCTGGTGTAGACGTGGAAGCGATAGCGGTCTTCGCTCACCACCACCTGCCAGGCCTCGCCGGCCTCGTTGCTCTCGGTGTATGCTGTTCCTCGGTTGGCGATGTTGGCATCGGGCAGCAGCGCATTCAGGTAGCGTGTGTCGCGTCCTGCCTTGCGCTGTGTCTGGATGCGCAGCTCGCCGGCCTTCAGGGCTCCCACGAACTTATAGTCGCCGTCGGCCACCTTTTCCAGCTTCTGAGCACCGCCGGGTACTGCGCTGCCCACGGCCCACAGCTCCTGCGCCACTGCTTGGCTCAACGATAAATGACAAATGAGAAATGATAAAACAATCAGGCACTTCCTGTTGACAAGGCGCTTCATATTAGTAATCTGCATGGCTATATGTTTCGTTTTAATTCGTTATCAATCATCCATTATTTCAGTTCCACCTTGATGGTCTTGCCGCACTCTGTGATGGGCACATAGACGGTGGCCACGCGGCGCTGCTCGTCATAGTTCCACACACCGTTGCTGCACTTGTTGCCGTTGATGCTGACAGCCTGCGGGCGGTCGGTGCCTATGAACTCCACGGTGTAGGCGCGTGCCTCTGGCATCCCGCTGAAGCGGCCCTTGCGCGGCTCTATGGTCAGCGTGTTGGCCTGGTGGCGCATCGTCGTGGTGGTGAACTCGCCGTTCTTGTAGGCCTCGCTGTCGCCCTCGTCCTCATAGAGCGATGTCTGTCCGTCGCCGCCGGGCACCACCTTCACGATGAGGCGGTCGGGGCGGGTGTTCAGGTTGAGCATGGGCGGGTTGTTGACGATGATGCTGCCGGCACGGTAGAAATAGGGTATCTCCTGCTGTGTGTAGCTGTCGGTGAACGAGCGCTTGCCTTCCACTACCTGATTGCGGCACACGTCGAACCATCGGCCCTCGGGCAGCCATGTGCGGCGCACGGTCTTCCCGTCGGCACCCGACGGGCTGACGACAGGCGCCACGAGGATGTCGTCGCCAAACATGTATTCGTCTTCATAGAGGTAGCTCTCGTTCTGCTCAGGCCACTCGTAGTAGAGGGGGCGGCAGATGCTGACGCCTGTGTCGTAGGCCTGTCGGCAGGCGGTGTAGATGTAGGGCATGAGGGCATAGCGCAGCTTCACCGTCTCGAGCAAGAGTGGGAAGTTGTCGTACTTCCATATGCGGCGCTCAATGCCGGGCCAGTTGGTGGCGTGGGTGCGGAAGATGGGTGTGAAGACACCGTACTGCATCCAGCGCAGGTAGATCTCCGGGTCGTTGTCGCCCGTCTGCTGGTGTCCGCCCAGGTCGTGGCCCCAGTAGCCGAAGCACACGTTGGAGGCTGTGGCGGTGAAGTAAGGCTGCCAGGCCAGTGTGCCGTAGGTGGTGAACGAGTCGCCCGAGAAGCCTATTGGGTAGCGGTGGCTGCCCAGTCCGCCCCAGCGGTGGAAGATGAGGGGCCTATGGTTGGGGCGGTTGAGGCGCATGTCGTTGTAGAACACGTGGTTGCACCAGAATGTCTCGCCCAGCCCGTCGACATACTTGCTGGTGAGGTTCTGCTGCCAGTCGAGCCACCAGAAGTCCACGCCCTGCTGCTCACGGGCACGGATGATGCGGTTGAACATGTTGTGATAGAACTTCTTGTCGCTGAGGTTCCAGGGCACCACCTTCACATCGCTGCCCAGACCCATGTCTGAGCGCAGCTCCTGGAAGAAGTCCTCGTCGTCATCCACGCCGTCGGCGGGGTGCAGGTTGAGGCTCACCTTCAGGCCGTTGTCGTGCATCCAGTTGATGAGGCCCACGGGGTCAGGAATGGCGGTGCTGTCCCATGTCCACCCTGTCCAGCCCTGTGTGTGCCAGTCCATGTCGAAAATCATCACGTCCATGGGTATCTGGTTGCGCTTCACGTCGTTGACTATCTCCATGAACTCGTCGCTGGTGTAGCGCTGGTACTTGCTGTACCAGTAGCCCAGGACATAGAGCGGAGGCATGGGCATGCGCCCTGCTATCTTGATGAAGTCGCCCAGGGCCTTCTTGTACTCGTGGCCGTAGCCCATGAAGTACCAGTCGATGGCCTGCTTGTCCACCGGCTCGGCCACCCATTCTATGCCGTCCTGCTGTCCCTCGAAGGCGAAGGTGGTGCTGCCGTCGCCACGCCGCGTGAGGGGCGACTCGTCGATGACCGACCATCCGGCACGCGACAGCAGACCGTTCTCCATCTCCTGCCGTTTGTTGTCGCCTATCTGGCCGTCCAGTGTGCGGGTGGTGCCCTTCAGGTTGAGCAGGTCGTCCTTGCCGGGATACCACAGCACGGGGCGTCCGTTCAGCTGCATGCTGATGCTCAGCACGTCGGCGCCGCTTTCATTGGCGTTGGCGTTCAGCTTTCCACCTATTTTATATTTTAAAGTCAGTGCGTTGGTCTTGATGTAGAGGTAGCCGTCCTTCTGCTCTTGGGTAAACTGCGGCACGGGCAGCCTGCGGTTGACCACGGCGAAGGTGGCACGGTCTTCAAACAGTCCTTTCTCGCTGTACTGTATACGTATCATCTCTGGGGTGAGCACGGTGAAGCGGGCCTTGCCGGCAGTCACCACAGCATCGGGATGAGCCACGGGATGATTCGGCTGGGCCCAAAGCGAGGCGGTGCAGCCGAGGAACATGAATAATAAAAGTTGAAGTCGTTTCATATTTCAATAGTTGCTGGTTTGGTTTTTCCGATGCAAAGTTAAGCCAATTCCCACGCACACACATATAAAATAAGGAATGTATAACGTATATCACGGTTATACAAAACACAAGTTGCTGATTCTTAGACCTTTTTAAAGTCCTGAATCAGCAACTTGTATCAATGAAATCAACGGCCTAAATCTGCATGATCAGGCTCTCAAACTTGTCATTGTCGGCTGTTGAGCGGTTTTTGATGCGCGTCTTGTAGGTGTTCACCGTGTGTACTGAGTAGTCGAGGAACTTGGCTATGCGCTCGCTGTCGTTGATGCCCAGTCGTATGAGTGCGAAGATACGCATCTCGCTGGTCAGCGAGTGGTCGTTGGGCGGCATCTTCCTGTCGCCCTCGGCAAACAGCATGTTGAAGCGTTCCACGAAGTGCGGGAACAGCTTGAGGAAGGTCTCGTCAAACGACTCGTACATGCTCTCTCGCTCGCTGTTCAGCGTCGACTGCTTCAGCGTGTAGCGCAGGTCGTCATACTGCTTGGCGGTAATCTTGCGGTCGATGGCCATATAGACCTTCTCCAGCTTCTCTATGAACTCCGCATTGGAATAGAAGGAACGCCCTATGTAGGCCGTCTTGATCTTGTCGGCCTCCATCAGCCGGTTGTTGGCCACCTGCAGCTCCTCGGCGCGTGCGGCTATCTCCGCGCGTGCCTCCGTCAGCTTGCGGTTCTTGCGGTGGATGTACCAATAGCCCCACAGGATGCCCACCAGCAGCAGGACAAAGAGGGCCGACGTGGCAAAGAGCCAGTTGCGCTGGCTGCGCAGAGCGTCATAGCGGTCTTGCTCTATGATGGGCAGTATGTCGTTTATCTCCACCTTGCGCAGACGGCTGTTGTAGAAGTTCACGTCCTCTAAGGCCTGATGTACATAGCGGCTGGCACGCTCGTAGTCACCCCGCTTGTAGATGAGGCGCGACAGGTGGTAGAGCGCCGTTATCTCGCGCGTGGCCGACTCGTTGTCGGCAATGGCCGACTGTGCAAACTTCACGATGGCCTTGTCCTCCTCGCCCAGCCAGGTGAAGGCCCATGCCATCTCGGCGTAGGTCATGGCCTTCATGTGCTCATCGACGCTGTCGCCCGCCTGCAGCAGTTTGTTGAACGACAGCAGGGCCTCGTCATACTGGTGCTCGCGCATCTGCCGTGAGCCGGTGTACGACCACCACAGCACCGAGCCTTCGGGCGTCAGCTGCTTCAGCGAGTCCATATAGGCGTTGCTCAGCGTGATATACTTGGTGTAGAACGGCTCCTCGTGCACATAGTCGGCCATCGAGCGCCACAGTCGGCACTGGTGCTCGTAGTAGTCGGCCAGCAGCTGGCCGGTGAGGTAGCGGCGGTCGATGGAGTCGAGCACCTCGCGGGCCTCGCTGAGGATGCCGGCAGAGATGAGCGAGAAGGCGATGGCGTTTTTCGACGCTACGATGCGGTCGGGGCGCTGCTGTGCCACTGCGCGGTTCAGGCAGTCATAGGCATAGTGGCGGGCAGAGTCGTAGCAGTAACTCTTATATTCGTTGAAGAGGCTGTAAGCCAGGGTGTAGCCATCGTCGGCATTGTCGGCTTTCAGCAGCTGCTGGCGCAGCTTGTCTATCTTTTCTACGCGAGCCTTGTCAAAGGTCTCACGCTGATCGAGGCTTTGGTCCAGTTTGTCCAGCCATTCGTCCATGTCTTTGTCCGCTCTGCACACCATCGCGGCGACGGGGCAGAGAAGCAGTATGATGCAGCAAAGAAAGTGTTTCATAGTCCAGTTTTTATTCATCGCTTTGCCGATGTTTTTTCATCGCCCTTGCGAAATCGGAGACAAAGTTAAGAAAAATGTACGTAACAACAGCATTTTTAAAAACAATTAACTTTCTTTTTGCTTTTTGGTTGGTGCAGCAAAAGTCCCGAAGGGGAGTGGGCCTACCCCGACCCTTGGGGGAGTGGCCCCACCCCGACCCTTGGGCGAGTGGCACCACCCCGCCCCCCTCGGGGAGGGAACGCGGCTCTCCTGCGCAGCATCGTTGGAGCAGCAAAAGTCCTGAGGGGACGACGGAAGACGATGGTGAGCACCAATCGTCCAGGCAAGGACATGGCCCCTGCTAATCGGCGACACAAGAATAAGTCCCGAAGGGACGACACAACTCGGGTAACGAACTGACCTATTTCGCGCCATAACTATGACACTCCATCCGTACAGCATGTAGCTTTTTGCCATCTGGGGCTTTTATGCAAAAGTTTCCTGGCGAGAAACCATCGGTTTCCTGCCGAGAAACCGATGGTTTCTCGGCAGGAAACTTTTAAAACCCATGCTGCCTTGAAACTGCAGGATTCTCACATGGGTAGAAATCCACAGAAAAGCTATTGTCTTTAACTCCTTTGACTCCAAAACTTGCGAGAGTTGAATGTGTAATATTTTGGCGAGAAGTGTACAGGGCTCTGTACACTGTGTACAAAGGCTCTGTACAGTGTGTACATAGGCTTTGTACACTTTTCACAGTCCTTTGTTTTTCTCGGCAGGGGCCATGCCGTGAATAATACAGACTAAGTCCTCGTAGCGGAGCAGACTGACAGAGATTGCGACGTGACGATGTCTTATCCCAACCTCACAGCACGAAATAATTCGTGCTGCGGATGAAGTGACATAGTTGCGTCGCTATTTATGTGAGTTGATACCGCGAAGCGGCCTGAGAAAAACCAATAAAAACAAATAAAAACAAGAAAAACAATTTGGGAAAAAGGTTATCACCTTGCCCGCCGCAGGGACCCCGTGAGGCACTCCCCTCTTGAACCCTCCCCGTAAGGGCAGGGTTCAAGAGGGGATGGCTGCGCATTGAGCTATGCGGTGGGCAAGGCGTAGCAAAGTCCCGAAGGGACGACGGATTACAGGCAGGGGCAACGCCCCTGTATCATGGCCCCTCACCACACAAAAGTCCCGAAGGGACGACAGACCCTGCGCATCGGTTCCGTCGTCCCTTTGGGACTCATTGTGGTGTCAACCATTAGCAGGGGCGTTGCCCCTGCCTGTATTCCATCGCCCCTTCGGGGCTTTTTGCCGCTCCTTGCCTGCCTCACGGGTGGCCCTGCGGCGGGCAAGGCGATAACCTTTTTCCCTAATTGCTTTTCTTGTTTTTATTTGTTTTTGTTGGTTTTTTCTCAGGCCGCTTCGCGGTACCAACTCACATGGTTTGCGACGTAACTATGTCATCATTCCATCCGTACAGGTCGAAATAATTTGAAGATTTGCCCCCATTTTCCCTGCAATTATTTGCGATTTCAGAAAAATAATTATTAACTTTGCAGCGTATTAAAATAATATGTGGGAAAAGAGGGGGGCTTGCTCCTCGTCCAAAGACTAAACTGATGCCGATGATGAAGAAACTGACCATCTTACTGCTGTTTGCCTCCAGCCTCGTGACTGCCGTGGCACAGCGCGGGTTGCAGCCGAGGAAAGACGTGCCGCTGGATTCCATCCGCCTGAGCGACCCTGCCATACTGGCGGACGCGGCGACCAACATGTACTACATGACCGGCACGGGCGGCATGATGTGGCGCTCGGCAGACTTGAAGCTGTGGGAAGGCCCCTTCCGCGTGACGCAGTTTGAGGCCGACACATGGATGGGCCCGCGGCCGATGATCTGGGCTGCTGAGCTGCACAGGGCCGGCGCCAACGGCCAGGCGAAGGACGATGGCTGGTACTATTACTTCGCCACGTTCACCAACCAGGCGGTGAAGATAGACACGGTGCGCGGCAATGTCATTGAGCGCCGTGCCTCGCAGGTGTTGCGCGCCGACAACCCGATGGGCCCTTACCGCGCCTTCGGCGACGCCACCTATCTGCCCGCCGACCGTCCGACGCTCGACGGCACCTTCTGGCGCGACGCCGACGGCAAGCCCTACATGGTGTTCTGCGGCGAATGGCTGCAGAACTGGAACGGCACCATCGAGAAGATTGAGCTGAAGCCCGACCTCAGCGGCACCGTCGGCGAGCCTCGCGTGCTCTTCCGGGCCAGCGACTCGCCGTGGAGCCGTGAGCGCGACGAACAGGGTAACATCACCTGGAACAAGGTGACCGACGGCCCCTACCTCTTCCGCACGGCAACGGGACGCCTCGGCATGGTATGGACCTCGTGGGTCTACGATGTCTATACGCAGGGCGTGGCCTATTCGGAGAGCGGCACCCTCGACGGGCCGTGGACGCAAGAGCCGGAGCCCATCACACCGCCGGGCTACGGGCACTCCATGCTGTTCCAGCGCTTCGACGGACAGTGGATGATGGCGGTGCATCACCACTCGAAGGACGCACGAGGACGCACGGTGCGCATACCCCATCTGTTTGAAGTAGACCTGAGCGGGAACCAGCTGATAGTAAAAAACTTGAATCACTAATTCAACTGTCGCAAGATTGGGAGTTAAAGGAGTTAATGGAGTTAAAGGAGTTAAAGACAATACCAATGCTATGGATTTCAACCCAGAGACAAAGGCTTTTCATGGAAGAGTCATTTGTCTTTAACTCCTTTAACTCCTTTAACTCCAAAATAAACTCCTTTACTCCTTTACTCCTTTAACTCCTTTAACTCCTTTAACTCCTTTAACTCCTTTAACTCCTTTAACTCCTTTAACTCCTAGATAACATGACAATGATGAAAACTATGAAGAGGATGGGCTGTTGCTGCTTCGGCCTCCTGATGATGGCCGCGGTGAGCGTACAGGCTCAGACAAAGTCGTGGACAGCCGACAATGGCAACGGCACGTTTACCAACCCCCTGTTCTACGATGAGTTCAGCGACCCCGACATACTGCGTGTGGGCGACGACTACTACCTGGCAGGCACCACGATGCACACCGTGCCCGGCCTGGTCATCCTGCACTCGAAAGACCTGGTGAACTGGGAAAACATGGCCTATTGCTTCGACCGCTTCGACTTCCCCGAAGACCGGTTTGCGCTGAAGAACCATGAGGAGATCTACGGTCAGGGCATCTGGGCACCGTGCATCCGCTATGCCAACGGACAGTTCTATGTCTTCTCCAACGTCAACGGCAAGGGGCTGCAGTGCTACACGGCGAAGGACATCAAAGGGCCTTGGACGCACCACAACATGCAGGGCAACATCTACGACCTCGGCGTGCTCTTCGACGACGACGGGAAGATATACGCCATACATGGCTACGGCACCGTGAAATGCACAGAGCTGAAGGCCGACATGAGCGGCCCCGTGGAAGGCACCGAGCGCGTCATCATACCCGAGGGCAACGGCGTGGGCGAGGGCCATCACATGTATAAGATTGACGGCATGTACTACCTCATATCCACCGACTACATGCCCAACGGCCGCACACTGTGCTCGCGGTCGAAGAGCATCTGGGGACCTTACGAGACGCGCGTCATACAGGCCGACGAGACCTACGGCTACCACGCCGCCTCGCTGACGCAGGTGCCACGCGGCACGAAGTACCGCATAGGCGAGGACGGCACAAAGTTTGCCCTCGGCCCTCTGGACAAGGATGCCACGGCCTGCAGCAACGCCCATCAGGGCGGCATCGTGCAGTACAAGGACGGCTCGTGGTGGGCGCTGTTCATGCAGGACTTTCACTCGATAGGCCGCACCGTGTGCCTCATGCCCATGACGTGGGAGGACGGCTGGCCGATGGTGGGGCTGAAAGGCAACCTGGGCCGCGCACCACGCACCTGGTTCAAGCCCGGCGCAGCATCCCCCTCCGCCACCGAGGGGACTGCTATTGCCCCTTCTCATGATAGCCAAACTACAGAAGACCCCGCGTGGGGCGTCAGGGCGCCCTATGACCGCAACGAGACCTTCGACGGAAAGCAGCTGGGGCGCGTATGGCAGTGGAACCATAATCCTGACGACAAGCTGTGGAGCCTGAAGAAGGGACGTCTGCGCATACAGGCACAGCCCGCCGAGCAGCTGATGTGGGCTCGCAACACCCTGACACAGCGCGTCATCGGCCCGAAGAGCGTAGCTACCGTCGAGCTGTATGTGAACGGCATGAAGGACGGCGACGTCTGCGGCCTGGGCAACATCAACGTGCCCTGCTCGTGGATAGGCATCGTGAAGAACGGCAACAGCCTCACCCTCCGCTGCTTCGAGCAGCTGACCAACGACACGGTCACTGTGCCCATCGGTCTACCCGACGGGAAAATCTGCCTCCGCATGGTGGGCGACTACGACAACGACCAGGCGCAATATGCCTACAGCACCGACGGGGTGAACTACCAGACCTTGGGGCGCATGATGCCGCTCAGCTATCAACTCATCAGCTTCCAAGGCTCACGCCACGCCCTCTTCTCGTTTAACACGAAGGGCAAGCAAGGCGGCTATGCCGAGTTCGACAACTTCACCGTCGAGGAGCCTTGCGCCGACCGCAGCCAGAACATTCCCTACGGCAAGACCATCCGCATCATCAACAAGGCCACCGGCCGTCCCGCCATCGCCCTGAAGCACGGCCTGCTGCACGACAGCCATGCCGGCGACAAGAGCGAGCTGACACGGTTTAAGGTCATCAACTGCGGACAGGGCAAGGTGATGCTGCAGTGTGCCGACGGCCGCTATATGCGAATCTGCGGCAACGGTCTGCCGGGCGACGTGCGCTTCACCACCGACGCGAAAGAGGCCGAGCAGTTCCTCTGGCAGGACTTCCTCGACCACGACTTCATGCTCCTCTCGCTGAGGAACCACCGCTACCTCGGCAAGAGCCCCACCACCGGCAGCTCCTACAGCATGGACTATACCGGCCCCGACCCGGCACGCCGCAACGGTGCAGTGCTCGTATGGGAAGAATAATCGCAAGCTTTTATCGTCTGTTTAAAACGCTCTGTTCAACATGAAGATTTTCAGTTATATATCCTTGCTTCTGGCTCTCATGCTGCAGCCGCTGCCCACGTCAGCTAAGCCCAAGCGTGCCCTGACGGAGAAAGATATGGGCGCCTATCTGTTCACTTACTTCAGCGACCCGACGCACGGGCTGTTCATGGCCATCAGCTACGACGGCTACACGTTTACGGCGCTGAACAACGGTGAACCCATCATAGCGGGCGACAGCATCGCCGAGCAGCACGGCATACGCGACCCCCACATCTGCCGGGCACCCAACGGCAAGTTCTACATCGCCATGACCGACCTCCACATCTTCGGACGGCAGAAGGGCATACGCATCACGCAGTGGGAGCGCCCCGAGGAGTTTGGCTGGGGCAACAACCGGGGGCTGGTGCTGATGGCGAGCGACGACCTCATCCACTGGACACACCATGTGGCCCGCATCGACAAGCTCTTCCCCGAGCACTTCGGAGAGATAGGCTGTGCGTGGGCGCCGCAGACCATCTGGGACCCGGCAGTGGGCAAGCCGATGGTCTATTTCACCATACGCCAGCACGCCGGAGGCCGCACAAAACTCTTCTACAGCTATGCCGACGAGGCGTTCACCACGCTTGAGACAGAGCCGCAGCTGCTGTTTGAATATCCCGACACCACCATTCAGGTGCTCGATGCCGACATCTGCCCCATGCCCGACGGCAGGTACTTCATGACCTACGTCGCGCAGGAAAACCCCGGAGGCATCAAGTATATGATCAGTGACCGCATCAACCACTTCGACGACTACCATGCCGAGCAGATAGACACGGAGAGCGGCGCCTGTGAGGCTCCCAACGTGTGGAAACGCATCGGTGAGAACAAATGGGTGGTGATGTATGACGTCTTCAGCATCCGTCCCAACAACTTCGGGTTTGTGGAGACCTCCGACTTCAAGACTTTTACCCCGCTGGGACGCTTTGGCGAGGGGAAGATGACGATGACCAACTTCACATCGCCCAAGCACGGCTCGGTGATACACATCACAAAGGCCGAGGCCAAACGCCTGGAGAGTTATTGGAACGCACAGCAGCAAAAGCCGAAGACCATTCGCAGCGGCGAGCTGTGGCGCGACGACGGTGGCCGTCACATCAATGCCCACGGCGGCGGCGTGCTGAAGTATGGCGACACCTACTACTGGTTTGGCGAGCACAAGAGCGAGCGCACCAGCGATGCACTCGTCGGCGTGATGTGCTATGCCTCGAAAGACCTGGTGAACTGGCGCAACTGTGGCGTGGCGCTGAGCGTGACCGACCAGCGCGGACATGACATAGAGCGGGGCTGCGTGCTGGAGCGTCCGAAGGTCATCTATAATGAGGTGACGAAGAAGTTCTGCATGTGGTTCCACTTAGAGCTGAAGGGGCAGGGCTACAACGCCGCCCGCTATGGCGTGGCCGTGGCCAACCGTCCCGAAGGGCCCTACAAGTTTCTCTATTCACAGCGCGCCGATGCCGGCACGTGGCCGGTGGAGTTCGATGCCACCGCCCTCGCCGTCGTTGACACACTCAACGAAGCCAACTTCAAGGAATGGTGGACGCCAGCTTGGTACAAGGCTGTCAATGAAGGACTTATTGTGAAGCACGACTTCGCCGCTGGGCAGATGTCGCGTGACATGACGCTCTTCGTCGACGACGACGGCAAGGCCTACCACATCTTCTCCTCAGAGGAGAACCTCACCCTGCACATCGCCGAGCTGACCGCCGACTATCTGCACCATACCGGCCGCTACACCCGTGTGGCTCCTGCCGGTCACAACGAGGCTCCCGCCATCTTCAAGCACGACGGCACCTACTGGATGATCACCTCGGGCTGCACAGGATGGGAGCCCAACGAGGCCCGCATGTTCTCGGCTCCCAGCATCTGGGGACCGTGGACGCAGCATCCCAACCCCTGCCGAGGGCCGAAGGCAGAAAAGACCTTCATGGGGCAGAGCACGTTTATCCTGCCTGTCGATGGACGGTACATCTTCATGGCCGACATCTGGCGACCGCGGCATCCCATCGATGCCCGTTACATCTGGCTGCCCATAGAGTTTGAGGACGGCAAGCCCGTGGTCCGCTGGCAGGACGAGTGGAGATTCTGATTATTAGCTTACTCGGAAGTTAAAGAGAAAGTTAAATATGAAGTTAAAGAGGAAGTTAAAATGGACAATACTCCATCCGCGTGGCTTTCCTTTCCAAGCAAAAGCTGTCGTTATTTGTTCCAAATGCTGACAGCGTATTATCTATTGTCCTTTTTAACTCCCATTTTAACTTCCATGAGCGTAGCGAATTAACTTCCATTTTAACTCCCCATTTAAATAAATAACAATGAAAGACTTTAATTACTTCGCGCCGACAGAAGTGGTGTTCGGCAAGCAATCCGAGGAGCAGGTGGCTCGTCTGGTAAAGAAATATGGTGGCACGAAGGTGCTGGTGCATTACGGCGGCAAAAGCGCTGAGCGCTCAGGCCTGCTTGACAAGATCTGCGGTCTGCTCGCCGAGGGCGGCATCCCCTTTGTGAAGCTGGGTGGCGTGGTGCCCAACCCCCGTCTGTCGCTGGCCAAGCAGGGCATTGAGCTCTGCCGCAAGGAAGGCATCGACTTCATTCTCGCCGTGGGCGGTGGCAGCGTCATCGACTCGGCAAAGTGCATCGCCTATGGTGTCTGCATGGAGGGCGACGTCTGGGACCTCTATCTGGGCAAGGCCAGCGCCCCCGAGACGATGCTGCCCGTGGCTTGCGTGCTCACCATCCCCGCCGCTGGCAGCGAGATGAGCGAGTCGAGCGTCATCACCAACGAGGACGGCGACGTCAAGCTGGGATACTCGAACAACCTCTCGCGGCCCAAGTTCTCCATCATGAACCCTGAGCGCACCTTTACCCTGCCGCCCTATCAGACGGCTGCCGGTGTGACCGACATGATGATGCACACCATGGAGCGCTATTTCACGAAGGACGACGACATGGACTTCACCACCGATGTGGCGGAGGCCATGCTGCGCAGCATCAAGAACGCCGTCTTTGCCGTGCTGAAGAATCCTGACGACTACCGCTACCGTGCACAGATTATGTGGGGCGGCTCGCTGATGCACAACGGGCTGACGGGCTGCGGCTTCAGCGACGACTGGGCCACCCACCAGTTAGAGCATGAGCTGAGCGGCATGTTCGACGTCACACACGGCGCTGGCCTCGCTGCCATCTGGCCCAGCTGGGCACGCTATGTCATGCACGAGAACCTCAGCCGCTTTGTGCGCTTCGCCGTCAACGTGATGGATGTGCCCAACGACTTCACCGACCCCGAGGCAACGGCACTCAAGGGCATCGAGGCGATGGAACGCTTCTACCACGCCATAGGAATGCCCATCAACATCCGCGAGCTCATAGGCCGTGACATCACCGACGAGGAAATCAAGGAGATGGTGCGCAAGTGCAGTCGCGACTATCAGCACACCTGCGGACAGCTGAAGGTGCTGAAAGCAGAGGATATGGAGGCCATCTATCAGATGGCTAAAGGATGATGTGACACTCCTTACTCCAAATCTCCTTACTCCACAACTCCTTACTCCAGATCTCCTTACTCCACAACTCCTTACTCCCCAACTCCTTACTCCTTACTCCACAACTCCAAACCTCCTTACTCCCAAACTCCTTAAAAAATATGGACGGACAAGAGCTTATCAAGACAGAAAGAGCGGTGCTCAGGATAGAATACCTTCCTTCCCTCAACTATTCCATGCTCAACAACGGCATTGAAGCCTGTTATAAGTGTGTGGTGGAGAATGTGGAAGAGCACGACTGGCACCAGCTGCAGTTCACCATCAGAGGCGAATTGATCAAAGAGAATGTTCAAAGGATAGAATTTCTGCGTGCAGGGCAGTCCGTCCAGGTCAGCTCTCTCAAGATTTTGCCCGACATTCAGCGGTTGAGTGAAATCACTGAGGCCATTCACACCACGTTCAGCATCACCGTTGAAGAAGCGAGCGGACTGCTGCTGCAGCAAGAACTGCCCATCACCCTCATGGCCTACGACGAGTGGGCCGGCTCCAACGTCATGCCGGAGCAGATAGCCGCATTTGTCGTACCCAACAATCCCCTCCTGTCGAGAGTCAAGGTGGCGGCCGCACAGTTCCTGGAGAAATGGACCGGCTCGTCGCAGCTGGACGAGTATCAGACGCAGGACCGCAACAGGGTGCGTGCCCAGGTGGCGGCCATCTACGAAGCATTGCGGGCCGAGGGCATCGTCTATTCCGCTCCCCCGGCCAGCTTCGAGGCCAGTGGGCAGCGCATACGCTTGGCCGACAAAGTGTTGACAGAGAAGATAGGCACATGTATAGACACAAGCCTGCTCGTCGCCTCATGCTTAGAGTCGTGCAATATCTATCCCATCCTGGTCATGATGAAAGGGCATGTGATGGTAGGCGCATGGCTGACACCGACAGTCAGTCCGCAGATGATAGGCGACGATGTGAGCCTCCTGCTCAAGGAAACAGCCGACGGCAACAACAACCTGGTGCTGCTCGAGTCTACTGCCATCACCTCGTCGGGCAATGTGGGATTTGAGGAAGCGGTGAAAAGCGCCATCAACAAGCTGAAGGACGAGAGCCAGTTCAGTTACTTCGTCGATATTCACCGCTGCCGTCTCGGCAATGTGCGGCCCATGCCACAGCGTGTGATGAAGGACGGCGTATGGACATTTGCCAACGAAGGCCTCGACCATAGGAATGTGACAGACCATGTCAGCGAGCTGAGCCACTATGACCTCCGCCTGGAAGAGACGGGCAAGCCTGTTACCAAGCAGATGCTCTGGGAGCGCAAGCTGCTGGACTTCTCGCTGCGCAACAACCTGCTCAACACCCGGCTCGGACGGAGGGTCGTGCCTTTCATCTCTTTTGAGATAGAGCATCTGGAAGACCATCTGCAGAACAGCGAGGACTATGCCATCACACCCTCGCCAGGCAAGAAGATTGAGCCGAATGACGAAGGGATGTACGACTCGCAGCATCAGGCTTCGGAATATCAGGATTTCGTCTCCGAGATGATCAAGGGCAACAAGATAGCCTCTTACCTGACAGAGACGGAGCTTCAGTCGGCACTCACCTACATCTACCGTACCGCCCGCACATCGCTGGAAGAGAACGGCGCCAACAGCCTCTTCCTGGCCTTGGGCATGCTGAGATGGTTTGAGACGGCCAAAAGCGAGCAGCCACGCTATGCACCCATCCTCCTGATGCCCGTGGACATGGTGAGAAGGAGCGGCAACAAGTATGTCATACGCAAACGCGACGAGGACATCATACTGAACATCACGCTGGTGGAGCTGCTGAAGCAAAACTTCAAGATCAACCTCGATGTGCTGAAGGAACTGCCCAAGGATGAAAGCGGAGTTGACGTCAAGAAGATTTTCACCTACTTCCGCCGGGCCATCATGGAGCAGAAGAAGTGGAATGTACTGGAAGAGTCCATGCTCGGCCTGTTCTCCTTCAACAAGTTCGTCATGTGGAACGACATCCACAGCAATGCCGACAAGCTCGCTGAGAACACGGTGGTGGCCTCGCTCATCGAGAACCGCGACAAGCAGAAAGCTTCCGACGATGTCGTCGATGCCCGAGTGATTGACAAGACCAGCTCGCCGCGTGACTTCTCCATACCGCTTGACGTCGACTCGTCGCAGATGGAAGCCATCGTCGAGTCGGGCAAAGGCAGGACGTTCATCCTCCACGGACCTCCGGGGACTGGAAAGTCGCAGACCATCACCAACATGATAGCCAATGCGCTCTACCAAGGACGCCGAGTGCTCTTCGTGGCAGAGAAGATGGCCGCCCTCTCCGTCGTACAGTCACGACTGGAGAAGGTGGGGCTGGCGCCTTTCTGCCTGGAGCTGCACTCCAACAAGGCCACGAAGAAGCATTTCCTTGAACAGATGGACAAGGTGCTGAATGTCACCAAAATCAAGGAGCCGGCCGAATATGCGGCGAAGGCTGAAGAACTGTTTGCCGAGCGCAAGAGTCTCATCAGCTATATGGATGCCCTTCACCAGAAAGGCAGCAACGGGCTGAGCCTGTACGAGTGTATCTCCGAATACCTCTCCATACCGCAGGAAGAGATGCAGGACGGACTGCCCGAGGACGGCAGACTCACGGCCAGCTATCTGCTGAACTGCAGGAACATGCCCGAGCAGCTCGACACCATCCTGGAAATCATTGGCACGCCCGAGGCGCATCCCCTCTACGGACTGGAGCCTGTCGACTATCGGCTTGAGACAACCGACAGCATCAAGAGCCTGCTCCAGCAGATGAAGCAGATGCAGACGGACTACAGCCAGGACATCAGCAAGCTGCATGAGAAGACCTCGCTTCAGTTAGAGACCGACGCCGACCTGCAGTGGCTCTCCATGTTTGTCACCCAGCTGGCGGCGCAGAAGCAGCAGGAGGACTTGCAGGAGCGGCTCACCTCCACCTACAGCGAGGACATCACCCGCATGGACGTGAAGGCCAGCAGACGGGAGTGGGACGAAGCCAAAGCCAAATGGTTCCTGCCAAGATACTTCGCCAAGAAGAAGTTCATGCAGTCCATGCAGCGCTATGGGCAGATATTCGAGTCTGGCTTGGACGAGGTCTTCAACCTTGTGGACAGCTATCAGCAGAAGAGCCGCGACGTCAAACAGCAGGAAGAGGAGCTGGCGGCCTTCGCCCATCGCAGCGGCTTCAGCCATCAGCAGCGGAAAGATGCCTATCAGGCCAGCCTTGGAGCCATCGGCTCGGGCGGACGCCAGGAGTTCGTGCAGGCGTCAAGCGTCATTCTGAACCTCCGTCACAAGATGGGCACGCTCACCGACCAGCTGGCGGCAAAGACAAACAGAAAGAACACAACCGAGGAGATTGTTGCGGCACTGGACAGATGGCTTGGCAGCTATCAGCAGATGAAGGACTGGTACCTCTGGACTGACAAGAAAAAGGAGCTGTACCAGATGGGACTGCAAGCCGTCGCCTCCATGATAGAGAAAGGCGAGAAGCCGCAGGAGGTGATGGCCGCTTTCCTCAAAGGCGCTTACCGGCGGCTCATCACTGTCGCCATCGATGCCGACGAACAGCTGCGAACCTTCAACGGCAAGGTCTTCCGTCAGCGCATAGAGCAGTATAAACGTGACACGGTGCGATTCCAGGAACTGAGCAAGGAAGAGCTCTACAGCAAGCTCGCCTCGCGGGTGCCCTCGGCGGCATCAGCATCGGCCGAAGGCTCGGAGATCAGCATCCTGAAGCGGAACATTGCCAACGGCGGACGGGGCAACTCCATACGCACCATCATCGACAGCATCCCCACGCTCCTGCCGCGCCTCTGTCCCTGCATGCTGATGAGCCCCATCAGCGTGGCGCAGTACATCGACCTGAAGTCAGAGAAGTTCGACCTGGTCATCTTCGACGAGGCGTCACAGATGCCTACCAGCGAGGCCGTCGGGGCCATCGCACGAGGCAAGGCCCTCATCGTGGTGGGCGACAGCAAGCAGATGCCGCCTACCAGCTTCTTCACCTCCACGCAGGTAGAGGAGGAGGAAGCAAACATCGACGACATGGAGAGCATCCTCGACGACTGCAAGACATTGTCGCTACGTGAATACTATCTGAGCTGGCACTACCGCAGCAAGCACGAGAGCCTCATAGCCTTCAGCAACTCGCAGTACTATGGCAACCGCCTCTTCACCTTCCCCTCTGTCGACGACCAGGTGGCCAAGGTGAAGCTGGTGCCTGTGGCCGGAGTCTATGACAAGGGACACACGCGCAGCAATCCGGAAGAGTCGAAGGCCATCGTCAAGGAAATCATCCGCCGGCTGTCCGACCCCGAGCTGCAGAAATACAGCATCGGCGTGGTGTCTTTCAGCAAGGTGCAGGGCGACCGCATAGAGGATGACCTGACAGAGGAGCTTGACCGCCATCCTGAACTCAAGGACTTGGCCTACAACAGCCCGGAACCCGTCTTCGTGAAAAATCTAGAGAACGTTCAGGGCGATGAGCGCGACGTCATCCTCTTCTCGGTGGGCTACGGCGCCGACAAGACGGGCAAGGTGTCCATGAACTTCGGACCGCTGAACAATGTGGGAGGCGAGAGGCGTCTGAACGTGGCGGTCTCACGTGCACGCTACGAGATGATTGTCTACTCTACCTTGAAGTCAAGCCAGATAGACCTCAAGCGCTCGCAGGCCAAGGGCGTGGAGGGACTGAAGGCTTTCCTCGAGTTTGCAGAGACAGGACGGCTGCCCATGGCCGACAACTCGTTGCAGATGGCTGAACAGAACACGATGGTCGGGCAAATCCGCGACATGCTCACCGAGCAGGGCTATACGGTCAGAACGGGCGTGGGAAGGTCGAACTTCAAGGTCGATATTGCCGTCTCCACAGCCGAGCAACCGGAGAAATACATCCTGGGCATCCTCTGCGACGGAAGGAACTATTACGAGACGAAGACAACACGCGACCGTGAGATGGTGCAGCCCAATGTGATGAAAATGCTGGGATGGCGGGTCATGCGCGTCTATTCCATCGACTGGTATGAAAACCGCCAGCGAAGCATCAGCCAGATTCTTGAAGAACTGAAAGCGGCCGAGACTGCTGACGTGAAGGAGGAGAAAGAAGAGGACGCGGTGCCATTCAAGGCTTTCAGTGCCGACAACATCAAGAAAGCCGATGTGCTGAAAGAGCCGGAAAGGAATCAGGGGCAGGTGCCCTACGTCGAGGCAGAGATCACGGCGCCGCCCATCGACAAGACTGCCTACGACCCTACAGCAGCCTACAATATGAAGGTCATGCGACAGATTCTGGCCAAAGAGCAGCCCATCACCGAGAGCTATCTCTGCAAGCGTGTGGCACGTCTCTTCGGCTTCGGCCATGCAGGAGCCAATATCCAGAAAGCCGTCGCGCTGGCTGCGGCGCACTTCTATCGTGACCCGCTCACGTTGGGCGGCGTCAGCAGCTTCTGGCTTGACGAGGCCAGCTCGAGGAACTACAGCACCTACCGGGCACCGTCGCCAAGAAGCATCACCGAGATACCGGTGTGCGAGGTGGCCAACGTGGTGCGCGAGGTCATCGTGGAAGAGTTCTCGCTGCCGAAGGAGAAAATTCCCACCATAGCTGCCCGCAAGCTCGGCTTCTCGAATGCCGGAGCGAAAATAGCCGAGACCATCAATGCCGTGCTCGGCATGATGATTCAGAAGGGAGATGTCAGGGAGCTGAACGGCATGGTGTCACAACAAAAAGAGGGGCTTTAAACCCCTCTTTTTCGTAGTCGGTAAGGGAATCGAACCCTTATGCCAAGATTGAGAATCTTGTATCCTAACCGTTAGATGAACCGACCAGTTAGCGTTTGCAATGTTGATTGTCCTCTTTTCAGTAGTCGGTAAGGGAATCGAACCCTTATGCCAAGATTGAGAATCTTGTATCCTAACCGTTAGATGAACCGACCGTTGGCGGAAGCTGGGGGATTCGAACCCCCGGTACGGGAACCCGTACGGCAGTTTAGCAAACTGCTGGTTTCAGCCACTCACCCAAACTTCCTTCGGAGCTTCCGAAAAGAGCACTCTCTCTCAAATGCGGCTGCAAAGGTAAGGCTTTTTTTCCGTACCTCCAAATTTTTTGACGTAAAAATTGAAAAAAAATGACAATAGTCCCGCAATAGCAGCGGAAAAGCAGCGAAAAGAGCGTTTCTTGCGATGTCTGTGCCACCCAATAACGGTAGCCCACCGGTCGTGTGGTGCACGTATTCGTGCACACCAACCAACTGAAAAAGCGGAAGAACCTTTTTTTCGTAAAAATTCATAGTTTTTTTGCTGCATTTCATGGTTTTTGTGTACCTTTGCCCTGAAAATGAATCGTTCTACTAAAAATGTACAAACTACTCAAAAAAAACAACACTGAAAGAATGAAAACTTCCCGACTACTTAGCGTGCTGCTGTTTTTTGCGGCTGTGTCGCTCAATGCTGCTGCGCAGACCCATGCCAACGAAGTGTTGGCCGTGGCCCAGCGCGTGAACAACTACTTCATGCAGAAGTATGAGGACCCCACCGTCCCTACGAATGTGAAGAAGATAAGGCCCAGCTCGCTCTGGACACGCGCCGTGTATTACGAGGGCCTGATGGCTCTGCAGAGCATCGACCCGCAGCAGCGCTACATCGACTATGCCATGACGTGGGCGAAGTTCCACCAGTGGACGCCGCGCAACGGCAACAACACTTGCGACGCCGACGACCAGTGCTGCGGACAGACCTACGTGGAGCTGCTGCCCTATACCGGCATGTCGGAAGAGGAACAATTAATTAATGTACGCGCGAACCTGGCTCACCAGATGCAGACGCCCAATCCGAAGAACGGCTCGCTCTACGGCTGGTGGACGTGGATTGACGCCATACAGATGGCCATGCCGCTCTACATGCAGATGTATCAGCTGACCGGCGACAAGAAGTATCTCGACCACGGGATGAAGATGTATCGCTGGAGCCGCAACGAGTGCGGCGGCGGACTGTTCAACGTGAAGGAAGGACTTTGGTGGCGCGATGCCGACTATGTGCCGCCCTACAAGGAACCCGACGGCCAGCAGTGCTACTGGAGCCGCGGCAACGGATGGGTCTATGCTGCACTGGTGCGCTGCATGAACGTGCTGCCCAAGAAGTCGAAGGCCTACAAAGAGCTGAAGAAGGACTTCCTGCTGATGAGTGCGGCTCTGCTGAAGTGTCAGCGCGAGGACGGCTTCTGGAATCCTAGCCTCGTCAGCACCAACTATGCCATGCCCGAGACCAGCGGCACGGCGCTCTTCCTCTATGGCATGGCGTGGGGCATACAGCAGGGCTACTTGAAAGCCGATGTCTATCGCTCTGCCTGCGACAAGGCGTGGTCGGCTATGGTGCGTGTGGCAGTCCATCTTGACGGATTCCTCGGATGGATGCAGGGCACGGGCAAAGACCCGTCGGCCGGTCAGCCGCTGAGCTATGACAAGATTCCCGACTTCGAGGACTACGGCACAGGATGCTTCCTTCTCGGTGCGGCAGAATACTACAAACTGCTGAAATGAGCCGGCCGTCCTGAGGGGAATGCGTGGGTGTGTTCCTTCTGTTGAGTTAAGAAATGTGGCTCAATAGTTAAGATTACATAAAAACAGCTCGTTCTTCACCCGTGTATTTAATCTTTTATGTACTTTTGCCCTCAAATTGATAAACATTTAAACAGCAACGATATGAAGAAGTTATTACTTTTTACCATGCTGCTGATTTGTGGCATGGTTACTGCGCAGGCTCAGAAGCCCGCAGAAATCAAGTTTACCGAGACTGTCCACCACTTTGGCGAGTTCTCGCAGAAAAACGCGAAGCAGTCTTGCACGTTCACCTTCACCAATGAAGGTGAGGAGCCGTTGGTTATCAATCAGGCCGTTGCTTCTTGCGGATGTACTGTTCCCAAGTATTCGAAAGAACCCATCCAGCCGGGTGAGTCGGGAGTGATTGAGGTGGTCTACAACGGCACGGGCAAGTCTCTCGGCTTCTTTAAGAAGTCTATCACGGTCCGCTCTAATGGAGCTGTAGAACTCACCCGCCTCTACATCGACGGAACAATGACGGAGTGAGGCAAAGGTAAAATTGAAAAGATAAAAAGAATAGAAAAGGCTGCGCTAACATGTTAGCGCAGCCTTTTCTATTTGTTCCTCTTAACTTCTTATTTCTTACTTCTCACTCTTACTTCTCACATCTTTTTTAGGCAATGATATAGCAGTTGACCTATTCATGCGCAGCCATCCCCTCTTGAACCCTGCCCTTACGGGGAGGGGTTAGGGGTGGGGTCTGTAATATCAGTAATATCCTGTCAGCGAAGAGTGTGGGCGAAGAAGTTTCAGCGAAGAGTGGGCTG
>JAEEGL017174373.1_pt1 | contig 51348 bp, 45 predicted proteins | sample 9134231 | NCBI WGS metagenome assembly JAEEGL01 (sample SAMN16246548, study PRJNA631951) | gut metagenome | biome: gut microbiome; feature: rumen; material: fiber-attached | host: Bos | place: Iran: Karaj | collected 2018-10
AGCTTCCAGTTGGCGCGGCGGCTGTGCTTGCGAGCCTTAGAGATTTTCCCCTTCGGAAGAGCCATGATTCACACCTCCTCATTGTCTTGAAGCAATTGCTGCAGTCCTGCGAACGGATATTGTACACCCGGTTCGGAAGGAACTGCTTCCGGGTCCCTGTATTCAAAGCCCGGACAATCCTCTCTGCAGAGAAAGCGGATCGGCAGAGCCATGACGGCGTATGACATGATCAGTTTGTCCAGGGAGATCTCATGACCTTCATAGGCAAAGATCTCATCATCCTCCATATCGCCGTTCCTGCGGAATACCTCGTCAAACTCGTTTTCGATCTCGGCGCTGGCTTCTTCCAGGCAGTTGGCACAGGGAGCGTGGGCAACGGTCCTGAGCTTGCCTTTCACCGAAATGTTTCCGTCTTCATCTGACAGGAACACACCCTCAACAGCGCACTCGTCAATCCTGACCGTGTCACCGCTGATCTCCTGGTCCGCAATGGCCTGCAGGCCCGAGAAAAGGTACTCCTGTCCGGGATGGGATAAAGCATCCGATACGTCAAGCTTCATGTCCTCACCTCAAAAGTGACCATTTGGTATTATAATTCGATGCAAAACGTTTGTCAACAAAGAATTTGAGCCCGTTTTTCTCCCGCTTCACCCGGCGTTTTCACCGGGTGAAACGGAAGAAGATAAACAATGAATTGCTCATTGTTAATTGTTAATTGTCTCTGACCTTTCCCGTTGTAACCAGGTCCAGCGTATCGCGTGCAATCATAATCTCCTCGTTCGTGGGGATCACGCATACGGTGACTTTGCTGTCGTCCGCGGAAATAACAGCTTCTTTGCGGGTCTTGTTCTTTTCGGCATCGATCTTCGCACCCATGAATTCCAGGCCGTCGATTACCTGCGCGCGCAGGTCTGCGTTGTTCTCACCGATGCCGGCAGTGAACACGATGATGTCCACACCGCCCATAGCAGCCGCGTAGGAACCGATATACTTCTTGATGCCGTAAATCAGCATTTCCTGGGCCAGCTTGGCGTTCGGATCGCCCTTGCTGGCGAGGTCGTCAATGTCCCGGCAGTCGCTGCTCTTGCCGCTGATGCCCAGCAGGCCGCTCTTTTTGTTCATCATCGTCAGCACTTCATCCACGCTGATCGGATGGCCCACGGGGGTGCCGTCGTCATTCAGCGGATTGTTGGCTATGAACTGCACAACGGCGGGATCGCAGCTGCCGCAGCGGGTGCCCATCAGCAGGCCTTCAAGAGGCGTCAGGCCCATGGAGGTGTCCTGGCACTTACCGTCCATCACAGCGCTCAGGCTGGAACCGTTGCCCAGGTGGCAGATAATAATCTTCTTGCCGATGGGGCTGATGCCAAGGAATTCGCAAACGCGGCGGCTGACATAGCGGTGGCTGGTGCCATGGAAGCCGTAGCGGCGCACATGCAGCTTTTCCTCGTACATTTTCGGCACACCGTACATATAGGCCTTCGGGGGCATGGTCTGATGGAAAGCGGTGTCGAAAACGGCCACCTGGGGAGTTCCCTTCATGACCTTCTCGCAGGCTTCGATGCCCATCAGGTTGGCTGGATTGTGGAGCGGTCCCAGGGGGAAGCAGTCACGGATGGCCTGTTTTGCCGCGTCGTTCACAATAACGGAAGCTGTGAACGCGCTGCCTCCGTGCAGTACCCGGTGTCCGACAGCGCCGATCTCGTCAGTGCTCTTGATGACGCCGAATTCCGGATCCTGGAGGATCTTGAGCATCAGCTGCGCAGCGGCTTCATGATCCGGAATTGCCTGCACAATTTCGGTTTTTTTGTCTCCGGCACTGTGCTTCAGTTTGCTTCCTTCAATGCCGATCCGTTCCACCAGTCCCTTGGCCAGCTCTTTCTCGCCGTCCATATCAATCAGCTGGTATTTCAGAGAGGATGAACCCGCATTCACAACCAGAATTTTCATATTGTATCTAACTCCTTCGCATAATAAAATACCATATGCCATTATACTCCCGTTCCGCTTGAAAATAAAGCCCTAAAATGCTACTATGCATTTGATCCTGTGTGCATTTATTCATGTTCGATGAAGGTTGGTGTCCGGTATGAAAATCCTCGGAATCGTCGCTGAATACGATCCTTTCCATAATGGACATCTTTACCATATTTCCGAAGCAAAAAATCGGATTAATCCTGATCTGACCTATATTGTGCTGTCTCCCTGCGTCAAGCAGCGGGGCACATTGTCGCTTTTGTCCCCTTCCGACCGGGCTCTGTGTGCGCTTCAGGCCGGCGCAGATGCTGTATTCTGCCTGCCTGTGCTCTGGACGGTTCGGGATGCGGAGCATTATGCCCTTGGTGCGGTAGCCATGCTGTCCCGGCTCGGAATAACCCACATTGCTTTCGGTGCGGAAACAGCGGACCTTTGCCTGCTTCAGCAGGCCGCCTGCCTGCTGGAGTCCCCCGTTCCGTCATTTCATACTGTGCTGAAAGACAGACTGTCCGCCGGCATCGGTTATCCGCAGGCAGTTTCTGCAGCCCTTTCTGCTTCCCTTCCGGCCGCGCAGGGATTGCTTGATCAGCCCAACAACATCCTTGCCGTCTGTTATCTCCGGTCACTGCTCCGGCTCGGTCTTTCCCTGGAACCGGTCCTCATCCCGCGCACCGGCTCTTATCATGCCGCGGAGATTATTCCTTCCGCACCGTCTGCGTCAGCCCTGCGGGAAAGCCTGAAGCGCGGAAACTATGCCGCCGTATATCAGGCTGTTCCCGATTGGACCTGCACAGTTCTCCGCCGTCGTTTCCTGGAAGGGCGGATCCCTGACGAAATGATTCTGGACAGCCTGTTGATCTCGCGTCTGCGTTCCATGCATGAGGAAGATTTCCGTAACCTGCCTGATCTGTCAGAGGGAATGGAGAATGCTCTGCACGAAGCTGCTCGGACCGTTTCTGTCCGCACCGGACTGATTGCTGCGCTCACCGGCAGACGTTATCCCGCTGCACGGATCAGCCGGATATGCGCATATGCTTTGCTTGGAATCACAAAAGAAATGATTCAGGCTGCTCCGCTTCCTGATTATGCTTTGCTGCTGGGGCTTCGGAAAAAGCCGGAAATGACTGCTCTCTGGAAATCGCAGCAAATCCCGGTTATCGCTTCCTTTACAGAATGGAAAAAGGCAGCCTGTCCTGCTGATCTGGCTGCCTGGCGCCTGTGGTCCCAGTGCTGCCGTCTTCCGGACACGCTGCCTTTCTCTGAAAAGCTGATCTCGCTTTGATATTGTTATTCTGTTAATCCGGGGTTTATTGATATTGCTGCAGAATTCTTCTGGCTACATGTACCCCGCTGGCGCTGGCATGGGACAGGCTGTGCGTTACGCCGCTGCCGTCGCCGATGACATACAGTCCGGGATATTCTGTCTCCAGATTCTCATCCAGTTCCACTTCCATATTGTAGAACTTGACCTCTACGCCGTAAAGCAGTGTATCGTCATTTGCCGTGCCGGGAGCGATTTTGTCCAGCGCGTAAATCATCTCAATGATGCCGTCCAGGATTCTTTTGGGAATTACAAGGCTCAGATCTCCGGGCGTTGCAGACAGCGTTGGTGTCACAAACGAGTCCGCAATCCGGCTCGGCGTACTTCTGCGTCCCCTGACCAGATCCCCGAAGCGCTGCACGATTACTCCGCCGCCCAGCATATTGCTCAGCCGGGCAATAGATTCACCGTATCCGTTTGAATCCTTGAAAGGCTCGGAAAAATGCTTGCTGACCAGCAGGGCAAAGTTTGTATTCTCTGTATGTTTGGCTGGATCCTCATAGCTGTGTCCGTTCACTGTAACAATTCCGTTTGTGTTTTCGCTGACCACCGCGCCGTGTGGATTCATGCAGAAAGTTCGCACCAGGTCTTCAAACTTTTCTGTCCTGTAGACAATCTTGCTTTCATACAGTTCATCTGTCAGATGGCTGAAAACCTGTGCGGGAAGTTCAACACGCACACCGATGTCAACACGGTTGCTTTTTGTGGGAATATCCATGGAGCGGCACACGCCTTCCATCCATTTGCTGCCGCTTCTGCCCACGGAGATCACGCATTGTGATGCCGTATAGCTTTTCCCGTTTTCCAGGGTCACCCGGTACCCTTCTCCCTCCCGGGTAACGGAAGCCACCGCCGACTCGAAATAGAAATCCACTTTGTCCTTCAGTTCCCGGTACAGATTGTCAAGCACCACATAGTTGATATCAGTGCCCAGATGTCTCACCTGCGCATCCAGCAGATGAAGCCCATTCTGAAGGCAGGTTTTGCGGATGAATGTATTGGCTGTGGAGTAAAGTTTTGTTCCTTCACCGCCGTATTTCAGGTTGATCTCATCCACATATCTCATCAGTTCAAGTGCGCGCGCCTTCCCGACATGTTCATGAAGGCTTCCGCCGAAATCGTTGGTGATATTGTATTTTCCGTCAGAAAAAGCGCCTGCGCCGCCAAATCCGCTCATAATTGAGCAGGTCCTGCATCGGATGCAGGAGCGTATTTTCTCTCCGTCTATAGGGCATTTCCGCTGATCCAGCCGCTTTCCCAGCTCAAAAACAGCTGTTTTCAGCTTTTTCGCAGCTTTTTCCGTCAGTTCGTAAGCGGTAAAAATGCCTCCGGGTCCCGCGCCGATAATCAGTACATCATAATCCATGCTTTTTTCCGGTCTTTCCTGTTGTTAGTCCGGCATGGCGACGCTTTCTCCTTACACGCGCATACCGTCCGAATAATTATACCATTCGCCGTAAGAAAAGAAAAGTTTGAGAGTTTTTTCAAAATTGTTTCATATTGTTTCAGAACAAAGATTGCCCCTTTATTCTTTTTTCATTTTATAGTATAATATTTTGCGATTCTGTAGTAATTCAGGAGGAGTGGAATCATTCATGCGAAAAATAATCGCCTTGATCCTTTTGCTGCTGTTGCTGCCTCTGCCTCTTGCCGGAGCTGAACAGCTGAGCACTCCGGCTCCCACCCTTACGCCGGAGGAATGGGCCAATAAAACGCTTCCCTATAAGCGTCTTCCGGAATCAATCGAGATCGTTCCCATGGATGAACTTCCGCCTGTTGTGGACGGACAGCACCACTATCTCCTGCTTTGCATTGATCACTGGGTTAGGGATGCCCGTCCTGACAACGCCAAACCGCCGACCCAGAAGAACGGCAACCGCCGTGATATTTACGGCAACACCGACGGCATTGTGCTCGTAACGCTGGATACACGTGCGCACCGTATCATGCTGACTTCGATTATACGGGATGCCATCATCCGCAAGATTGCTTCATCGGAGAAACAGGAAACATTCGGCCGGATAAACTATGTTTACAACGACAGCGGTCCTGAAGCGCTTTGCCAGACCATCAGCCAGCATCTGGGGGTAAAGATTGATAAATACATTCTTTTTACCTTCAAACAGATCGCAAATATCGTGGATTATATGGGCGGTGTGAACATTGAGCTGTCCGACGCCGAAGTCTCTGCGCTCAAATATACCGTGCTGCGCGGAACTGTTACAGATTCCCAGGGCCGGGATCTTCAGGATAAAAATGTTCACGCCGGCGGTGTGTATTCCTTCCGGACCACGGAATGGGCCGAAGCTCAGAATGCAAAAACCGAGAAGGAAATCAGGAACAGTCCGAACAAGGTCATTAAAAGAACCGGCGGCTGCTCTGCCGTTCTTTACATGCGCATCCGGAAATTCGGAGGCGGCGGGGATTTCATGCGGACTCAGCGTGCCCGGAATGTCCTGAGCCTGCTGGCTGAAAAGTGCCGCACAATGACCTGGGATGACGCCCAGTCTCTGGCTAACAATATCCTTGAAAACAACAACAAAACAAATATGAATCTGAATGATATGCTTGAAGCGGCCAAGTATGCCTTTGAACTCCGGGACTGCACCATAGAAGAACTGCGGATTCCGCAGGAAGGTGCTGTCCGCCGCATCCAGTTCGCCGGTATGGCTGCGGAGGAACTGAACTGGCCGCTGTGCCGTGAAGCTTTCCAGAGTTACCTTCAGACCAGTTTCCTTGTTGCAGATGATGAATGACGCCACGGATAGGAGCCTTTTATGAAATGTCCGGAATGCGGCCAATGGAACCGCGCATCAATGCCCCATTGTACCAAATGCGGCGCACCGCTGAATATTGATCAGGCCTCGAAACTGCAATGGAAAGATACGTTGAAAGACGCTGCTCCTTCCACTGCCTATCTGCGTGCGGATGAATTCGGACAGGTAAATGCTTCCCCGGATGCCAGGGACCAGCTTGCCCGTGAGATGCAGGATCTGAAAAAGCGCAAGCATGAAGGTGCAGAACGCCAGCGCAGGCTTCGGAAAAAAACAGACGGACGTTCCGCCCCTGAAGTCATTGTCACCGAAGAACCTGCAGTTCGTTTGCGCCGGTCACGCCATGATGATGTTCCGGCAACCGCCATCCGTGTGCAGCCCGCGGACAGAAATACCCAGTCCCGGCGTAACGAATCTGAAATCTGGCACAAAGTTCGGTTCATGGATCAGAATGGTGCATTTGCCGAAAGCAGGACCTATGATCCTGCTCCTGCAGGCGAATATACGCAGGGAACCGGATCCTGGTATCTGGCCGGTCCGCTGGGCAGTCATATTGCACCCCACAGGAATCACAGGGTCAATTACCTCAGTATCGTGATTGTCCTGCTGATTGTTGCCGTTCTGGGAACCGGCGGGTATTTCGGATATCAGTATGTATTCGCGGAAAAAGCACCAGCTTTCAATCAGGACGCGATCGTTACTGCTGCGCTGTTTGATGATCTGCCGGGACATACAATCCTCATTCCCGGAGAAGAAGGAACAACCATCTACATTCGGGAGCTTCACGCCAGCTATGTGGTAATAGATGGTTTTGCCACGATCGATGTTGTCGATCATACATGGTATGACAATCTGGACGGTCCGCTGGATGAAACCATGGATGTCACCCTGACTCCGTTCCTGAAAACCTCGTCTGGCAAGCAGACACCGCTTCCGCTTGTTTCCTATCAGATTAAAATCCCGCTCAGTCCCATTACACTTGAATCCCCTGATTCACTTCGCACCACAGTTTCCACCACAATGAAGGCAATCCAGATAACAGTGCGTCCGGGTTCACATGTCACCGTCAATGATAAAGACTACAGCGATACCGTCAATTCTTCCGGTGAAATGACATACAACGCCGAGGTTCATCCGATCGGTGACAATCAATACGTTTTCAAAGTTCGTTCCCGTTACTGCCGTGAAAACTCCATTACTGTCGTGCTGTACCGTGAAGAGCAGGAAATCACGCTTGACCTTGCAGTGGGTACCTATGGTACCACAAACAAAAATACCATGCTGGTCACCGCCACTACACTTGCCGGTGCGGAAGTGTATGTCCCCACAAAGCATTCTGATCTGGATCTGACGGAAGTGAAAAAAACCGGGAAATTCTCTTTCTATGCGATTTTTGACAAGATCGGAGATAACAGGATCACAATCGAAGCTTCCTATCCCGGTATGAAGACGTCTGTCGTCAATCACGATGTCTACTATTGTCCGCCGGCCATCGAATACACGCCGAAAGCCTGGCCGATGAACAGCGCCAACTACAGTGAGTTACTGAGCAATATGGGGGTTCGTGCTGAGAGAAACCAGATTTATGTAATCACAGGCGTTGTTCAGGAAATAAAATCCGACAAGCCTCAGAGAGTAGTCGTCTACTCCGGTGAAGACGGAAAATCCCAGCCGGTATTGCTCGAAAACAAAACAAATATCAAAAAACTGGAAGTCGGAAAATACTACCGTTTCTATGCTGATGCCTATTCAACCTTCAGCAGTATGCCCTGGCTGATTGCGAGATATGCATATAATAACTGAAAAGGAGACCTGCATCTCTTATGAAGCGTTTCTTCCTGATTCTTCTTGTTTTTTCCCTTCTGGCTCTTCCTGCGCTGGCTGATCCGCTTCCGCTGCTTGATGATCTTGCGGAAGATATTGCTGAGCCCTATGATGAAAGCGACCCGTCCGCCGGCACGTTCGTCTTCAGCTGCCGTTATCCCCGCGTGGATGAAAACGCTGAAGGCGGCGAAGAGATCAATGCCTTCTATGATTATCTGCTCACCGATACCCTCAGCAATATGGTCCCGATGCTTCAGGAAGCCTTTGAGGGATTTGATTCTTCAATGACTGTCACCTATAGCGTCACCTGTAACAATGACGATTATTTCTCTGTTCTGGTCAGGACAGAGAAAAACAACCCGGATCAGTCCCTGGTTTACTGGGAGGGACATGTCTTTTCAAGAAAGCATCCCAGTGCCGGCTATACTTACTCTTTGCCCAAACTTCTGGGGATTCTGGCCCCTGATGAAAATGAGGAATGGCTGGAAGACTACCAGACCGAGAAGGCAGATAAACTGATTCGTGAAATGCTCTGGGACAGGATTGAAGAAAGTGACGGCAGTATTGATTACGGCAGCCTGACAGAAGAAACACTTTCCCAGGTCTTTTTCCCTGAGGAGAATTTTTACCTGAATGAAAATGGAGATCCCGTCTTTTATCTCCAGCCCGGAGACATCTTTGATGACACTCATGACAATTCCGCTCCGGTCACTTTCACAATCCCGCTGGAGGACATCCTTGACGAACTGTAAGAATACAGAAAAAGACCATGCATTTCCGCTCTGACGGGCGTATAATATGACATCATTTTACCGGGAAAGAAGGAACTGTTATGCTGGATATCAAAGTTACGCTGTCACAGAATCTCAAGCAGAAACCCACGGATGAATCCGCTCTCGGCTTTGGCCGGATTTTTACCGACCACATGTTCCTGATGGACTATGAAAAAGGTGTCGGCTGGAACAACGCCCGTATTGTTCCCTACGGTGATTTTGCAATCGATCCCGCCGCAATGGTTCTCCATTACGGACAGGCCATCTTCGAAGGCACCAAGTGCTACCGCCGTGCGGACGGCGGCCTGCAGCTGTTCCGCCCTCAGGACAATCTCGCCCGTATGAGCCGCAGCGCAGAACGCATGGGTATGCCCGCTCTGGATGAGGAATCCGCTTTGGAAGGCCTCAAACAGCTTGTTAAAATTGAAGAAGCCTGGGTTCCTCATCTTGACGGAACCTCCCTCTATATTCGCCCGACCATGATTTCCATGGACGTCGGACTCGGAGTGCATGCTTCCAAAAAATACCTCTTCTTCATTATTCTGAGCCCTGTTGGAGCTTATTATAAAGAAGGCCTGAAGCCTGTAAGCATCTATGTTGAAGACAAATACGTGCGTGCGGTCCGCGGCGGCGTTGGCTTCACAAAGTGCGCAGGCAACTACGCTGCCTCAATCCTGGCAGGTGACGTGGCAGAGCAGAAAGGTTTCTCCCAGGTGCTTTGGCTTGACGGTGTGGAACAGAAGTACGTTGAGGAAGTCGGTTCCATGAATATGATGTTCGCCTACGGCAACAGGATTGTAACCCCGAAACTGAATGGTTCCATCCTGCCCGGCATCACCCGCGACAGCGTGCTCAAGCTTGCCCGTACCATGGGCTATGAAGCCGAAGAAGCCCGCCTTGACATCAATGAGATTTTTGCTGACGCCAAATCCGGCAAGCTGACAGAAGCGTTCGGTACCGGCACGGCGGCAGTTATCAGCCCCGTTGGCACCCTTGCCATGGAAGATGAAAAGATCACAATCGGTGACGGCGGCATCGGCAAAGTGGCCCAGTCACTGTATGACACCCTCACCGGCATCCAGTATGGCCGTCTTGAGGATAAATTCGGCTGGATCGTAAAGCTGTAATCTGAAAGGAAACCCCTGTTTAATGCTGAGACAGAGCAACACCCGCCCCCTGCACTGGACTGACAAGACCATGAGCGTATTGCGGGCAAATCAGCTGGAGGCCTGCGAGAAAGATCTCGCAGGCCTTCCTTCCCGTTGTGTTTTTGAAGCTGATTGCAGCAACGTTGATGCTGAAAAGCTGTATGATCTCTCCTTTTTTGCTGAGGAAGACCGGAAAAAATCCCGGAGGAAACCGCGACCGGCCCTTCATACAGTGGAACAGCTCCGCAACCGTATTCTGGATACTTTCGTGCAGGAAGCTGCGCTGCTTTCTGTGGAAGAGCATGACCTGCTTGTTCGTGCTGTTCTCTTTGGCGGACATACGTCGCTGACAGACTGGAATGAACTGCTCCCTGCCCGTGCACTGGTCAGGCGCCTCTGGTGCCGTGTGGAAGGAAAAGGAGAAAACACTGTCCTCATACTGCCGCATCAGATCTGCGCTTCAGCGCTGCTGCTTCTGGCAGGCGACAGTCATAAGGCCGTCCGTGAAATCGTGGAACAGGTCCATGAAAGCATTGACAACACATTGTATTTGCTGGGTGCAGCTCAGGCGGCCGGTCCTGCCCGCCACATGGAATCCCTTCTGAAAGGCACCTGCGCAGACGGACATCCGGAGCTTGTCGAAAGGTTCCTGCTTGCGGGATATGATTATGTCTATGATCGTTCAGGCAGCCTTCTCCTCATTCATCCCGGACTTGCCGATCCTGAACGGATGATGGGAATGGATACTGCCGAAATGAATCCGGAAGCGCTTAAAAAAGCTTCTGACAGTATTAATGACCTGGAAAGTCCGCTGTATGACCGGATGCTTTCTCTCCTGATCGATGTTACCCGCCCGGAGATTTCACCCGAAGATGCAGCAGAAGACCTGATGATTCTTGCCAAGCAGGAAGTCCCATTCTCTGATATGATTGAAGTGCTCTCCTCGCAGATAATCTGCCAGCCGACAGTGGAGATGCGGACCGCGCTCCGGGATTTGAGTGACCGTATTCCAAGATGGCTGAGCCTGAGTACATCCAGGGTGCAGTAATATGCCGCTGAAAGAATTGATTGTTCCTCCCGAGGCTGGGGGAATAAAGGTCGTTGATTATCTCCGCAGTGCGTTTCCGGATCTTCCGGAAAGTGTGCTCCGCAGAATCTTTTCAGCCCGTGATGTCCGGCTGGACAACATTCGTGTTACCCGTGACCAGATCATTACGGCCGGTCAGGTCCTGAAAATCTGGCTGCCTGAAAACTATGCAGGTCCCCTTTTGTCCTCATCCCTGTCTGTCGTTTACGAGGATGATGATATTCTCCTTGTCAATAAACAGGCAGGAATCAGTGTGGAGCCGGACAGCCATGGCGGGATCACCCTAACAGAACTGTGTGCTGACTATATCGCGAAAAAGGATCCTGCTGCATTCAAACCGGCTGCCTGTCACCGTTTGGACAACCGGACATGCGGTTTATGCCTTTTTGCGAAAAACCAGCATGCGCTTGATATCCTTCAGGAAGCATTTCGCGATCGCACGATGGAAAAATACTATATCTGTCTGGTCCGCGGAATCATGAAACCTCCGGAAGCAGTGTGCCGCGCCTGGCTGATAAAGGATTCCCGCCACGCCAGGGTCCGTATTACTGATCGTCCCGAAGAAGGCGCGCGTCCGATCATAACCGGCTATAGAACGCTGGAAAGCGGCGCTGTTTCCCGTCTTCAGGTTCATCTGATCACCGGACGCACGCATCAGATCAGGGCACATCTGGCTGCTCTTGGGCACCCGATACTTGGCGATGATCTGTATGGTGACCGGGAGTTCAACCGCCGGGAAAAAGCCCGGGGCCTGAAGCTGTGTGCGTTCTCGCTGAAGCTTGATACAAAAGGCCGCCTGCCTGCGCTTGATGGCCGTACTTTCTCCATTGATCCGCCGTTCTGATCTGAAACTGATTTGACTGTAACAGAAGGAGTGATAGTAATGCTTGCCTCTCGCCCGCCTCTCGGTTGGAATTCCTGGAACACTTTCGGTGAACATATCAGCGATGCTCTGATCCGCGAAATGGCTGATTACATGGTGGATCAGGGCTGGCTGGCTGCCGGGTATGAATACCTGGTAATTGATGACTGCTGGTCTTTGCGTGACAGGGATGAAAACGGACTTCTGGTACCGGATCCGGTCAAATTCCCGCATGGAATGAAAGCGCTTTCGGACTACGTCCATTCAAAGGGGCTGAAGTTCGGCATGTATTCCTGTGCCGGAGTAATGACCTGTGCTTCTTATCCCTCCAGTTATGATCACGAGTTTGTCGATGCAAAGACTTTTGCATCCTGGGGCGTTGATTTCCTCAAATATGACTTCTGCAATTTCCCGGAATCCGGTGACTGCCTGAACCGATACCAGACCATGTCTATGGCTCTGAAAGCCTCCGGGCGGGATATTCTTTTCTCCGCCTGCAACTGGGGACGCCATGATCCGTGGAAATGGATGCGCAGCAGAGGCGCTCACATGTATCGGTCCACAGGTGACATCATGGATAATTACGTCTCCTTCACTGATATCTTCAAATCGCAGCTGGACAATCTCTGCATGAGCGGCACAGGCTGCTTCAACGATATGGATATGCTGACTGTAGGTATGTGCGGCAAGGGGAATGTAGGCTTCGGAAAAATCTGCACCTACGAAGAATACCGGATGCAGTTTGCGCTTTGGTGTCTGTGCGGTGTTCCGTTAATGCTCGGTGCCGATCTCCGCTCACTTGCGCCGGAATATGTTGCTCTGATGCAGAACAAGGACCTGCTTCGGATCGACCGGGATGAAGAGTGTCGTCCGCCTTTCCTGATCAGAAGAGGTTCTGTCTTTACCTCCAATCCGGATCCGAAAGAGGGTGAAATGCCCTGGCGTGAACTTCCTGATTCTTCTTTTACCCTGTTCCGTCATCTTTCAGGCAACGAATTTGCGCTCGCTTTTGTCAATATGTCTGAAGCTGAAACACTGATGCATTGCGAGCTTGTTGATCTTGGGCTTCCTGTTTCTTCAGGCCTTGCGCTTGAATTGTATGATGCTTTCACAGGCGAGGCTGTTGGCAGAAAATCCGATTATTTCAATCCAACGGTCTCCGGCCATGATATGAAACTGTATGTCGGCAGGATGGTACCAGCGCATGCATGAATCACTTCGCTGTATTCGCTGCGGAGCGGTCCTCGTAAAGGATGATATCGGACTGACCCGGAAAATGATAAATCGCGGCGCAACGGAATTTTACTGTATTCCCTGTCTCGCCGATCATTTCCAGCTCCCGGAAAATGTCCTTCGGGACAAAATCAGGGAATTCAAGGCGATGGGCTGCACACTTTTCGACCATGAGTAAAGGACGCGGGATCTTTCCCGCGTCCTCTTTCTTTATTCCTTGTTCTCCAGCAGATGCATCGCATTCAGGCTGAGGATCATTTCCTCTTCATCCTCTGTCAGTCCCAGCCGGTAAAAACGTTTCAGTTCTTCTGCCGGATCCCACATGGGATAATCCGTGCCGAAAAGCACCCGTTCCCTGCTGAAGCTGCGGACAATCCGCCGGCCTTCTCCGGGTGTCAGTGCATAAAGGGAACTCGACGTGTCCACATACACATTTTCGTATCGTGACAATGCTTTGGAAGCTTCATCCCATTCGCTCCAACCGCCCAGATGGGCGCAGACACAAACCAGGCCGGGAAACGCATCCAGGACACGTTTCATCTGCCAGGGCCTGGAATACTCATACCGGCAGTCGCCTGTATGGATAATAACAGGCATTCTCCCTTCGATCGCGGCAAACATGTCCATGGCTTCCGGACTGTCAAGCGCAAACCGCTGCATATCCGGATGGATTTTTAAGCCTTTCAGGCCTAGCCGCTTCACTTCATCAATCAGCCCGGCCAGGTTTTCCCGTCCCGGATGAATTGCGCCGTAACCGATGAGGCAGTCGGGATGCTCCTTCACGGATTCCGAAATAAATCGGTTAATGGAATCAATGGAATGCGGAGTAATTGCCACAGAATGAATACAGGCGCGGCCGATGCCCGCTGCCTGGTGCAGCCGAAGCAACTGGCCGACCGTACCGTCATGAACCACAGGCATATGATAAAACTCACCGATACTCTCTGATGCTTTCCGGGCAATCGGATCCGGAAAAGCGTGCGCATGAATATCAATTATCTGCATATCAGTCTTTTTCCCTTTATCCTGTTGTTATCTGAATCATTCTGTGTCTGTTGTCATTCTTCCCGTTCCGGAACAGTATCAGGCTGCGTCAGTCGTGCGGAATATACTTCCAGTCCACTGCAGTGACAGTACCGTTCCCGTCCGTGAAATACTCCAGCCGGTACCAGTGTTCATCTTTCCGGATTCTGTACAGGATTCTCCATGTTTTCTTTTCGCGCTCGTACCAGATTTTTCCGTCTGAAAGATTGTCCAGATGATACAGGCCCCTGTTGCCCCGCTCGTTTTCCAGCTGTCCCATATCCCTGAACTTGCTGACTACGTAGTTCATTGGATCTCCGGTTCCCGTTTCGCGGGGTGCCCTGAATGTGCTGTCAGTAAAATACAATTCAACCAGCGTCCAGTTTCGTCCGACCAGGTTCATCACTGCGTATCCCCAGGGATACTCATATTTGCGGCACTCTGATTCAAATCCCTGCGGTTGCTCCATTTCCACCCGTGTTCCGTTTCCGTATATGCTTTGGAACTCATTCATGGTTGTCTTGTTCAGTTCAAGGCCTGCGATTTTTTCACTCAGTTCCCATGCTGACAGCGGATAAGGCTTCGCTTCAATTTTATAAGTGTATTCCATCGTGTTGGACGGCTTATTGTACTGGTTTACTGCAATCGCCCTGATGGTTACACTGCGTCCGGTGGGCAGAAGGATCGGCTCGTTTTTGTAAAGCGGACTTGGGTCATCATCTTTCATAGGATCATCTGCCACCGGGGTGGATCCGTCCACTGTATAATATATTTTTATCTCTTCATTTCGGTTTTCTTCGCCGACTCTGATGATAACCTTCTGCCTGGATTTATATGCTCCGGGCGCCAGGTTGGTTGTAGGTGTCTGGGGAGACGGCATAACGACTCTGTAATTTGCTTTCAGTACATCTGAAACAAGCTGGCCGTTTACAGCCACTGCCCGCAGGCTCCATACCAGCGGATACGGTTTCGTCCGTTCATAAAGCAGAATCGGTCCGGTATACAGGATTCCGCCGTACGGAAGCTCCGCTTTGTCATCAAAAGTGTAGTACACATCATATCCCTGTTCGGACGTAATTGTAAGCTCAAATTTCTGCTGATAAAAACCGGTGCCTTTATTTGCCTTGGGCATTTCCGGCACAAGATCCCTTCGCTGTGTCTGGAAGCTTGATTCGCCTGTATTGGTGTAGGCCTTTTCCATAAGTTCCGCGGTTCTGGCCAGATCACCCGGTTTCCCGCTGCTCCGCAGAATCCTGATAAGATTGATATATGCCTCCGGCCTGGCAGGAGTATCAATGGATATTTTTTCGTACAGTGCGGCGGCTGCTTCTGTTTGCCCGACAGCTTCATAAGCGCTGCACAGCATCAGCAGGCCGTCTACATCCACATATTTTCCTTTTTCATCCTGCGCCTTCGCTTTTTCAAACGTTTTTATGGCTCCGTCCAGGTCTCCGTTATTCATCTGTTCTTCACCCAGGGACCACAGCGCCGTGGAGTTCGCTTCTTTTCCCATGCGTGCAAGCAGTTTCTGGCCGGAATCGGTGTTTTCGAGGAAAAGCCAGGTTCCTGCAATCACCAGCGCCAGAACAGCAACTGCAACAATGGTCACCTTCATCCAGTTAACCATTGAAAACCGCCGCTGACCGCCCTTTCCGATCCATTCCGCATAGGCGCGTTCCTGTTCCTCTAGTCCGGTATTCTCATCATATACTGTGCGGCGTCTCCGTTCAAAAGTGAAATCCCCGCCGTCTTCTTCAGTATCCTCTGTTTCAGAAACAGGATAGACAGGAAACGCATCATCCTCACGCTCATCATGAACGGCCGGCATCTCAACTGTTGCGTGGCTGGCACCGCTTCTGCGGCGTCTTTTTGTCTCTGCCGATTGTCTGGCCGCTGCATCCAGAATCGCAGCACGCGCTTTTTTACCCTGTCGGATAGCTTCAGCTCCATCAGTTGGCAGACTGGCTTCAGCATTCAGGATTTCACCGCATTCCGGACATACGGAATCTTCTCTTTCCGCATAATATCCGCATTTGGGACATAACATCGCCGTCCGCCTCCTTTCCGTTGTTGATGCGTTCAGGTCAGGTCCAGGTCTCTCAGTGCCTCATATTCAGGATCGTCCTCATAGGTTCTTTCCGGGCATACCCCACCCATGGTTTCAATTGCATTCCTGATTTCGATAAAAGTCAGATAAGGCAGTTTTTCTTCTTCCGCCGCGGCAATCAGTTCCGGCAGGGCTCTGTCATCACCGAGCTTGGCAAGATATCCCGCAAACAACGCCCTGCGTTCTTTCCGTTCCCTGAAGAGCTTCAGTGCCAGTTTGAAAATCTGCTCATTCCCAGGAAAATGGGACAGCACTTCCAGCAGCGCTTCTTCACCTGCTTCATTCGCATGAGGCAGTTCCTGCAGAATCGGCTGTACTACGCTTTCTCCCATTTCTGTCAGGCTTTCCAGCGCATTGTCCTTCAGTTCATCCTTCACTTCCCGGTTCAGCTGCCAGTGAATATAAAGCATCTTCGGCAGCACGCTCTCCATTTCCCGCAGCTGATTCACCGCAATCATCCGGGCTTCCTCTGGAGCGTCGTCATTCTTCAGAAGTTCCAGAAGTCTCTTTTCACAGGGGCGTCCGACTGTTTTGATCTGCTCAAGCAGAAGATCCGGGACCGGCACCCCTTCTTCGCAATACTGGAGCAGCCAGTCCACCAGCACCTTCGGATCCTCAAACTGTGTGAAATATGCTCCCGGAGTTACGTTGCCGAGCCATTTCGCACGGGTGTTCAGAAAAGCCATATAGATCCGCGGCATATCTTCTTCCATGTCATCAAATGTGCCGTACTGATCCTGATGCGTTTTCATCCATTCGGACATAAAATCGGCAAAATGCTCGTCAAAATTGATAATCGGCATTTTCATTGATGTTCATCCTCCGGTTCGCTTTTTTCGGTGCTGGCGTGGTTCAGCATGCTTTTCAGCTGATCCGTTGTGAAAAAGTATTTGCTGTGACAGAAATGACAGACAAGCTCAGCCCCCTGATCTTCCTCAATCAGGGAAAGCAGATCCTTTTTCCCGAGGGAAATCAGCGCCTTTTCCATTCGTTCCCTGCTGCAGCTGCAGGTGTAGGAAATCGGAGTACATTCAAGGATCTGCGGATCCATACCCCTGAACCAGTCTTCGCAGAGCTGCTCAATGGGGGCAAATGTCATTTCACGGCTGATGTCGGCAAACATCGGGCTCCTCAGTTCCAACTGGTCGATAATCTCGTCCGGACAGCCCGGAAGCGGCTGAATCAATAATCCGCCGGCCTTCAGAACAGATCCCCCGCTGACAAGGACGCCCAGAGCAACCAGGGATGGCTGCTGTTCCGACACTGTGAAATACTGCGCAAAATCCATGGCGATTTCACCGCTAACCAGTTCACTTTGGCCGATATAGTTTTTCCGGAGCGCCAGGTCCTTGATAACACTCATCCTGCCGTTATGCCCGACTGCACCGCCGACGTCCAGCTTACCGTCATCCCGCAGCGGAATATCCACTTTGGGGTTATCTGCGCAGGCGCGGATTTTTCCGTGATCTGCAACAGCCACAATGGATCCCATTGGACCGTCACCCTTGATCGTTACTGTAACGGATTCCTTTTCTCCCTTCATCATGATCCCCAGCATGGCAGTACCGGTCATCAGTCGGCCGAGTGCCGCTGTGCATACGGGAGTGGATCCGTGAATATCGGCGCAGCGCTGTACAGTTTCTGTCGTTTCACACAGCATCACTCGGACCTGTCCGCCGCACAGATCAATCTGAAGCATTCTGTCTTTCTCTGTCATTCTTCGCTTCACACTTTCATTTGTTCATTATTCATCGTTTGCTTTGCAGCCTGCATCTGGTTTATTTAACCGGATTTGTCGCCGCGATATGCCAGCGCTGGTCTGTTTCTTTCGCTGTATTCAGCGTGCCTTCCGAATACATGCAAACCGCCCGGAAGCCGGCTTTCCACAGCATCTCTTTCAGTATGTCCGCATCCCAGGCCCGCTGCCGCTGGTGTTCCTCCATCCGGCGGTATCTTCCGTCCGCTTCCCGGATAAAAAAGCACAGATCAAGGCTCACTGTTTTTGACCGTTCATTCCATGTGTTCTGCCAGAGATATGTCACATCTTCCCGATCCTCACACATGAGCCCCGCGCACAGTATGTTTTTCAGCTTATACGGCGTTGAAACATCAAAAATGAGCGCTCCTCCCGGCTGAATTGAACGCTTTGCCGCGCGGAGGAAACTCATCAGATCTTCTTCTGTCATCAGATAGTTGACACCGTCACAGGTTGCCAGTACAGCATCCACCGGTTTGTGAAGATTCAGGCTTCTCATGTCCTGCTGGACAAACGGAATTGCAATGCCGTTCTTTCTGGCTTTCTGGGCTGCCTGCCACAGCATTTCCCGGCTCACATCAACGCCGGTCATCTGAAATCCGCGCCGCTGCAGAGGGAGCGTCAGGCTTCCTGTTCCGCATGCGCACTCGCAGACTTTCCCTCCGCGGATTCCGTATATCGAAAGCAGGCGGGTATAATGATCCGCCCAGCTTTCGTAATTGACATCATTCATCAGGCTGTCATAGATCTCAGCAAATCCCTGGTACATGGTCAGTCGCTCGTTTCCCCTTCTTCGTTCTCGTCCTCTTCATCATCATCTTCCTGTTGATACAGGCCCTGATTGACTTTTGCACCTTCGATCCGCGGATTGATGAACCTGTCAAAAACAGCATTGGTATAACTGGCGGTAATAAAGCGGCTGATGGCAAACCCGATCAGCGCATACCAGCCGAACAGGATCAGCATGCCGATCATTGGATTCCAGAAATAAATCAGTGCTGCGCCGATCAGGGCCGGCACACAATGAAGCAGGCGGATTCCAACGCTCATGGGCAGCCTTGCCACACCCAGCAGCAGGCCGTTACGGATTACATCCTTTGTTTTCAGCTCATATGTGACTGTGAGCGGATGCATATAGGTAATGCTGATGGCCCAGATCAGCGCAATCAGGACAACAAGTACCTGCGGAACCACCATGATCGTGTTCTGCGCAGCCATCTGCCCGTAAAACTTCCAGCCGATATAGACCATCAGCGGCAGGATGGAGGTAATCACTGACAGGATCAGGGACTGTTTCCAGTTTGTCTTGACCGCGTCCTTAAAATCCGTCCAGATAAAAGCATGTTCATCCCTGGCCCAGTTCCTTGTAATATAGCTGAGTCCGGCTGTGAAAGGACCGGTAATCGCCATGCAGGGAATCAGCCAGATCAGCATCCTGAGCACCGTATTGTCAAGCATGTCACCGATAATGTTGCTGTCGTTTTTCAGGGCTTCGAACTGTTCCTCTGTGATTCTTACTTCTTCTTCCGCTTCTGTAAGCGTCTCCACATAGGAGGCATAGTCATTCTGTTCGATCAGCATGATGTTCGATGTCACAGACAGGATATTGGTAAAATGGTACATGAGCATAATCATCATCGGCAGGAAGATGAGCATATACAGCAGATTAATCCTGCACAGCGCGCTCAGCCGGGTTTTCAGTGTGTCCGTAAAAAGCTGGCGCCGGTTCTGCGGCAGATCCTCCTTCCGGAAATCGCCTTTCCCGCTCTTTCCGTAATAGTAATTGTTCATCATTCTCCCGAACATAACTGCATCTCCCTTGTAAACAGTGTTTATATGTCTGTAACATCAGCAGCGCGTTTCCGGCGCAGCTTCGTCATTCCCTGATCGCACTCAGGCCATCATTGCCTTGCTTGCCTCACACAGGGCAGCATTCAGCTTCTCCGCTTCTTCCCTGTTCCCGGCATTGCTGTTGACATAAAGCTTGATCTTGGGTTCCGTTCCGGAAGGACGCACACAGACCCAGCAGCCTTTTTCCAGTTCAAAATACAGTACGTCAGAGACCGGCAGGCCTGTCGGCTCTTCCCTGCCGTTTTCAGTCCGCACACCCTTCAGGTAATCCCGCACAGCTGTCACTTTCAGCCCGGCTATTTCCTTCGGCGGCTGAGTGCGCAGTCCGCTCATAATCTCTTTCATCCGCGTCAGCCCGTCTTTCCCGGGCAGCGTGGTGGATACTACATTCTCCACATAGTAGCCGTATTCTTTGAAAATCTGCTGCATCCTGTCATAGAAAGTAATTCCTTCCGCCATACAGGCACAGGCAACCTCACTGACCAGCAGGCTGGCATTTACGCCGTCCTTGTCCCGGACAAATGTGCTGGACAGGAATCCGTAGCTTTCTTCAAATCCGAACAGGAAAGTATGGTCTCCCCTGTCCATAAACTGCTGGATCTTCTCACCGATGAATTTGAAACCGGTCAGGGTCTCATAAATCGAGATTCCGAAGCTTTCGCAGATCCGGTTGGCCAGGCTGGTAGTCACGATGCTCTTGACAGCAGCTCCGTCCTTCGGCAGGGTTCCTGCCTTCTTTCTGCTGGACAGGATATAGTGCAGCAGAACACATCCGATCTGGTTTCCGCTGAGCAGGTGCCATTCGCCCTGTCCGTCCTTGACAGCCACACCCAGGCGGTCGCAGTCCGGGTCTGTTGCAAAAATCACATTTGCCCCGATTTCACCGGCCAGTTTGAACGCCAGCTCATAGGCACCCGGGTCTTCCGGATTCGGCACTTTGATGGTGCTGAAATTGGGGTCGGGCATCTCCTGCTCCTTGACAACAGCCACGTTTGTCAGCCCGATCTCCTTCAGAAGTCTCCTGACCGGCACATTCCCGCTTCCGTGAAGGGGGGTATAAACAATATTCAGCTTGGACCCTTCTGTCCTGAGCAGTTCCGGATTGATGCTCAGGGTCTTTACCTTTGCAATGTAATCATCGTCAACTTCCTTGTTGCCGATCATTTTCAGCAGTCCGCTGTCCAGCGCTTCCTGTTCATCCATCAGCACACAGTCCGTATACTTTGTAGCCCGGATGATTCCGGTAATGCCCGATGCTGCTTCCGGACCGACCTGCGCGCCGTCTTCTCCGTAAACCTTGTATCCGTTATACTGCGGAGGATTGTGGCTGGCTGTAATTACTACACCAGCGGCAGCATTCAGATGCCGTACCGCAAAACTGAGTACAGGCACGGGCCGGAGTGCATCAAACAGATAAGCCGGAACCCCTTCGGCACAAAGCGTCAGAGCGGTGTCCTTTGCAAATTCAGCGCTGCAGCGGCGGCTGTCATATGCAATCACAACGCCCCGCTTCGCATTTTCGGGGTTTTCAAGCAGGTAACCCGCCAGGCCTTTTGTCGCCCGCCGCACATTATATTTGTTCATGCGGTTCATTCCTGCGCCAAGTACGCCGCGCATTCCTGCCGTACCGAAACTCAGTTCCGTATAAAAGCGGTCTTCAATTTCCTTTTCATCGTCCCTGATTGCTTCCAGTTCCCGGATCGTATCCGGATCGTCTGCAAAATCACGCAGCCACTGCTCATAATTCTCACGGATTGTCATGCTGGCACCGCCTTCCTTAATCTCCTCAAGCAGTTGTTTCTTAAAGACTTATATGCGGATTACCGCATTATGATTATAATTTTTTTTCCCTTTTTTGACAAGCAGAATCACGCCCGCTGTCCGGTCATGGCAGCCGGTAGTCCTCCCTGTCCGGATCACTCTGTTATCCATACGCCTGACAGGTATTTCATCCGTTTGGTAATGTATTTTTTCAGATAATCCGCATTCTCCTTCAGGTTTGATCCGGTCTGAATCTGATAACGTTTGCGCTTCAGATATGGATAACGTGCATATTCCATCGCTGCGCTTTTCTCAATCGCTGCTGCATATGTGTCAATGGATTTCAGGTTTTCGCTTTCTTCACGCTGTCCGAGCAGGATTTCCAGGGCAGGAACAAACGTTTCATGGTATCTTTCAACAACTGCCTGGTAAAAATCAGGCTGTCTGTATAATTCCGGCCACCAGTAATGCAGAGCACCCCGCCGGGATGCCAGCATTCCTGTGGGAAGCAGTATATTGCGCGTATCTGCTCTGGCGTATATTCCGAAAGTATTGTCCATGTCCCACACAGGTCCGGCATATACTTTTTCCGAAACGGAGTCATCAGGTTTGTAAAAGTATTCAGATGCCATATTTGAGTCGTAGTTCTTACTGATTTCATTGATCAGGTACTTATTCACAAGGCTGTCAAAATCAACGAACTCACTGTAATGCTTTCCGGTCTCCGGATCCCGTCCGCCCTGCGTAAAGATCGCGTTTTCAAAACCTTGCATCAGGCCGGAAATGTATCTGATCTGTGCTTCACTGCAGTATTCCGGCGAATGTACGATGACCGCCATACAACGGTCCGTAACAAACACAGACGGCTCTGCGGCATAATTATGCAGGTCATGGTCATATTCAATAATGTATCCTCCGGTAATATCGTCAGGCTCGTTTGGAATGCTGAACCCTTTCATGCTTCCGCGGTTCGCGTAGGGATTGCCGAATACCGGATATGTCTCCGGGTCATTCTCGTTCAGCTGTTTTGTTTCCTTTCCAAGGTCCCGGATATCAACGCGGTCATCATCCGGTTCGATTTTTTCAGTCAGAAGATACAGACCCATGTATTCATGGTTAATATAAACAGCTACCTGCCTGCAGTCCGGCGTGTAAGCCATTCCTGCGTAACGGGCAATATCAAACACCATTTGGTTGCGGATCAGGCTCTTGTCCAGATGGTTTCCAAGAAGGATCCATCTTTTTGCTTTGCCCATGCCGAGAAGGCTGGCGCCATTCTCAAGCTTGATGGCATAGTTTTTCTTCTGGTATTTTACGGAAGAATTGCCGCGCATTTTGATATGCTTCAGACTTCCGCTGTACAGGCAGCTTCCGTCAGAATCATACAGAATCAGGGAACCTGCTTCTTTTTCCTTCTTGTCTTTATGAATCTTTTTCAGGGATCCGGATTCCGTGAGAATATACATGGATGGAAGCGCGCTTCCCTCCATAACGGTCAGCGATATCTTCGTCTTTTTCTTTTTGTTTGTCAGCACGATGTCATTGGCTTTTTCCGTGCTGAGAACGGAAGCCGGTGTCTGTGAGTATACTGCTTCCTCATCGTTGATCCGCAGCGTCTCCGAATCAAATCCGATTCTGTATTCTGTCAGATCCGTGTTCCCCGGAAGAAAAAGATAAGCTTTTCCGTCATCCTGGTAAACGTTGATTGCATCAATCGAGTATTCACCTGTGGGAGATATCCAGAAAGCAGGTGCTTTTGAGGCTGCAAAGCTGTTTCCCGGCAGGGCTGAAAGCAGCAGGATGCAGAACACCGCCGCAATCATACAGGCACAGCGTGTCATTTTCCCGCGCCGGCAGTAATCGGTCATCCCGGAATTCCTCCTGATTCTTCTCTCCTTTTTCCCCGGATTCATTTGTCTGTTTCCCTGACGCACACAGCGGCAGCCATGCCGGCTTCATGGCTGATGCTGAGCAGGAAATGATCTCCAGTCCCCATTGTTGCCGCTTTGCCGCTCAGCGAATAACCGGGAAGGCCTGCCTCATCATGGGATATACTGATTTCTTTGAGATCAAAAGTGATTCCGGTTCCCAGCGCTTTGGCCAGCGCTTCTTTGGCAGCATAGATTCCGGCAAGGGTCTGTGCCGCGTTTTTGCCTTTTGACTGTATATATGCAATTTCTTCGTCTGTGAAATATCGGTTCAGGAAACGTTCATCTGTCAGCAGCCTGTCCATTCTGGCAATCTCGCACAGATCCAGTCCAAGTCCTTTGAGCATGTTCATTCCCTCCTTCGCGGGCAGGTACAGGTATACCGCATCCCGTGGTAGATACATTCAGATCATACCACACCTTGCGGTTTTCATCAAATAAGGATATAATTATACAGCTGTCCTGAAATCTGTCAGGCATGCTCAATCCGATGATGATTTACTGGTCGGTTGTCCGGATCGGCGATCCGTGCAGCAGCGGTCAGGCTGAAGCTGTCAAAGCCATGGCGGAGATTAAATCCGTTTTTGACAGCCGTCGCAGAACTGGAGGAAGTATGATCAATCCCGGCAAAATGATCTTTGCCCTGCAGCAGAACATCAGCAAAGCTGTTGTCGGCAAGGAAGAAGCCATTGAATACGCGCTCATCGCCTTGCTTTGCAAAGGCCATGTACTGATTGAAGACGTTCCCGGCGTGGGAAAAACCACGCTGGCCAGCGCGCTGGCCCGCTCGCTGGATTGCTCCTTTCGCCGGATCCAGTTCACGCCGGACCTGATGCCTTCAGATGTGACAGGCTTTACTCTCGTCAATTTTAAAACCGGGGAAATGGAGTATAAGGAAGGCGCTGTCATGAGCCAGATTGTACTGGCTGATGAAATCAACCGTACCAGTCCCAAAACCCAGTCTGCTCTCCTGGAAGTCATGGAAGAACACCAGGTGACTGTCGATGGAATCACCCATCCGCTTCCGCAGCCTTTTATTGTGCTTGCTACCCAGAACCCCGGTGAGTTTGTCGGTACTTATCCCCTGCCCGAAGCGCAGGTCGACCGGTTTTTCCTGAGAATCTCCATCGGATATCCCACCGTTGAACAGGAGATGGACGTCCTGGAACGTTACAGCGGTTCTGTTGCACCGATGACCACCGTTGAACCCATCTGCTCCGCACAGGATGTTCTCTCCATGCAGGAGCAGGTTGCAACTGTATACTGCTCGCCTGAAGTCCGGAATTATGTGGCTTCACTGGCAGCTGCCACCCGCAGTGATCCGGCGTTCTCTCTCGGTGCCTCCACCCGTGCCGCCATCGCACTGATCCGCGGCGCACAGGCCTGTGCCATGCTTGACGACCGGGATTTTGTTCTGCCGGAAGATGTGCAGCACATGTTCCTGCCTGTAATGGCGCATCGTATGATTCTCTCTCCTGAAGCAAAAATGAAAGGGCTGCCGGCCGAACAGTTCCTGCTGACCATCCTGCAGAACACTACCGTCCCCATCAAACTATGAAACTGAGACTTTCTCTGCCCGTTGCTGTTTTTGTTACGCTGCTGACGGTGGCTCTGTGCACCGGCAGTCAGCTTTTTTTACTGCTTTCCGTTCTGATCCTGCTGGTCATTGCAGGGGCTGTTCTTGCAGTGCTCTGGGCTTCATTTACATTGAAGGTGGAAGGAAACCTTTCCGGAGAAACTGTTCGCCGGGGAGATGACCTTGTGCTTTCTCTTCGTATTCATCACAAGGGTCTGCTTCCCGTTGCTCCCCTGCTGCTGGATCTTACTGATCCGTCCGGAAACAGAGATCGTGAAATCCGTCTGAAAAATATGCCTCATCGCGTTCAGAGCATCAGACTTCCCATCCATGCAGCCCATGTGGGTGTTTTTTCCGTTGGCCTGCATTCCTGTACAGTGGAAGACCTGCTCGGACTGGTCAGAAAAAAAATACCGTTCCGGCAGACCTCCTTTGATCTGGTTGTTTTACCCAGGACTTTTGATGTTGATCCGCTGAAGCTTGCCCCGGGCGATCCAGGCAGTGAATTGATGGCCCGTGCCACGGAAGACCTGAACGCCCCTTCGGATGTCCGGGCTTACCAGCCTGGAGATGCAATGAAAAAAATCCACTGGAAACTGTCCCTGCGAAAGCAGGAGCTTATGGTCAGGAAATATGATGAACCTGTACTTCAGGATGTGCTGGTATTGATGGACTGTTCCCGGCCGCCGTCCTGGGGACATCCGCAGGCCGAAGCTGATCTCCGGGATACGCTTCTGGAAACCACTGCTTCCGTCCTGACTGCGCAGCTCGCCACAGACCACCAGATCCGTCTTCCTCTGCCGGGCAATCATCCGGTGGATGTGGACAGAAGCATGGGGCTGCCGATTGCGCTGGATTATCTTGCCCGGGTTGATTTTACCCAGACCGACCGTTTTGAGCGCGTCCTTTCCATGGAATCCATCCGGCTGCGGAAAGTTGGCTGTGTGGTTGTAGTATCCGCCAGGCTGAATATTCCCATGGTCGATATCATGACGCGCATGCATCGTTCCGGTCCGAATATTCGTCTGTACCTCGTCACCTTTGCGCCGGAAGACGAAAACGTGCTTCCCCTTATTGCCCGCCTCCGTCACGCCGGTGTTGAAGTATCATACGTCACACCGGAACTGTCAGCCTGATTTTCTGACGGTTCCTTATCAGTTCATAAAGAAAGGAGGTTCCTTTGATGAGCGACTCAGTCCGGGCCCGTCTTACCCATGCCCTGCTTTCATTTCTGCTGACAGTGGGCTTGCTGATGCCTCTCTTTCAGATCCTGGAGCCCTCCTTCATTTCGCCTTCGCTGCTGATTCCCGTTGTTGTTGTCATTATTCTGTTTGAAGTTGCCTGTATCAACCGTCTTTCTGCCTTTATTTCTGCGGTTTTGAGTGTGCTCTCCCTTTTGACCTGGCTGTTTGCCATGAACGAAATGATCACGGTTTCTGACACAACACTGGCTGTAATACTCCGCATGTCAGGTGTCCGTACGTCATTGCCGCTCGTCGCCGCGGCCCCGGCCATATTGACAGTGCTCGTCACGCTGATATGTTGCCTGTCCTGCCTGCGCGGCGCTTCAGTCCTGCCTTCCGCTGTCCTTTGTGTCGGAATGATTCTGCTGATTTACCTTTCCGGAGAAACAATCTCCCTGTGGGGCTTTCTCCCGGCTTTGGCCGCAGTACTGCTGATTATACTGTCTGACCGTTTTCCGGAAACCCCTATGCTTCCGTTAATACCTGTAACAGCCCTGCTGGTTGCTGTTGCGTTCCTGCTGACCGGGAACGGAGTCGGTCCGAATCCGCTTCGTGATAAGGCAGATGAACTGCGTCAGGCTGTGCTTGACCGGTTATTTTTCACCGAGCCGCGGGACACTTTCTCGCTGTTTATGGAGGGGTATTATCCGCAGGGACGGAATCAGCTCGGCGGCAAGCCGAACCCCTCGGAAAATGTTGTAATGCAGGTCTCAACACCCAGAACGGCTTATCTCCGCGGTGTTGTCCTGAATCAGTATACCGGCCGCAACTGGCAGAACACAACCAACAGCCGCCGCTATCTGTGGCAGTCTTCCAGATTTGCTGCTCATCGTACTTTCCTGTTTAATGAGGATTTGCCCCAGCAGTTTGTCCGGAATTCGCTTTGTAATCCGTCCACGGTTTCCGTGCGTATCCTCCGGAAGGACAACGCGTCAACGCTCTTTGTTCCGCAGCGGCTCCGGAGCATATCCCCGGGCGGAGACCTGGTCCCTTATTTCTCCAATTCTTCAGAACTGTTTGTAACCCGCAACCTGAAAGAAGGAGATACTTACAGCGTTACTGCGCCGCTTTTCCTTGCGGGTGATCCCGGACTGGGCACACTGATTGAAGTTTGTTCCACGCTTGAAGACGACCGCTATGATCAGATCGTGGAAACATATACCGAGCTTCCTGATCATCTTGAGGAGCCTGTCTATGCGCTTGCCCGTGAAGCCGCGTCAGTCGCTGCAGCACCCTATGACAGGGCCCTGTCACTCCAGACCTGGCTCGGTCGAAGCTACCGCTATACCCTGGATGTGGACAATCAGCCGGGCAATATGGATTTTGTAACCCGTTTTCTGCTTGAAACCCGTGAGGGATACTGTACATATTTTGCTTCCGCATTTACAGTTCTTTGCCGCATGATCGGACTTCCTGCCCGTTATGTCGAAGGCTTCCTTGCTGATCCGGATGAAAACGGCGAGGCCATTGTCACCGGCCTGTCTGCCCACGCGTGGACCGAAGTCTATTTCAAAGGCTTTGGCTGGCTCACATTTGACCCGACACCAAGACGTGTCGGAGGTCAGGATCAGGATGATTCCGGCTCATCCTCTTCGTCTTCCTCCTCATCTCCTTCGCCTTCTCCGTCTCCTTCCGCTGAAACGCCTGAACCGGATAATAATCTTCCGACGCCTGAACCCACACCGGATCCGGCAGATAATCCCTCTCCTGTTCCATCACCGGTTCCCGATGACAAACCGTCTTCTTCCCCGGATAACCAGGATAATGAAACGCCTGGCGGTTTCCCCTGGCTTTTGCTCCTGCTTATCCTGCTGTTGCTGGCTGCCGTTCTGCGTGTGCTGTTCACATCACCTTCTTTCCGTGAACGCCGTGCAGATACAGACGAAAACAAGTTTGAAATCTGGATCCAGGAAATCTCCGATTTGCTGTATGCTGAAAACCTGACCCGCCGGAAGGGTGAATCTCCCATGGCCTTCGGCCGCAGAATAGATCGGAGCGGTCTGTTCAGTGCCTCCCTGGGACCTGTCGGTGAATGCATTTCCCTTATTCGTTATTCCCGGGTAAAAATCGAGGAAACTGATATCAGCCTCCTTCGGAATACGGCAGTTCTCATGAAAAAGGAACTTAGCCGTCCCGCACTGCTGCGTTATTTCATCAGACGTGTTTTCGTTCCGCTGAAGCATCGCCGCTGGGCATAACAAAACGTGCATCATGGTAATGTGATGCACGTTTTCATATTCCTTTTTCGGCCTTATTGAAATAAAACCACTTTAGGCTGGCATTCCAGGTCCGCTTTCGTGATTCTCAGTGCTTCCGTTCCTTCGCAGACATCTGTCTTGTCAAACTGCCCGGCGAATGGTTCCGGTCCGGAAATCGGCCAGTCGCGGTTATGCTGTGTCTTGTAATGCATCGGCAGGATAACCCGTGCGCCGAGTTGCTCCGCAGTTTCCTTTGCCTGTTTTGCGTCAATCGTATAAAAACCGCCCACAGGGATCATCAGCACATCCGGGTTTTTCAGAACATCCATCTGTTCAGCGTTCAGCGCACTGCCCAGATCTCCCAGATGAACAATCCGAAGGCCTTCCGCTTCAATCAGGAACAGCAGTGTCTCCCCTCTTTTGCTACCGTTTGCATCATCATGAAGTCCGCGCACAGCCGTCACTTTTACATCCGTTTCAGGCGTAAACCTGCCCGCAGTTTCTATGATACGCGGTTCACCCTTGACGTTTTCCACCGCGTCATGATCATGATGATGGTGTGAAACCAGCACCACGTCCGCAGTAATCTGCTGAAGCGGGTACCCGCAGCTTGCATCATATGGATCTGTAATAATCCTGACGCCGCTTTCAGTTTCAATCAGGAATTCTGCATGTCCGATATGCCTGAACAGCATGGTGTTTTTCTCCTCTCATCCTATAAAGTATTTCATGCTGAGTGCCGGGATTGGTTCACCCTTTCTGAGGCATTCTGCCCATTTTCTGTGCAGTTCGCCACAGACTTCCTCATAACTTTCTTCTCCGGCTTCTCCGGCCTTGATCAGCTCCCGTTGTGCTGTCTCGTCCGCGCATCCCGTTTTTTCCGGATGCCGTTCAAGAATACTTCGGCAGCATGCCGCTTCCTGTCCGAAAGGTCCGCAGAACCAGCCTTCCGGCGGTTCTGCTGCAGATTTCCGAAGCTGCAGCCATCCGTTCTCTTCCGAATATTCCCAGCCGCTGTCCTGCAGCGTTTTTTTCAGTTGGTCCGTAGCTTTATCTGAAAGCAGAAGCGGTATATCCGTTGCGTATATCCATTCTGTCATCCTGCTTCTGCGCAAAGCTGGAATCCGGTCTGTTTTCTGTGCAGCCATCAGTTTGATCAGTTCTTTTCTGAACGCATTATTCAGCATCAGCCTGTCCCCGTTCAGTCAGCGGTGAATCCTGCAGCACGTTGCGAACTGTCTCAGCGGCTCTGTTCATATTCTTCTGCTGTTCACTGTCCATGCCGTCCGGAGCCTTTCCGCCGGCTGCAATACACCTGTAATAGAACCGTCCGTCCTGTTTGTATTTCCATGTATACAGCGGTGTATACTCCGGATTCCGGATCTCTGCGCCGCCCTTTCCATCCCGTCGGATCGTTACATGCAGCAGGTAACCGGACAGTCGTTTGATATTGCTCCTGTCTCCGCTCAGCAGCGATCCCAGGCTCCACACGCACAGCACTTCCTTGCCTTCCCGTCCGCGGAGAAATTCCGCCGGCTGCGGCACATGGCTGCCGTTCCCGACAATCAGGTCTGCACCTGCCTCTGCAATTCCCTGGGCAAGTTCAATTTGTTTTCTGTCCGGATCCTTGCCGGTCTTTCCCCAGTTGACCAGTACAATCACCGCTTCGGCGCCCTGTTCCCTGGCTGAAATGATATCTTTTGATATCCTGGAAAGCTCCGCCTCCGGCACCATACCGGAGGTGCCGTCCTTGTCCATGCTTTTCCTGGTCTTGTCAGGCACGGTGGTTGTATATTGCATAATGGCAGTCCGGACGCCGTTGATAGTCCTGACCTCCGGAATGCCTGCATCTTCGGCGCTGTGAATACCCAGTGCCCTGATTCCCTGGCTGTTCAGTGTTTCCAGCGTTGCACTGATCCCGTCTTTTCCGCTGCTGTAAGCTTGTGAAAAACCGCAGGCCGCAAAATCAAAGCCGGCTTCCTTAAGCAGTAAAACCGCATCTTCCGGGGCTACTGCATCGCTTGCTTTGTGTCGGCTGCTGAGGATATTTTCCAGGAAAACACCGTTCACGCTGCTGCTGATTTCCGGTGACAGCAGCATCATTACGTCTGCATAATCCGCCACCTTGGCGTCTGTGCTCCTGCTGTTCTTTCTTACTTCCCCGGACAGGCTGATACTGCCGGCCAGTGTCAGGGTAAAACTTTCCTCATCATCCTGTGGGACCGGTGTGACTCTGACGACGGGAGTCATTGCAATATTCTGGGACGTCTTCTGCGTTTCTCCGGTTTCCGGCTGCTTTTCCGTCTCGTCGGCTTCATTCCGGTTTTCATTCCGGATGTCCAGCACTTTCATCTGCAGCCTGCTCAGATCCACAGATGCACCGGAAGAAAGCCTGCCCAGGACCAGCGCTGATCCTCCCAGTACTACAGCCAGCATAACCAGCATAAAAACAGTGCCGGTGGAGATTTTACGCCGCTTTTGTTTTTTCCTGTCCTTCAAACTCACACCTCCTTTCTGCGGACTGTTGCCTGTGTGTTATCTCAGGACAATCGTCAGAACAATTGAAAAGGTCATCACGCCTGCAATAACAAGCGCCAGGATCCTGGCCATCGTCTGCTTTTTTTCGGGCTTTTTGTATGACATAAGTGACTTCTCCTTTGATATATGTTTAAAAAGTATTATACCATGCAGTTTCTGAAAAGCAAAGAGGAGACCGTGTCCCGGCACGGTCTCCTTCCTTTTCGGATTGCCTCACGGATGCCTGTCAGGATTTATGTTTCCGGTTTCTGATCATCCGTGTTTCTGGTGGTTCTGCGCATCCCGCTGTTTCCTGCGTTCGGTTTGAAACTGGCTGTATAGGAAGCCTCTTCCTCTGTATCGGAGCTCGTGTACCGTCCGTATGGATTTTTCGGGCTGTTCCCGTATGGCTGGCCGGTGCTTTGTCCACCGGAAGGCCTGGTCGGTGTTGCTTTGGGTTTTGCGGATCCGGCATTTTCCGTATAGTTGCCGGTCCTGACTCTGGCACCGTTCTGTGCCGTGCTGACAGGACGTGCAGGCCTGGTGCCTTCTCTTTGGGCCATTGTTTTATTCTGCTGCGCCACTCTTTTTTGCGCCATTCTCTGGGCAGCTTCACGCTGGCGCTGCTTCTGAAGGTACCAGTAATATCCGCCGCCGCCTGCAGCTGCCAGCAGCACAAGAATCAGGATGACTGTGCCAGCCGGTGATCCTCCGGTAGTTTCCTCCTGAGGCGCTTCCGGTGCAACCGTTGCCATCGGTTCAGGAGATTCTGTTGCTTTGTCTGTCTGCAGTGCCAGCTTCTCCTGGATAAAGCTCAGTGCTTTCTTTACTGACCCGGAAGGATCCTTGGCATCCTTATAGTACTTCTCAAGCTCTTTCTCGATATCTTCCGCCTTCAGGGTACCCGCACGGACCTGTGAGATCAGGGAATTGACAAACTCATTCTTTTCCAGCTCATTCTCAGCCAGCGGAGCCGGAGTGGCAAACGGATCAAAAGGCTCATAGCTTACAGTTGATCCCGTATTGGGATTGACCCATTCATTGACTTTCTGGTCTTCAGCCGAAACGATGCCGCTCGGGGTGCCGGTTGTTGCCGGAGAAGAACCGGTATTGCCGGTGTTTCCGCCGTTGCTGACATTGGTGTTCGTGCTCTGGGCGTTGTTTTTGAGGCCTTCCTGGTATTTGCTTGACTTCAGGAATTCTTCTGCTTCACCGACGGTCATCTGCTTGAAGTATTTTCCGTTCAGATAACCGACCTGATTGTTATATGATACCTTATACCAGGTTTCTCCGTCCGCCTCTTTGGTTCCGTATACAATGAAGAGCGCGTATTTCTTCATCAGCCTGATCCGTCTGGAGCTGGAACTGGCCTCTGTCCGGAAATTCACTGCGTCCGTCGTAACATAGCCATAACAGCTCAGTTCATAGGGATCATACTCATAAATATACGGAACGGGAGTCTTCGCGGGTTCGGGCGTAATCAGGGACTCAACAAGATTAATATAGGCCCTCATCTCGTTATCAGAGATCATCCGCAGCATATCAGCCCGTACATAGCCCCATTTCCCGTCATATTCGGTTATGGACCACGGATTGTCTTCCACATACGCCTGGCCGGTTACGTAAACAATCTTGTTGGCCGGCAGCTCTTCGTCTATGGCACTGGATGTGGTAGGCCATCTGCGTACCGGCACCCCGTCGCCGATGGTGATTGCGTATCCCTGGCGCTGATAAGGTTCCGCAGTGGGACCTGCAGGAGCCTTTGTCGGGGCTTCTGTCGGCTTTTCTGTGGGTTTTTCTGTCGGTTTCTCCGTCGGCTTTTCAGTGGGTTTACTGGCTTCTGCTTCGAGTTTCTCTGTAATAAAGCTCTTTGCCTTGCTTACTGATCCGGCCGGATCCGCCGCATCCTTATAATAGTTCTCAAGTTCCTTCTGGATATTTTCTTCCTTGAGTTTGCCGTCCTTGACCTGTGTAATCAGGTAATTGACAAACTCGTTCTTTTCCAGTTCGTACTTCTCCATCATGTCCGGGGTAACGGATACATCGGAAGGTCTTTCAGTATCCTTGGGTTTTTCCGATTCCTCGGGCTTCTTTGTTTCTTCAGTCTTCTCGGTTTCTGCAGGTTTTTCAGTTACGGTTTCCTCCGGACGCTCTGTTGGTTTTTCCGTGGGATCAGTTTCTTTGTCTGTTTCCACCGGTTTTTCACTCGGCTCTTCAGGACGGTTTTCAGTATCGTCCGGAGTCACAGCCTGTTCCGGGAAAAACTCCTCCTGCGCATACACCGGGGCGGGAGTACCCTGCTGGGCATCCCATGCGGCACTGTCTTCCTCTGTCAGGGCATTCAGGTATTTCGTCATGATATAGCCCTTTTTGCCGTTTACCATCGCATAGGTCCACAGCTCGCCGTCTTTGTTTTCCTCGGTATAGATCATGTATACATAGGTATTCTTGGCCAGTTCTCCCTGTTTTCCCGACTTGGTGCTTGCTTCCTTGCGGAAAAACACTTTGCTGCTGGTCTTTGCGTAACGGTTCATCACCTCGCCGGTCAGAATGGAAGGCGCAGGTGTCTCTGTCGCCTTTTCCGTCGGTTTTTCGGTAGGTGTATCCGCAGGCTTTTCTGTAATCTTTTCTTCAGGTTTCTCTTCAGGTTTTTCCGCAGGTTTTTCTTCAGGTTTCTCTGTGACCGTCTCTGCGGGTTCTTCTGCGGGAGGCGCGGTAACACTGGTTTCCTGTTCCGGTTCAGCAGCGTTCGCAGGCGCTTCCTCAGCAGGTTCTTCAGGCTGGCTGTTCACAGGGAAGAGTTCGTCCTCTGTATAAACAGGGGCCGGAGTGTTCTGGGAATCATCCCAGATCCGACTGTCTTCCTTTGTCAGCAGGTCCAGGTAATCAGTTTTGATGTATCCCTTCTGGCCGTTTACTTCCACATAGCTCCAGCTCTCGCCCGCCTTATTGATATCGGCACGAAGGAGATAGACCTTCATATTTTTGTCCAGTCGGGTGATCAGCTTGCCATCCTTGTCGGGGGTCTCGCGGAAGCCCAGCTTCCCTGCGTTTGTCAGGGCGTAGCAGTTGATCATTTCCCCTTCTGTGATTACAGGTGCTTCTGTCGGCTTTGATGTCTCAGTCTGGACTGTTGCAGGTTCGGTTTCAGTTGTTTCATCCTGTTCGGGTGCGGCCTCCGCCTGTTTCGGTTCCTCCGCGGGGAAGATTTCTTCCTCTGTATAGATATGGGCAGGAGATTGCTGCGTATAGCTCCAGGCGTCGCTGTCTTCCTGTGTCAGCACGCTGAGGTAGTCAGTCATCAGATAGCCGGTATGGCCGTCCGCTTCAACAAGCGTCCAGTACTCGCCTGCTGCGTTGGCTTTTGTATAAATCAGATAGACATGGGAATCTTTCGCGATTTCACCGTACTTCTGGGCATCCTTGCTCGGCTCTTTCCGGAAATTAACCTTTTTGGTTGTCATACCGTACCGGTTGATCAACTCATCAACAGGCATTTCCGGCGCATCTGTCTGCTGCGGTGCAGGTTCCTGAACTGCTTGCTCTTCCTCTGTTTTACGGGCTTCTTCCTCAGCCTGCCGCTGTCTCTCTTCCTCAGCTCTGCGGGCTTCTTCCTCAGCCTGCCGCTGTCTCTCTTCCTCAGCTCTGCGGGCTTCTTCTTCAGCCTGCCGCTGTTTCTCTTCTTCAGCTTTGCGGGCTTCTTCTTCAGCCTGCCGCTGTTTCTCTTCCTCAGCTTTGCGGGCTTCTTCTTCAGCCTGCCGCTGTTTCTCTTCCTCAGCTTTGCGGGCTTCCTCTTCAGCCTGCCGCTGTTTCTCTTCCTCAGCTTTGCGGGCTTCCTCTTCGGCCTGCCGCTGTTTCTCTTCTTCAGCTTTGCGGGCTTCTTCTTCAGCCTGCCGCTGTCTCTCTTCCTCAGCTCTGCGGGCTTCCTCTTCAGCCTGCCGCTGTCTCTCTTCCTCAGCTCTGCGGGCTTCCTCTTCGGCCTGCCGCTGTCTCTCTTCTTCAGCTCTGCGGGCTTCTTCTTCAGCCTGCCGCTGTCTCTCTTCCTCAGCTCTGCGGGCTTCTTCTTCAGCCTGCCGCTGTCTCTCTTCCTCAGCTCTGCGGGCTTCCTCTTCGGCCTGCCGTGCCGCCTCTTCGTCCTCGTCCGGTTCTTCCTGCCCAGGTTCCTGCCTGCCCTGGATTGCAGGCTGGTCCGTTTCCGTGGAAACATACAGGCAGAATACTTCTTCACTGCCTGTCTCCGGATCAGTCACGGTAACAGGAACATAACTTGAACCGTCAAGTACACTGCCTGCGTCAGTTACTCCGTTCAGGACATTTCCTTCCCCGGGGGTAAAGGATAAATCATGGTCTGGATGGGATGCTGAAAAAACGAGTCCGTCCAATGGTGCATCAGGCGGAAGCATCACCCAGAAACATCCTTCTCCGTTTTCTGATTCTGTAATTGCAAAAGCGTCTGCAGTATGGGTCATTCCGTTTTCATCAACCCAGCTTACCGTAATCTGCATATCTTCCCAGCCGCTGCTTGCAGCCATTGCTGCTGATATACTGCAGATCAACAGCGCCACGATAAGCAGCAGCGCTGTCCCTTTTTTCAGGATCCACTGATACATTCTGTTCATAATCCGGTCCCCCTGAAACAGTAAATATGAAAGGTTCAATTCCCTATTATTTTACTTCCGCGCCACGATCATGTCAACGAAGCCGGTCCCCGGTCCGCTGTCGCCTTCGGAAGGAAAAACCCCGGGAATTGTCGAAAAATAATGGGGTTTATTCAATCATAGAAACGGATATCATGTCCGTTTCATTCCCGAAAGGGTCTGCTTCTATGAGTTTTTTCTGGAATCGCTTTATTGAACTGCCGCAAAACCCGGATCATTATGTATCCCCGCCTGCCTTTTTTTATCATTTGCCTGTGCTTGAAACAGAAGACCTGATCCTGAGAAAACCACTGCGGAAAGACGCAAAGGATGTGTTTCGCTATGCCTCGGACGAGCAGGTTGCCCGTTATGTGCTTTGGGAACCTCACCGTACGCCGTCCGAAACGCGCCTCTTCATTCGCGATCTCCGCAGCCGCATCCGGGCGGGTTATCCTTCTTCCTGGGTTGTTACGCTTCGGGATACCGGCCGGGTAATTGGTACCATCGGCTTTGTCTGGTATTCCACAGACAACCATTCTGCGGAACTCGGTTACAGCTTTGCCCGTGAATACTGGAATCACGGTTATGCAACCCAGTCCCTCAAAGCAATTATTGATACCGTCTTCCGTTTCCTGCCTCTTAACCGGCTGGAAGCCCAGCATGATGTTCGCAATCCTGCCAGCGGCCGGGTAATGCAGAAATGCGGCCTCCGTCAGGAAGGAATCCTGAGGGGCCGCATTCTGAACAAAGGTGAATATGTGGACACCGCGCTGTATGCAATTCTCCGTTCTGATTGGGAAGCTGCTCAGCGGTAAGCGCTCATCCGCCGTTCCAGCACCTCTTCCCGTGCAACAGACCAGCCGAAAAACCCGATCACATCTCCAAGCTTCTGATACAGGCCGTGGCTGTATGCAATCAGCCCGGCCTTTTCAAGATGAAGGCTTCCCCCTTCATCCAGCAGGTCATTGCGGACCATAACTGATACAATCTCTCCCAGGAACATATCATGGCTGCCCAGTTCCAGTACATTTCTCACCCTGCAGCACAGGCTGACAGGGGCTCCCTGGACCGCGGGTGCAAATTCCATCTTGTCCGCTGGCATATAATGCAGGCCGGTTTCCTTTGCTTTGTCTGTATCTCTGCCGCTCTTCACGCCGCACAAATCAACTGCGCGTGCCATCTTTTCATCAGTCAGGTTCACCACAAACTCGCCGGAAGACTTGATCAGTTTATGGGAATAGCGTTCCTTCCGGACGCTTATGGATACCATAGGCGGATCCGAGTTGATTGTACCTGCCCATGCCAGCGTAACCATATTCCGGTTCTCCGGCTGTTCCGGATCTGCACAGCTGACCAGTACCACAGGCGTTGGATTCAGCATCGTGGATGGGGAAAGTGCGGTATATTGAGACTCTTTCATATTCTCGCTCCAGTCCTTGAAGAATCATGGATTTAGTGTATAATAATTTTGTTATGCCGTCAATTATGGAAGGGCTTTTTCCTGGCGACAGTTTCCGGCAGCCGGCCGGCACTGGCACTGGCTTTGCCGGGGGCATCCGTGTTTCTTTATGCCGAGCAGAAACGCGGAATCAGGAAGCCCTTTGCGGCAGTCGGATTATGGGGAGGGATTCTGATGAACACGTACCGCGGAAAGCATGTGTCTTCTGCCGCCAGAAGAACATCTCCTTCCTTTCACCGCGGTCGGCATCAGGTACGGCATCGTCACCGTCGCCGCTGGATGATCGTACTGATCATATTTGTTTGTCTTCTCCTCTGCTATCCGCTCCTGGAAGCCCGGCTCCTTCAGACGGAGAAAGTACGGCTTCAGTCTGACGACCTTCCTCCGGAAGCCAAAAATCTTCGTATTGTCTATCTCAGTGATATTCACTACGGTTTCTGGTTCTCGGATGCGGATCTGGGACGTCTTGTCGGCAGGATTAATAACCTTCGCCCCGATCTGGTTCTGCTGGGCGGTGATTATGCCACCGACAATGAAACAGCTGTTCAGTTTTTTCAGTCATTGCAGAAGCATGATAAGATTCATTCCCGTTACGGCATTTACGGTGTAATTGGTGAATCAGACCGCGGTGATTCTGACTATACCCTTTCCCGGCTTACAGAAGCAATGGGCAGCGCCGGTGTGGTCCCGCTGGTGAATAAAGTAGTCCCTGTTAATATTGCCAGCCGTCAGATCTGGCTTGCCGGAGTGGATGACACGCTTACCGGCCGTCCGGACATCAAGTCTGTAGCCCGCTCTGTTTCAGCCCGGGATTATGTGGTTTTTCTCTGCCACAATCCTTCCGTCATACAGGAAGCCCAGCTTGCGCTGGATGCTTCCGGAAATCTGGGTTGGTTCGATCTGGGGCTCTTTGGTCACACTCACGGCGGTCAGATGCTGTATTTCTCTTCTTTGCTGAACATCGCCGAAGAAGTGCCGGACAGGTACCGCAGCGGCTGGCTGAAGGAAAACAGGGTTGATCTTCTGATCTCCCGGGGTGTCGGTACCTCCGGATTTCCCGGCAGGCTCTTCTGCTTCCCGCAGATTCACTTTATAGAAATCACCAGTGACCGGAATTCCAGATAATCCAGTCCGATAAGATGAATGATTGCAGAAAGGATTCGAAATGATTTCTGACTCCCGTATTCAGTTGAACGATGTATCCTATTCCTATGAAGAGCAGGCAGCGCCTGCTCTTTCCGACGTCTCTGCCGTCGTTCAGCCCGGCGAATTTGTCGCTGTGCTGGGGCACAACGGTTCCGGCAAATCCACGCTGGCAAAGCTTCTTAACGCGCTGTATATCCCCACGGAAGGAAACGTCGTGGTCTGCGGATACAATACGCGGGAGGAAAAATATACTTGGGAAATCCGGCAGCGTGCAGGCATGATTTTCCAGAATCCGGATAATCAGATCGTTGCCACCGTTGTGAAGGAAGACGTTGCCTTCGGTCTGGAAAATCTCGGAGTGCCCACGGAAGAGATGCTTCCCCGGATCGAAAGTGCGCTTTCTGCTGTTCGCATGAGCGCTTTTGCCGACAAAGCGCCGCATATGCTTTCCGGTGGTCAGAAGCAACGTGTGGCAATTGCGGGTATTCTGGCAATGGAGCCCACTGTCATTATTGCCGATGAAGCAACCGCAATGCTGGACCCTTCCGGCCGGAAAGAAGTGCTGGAAACGATTCGCACGCTCAACCGGCAGAAGGGCATCACGGTGGTATGGATCACACACTTTATGGAAGAGGCTGCCCTCGCAGACCGGGTGCTTGTTGTCACTGACGGTCAGATCCGCCTGTCCGGAACACCGGCTGAGGTGTTTGACAGAGTGGATGAAATGCGGGAAATGCATCTGGATGTCCCCCATATGACTGCGCTCGCAGGAAATCTGCGGGCAGAGGGAATGCCGTTAAGGCCCGGTATACTGACTGTGGAAGAGCTTGTTGAGGAGGTGGAAAAACTGTGCCCATTGAAGTAAGCCACCTCACACATTGCTATTCTGAAGGCAGTGCTCTCAGCACTGTTGCTCTGAATGATGTCTCTTTCCGGATTGAAGACGGCGAATTTGTCGGTATCATTGGTCATACCGGCAGTGGAAAATCCACGCTTGTGCAGCATCTGAACGGGCTGCTGAAACCCTCCTCCGGCCAGGTGCTGATTGATGGAGAGGATCTGAACGGTGAACATGTAAACCGTCGTGCGCTGCGTCAGAAAATCGGTCTTGTATTCCAGTACCCGGAATATCAGCTGTTTGAGGAAACAGTTGCAAAGGACATTGCTTTCGGTCCGAAAAATCAGGGTCTTTCTGCTGATGAGATTTCTGAACGTGTTCGCTATGCAATGGATTGCGTCCATCTGAATTATGAAAAATATGCTGAGCGGAGTCCTTTTGAACTGTCCGGCGGCCAGATGCGGCGCGTCGCTATCGCCGGCGTGCTGGCCATGCGTCCCTCTGTGCTGATTCTGGATGAGCCGACCGCAGGGCTCGATCCCCGCGGCCGCGACAGGATTCTGACCATGCTGGAAGAACTGCATTCCCGGGAAAAAGTCACCATCCTTATGGTGTCTCACAGCATGGATGATATGGCTCGTCTGGCTACCCGCCTCATTGTGATGAGTGAAGGAAAAGTTGTCGCTGAAGGAACTCCCCGGGAAATCTTTACATGCCGGGAAATGATGACATCTATCGGTCTTGACGTGCCGGAAGCCGCGCGTCTGTGCGCACTGCTTCGTTCCAAAGGATATGATCTTCCCGCCGATCTGTTCCGGCCTGAAGAACTGAAGGAACAGCTCCTTCGGCTCTGGAAGGAGGGATCCGCATGCTGAGCAACATTACCATGGGCCAGTATTATCCTGTGGACAGCCGTGTTCATCGCCTGGATCCCCGGATCAAGCTGATCCTGACAATCATCTTCATTGTCATCGTCTTCATGGCCAAGACCTTCCTTGGGTATGCGCTCATTCTTGGTTTTGTCTGGCTTACATCCCGGCTTGCCCGTGTCCCTTTCCGCATGCTGCTCCGGGGCCTGAAACCGCTCCGCCTGATTATTATCCTTACCTTCCTGTTGAACCTGTTCTTTACCCAGGGTGAAACAGTCTGGGTGGAATTCTGGATTGTCCGTATTACAAAAGAGGGATTTCTGCAGGCTTCATTCTATTCCCTTCGCCTGGTCTTCCTGGTCATTGGCACCAGCCTGCTTACCCTCACCACCTCCCCGGTTTCTCTTTCCGACGCTATTGAGCTGCTGCTTACTCCGTTAAAAAAGATCCATTTCCCCGCTCATGAACTGGCCATGATGATGACCATTGCCCTCCGCTTCATTCCCACGCTGCTGGAGGAAACGGACAAAATCATGAAAGCCCAGATGGCCCGCGGTGCTGATTTTGAGAGCGGAAACCTGATCTCACGTGCAAAGGCAATGGTGCCGCTTCTTGTGCCGTTGTTTGTCAGTGCGTTCCGCCGGGCCGGGGATCTGGCAATGGCCATGGAAAGCCGCTGCTATCACGGCGGAGACGGCCGCACGCGCCTCCGTGTGCTGAAAATCACAAAGCACGACTGGATTGCCTGCGGTGCAATGGGTGCACTGCTTGCGTTGATTATACTGGAGGGGATTTTCCTTTGAAGCGGATCCTGCTGACAGTGGAATATGACGGAACTGCTTATGCCGGATGGCAGCGGCAGATCAACGGGCTGGCTGTTCAGCAGGTGCTGGAGGAAGCGCTTTCTTCCGCATGCGGTCATCCGGTCACTGTCACCGGCTCCTCCCGGACTGATGCCGGCGTACATGCTCTGGACCAAAAAGTCCACTTTGACACAGACTGCTCAATCCCGCCGGACAAATATCCCTTCGTTCTCAATACCATGCTTCCGCCGGATATACGGGTGCTGGAAGGCCGGGAGGTTCCGGCTGCTTTTCATGCCCGCTTTCTGACTGCCGGAAAAACCTATACCTATCGTATCTGGAATGCCCGACATGGAAGTGCCATGCGGCGCAACACCCACTGGCACATTCCTGTACCGCTGAATGAGGTTCCCGTGCGCCGGGCTTTGCTGACGCTTCAGGGCAAACATGATTTCGCTGCTTTTCAGGCTGCAGGCGGCACGGCAAAAACAACCGTCCGGACCATCCGTTCCGCGGAGCTTGAAGTCAGGGGAAATGAATGGATCCTGACTGTCAGCGGTGAAGCTTTTTTGTATAACATGGTTCGGATTATCGCCGGTACCGTTGCGGAGATTGGTCTTGGCAAACGGGAACCCGATGCGTTTGAAAAAGCATTTAAAACACTGGATCGGCTTACTCTGGGCATGACTGCCCCGGCCCACGGTCTGGAGCTTACTGAAGTCCGCTATCCCGACAGGGCTTTTACGGAACCTGCTGCGTTAAGATGGCACGAGGAAGAAACGACATGCTGAGACTAACCAACCTGAAAGCCCCTTTGGATTATACAGAGGACTCCCTGAAGGCCCTTTTGCTGAAAAAACTGAAGCTGGCTCCTGATCAGCTTCGTTCCTTTGTCATTTCTCGCCGGAGTATTGATGCACGAGACAAACAGGATGTCCATTTCGTCCTGTCCCTTGATCTTTCCCTGAAAGACGAAAACACCGCGCTGCACAGAAACAAAAACCTTTCATTGCTGCAGCCGTCCGGAAACCACAGGAATCAGTTTCCTTTTTCTCTTTCCCATTCTCCGCTGCGGTCTGATATTCCGCCTTTGGTGGTCGGGGCCGGTCCTGCGGGCCTTTTTGCGGCGCTGACACTGGCCCGGGCAGGAATGAATCCGGTTCTTATTGAACGCGGTAAACCCGTGGACGAAAGATCCCGGGATGTTTCCGTACTGCAGGAAAACGGAATCCTGAACCCCGATTCCAACGTTCAGTTCGGAGAAGGGGGGGCCGGAGCCTTTTCAGACGGAAAACTGACCTGCGGGATTAAAAGCCCTCATGTCCGTCACATTCTGGAAACCTTTGTATCCCATGGAGCACCGGAAGAGATTCTGATCGATCAGAAACCGCACATCGGAACCGATCGCCTGAAAGGGGTTGTTTCATCCATCCGTCAGGAGATTATCCGTCTCGGCGGTACGGTACATTTCGAAACCCGGCTGGAAGAGCTTCTTCTCCGGGGCGGACATGTGGAAGGCGCTGTTCTCTCTCACAGGGGAGAACGCCGGGAATTCCTGACGGATACAGTGCTGCTCTGTGTCGGCCATTCAGCCCGGGATACTGTCCAAACCCTTTTCGGGCAGGGGGTTCGGATGGTACCGAAGCCCTTTGCCATGGGAGTACGTATTGAACATCCCCGTGAATTCATTGACAAAGCGCAGTACGGCGCTTTTGCAGGCCATCCGGCCCTTGGTGCAGCTTCCTATAAACTGATCTGCCACACACCGGACGGCAGGGGCGTCTATACCTTCTGTATGTGTCCGGGCGGCGAAGTAATTGCCGCTGCCTCCCAGCCCGGAGGAGTGGTTACAAACGGAATGAGTTACCATGCACGGAACGGTCATAACAGCAACGCGGCGCTTCTTGTAGGGGTCCGTCCGGAGGACTTTGGCGACGATCATCCGCTGGCAGGCTTCGTACTGCAGCGAAGCATTGAAAAAGCAGCCTTCAGGGCAGGCGGCGGCAATTATGCTGCACCTGCTCAGCGTGTCGGGGATTTTCTGGCAAACCGTGCCTCAGTATCCTTCGGATCCGTCATTCCATCCTACCGTCCCGGGGTGGTCCCGGCTGACCTGAGAGCTATGCTCCCATCCTGGATTACCGAAAACCTGAAAAAAGGCATTCGTGCCATGAATGCCCAGCTCCCCGGATTTGCATTGCCTGATGCTGTGCTCACCGGACCGGAAACCCGTTCTTCCTCCCCTGTCCGTATCTGCCGTACTGAACCGGGAGAAGCGGAAGATTTACGGGGATTCTACCCTGTCGGTGAAGGGGCCGGATACGCCGGAGGCATTGTCTCCGCAGCAGCGGACGGTATATCTGCCGCAATAAAGGTGATCGAAAAAAAGCAGCTGCTCTGATGCAGCTGCTTTCATTCTTTCAGTCAGGGTTTATTCCGGTTTCTTTGCTCCGCATTCCGGGCAGAAGTTGCCGGTCAGGCCGGTATGTCCGTTCTCGCAGGTCCAGGTTTCTTCTTCGGCTTCCGCGCCTGCTTCGGGCACCGCGCTCAGGTCAGGATCATAGCTGACAGTATAAAGCGTATAATGTCCGCGTTCTTCACCCGGCAGCATAATCAGCGTGCCGTCTTCAGACATCTTTGCATCATAAGTGCTGTTGAACGTAATCCCCGGCAGGATATCCTCGCCCAGCTGACCGATCACCCGGCAGGTATCGTCCTGTCCTTTTACCACCGCAAACATGCAGCCATTGCCGCTGCCGGTAAAGGGGGCATTGGCATCCTTAAACCGTTCGGGCAGTTCGCCGGCCGCTGCGCTGATCAGGATCTTTCCTTCCCGGGCATCATCCACCACGATATAATTTGCCCGCTGGTTTCCTGCGTCTTTGGTAAAGGTGAAACCGGTCGCTTTGCCGGTAGCGAGATTGACAAATCCGCTTTTGCCGTCATTCTCCGCATAAATGTATCCGGATTGCAGCGCCCCGGCAATGTCGTAGCTCAGTCTGTCATACAGGCAGGGAACGATTTCCTTTCCCGTGCTGTCTACAAGGCCGCATTTTCCTTCATCGTTTTCCACCTTGATGGTGTTCGTTCCCGCATCAACCTGAACATACTTGTATGCAGACAGGTCTGCGATCACATTCCCCTGCAGATCCAGCACCTGCTTATCGGAAGACCAGATCCAGATACTCTGGTTGACTTCATCCGGAGTCAGTGTGCAGCCGGCGGTAAATGCCGCCTGGTTGCTTCCGTTATGGATCACGGTCTTTGAGGAATAGTCATCACTGTATTCATAAGCATATTTGGATTCAGCACCGGACTTGACGAAATCTTTATTGTAATAGTTCAGTTTTCCTTCCCGGTCCTCAATGCTCAGATAGTCACCGAAAGCTGACACCCTGTCCCATTCCGACCGGGTAACAGTACCCTTCAGTTCCCCTTCAAAATACAGGTCAACCGTATCAATCATGTAGCTGTTCCCGCCGAGCCAGGACCTGTAATCCGGGTTTTCCTCCGTGTTTTCACTGACCACCAGCCGGATGCCAGCCATCCATTTGTCATTAATCACTTTGATCTCGCCGTATTCCAGCGGCAGCAGGAGCTTGCCCTGGCTGTCCAGCAGTCCGGTGTGAAGATCTTCATTGGCAGCCCTGAAATAAATGCCTTCTTCAGAGATGTAGCTATACCCTTCGCTCAGTTTCTTGAGTTCTGTATCAGTCACATACTTCAGGCCGGATGATCTGTCGGTCATCACAAAAGTATTCGTTTTTTCGTTCAGTTCCAGGTTGTAAGCCTCCAGGTCCTTGGCCTGAACAGTTGTCTCAGCGCAGGCAGCCGCAGAACAGATGCACAGAGCCAGCGCAATGATCAGTGACAGCATTCTTTTCATTTCTGAGATCCTCCTTTATCAACGCCAAATAAAAGTACGGACAGATTTTATCACAAATCTGTCCGTAAGTCCATTAAGGATATTGAATATCGGTTTTCTTTTGCCCTGTCTTCATCCCTGGTTGATCACAGGTCTGTCTTGGTTGCCGGATCAGGCTTCTTGGTCGGCGTTGCTGTGGGTTTGCTTGTCGGCTGGGGCGTTTTGGTAGGTTTGGGTGTTTTGGTCGGCTTGGGGGTTGGCTTCTCCAGGTTTTCATCATACAGCTTCTCCAGCATCTTGGAGGAAGCAACCTCGCCCGGTTTTTCTTTCTTTCCGATCTTGATATTGTAGTCTTCCTGGAATGCGGCAACCGCTGCAACGGTATTCTTGCCGTAAACGCCGTCCAGTTTGCCCGGATCATATCCCAGTTCCTTCAGCCTCTGCTGCATAATCAGGACGGTGACACCCTGATCACCCTTCTTCAGCTTCATGTAGGGATCATATTCCGGAGCATCCTTGGCGAACAGTTTTTTCTGCACCTTGAGCGTAATATAGTTATGCTCCCGGACATGGATAGCATCACAGAACAGGTTAATTGCCAGCTGGGTTCCCTTTCCGTATTTTCCGTCCACTTCACCGGTCAGGTAGCCGAGTTCCAGCAGCCTTGACTGAATCTTTTTCACCGTTTTTCCGCGTTCACCGAAATAAATGGTTCCGTCATCTTCTGACTTCTGGGTGGCGGTAGGTTTAGCCGTTGCTGTCGGCTTCGGTGTGGCGGTCGGCTTTGGTGTGGCGGTAGGTGCGGGGGTTGCTGTGAGCACAGGTGTGGCTGTCGCCAGGGCGGTACCCGACTCAAGTGCCCAGTGCTGGTCCTCTGTCAGGGTATATCTGTACAGCACACCGTTCATCAGCGTGGCTGCAGCAGTCTGCTGGCTGACAGCGGGATAGTTGGTAATTTCTCCGTTGACCAGGTTCATTACCGTCACCTGATGATCCGTACCGGTCAGGGTCAGCGCTTCCCGTGTCACAGTCAGGCTGAGCGGCTCTGTAACAATCTTGTTTGCGAGTGCGGTCGCGTATGCGTCCCTGCTTCCGGGAACAATTGAATTCCCTGCATCAGCAACCGCGTTCACCTTCAGAATATAGTTCTGGTCTTCTTTCGTCACTTCATAAATATAGATACCGTCAGTCGCTGTCATTGCAGCGGTGGCAGGATTATCCGCAGCGTCCGGAAGCATTATGGCATTTGCTGCGCTCACCTGCTGGCTCTTTATGGTATCAGCTTCTGTTCTGTCAACAACACGGCTGCCGGAACCATCCTTCTTTACACCGATAACCCGCTGGTCACGGGCAATACAGATCAGCTCATCTTCAGTCATGGTCAGCAGGTCATCCATTTCCATGGCCATCTGCAGATTCCGGCCGTCTGCTTTCTGGAAACAGAGGTAATTGTTGTCGCCAATCCAGCCGGTTGTTGCACCGTCAGTAACAGCCGGTGCTGCGCCTGCGGATATGCTCAGCATACAAAGAATCAGAAGAACATAAAAAAACAAAGATTTTTTCATCGTACTAACCTCCCTACCATATCAGACGAACATAACCCCAAAAAAGATTCAATGTAACACTTTTTTAATATTTTTCAGTTCCTTCGTCAGGGCAGCATTCTGTCTGATCATTGTGCTTACTTCAGCATCTGTTCTGCTTCTTCCCTGGTAATCAGTTCTGCAGAAAGCTGATGCGGCAGGCAGATAACCATATTCCATAATACCCGTTCTTCCCGGTTTTCCAGGGTAACTTCTCCCTGGTTAACACAGTCATGTCCTTCACAGTTAGCGTCTTCCATACGGAAACCGTTCGGTGTCAGATGCAGTATGTTAACGGATTCCGATCCGTCCGGCATCTTCTGGCGGATAGTCTTGGAATATTCGCCCTCCAGCGGCAGCGGAAGCAGGCCGATCGGATTCGGCATTCTGACCAGTACATAGGCAATTGACGGATCATCTTCCGTAATCTGCACCAGGAACGGCTGTTCCTGTTCTTTCCCCGCATCCGTCTGTGTTGGGTTTTCAGCCGTGGATTCTTCCATCGCTCCATGATCCGCTGCAGTTTCAGCCGGCGCTTCAGTTGGTGTCCCCGTTACCGCAGGTTCTGCTTTTGCAGGAAGTTCTGTCGGCTGGCTGTTGTTCTGCGTCACCAGGAACACAATCAGCGCCGCTGCAAGCAGCACCGCCGCTGTAAGGAGATATACTTTTTTCTTCTTCATTTTCTTCTCCTGTCATTTAATTAAATATGCTTCAGCGCCGGAGGAGCAGGTTACACTCCTGTCCCGGCCGATAAACACAGCTTCGATTCCGTCAAGGCTTTCAATTAACTGCAGTCCCTCTTCCGTTCCGAGAACAAACGCCGCAGTGGAAAGTGCGTCTCCCTCCATGGAACTGTCAGAGAAAATAGTCACGGAAGCAAGCTCATTCTGTATCGGCCAGCCGGTCTCTGAAGACAGCAGATGGTGATATCTCACTCCGTCCAGATCGAATCCCCGTTCATAAATGCCGCTGGTTACCGTGGATCCGCCTGTGTTGCGGGAAACCATCATATAGTCTCCTGTCGGCTTGTCAATGTCCTGGATTCCGACTTTCCATTCGCTCCCGTCGGGCTTCACGCCGATTCCGACAATATTTCCGCCAAAGGAAAGTATGGCATGCTTTACACCCTGTTTCTCCAGATAAGCTTTTACCCGGTCGGCAATATATCCTTTTGCGATGCCGCCCAGATCAATCATCATTCCTTTGGGAAGCGTAACGGTATTTCCTTCCAGTTCCAGCTTTGTGTAGTCTACAAGTGCAGCCGCCATGGCGATCTTCCCTGCGTCCGGCAGTACGGGATCGCCGGATGTAAAGTTCCACATTGTGGAAACCGGGGCAATTGTCACGTCAAATGCTCCGCCGGACAGTTCGCTGATTTTTTTTGCGCACTTCAGTATCGCAATCGTATCGTCTGATACTTCCACAGGATTGCCTTCTGCGTGATTGATCCGCCAGACATCGCTGCCTTCCGCGGTTCTGGACAGAAGCTGTTCGTATCTGCTGCATTCCTTCAGTGCGTCCTTCAGAACCTGTCCGTCTTTCACATAAGCAGTCAGTGTGATCACAGTATCCAGATAAAAACCGACCTCCGACAGTTTCGGAGGCGTCTTCTCCGCTGCGCATCCTCCGCACAGCAGCAGGATTGTCAGAAGTATCGCGCAGATCTTTGCCTTTGTGTTCAAATCATTTCTCCTTAATATTGTTCCTGGTTTCAGCAATCAGAAACACTTTACACTTCTGAATTCTGAATCTTGAATTCTGAATTGATTTTCAGCGCTTTCAGAACACGCTCTGTAACAATGCCGGTCAGGCATCCCACAGCCGCGCCGATACCGACCAGTACAGGCAGATAAGTGGTCAGCAGCTGCGGAGAATGGAGCACTGCGCAGGCGGCAAGGATCTGCCCCACATTATGCATTACAGCACCTGCCAGGGATGTGCCGGTCACACCGCTGATCTTTTTTTTCCGGATTGCGATAAAAACAGCAATTGCGGCAATAAATGCCAATGCAATCAGGATAATGATTGCCAGCCGCTGTCCGGTAGGATGCGGCGTCCTGATCAGCAGCCAGGTGTCAGCAGCCAGTGCAAGCAGTGCCGCTGCCATGGCTCCGTGAGCAGGCTTTTTCCTGATCAGCAGCATAACTGTCAGGCTGAGAATTCCTCCGGAAAGGCTGTACAGGATCGCTGTAAGGGAACCGAACAGGAAACCGGACAGCACCACTTTCGTCAGCATCAGGATTACACTGCTCTTCCAGTCCATCAGATAGATGGCGTAAAGAAGCACTGTGTTCGCCAGGCCGAGCTTTATACCGGGCAGTACACCGCCCAGCAATGCGGAAACCGGTATCGCGCGGTCAAGCAGACCCAGGATCAGGGCCAGGGCGGTCAGCAGGCCGAACCTGGCAATCTTTTGTGTCTGCTGTCTCACGTTCTCTCCTCCTCCGGTTCGTTTCCAACATGTCATTATAGCGTTTTTACCTTTTCCGGGCAACCATTTGCGGAAAGTTGGTATTCAAATTATTTGTCTTTCAGATTTTCATTATTTGCTTTTTTTGTTAAATAGATTGTATACAAATTGACGCAAACGTTTGCAGGGTCATAAGATAAATGATACAGATCACAGTATCTGTGATTCCCAATTATATATTATAGGAAAGGATGAGGAGACCCTATGAAGAAACTTGTTGCTCTTTTTCTGAGCCTTTGTTTGGTTCTCGGTTGCGTAGCCTTCGCGTCTGCTGATGGCTATACACCCGGTACTTATGAAGCAACGGCTCAGGGCTTTGGCGGTGACGTCAAAGTGGAAATCACCGTGGATGAAAACGCCATCACGGACGTTGCAATCACCGGTGACAGCGAAACGCCCACTGTCGGTGGTGCTGCTCTTGAAACTCTGGCTGCCCAGATCAAGGAAAAGCAGTCCGCTGAAATTGACGGCGTTGCAGGCGCTACTATTACCAGCACAGCCGTAAAAGAAGCGGCTGCCAAAGCACTTGCTCTTGCTGCTGGTGCAGAAGCTGCCCCCGCTGCTGAACTTGCTTTCACCGCTGGTGAGTACGAAGCCACTGCAGAGGGCTACAACGGCGTTGTGACCGGTAAAGTCACCTTCTCCGAAACAGCCCTGACGGGTATTGAAATCGTCGGCGGTATGGAAACTGCTCATGTCGGCAGCGTCGCCTACGACATCATGATCCCCGAAATGATCGAAGCCAACGGTTCCGGGGTGGATGGCGTTACCGGCGCTACCTTCACCAGCCGTGCCCTGCGTGCCATCGTGAATGACGCGGCGGAGCAGGCTGGCTGCACCAATCTGGATGCCTTCAAGGCCGCCAAGATTGAGCATGTGGCTGCTGAACCCATCGATGTGACCGCGGACGTAGTCGTGGTTGGTGCCGGCGGCGCCGGTATCGCTGCTGCTGCCCAGGCCACCCAGAACGGCAACTCCGTGCTGGTCATCGAAAAGAACGCTGAAGTCGGCGGCAACACGCTGGTTTCCGGCGGTCAGTTCCAGTCTGTGATGCCCTACGTCGTTTGGGATCCGGCCGATCCGGATGCCGAAACCGGCGTCTATGCCCACAACGGACAGACCTACAACAAGTATAAGTCCGTCCAGGGCTGCATCAACGAGCTCAAGATGATCCTGAACTGGAACGAAGAGCCCTTTGATGAAGAGTACTACAAAGAGAACGAGTTCGTGGCTGGTGACGCTGCTGAGCTGAGCAAGCACGGTGTGCATCAGGAATACCTGCCCGTTCTGCAGGAGCTGAAGAAAGAAATCCAGGCTTATCTGGACTGGGCACAGCCCAAGCTGGATGCCGGCATTCCTGAGAATCAGCTGGCCCTCTTCTCCACCATCAACCTGCACATCTTCCAGACCTACTACGGCGGTCTGCGCCAGAGCGCGGACAAGACCCAGTGGATCTACGGCAACATCGACCTGGTTTCCCAGTTCATCAAGGATGGCCAGGGCCTGAAGGAGTGGCTGGAAGACCAGGGTGCTCACTTCCTCGAAGATCAGCAGAACACTCTGATCGGTGCTCTCTGGTATCGTGAAAATGAGTATGAGCCGCAGGACGGCAACTGGGGCACCTATTTCGTAGGACCCGTGAAGACCATCGGCGAAGACAACATCATGCTGCGCACCACCGCTACCGATCTGATCATCGAAGACGGCAAGGTCACCGGCGTGAAGGCTGTGAAGTTTGACGGCACCGAAGTGACCGCTCATGCCACCAAGGGCGTTGTGCTGGCCACCGGCGGCTATGCTGCCAACATCGACCTGGTACTCGAAAACAACGTGTACTGGGATACCTCTTACCTGACCACCTCCACCAAGACCACCAACCGTTCCTCTCAGATCGGTGATGGCATCGTTATGGCCGAGAAGGTCGGTGCCGCCACAACCGGTATGGGCTTTACCCAGCTGATGCCCATCTCCTGGGTAGACAACGGAAACCTGGCCTTCGGCGGCGGTAACTACGCCTGCTGGATCAACCCCACCACCGGCAAACGCTTCGTGGATGAAGGTTCCGAGCGTGACGTGCTGTCCCTGGCTGAGTTCCGCAACGGTATCGTGAAGAACAATACCCCCGGCGTCTTCGTTGAGTTCTACAATGCTGAACAGAAGATCCCCGGACCGCCCACCGCGCAGCTGCAGCCGACCGACTTTGCCGGCCGCTACTACCACATCAAGGGCACAGTGGAAGAACTGACCAAGCTCTTCTCTGATCCCGAGTTCGAAGGTGTCACCGCTGATCCCGCCGCTGTTCTGGAAACCATCAAGGCTTATGACCAGGCTGTTATGGGACAGGGTGAATTCCCGGATGTTGGCAAGGGCATTGCCTCCCGCACCATTGGTAACTGTGCCAAGGATGAGAACGGTAAGTACGATCCTTCCACCTATGACCTGGAAGGTGCTGACCTGATCGTTCGTCTGATGGCTCCCTCCACGCACCACACCATGGGCGGTATCGTTGTTGATACCCAGCGTCATGTTCTGGATGCTGAAGGCAACATCATCCCCGGCCTCTACGCCGCTGGCGAAGTCACCGGAGGTATCCACGGCGGTAACCGTCTGGGCGGCAACGCGATCGTTGAGATCTTCGTTTCCGGCCGTACCGCTGCGAACACCATCGCTGCTGAATAATCCTTTCCTTGGTTTTCCCTTCCCTGCCTCTTCGGAGGC
>JAEEGL016223997.1_pt1 | contig 51343 bp, 36 predicted proteins | sample 9134231 | NCBI WGS metagenome assembly JAEEGL01 (sample SAMN16246548, study PRJNA631951) | gut metagenome | biome: gut microbiome; feature: rumen; material: fiber-attached | host: Bos | place: Iran: Karaj | collected 2018-10
GAGACGGACTATTCCTTGAAGATATTGATTTTGCATGGTTCGATAAGTTGAAGGAAATAATCGTGCCATACAGAAAAAAGAACTATTACATTGAGCTTCTCGGTTGGGGGAAGGACACTGTCGTGGAGAGGAAACCTCAGAAGAAAACCAAGAATGATGAATCTAAATAGAGGGTGACTTCTTTAGAGTAAGAAAAGCCCGACTCGGTATGTCCGTTTCGGGCTTTATTTATTCTATCCACAGCATTTAGCAAACATTCACTAATTGGCCTTTCCCCATTTTATTGGTTCGCAAACGCATATGGGTTTTACCAATATGTACTTAGTATTACAGCAACTGCGCAACCGGGAAAGTAATATTCATAGTAATGTAATTGACACACACACCTTTGAGCAACAAAGATATTTCGCCATTCAAGGTAAAATGCGTGTCTTTGCAAATTGAAAAACCGACGATAAAAAGCCCCTTTGTGCAATAGACAAAAGAAGCGTCTTCGAACCGAAGGCGCTTTTGCTGTTGGATATGATGTTTCATCGTCCTATCAGGAAGACGGTGTTGCGTTTGTGGAGGTCGATGTGCTGGCGCTGATGCCGCCATTGTGCTGCGGTGAGGGTGCGGATGGTTTGTGTTGGCAGGGTGATGTCGCAGGCGACGCAGATCATCGTGTCGTTGTGGCAGGTTTCGGCAAGGGATTGCAGCATCTGGTTGTTGCGGTAGGGTGCTTCGATGAAGATTTGTGTCTGTCCGTTGCGGAGTGCCGACTGCTCGAGCGAGCGAATGGCGGAGTTCCGCTGCTGTCGGTCGACGGGGAGGTAGCCGTGGAAGGCGAACTGTTGTCCGTTGAGGCCTGAAGCCATAAGTGCCAGCATCAGCGACGAGGGTCCCACGAGCGGCAGGATGGGTATGTTTTTGCTTTGTGCAAGCCGTGTGACGAGTGCGCCGGGGTCGGCGATGCAGGGTAGGCCTGCCTCGCTGAGCAGTCCTATGTCTTCGCCTCGTTCGGCGGCATCAAGATGGTGTGTTATTTCTTCGGGTGTGGTGTGCTCGTTGAGTGTGAAGAATGTGGTGTCGTCGATGGGGTGGATGTAGCCTGCGTGTTTGAGGAAGCGCCGTGCGGAGCGTAGCTCTTCGACGATGAAGGTGTGGCAGCTGTTGAGCAGTTGGAGGTTGTGGGACGGCAGGGAGATGTTGATGTCGTCGGCTCCGATGGGTACAGGGAAGAGGATGAGCATTTTGAGGGGGTTGAAAGGGTTAGAAGGGTTGGAAGGGTTTGTGGGGTGAATGGGCAGAATGGGTTGAATGGGTTTGGTGGTTATTTTTTTTGCTCTTGTGATTTGATGAGTTTTATGTTGGCAAGTTCGATGCTGGTGAAGGGTATTTCATCGATTTTGACGTCGGAGGGTTTGAACCAGCTTTGTTTTGCGAAGAACTCCTTGAGGTCGGGGTTGTTGAACTGGTAGCCGTGACGTGCGTAGATGGCGTTGCGCGCCAGAGCGAGTTCCTCTTTGCTCATCTGCTCGACTTCGCTCTTGGTGAGGAGTCGGCTGGAGGCGTCGATGAGGCGTATGTCGTTGTAGATGTTGCCGGTGCCGGTCTTGGTGACTTTGACCACGGGCAGCGAGGAGGCTTGCGGTTTGACGACTTCGTCTTTGGCTGGTTGTGCCTTGGGTTGCTCGGCAGGCTTCTGCTGTTCGGCGGTTTTGGGTTGCTCGGCCTTTGCGGGCTCGGCTTTGGGTTGCTGCTGTTCGGCAACGGTTTCCTGCAGGCTCTGCTCGTCAACGACGGTGGTGTTGGCGGCAAATTCGGTGTTGTCGCTGTCTTTCCAAGGTTTGGCGACGAGGAGGATGATGGTGGCGCAGACGGCCACGATGGCGGTGCATACGACGGCGGTGAGGTTGATGCGCGGCGGTTCTTGGTCTTCTATTTCTTCTTGCTCGAGGAGCGGAGCGGAGGGATGGTTGCTGTGTGGGTCGAGTGCCTCTACCATTGGTTTGGCGAAGACTTCTGCCTGTGGATTTTCTTTTTGCTCGTTTTCCTGCTCACGCTGGAGACGGTCGATTTCTTCAAGTTCTGTGATGTGGGACATAGGGTTGGAAGGGGTTGAAAGGTTGGAAGGGTTTGAAGGGTTTAAAAGGTTTAAAAGGTTTAAAAGGTTGAAAGGGTGATATAAACTCGTTTTTGTTTTTGTTTTTGTTTTTGTTTTGGTTTGGGTCTTTGTTTGGGTTTTTGTTTTTGTTATGGTCTTCGTTTTGGTTTTATTTTCTTATTACTTCGATGGGGCCGTTGTGCTGGATGAATCCGAACTCGCCTTGTGCATCGAAGCGGAAGAAGTAGGTGCCGTCGGGGCAGTCGCAGTCGTTGGGGTTCCAGTCGTCGTCGTGTGAGGTGATGTTGTCGCGCTTGTAGACGAGTCGTCCCCATCGGTTGTAGATTCGGAGGCGGTTGACGGGGTAGAGGTTGAATTCGACGAGGTTGACGACTTGCCAGAAGTCGTTGATTCCGTCGCCGTTGGGTGTTACGACGTTGGGGAACTGGAGGTAGATGTTGACGACGTTGACTGCCTGTGTGTTTGTGTCGGTGCAGATGAGGGTGTCGCCACGCAGGGTGATGAAGTAACGGTCGGCGATGAGCATCACGTCGTGTCCACCGACTTGGTTGTCGTCCTCGGGCCAGGCGTAGTGTGGGTTGATTTCAAGCGAGGAGTCGGCGGGGTTGCTGTTGTCGGCGCTTTGCGGGAAGAAGTACCAGAGGTAGGCGTTGCGTTCGTCGTCGGGCTGAGTGAGGTTGATGAAATCGGTGCCGGGTTCGACGTTGCTGGGCAGGGTTGGCTCCCAGGTGAAGTCGACGGCCGGCAGGGGCATTACCTGTACGGCGCTGATAAAGGTGGCGGTGTCTCTGCATCCGTCGGGGCTTATGGCTATGTGAAGGACGCTGTAGATGCCGCTGTCTTCGTAGATGTGGACGGCGTTGGCATCGGTGGAGGAGGCGCCGTCGCCGAACTGCCAAATGACGGAGGCTTGCGAGACGGAGCTGTCGCGTGTGTAGAGTGTCAGCGGCTGGCATCCGTAGAGCGACGAGTCGCTACGTGTCCAGTTGATGGTGTCGAGGCTGAGAATGCCGTCGGCACGGAACGTGGTGTCGTAGTAGATGACTTCGATATGGACGACGCTGTCGCAGGCGTTGACTGAAAGCAGGGAGTCGACGATGAGCTGAGGTGTGTATTCCTGTCCGCGGTAGCGGTAGGTTTGGTTGAGGCATATGTATTCGGTGCTTGCGTTGAGGTAGCGCGGATGGAAGACGAGGTGCTGCACTTCGACGCTGTCGCATCCGCTGACGCTTGTGTTGCTGTCGACGTAGGTGCCAGAGGATACATAGTAGTTGCCGGCAAAGAGGAATGTGTCGCCGATGCAGAGTGTGTCGCGGTGCTCGTTGAAGAAGGAGCTGTTGATGACGATGTTCATCGTCACGACGCTGTCGCACGAGTAGATGGAGAGCAGGCTGTCGGTATAGACGGTCGATGTCCAGAAGACGGTGTCGCGATAGTGGAAACCTCCGGAGGTGCAACCGTAGCGGTCGACGTTGGTGTCGTAGGAGCTGGCCACCTGCAGGTGGAGTCGGTAGATGCTGTCGCATCCGTAGATGGAGGTGAAAGCGTGGATGTAGTCGCCTTCGATAGAGTCGTTGAAGCCGTAGAAGGTGTAGGCGTTGCCGTCGCAGATGCCTCCCAGCAGGTTGGTGTCGAGGGTGGGGTGTACGGTGAGGAAGACGAAGGTTGTGACGATGCTGTCGGGCGAGTATTCGGTGCGCACGGTGTGCATACCTTGTGTTGTCAAGACTGTGTCGCGGATGGCGAAGGTGTCGCCGCCGCAGATTTCGGGGTAGAGGGTGTCGTAGGCGATGCAAGGGCTACGCATCAGTATGGTTTGCACGGTGTCGTCGGTGCAGGAACCGTTGGCGAGGGAGGCTGTCAGGGAGATGTTGAACTCGCGCGATGGGAACTGGTGTATGGGGTGTTTGTCGTAGCTCACCGTACCATCGCCGAAGTCCCAGACAAAACCGTCGCATTCCATAGAGGTCTGCTGTGTGCCCTCGGCGTCGAGCGAAACACAGCTGCGGTTGTAGAACTGCACCACGACGTCGCAGCCGTTGGTGTCGATGATTTCGTATTCGTAGTTGGCGAAGGGGAAGATGTCGCCCACGACGGCGGTTTTTTCGAAATAGCAGTTGCTGCCTGTGCTTCCGAGGAAGTGTGCGCGGCATTTGTAGATGCCGTTCTGCGCGCTTGAGAAGGTTCGTGCGGTCGAGAGGATGACGTTGGAGCTGTCGATGTTGTACCACTCGTAGCGGAAGCCTTCGGGTGCCGTGAAGGTGTTGGAATGGACGATGCCGCATTCGCTGGGGTGCACCTCTTTCTGGTTGCATTCAAGGATGAAGTAGGCGTAGCCGAAATGGCCCATCTCGTTGCAGTCGTAGGTGGTGAGCTTCATATTGATGCGTCGTCCGTGGAGTGGTGCGAGGTCGATGCCGATGGAGGTCCAGTCTTTCCAAAGGACGTCGCAGGTGTCGTAACGGAAGCTGTTCCATCCGAGTGCGTCGCTCGACACGAAGTCGGCTGCGTAGCAGTCGGGGTCAATCTCGTTGTTGTTCTCGTCCAGAAGGCTGATGCGGAACCGCGGCTGCATAGAGGGCGAGTGGTTGGGGTTTTCGAGGACGGCAGCATAGCGCAGCAGCAGGATTTCCGACTTGGTGGTGTCGACATCGTATTCGTAGACGATGCTTTCGGCTTCGCCTCCGATGTCCCAGTTGCCCAGTCGTACGGATTCGTAGTAGCCGGGTTTGACGCATCGCAGCTGTCCGCCTGTTCGCGGGTCGGTGGCGAGAGTGTCGTCGATCACCGTGTGTCGCGAGTTGATGTCGTCGGGGCCGTAGTCGACAAGACCTTTGTTCTCGTCGGGGTTGTTGAAACGTCCGTAATAGCCTGTTGCGAAGCAGGAGTAGATGTCGCCGAAGTCGACACATTTGTCGCCACCGGCGCAGAATTCGAACCAGGTGGTGTCGATGCAGGCGACGGAGTTGTTGGTGATGAAGACGTAGTAACGTTTGCCGTAGACGAGGTTGGAGAGGTGTGCCATCGGCTGTGTGGTGACGACAGAATCCATTTGGTTGCGTTCCCTGCCGTAGTAGCAGATCCATTGTGTGGCGCCGCTGTTGTCGTTCCAGGTGAGTCGGCAGGTGGTGTCGGTTTTGAGGTCGACTTTGATGTTGGAGACGGAATGGAAGGTGACGTGTAATTCCATACCGCTGCCCGTGACGGTGTCGCCGGCGGAGTTGTATTCCATATGCAGACGACCGCTGGGAACGTGGATGACCACATTGTCCTGACGGCCATAGGAGCCGAGCCATTCTCCGGTGATGTCGTCCCAAAGATAGATGTAGTCGTTTTCGCCGAAGTCGACGTTGCCGCGGAGTGTCATTGCGTTGCCGTTGGACGACTGCAGGTATATTTGGTGACGGTCGTTATAAAGATAGTCTTTTTGGGAGCCGCCGTCGAGGATGGTGTAGCATTCGTTGATGTCGAGGATGCGTACGGTGTCCTTGTTGTAGGGTGCGACGAAAATTGTTGTGTCGCAGGTTGTTATGAAGCAGTATTTGACGGGTTTGAGGCAGCTGAGGGTGTTGTCGTTGCTTGTCAGGTAGCACACATATTGGTGGTCGGGGAGAAGCCCTGTGAGGTTGACGCTCTTGGTGTTGAGCACGAGAGTGTCGAGTTCCTTTTCCGTTGGTCCATAAGCCAGCGTCCATTGTGTTGCGCTGGTGCTGTCGTCCCAGAGCAGCTTGGCCGATGTGCAGGTGACGTTCTGAGTGCGGACATTGTAGATTTTGTAGTTGAAGGTTACCTCGAAGTCGAATCCGGGGGCGAAGTCGGTTTGCGATGTTCCTGCGCGTTGCTGGAAGTTGACGTTTCCGTCGGGAGCGTAAAGCTTCAAGTAACCCGTGTTGCTGTACCACGAACCGGACTGACTTGTACTAATCCATAACGATGAGCTTCCCAGGTCGTAGTAGCCCTCGATGGTGATGCCTTGGTTGTTGACGGTGTGGATGTCGAAGTAGTTATCAGAGTTGTGGAAGATGTTTCCCAAGCCACCTTCGCTGAGGAAATGGTAGCATTGGTCAGGAGTAAGCGTGATGCTGTTTTGGTAGTAGAGCGAATATCGACCGGCGTAGTTAAGGAAGTGGTTTCTGTAGGGGTCGACAAAGACACCGGCATCGCAGGGCATAATGACACCGTAGATGTTCTCGAGTACGCATTCGGGGTTTTCAACGGTGTTGTATATGCTGTAGAAATATTGTCGGTTGCGCTCCAAGCCGGTCATAGTGTACTGCTTTGTCGACACGGTAACGGTAGTCATCGAGTCGATGTGAGTGCCGTAGCTGAAGTTCCATTGAGTGGCACTGGTGGTATCGAGCCAGGTTATGGTGACTGTTGAGTCGGTCATATTGAGAGTGTCGGGGTTGTAAACCCTTGAGGGGAAACGAATAATCATCCAAAAGCCTTTGTCTTGAAGTGCTTCGTTGGTGGTTATTTCGATTGTGAGGTCGTCGCCGGCGTTGACCCATTGTTCCCATCCCCACCAGAAACTTATCCTACCCCAGCCGCTGGGGGAGACGTAGAGCTGGTCGCTGTAATCGGAGTTGCCGACGTTGGCGCTTGCGCTGTAGTAGAAACCTTCCCCCGTAGTGCTACGCAGCACGAGCCGCGAGGTGTCGCTGGGCAGATAGTCGCCGCTGCCACCTGGGTCGTAGACGAAATAGCATTGTCCCGGAGTGATATAGACGGTGTCGTCGCCGTGTGGAGTCATCACGATGGAGTTGGAAGGGAGCGTGGTGAAGAATGTTGCCGGAGCTTCGCAGAGGCTTGTGGAGCCTGTGTAGATGCTCACCTGATAGTCGGTGTTTGGTATCAGGTTGTTCATTGTGAAATTGCGTTGAGTGGCCATTGTTGTGGTCATCATTCCTCCGACGGGGCCGTAGGAGACGCTCCACATCGAGGAGCCGCTGTTGTCGTTCCAGTTGACGGTGGCTGAGTTTGTTGTCACCCTTGTCAGTTTGACGTCGCTCACTTCACCCTGGCTTCGGTCGACTGTGAGGCAGAAACCGGGCCGCACATTGTGGCTGTTGCTGATGAAGCGGATGCGCAAATAGCCGTTGCTGCTTGTGAGGCGAATGCGGTCGTTGTTTGCAAAGCGGTTGTGCCAGGCATCATAGCTCCACCAGTAGTCGGTTTGATCGGCGTAGATCTGCATCTGCACATAGTCCTGGTTGTCGTAGGACTGTTCGTTGAACAAGGCTTCGTTGCCGCCCATCAGCCATTGTCCGTCGATGGTGAAGTCGCTGCCGTCGTTGCTGAGGATGACCAGCACCGAGGTGTCGTTGTTAAAATAGTTGTGGTTTTTTCCGCCGGCGTCCCAAATCTTGTAGCAGGTGTAAGGGCTGAGGATGAGAGTGTCGATGTCGCGATAGGGCATCAGCACATTGCCGTCGGGGAGTCCTTGAGTGATGAAGCCTTTGCGTTCGCTGAACGAGCAGGGGTATCCCGAGATGTTTCCGATTATCTGGTAGACATACTGTGAGCCGGGTTGTAGAGCCGACAGGGTTGCCTGTTTTGTGTTGACGGTAATGCTCTGCATAGCATCCTCGCTCAAGCCGTAGGTTACGGTCCATTGTGTGGCGTCGCTGTTGTCGTTCCAGGCGATGGTGGCTGCCGTAGTGCCTGTGGAGACGGTGTGAAGGTTGCTGATGGAATCGTCGACCTGCAGGACGTTGATGGCAAATCCTGTCGAGGTGCCTGTGACGTTGGTTTGGAACATTATGACGATCGAGTCGCCGACGCTTGTGACCTGAATGTCGTAGTTGCTTTGGCTGAATTCCACCTGTCGTTCGCCGTTGAAGACGAATATGCGGTCTTCGTCGGAGAGCATACAACGTCCTTCGATTCTGAAGCCTTTGTGGTTGGCTGTACGCAGCACGAGTCGCGAGAAGTCGGTGTTGAAATAGCCGCCATTTTTGCCTGCGTCGAGGATGGTATAGCACATACGCGGTTGCAAGGTGACGCTGGCGTTGCCTCGATAGGGCATAATGATGGTGTCGCTGTTGCCGGAGGTTGTGAATCCGTGTCGTGCTGCGACGTCGCAGTCGTTTCGTTTAATGTTGCCTAGAATGGTGTAGACGTATTGTCTGCCAGGTTCGAGTCCGTTGAGGGTTACGGAAGGGGTTGTTGTGCTGAGTTCGGTCCATTGTCCTTCTTCTTTGCAGTAGCGGAAAGTCCAGGCCGTTGCCGGCGAAGCGTCGGTCCAGCTGATGGTGGCGCTTGATGCCGTTATGGCCGAGACGGTGGGCACGAGATAGGAGCTGTTTTCGGGCAGGATGTCGTAGTGGAATCGTGAGCGTCCGCTGATGTTGGTTCTGACAAATCCCTTTGGGAACCATTCGTAAAGGGTGCGTTCCGTTGTGCGATCCCAATGGTAGTAATAATTGCCCCATCTGTTGTTGTCGGGTCGTAGACGTTCGGTGCTTACCTCGCCGTTGAGCGTTCTGAAACGTTGCTGTAGATAGATGCCGTGTCCGTCGTTGAGGTAGTATTCCGCAGAGCTGTAGGGGAGGTCGATGGAGGCTGTGTCGCCTGTAGGTCCGATGATGGAGTAGCATTTGTCTGGAGGTATAGTATCGACGTGCCAGTTGTTTGGGTGCATAAGAAGAAGCGTGGAGTCGCTTCGAGTGGCGAACCATCCGTATTCCCTGTGAGGACAGGCGACGATGTTGTTTACGATATAATAACGATAGTAGCGGTCGGGTTGCAGGTTGTTGAGCACGACCCAGTTGTTGTTGACGGTCAGGGAGGCGATGGAGTCGTCGTCGCAGCTGTAGAAAACCGTCCATTGAGAAGCGTCGTTGTTGTTGTCGTCCCATTGGAGTCGAACGCTGGTGGTGCTCAGCTGCGAGTATGTCAGGTTGTAGACGGTAGGCACCTGAACGATTTTGAGTTGAAATCCGTCGAAGGTGTTGTAGGCATTGGAGTGGAAATGCACCATAGCGCGGTTGTTCCACATACCCATTTCGCGAGTGCCGATGCCGCCCAATTGGTCGTAGCCGTACCAGTCGACGGTGTCGTAGTAGACGCGAACCCAGTCCTTGCCGTCGTCGTTGTGGCCGAGTTCGAATTCAGCCTCGATGTAGAAATACTGTTCGCCGACGATGAGTAGCCAGGAGTCCTCGTTGTTTTCGTATTTGCCTGTGCCGCCTGGGTCGAGGATTGTGTAGCATCCTGTTGGGGAGATGTAGAGAGTGTCGACACCTTGGTGAGGCATAGTGACCACATTTTGAGCGACGGCGCCATTGCCTATCGAGAGGTAGAAGAGGCAAAGCATTGCCGTGCAAAGATATTTTAGTTTGATAGTAGTTATATTCATATAATGTATGTTTTTATTATCTAATCAATAAAACGGAGCCTTTGCGCACCTGTTGCGTTTTTGGGGCGTCGCTGGTATAGAAGCGTGCAAGCCAGACGTAGGCACCCTGTGGGCAGGGTTGTCCGCGGTAGGTGCCGTCCCAGAAGCCGTCGTTGCCCTTGAAGGAACAGATCATTTCGCCCCATCGGTTGTAGATGAACACTTCCAAATCAATCAGGTTGCTGCCGACAATCTGGAATCTGTTGTTGCTTGGATGCGAGGGGTCGTTGTTGCCCATTTCGTCGGGTGTGAAAATATTAGGAGCGTAGAAGGTGCTGTTGAGGAAGAAGATGGTGCCTGTTGTCGAATCGATGCATCCGTCGGAGGAAGCGGCGACGAGGAGGACTTCGACGGAATCGAGAGGAATGGGGTAGGAGTAGGTCCACACCGCCCTGTTGTCGACAACGTCGGGGAGGTACCAAGTCCTTGTGACATTGCCGTTGCTGATGTCCTTCAGGACGATATTGTTGTAGTTTTCCATATTGACTTTCGTGGGGCTGATTTCCATCGCCGCTTTGGGTCGGCTGTTCAACCCCAGATGGATATGTGCCATACTGTCGGCGCCGTGTGTGGTGAAAAGGTGAGCGGTGAAGCTGCCTGTGTCGTAGGATGTGATGCCGTTCCATTGCAGGGGCAGGAACTCGGGACAGAGCATAGTGTCGACGCTGCTTGTCCGGTTGTGCCACACCGTCAGCGAGAAATCGACGATGCTGTCGCATCCGAGGTGGTTGAGGAGGTGGACGCTGCAGGAGAAGTGGCTGCTACGTTGGTTGAGGGTGTCGAGCGAAGCCTGCGTAAAGACTGTGTCGATGAAAGAGTAGGGCAGAGAGTTCTGCACTATGGTGTCGGAGACAGACGCGTAGCTGTCGGGGTGGACGGTAAGCACGATGGTGTGCCACCAGAGGCCGTCGTGATAGTCGTAGACACCGGGAGCGGTCAGCTGCATATCGAAGAAGGTATGCGTGTCGCCTTCGCAGATGGTGGCGAAAACGGTGTCGGGCGTGGGGCATACGGGTCCGACGATGATGGTGTCGGCAAGGGTGTCGATGCAGGCGCCGCTGTTAAGCCAGCAGTATAGTGTTACGATGTGTTCGCCGTGTGTGAAGAGGTGTGAGGGGTCGGTGTCGGAGGAGGAGGAGCCGTCGCCGAAGTCCCAGACAACATCGGAGATAGTCTCGCCGTTGGGCAGTTGGTGGTCGGGGTCGGTTGTGACGCGGCTGAGGTTGGTGAAGTTGATGCGCTGAAGGCAGTTGTCGGTGGTATCGGCGAACACATAGCTGAACCTGCTGTGAGGGAAACGGTAGCCGGCCTGACACCTCATCTCGAACGAGCAGGAGTTCGATGTGCTGCCTACGGGCGAGAGGAGACATCGGTAGTCGCCTGCGGTGTCGACAGTCAGCGTGGAGGTTGTCGAAAGAGTTGCCGTGGGGTTGGAGCTTTCGAACCACCGGTAGGCGAAGCCTTCGGGGACGTGGAAGGTGTTGTGCAGGGAGCTGCCGCACATCTCGGCGGTAATCTCCTTGTTGGCGCAACGGAGCACATAGTATGCGTATCCGAAATGGTTGCCCTGGTTGCAGTCGTAGGTTGTGAGTTCCACTTTGATGCGTTGTCCGTGGAGAGGGGCGAGATCGACGCCGATGGTAGTCCAATCCTTCCAAAGGACGTGGTTGTAGACGTTCCATCCGAGTGCTGTGTCGGATACGAAGTCGAAGAGGTAGCAGTTGTCGTCGATAGGCACATCGAATTCATCGACGATGTGCAACGTGAAGCGCGGCTGCTCGTCGGGTGTGTGGTCGGGGTTCTCGAGTACGGCTGCGTATTTGAGTATGAGGAGGTCGAAAACGGTTGTGTCGACGTCGTAGAGGTAGCTTATCGACTCCGATTCGGCGCCACCGAGCCAGTTGCCGAGCCTGACGGATGCTGTCTCGCCCGGCGGTATGCGCATCAGGGCGCCGCCCGTCCGCGGGTCGGGTTCGTTGATGTGGTTGACTGTGTGGCGCGATGTGGCGTTGCTGGGACCGTTGTCGACGCACCCCAGCCAGATGTGCGGATTGTCGTATGTGCCAGTCCAAGGCTGTACGAGGCAGGTGGTAAGGTCGGCAAAGTTGACGCATTGTCCGGGAACGCTTTCGCAGGGGGTTGTTATTGTCCAATGCTGCTGGCATTCCATTGTGTCGGTCTGTCCGGTGTTGTTGTAGATGACGATGTCGTACTGGTGTCCGCGTTGGAGGCCGTCGATGTGGACGTAGGGTGTGTCGCAGGGGTAGTCGATCGTTGTGTTGTTGCGGAAAAGGCGCAGGGTCCAATGTGTGCCGCCACCAAAGTCCTCCCAGCCGACATCGAGGCTGGTGTTGCTCTCGTTGTAGGTCGTTACGTTGCGGATGTCCATACTGTCCCAGAGACACAGGAGTGTTTCGAACTGTTGAACAGGCATCAGGAAGCAGATGGAGGCGGAGTCGGTGGAGACGGTGTTGTTGTAGATGCGGTAATAGTAGGTGGTGCCGTTGTCGAGTCCTGTCAGGCGGATGCAGTTGGTGTCGGTTTCGGCGAGCAGATCGAGGCTGTCGCGGTTTATGCCGTATCGCACCTTCCAATGCATCGGGTCACCGTCGGAAGTGCTGAGGTCGTTCCATCGAATGGTGACAGAATGGTTGAGTACCTGCACGAGTTCGACATCGGTGATGGAGCTTCCTGGGCAGTCGGAGTTGCCCATACCCATAGCGAGGCGCGAGAGGCACTCGTTGCCTGTATCGGCTGCGCCTGCGTTGTTGTAGATGCGGAAATAGTATTGGTTGTTTTCCAGATCGAGGTTGGTGAAAACGGCTCTTTGTTCGGTAACTTCGCGGTATTGGTCGAGATGGCGGTAGTCGGTTCCCCATTTGATGCGCCATTGGTCGGCGCTGCTGGTGTCGATCCAGCTCAGAGTGATGGTGTTGGTTCCGGAGACGACGCTGACGATGTTGCGGACTTCGGCCTCGAAGGTGTCGCAGGCGTAGACGTGAATGGCGAAGCCGTCGCGCGGAGTGTAGGTGTCGGAATGGAACGAGAGAAAGGCGTGACCGGAATAGCAGACGATGCGCTGGTTGGAATCGGTGCCGCTGTAGTTGGTGAGCTGTACGTTCTCGCCGTCGCTGTCGTAGATGCGGAGCCAGTCGGAGCCCTGCTGGATGTCGTAGTCGACGTTGACGATGAGATAGGACCGTTGAGACGAGACGAGATGGTGTCGAGCGTTGCAATTGGTGGGGTAGGGTCCTGTTCCGCCTGGGTCGAGGATGGTGTAGTGCACGCCGGGATAGATGGTGTCGACCTGAATGTCGCCGCTGGTGAGCTGCTGCATCGTTATGGTATCGTCGTCGGGCAGAATCTGGTCTTCGCCGTGATAGCCGTACTGGATGATGGGGATATTGATGGAGTCGGTGCCCTGTTTCACGATGACGTTGCCCGAGCGGTTCTCGCCTGTCTGGTTGCTGTCGACGTGGATGGCTATTGTCGCCGATGCTCCTGCGCCGGTACCGGAGGCGGGATTGACGGTGATCCATTGGCGGTTTGTGTAGGCAATCCACGATGCGCTGTTCAGATTGTTGGTGAAAATGGTTATTGTGTCGTCCGAACCGTTCTCATCGACGTTGAGGAAATTCTTGTTGCCGTAGAGCACTCCGTCGGGTTGGATGCCCACAATGGCCTGACATCCTGCCGAATACATAGGCAGAGGGCTGAGCGTGAAATAGCCGTCGCCAAAGCCGCCCCACCCCCAGTTGACGTGGACGCGGTCGAAAGCGTCGTAGCCGTCGACCACAAAGGCGTGTCCTCCGCTGCTTTGGTAGCCGGCAAAGATTATGGGCCGTCCGGCATAGAGATGGCTTTCGATGCTGTCGAGCCATTGCTCGGAGGTCATATCGTCCTCGTAGATGCAATGGAGCGATGGTCGGAAGCGGAAGTAGTCGCGCAACGCGTTTTCGGCTGAGGGGAATGATGGGTCGTTGTAGGCGGAGACATACGAGGAGCTGCCGTCGACACCGTAGCCCATTTCGACGGCCACACCGCAATGGTAGACCAGCTGTGCTTCGGCCCTTATTTCGGCGGCGCTGCTGTTGCCGTCGAGGGTATATGGCATATTGGCCCAGTCGTAGGCGGTGTTGCCGAAATTGGCACTCTGCAATCCGTAGAGCGGATGGGTGTAGCTGTGCGAACCGTAACCCGTCAGGGGTCGCTTCCAATAGGCCATCACCTGCCCCATAGCGGTGGCCACGCATCCGGTGACGACACGGTGTCCGGCGTTAGCATCGAAGGGGCAGGAATCGTTGTAGAGCGGCGACTGGTTCCATCGTGTCATCATCAGCGCGGGAATGCCACCGCCGGGGGCCATCGAAGGCGGCGTTCCGTCGCCGACTTCAAGCTGGAACCATTCGTCGGCAATTGTTGTCCGAACACCGTTGTCCGCATACCGTTGTCCATTTCGGGCACTTTGTTCGGCCACAACGGCCATATGCTCGCATCCAATCAGCCACGCCCGCATATTGTCGCCTATAGTTGAAAGCGAATGCTCGAAACTGTAGCCGACAATGGGGTGCATCCGGTCGCTGCCTGCAACGATGACAAAGCCGCCGTCGTTGGGCAGGTTGAAAATGTGCAACTTGTTGAATCCGAATTGAGAGGAGACGTACTCGAGCTTCGAGGGGTCGCCGGCAAAGGCGTTGTTGCCCTCGATGACACAGAACCCATAAGCCACACGGCGGGCTCTGTCGGCGTCGCACGTTTCTCCACGTGCATTGCTGGTTGTCAGCAAAGAAATCAGCGCCATAATAAAGGCACCAACAACGAATACTATATGTTTCATTATGCCCATCACGAAACTATAATAGCGTCAAAACGCTGATTGTGCGTTAATTATTAGTTGATTATTGTAGATGATTACATTTTCAAAAATACAAAAAAAATATAATCTGACAAAATTTGCCATTCATTTAGTTTTTTTTAACTTGCACAATGCAACCACTTCTCATTCACGGCCTATATGAAAAAGCGGTTAGCTTCTTGAAAAAAGCAATGAGAAACCGTTGGAACCCGCATACAGCGAATTCCACGAATCGATTTGTTGTTTTTTTAACAGTTGTTTTACAGGCAAAAACAGACTCTGTTCTGCCTCCGATGTTGCTGCTCACTGCAGCATAGTGCCTCTACAAGCCCTTATAATAGTAAAGGTAATATTTGGTCACTTGCTTTTCCAGAAAACTGTGGTCAAGTTGGTCGCTGACTTCGGCAATGGGCAGACACCGGCCGTCCTTGCACAGTACTTTGATTTCGTGGTCGTTGAAGTCGTACGAACGGTTGTGGAGTTCGCCTGTGCCGACGAGGTATTGCGCCATATGGCAGGATGTGTCGTCGGTTTTGCGCCGCAGGGCGTCGACTTCATCGGCGGGGAAGGGGCTGCTGCTGAATCGAATCGAAAGCAGCTGGCGGTTCAGAAGTCCGTTGGCGAGTGTGGCGAGGACCGGGTCGCCATCAACGTTTTCCTTGAGGCAGAGGTAAAGGTCGCTGTCGTCGAGTGCTGCGAAACGGTCGGCAATGTCGCGTTGCCCCCTTATGTCGCTTTCGGACAGCGCTTTGTCGCGGTTGAGGAAAAAAGCAAGTCCCGTCTTTGTATGGAAGGTGTCCGCCAGGTTTGTGGCGCGGCGGAAGAAGTTGTGGAGCATCATTTCGGCCGCAACAACGGTTTTGTGCATATATACCTGCCAGTACATCAAACGTCTGGAAATCAGGAATTGTTCGACGCTGTAGATGCCCTTTTCGTCGACAACCAGTTCGTCGTCCTTGACATTGAGCATATAGATGATGCGGTCGGTGCCGACGATGCCTTCGCGAACACCGGTGAAATAGCTGTCGCGACTGAGGTAGTCGAGTCGGTCCATATCCAACTGGCTGGATACGAGCTGGTGGAGGAAATGTTTGGGGTATGTGTTCCTGAAAATGGAAATGGCTGTGTCGAGCGCGCCATCGAATTGCTTGTTTATGTGCTCCATAAATATTTCGGTAAGTGTCTCGTGAGACACTTTGACAATGGTGCTCTCCAGAACGTGCGAACCTGGACCGTGTCCTATGTCGTGAAGCAGGATGGCGAGCTTCGCCCCAAGGCATTCGTTGTCGCTAATGTCGACACCTTTTGATTTCAACACCTCCAAGGCGCGGCACATAAGGTTGAGTGCTCCAAGACTGTGGCTGAAGCGTGTGTGGACAGCACCGGGATAGACAAGGTCGGCCATTCCCAATTGCTTGATGCGTCGCAGCCGTTGGAAATAGGGGTGGTCGATGACTCTCAATATCAATGGGTCGTCGATGCGTAGAAAGCCGTCGTATACAGGATCGTTTATGATTTTATGCTTGGTCATTTGATGTATGTTTTATTTTCTCAACACGTTAACCTTTAACTATTGATGACAAGAGTTGGTCTCTTGCCGAGGGATGTGCGATGGAAATTAGGGCTTTGGCTCTTTGCTGGAGATTGAGTCCGTAGAGGTTTACGGCTCCTTGTTCGGTGACGACCCATTGCACAAGCGTGCGTGGGGTGACAACACCCGAACCGAGTGTCAATGTGGGTACTATCTTGCTGATTCCCTTTGCTGTAATGGATGGCATAGCTATGATGGGTATGCCGCCGTCGCTGTAGGTGGCGCCGAGTATGAAATCGAGTTGTCCGCCGCTGCCGCTGAAGATGCGAGGCCCGATGGAGTCGGAACAGACCTGCCCGGTGAGGTCGATCTGAATGGCGGAATTGATGGCCACTACTTTGGGATTGGAGGCAATCACGGCTGGGTTGTTGGTGTAGCCGACATCCTTCATCAGCACGTCTGTGTTGTGGTCGACGAAATCGTACAGCTTTTGTGAACCTTTGAGGAACATCGCCACCAGCTTGCCCGGATCGGTGCGTTTGCAGCTGCCGTTGATGACACCCTTTTCAACAAGCGGTATTACGCTGTCGGAAAACATTTCGGAATGAATGCCCAGATTGCGGTGCTTTCCAAGCTGTGAGAGAACGGCTGTTGGTATGTTGCCTATGCCTGTCTGAAGTGTGGCGCCATCGGGGATGAGTTCGGCACAAAGGCGTCCAATGGCAATATCAGTTTCGTTGAGCGGCAATGGTGCCGCTTCGTTGAGCGGCTTGTCATATCGCACGAAGGCCGTTATCTTGGAAATATGTATGCGGCTGTCACCGTAAGTGTATGGTACATATTTGTTTACTTGAGCAATTACGCAGCGTGCTCTTTCTATGGCTTCGGGCATATAGTCGACCGACGTTCCGAGCGAGACATACCCTTCCTCGTCGGGTTCGCTGACCATCAGGAAGACAACGTCGCATCGCACAGCGCCGCACTTTATCATACGAGGCGTTTCGCTGAGCGAGCAGGGTATGTAGTCAGCCCTTCCCGACTGTGTTGCTTCGCGGACATTGCCCCCTACAAAGAAGGAATCAAGGTGGAAGATGCCGTTGTATTTTGGTAGAGTGTAATCGGCATAACCCTCTGTGTAAAAATGACTTATCGTTACATCTCGCAGCGGTTCCCCGTTCTCCGCTCTCCGCTCTCCGTTTTCACAGTTGGCACGATGCACCAGCGCCTCAATCAGATGCTCCGGTGCTCCGCTGACACACGGCCAGTGGATATGGTCGCCCGATTTGACGAGCAGAACTGCCTCTTCAGCCGAAATGTATTTCATATTGATAAGATGTTTTTATTCAACAATATCGGCCAGCAGGCCGGCGGCGTTGGCTACCAGTTCGGGGCAGGGCTTTTTGCCCATCTGCAGCAGGCGGCCACAGACGATGTCGCCGTTCTCCTCGCGGAATTTCTCAATCAGGGTGCGGACATCGGCTGTATGACCCGTCAGTCCACAGACCATCGCCATTCCGCTGACACAGCCGCACACCTCGCGCGTTCCGGCGAGGCCGCGACCGAAGGGAGCGGCAACATTGGCAGCATTCTCTTTGTTGATAGGCAATTTGTCGGCGTAAGCCATCACCACCGACTGGCAGCAGTTGCATCCCTGTTTGTGCAACGCACGTGCTTTATTATCTCGTTCTTCCTTTGTCATTGTCTTAATTGTTTTGAGATTTCCCAAATGGCAATGGCAGCGGCGCAACTGACATTGAGCGAGTGCTTTGTCCCCGACTGTGGTATCTCGAGGAAGCCGTCGCAGAGCTCCATCACCTCCTCCTGCACACCGTCTATCTCGTTGCCAAGAATTAGTGCCACAGGTTTATCTGTTGCGACGGCATCTTTACCAAGCTTCAAACTGTCGTGCGCCAGCTCCACAGCATATATGCGATAGCCTTTTTCTTTGAGCCATTTAATGCACTCCACGGTGTCTTCGTGGTAGCTCCACGCCACGCTCTCCTCGGCGCCGAGGGCCGTCTTATGTATCTCGCGGTGGGGTGGGGTAGCGGTGATGCCGCAGAGGGCTATATGCTCCACGCGGAAGGCATCGCTGGTGCGGAACACCGAGCCTATATTGTTCAGACTCCGCACATTGTCCAGCACCACTGTCAGCGGCAGTTTCTCGCTGGCGCGGAACTCCTCCACCGAAAGGCGGTGCATCTCGTCTGTCGTCAACTTATGCGTCATTTCTTTGATTCTTTTTCGTATTCAAGCAACTCGTCACGCCACCCCTGCCAATCCTCATACCATTCTGACGACTTCATCAGTTCACGGAACTTCTCAGGATGATGTTTCTCAATATCAACTGCCGTACTCCACAGAGTCTCGGTCACCCAACCGTCAGACCAGTCAAACCATTTCAGGTACTGCGCCATCATATCCAGTGTATCGGCAACGGCCATCTCGCCAGCAATCAGATACAGCGCATTGGGGCTCTCAACCTTATTTCCATCTTTTTCTATAAAAGCATAATGCTCTGTAGCCATAAAGATATGGAAGTCCACCTTGTTCTGAGGCATCAAAGCCTGAAGATGCTGAATTGATATTTCTTGGCCAGCAATGGCACTGTCTTGCAGATCGATGAGTTCTTTGAAATAAACAAGCTTCTCCTCTAACCTATCCCAGTTATCAAAGCACACCGCGCACGCCGCAGACTCTTCAATATTTTTCTGATGATTTCCATCAGTTGTGCAAGCCGCAGCCAGAAGCAATACTATAGCCCAAATCCATTTTTTCATAATTACCCTACGCTTCCTTCGAGAGATATCGACAAAAGTTTCTGCGCCTCAACAGCAAACTCCATAGGCAGTTTTTTAAGCACATCCTTGGCGTAGCCGTTGACTATTAGTCCCACAGCGCTCTCAGGACTGATGCCGCGCTGCTGACAGTAGAAAAGCTGATCCTCGCTAATCTTGCTTGTCGTTGCCTCGTGTTCCAGTATGGCGGTATGGTTGTCGGCCTTGATGTAGGGCCAGGTGTGAGCGCCGCATTGGTCGCCCAGCAACAGGCTGTCGCATTGCGAGAAGTTGCGTGCCCCGTCGGCACCGCGGTTTATCTGCACCAAGCCGCGGTAGCTGTTGTGGCTGCGGCCGGCGCTGATGCCCTTGCTCATAATTGTGCTGCGCGTGTTCTTGCCTATGTGAATCATCTTGGTGCCCGTGTCGGCCTGCTGGTAGTTGTTGGTGACAGCCACGCTGTAGAACTCGGCCGTCGAGTCGTCGCCCTGCAGTATGCAGCTCGGGTATTTCCAGGTCACCGCGCTGCCGGTTTCCACCTGCGTCCAGCTTATCTTCGAGTGGCTGCCCTTGCAGATGCCGCGTTTTGTGACGAAATTGTATATGCCGCCTTTGCCATCCTTGTCGCCGGGGTACCAGTTCTGGACAGTGCTGTATTTGACTTCGGCATCCTTCAGAGCCACTATCTCCACTATTGCGGCGTGCAGCTGGTTCTCGTCGCGCTGCGGTGCCGTACAGCCTTCCATATAGCTCACATATGCCCCTTCGTCGGCCACAATCAGCGTGCGCTCGAACTGGCCTGTGCCTTTGGCGTTGATGCGGAAATAGGAACTGAGTTCCACCGGACAGCGAACCCCTTTGGGTATGTAGCAGAACGAACCGTCGCTGAAAACGGCGCTGTTCAAGGCGGCGAAGAAATTGTCGCCGGCAGGTACCACGCTGCCCAGATATTTCTGCACAATGTCGGGGTGTTTCTGCACAGCCTCGCTGATGGGCATAAACAGTATGCCTTTCTCCTCCAGCATCTTCTGACTTGTGGTCTTCACGCTCACCGAGTCCATAATGGCATCGTAGGCCACGCCCGCCAACTGCTTCTGTTCGTTCAGAGGTATGCCAAGTTTGTTGAAGGTGTCGAGCAGCTCCGGATCCACTTCGTCGAGACTCTTCTTGGTCTCCTTTTGCTTCGGGGCGGCAAAATAGATGATGTCCTGATAGTTGGGAGTCTCATACTCAAGGTGTGCCCAGTCGGGCTCCTTCATCGACTGCCAGCGGCGGAACGCCTTCAGGCGGAAATCAAGCAGCCATTCGGGCTCGCCTTTCTTTTGTGAAATCAGACGCACAATGTCCTCGTCCAAACCCTTGCGGATGGTCTCGGTTTCAATATCCGTAGTGAAGCCCCATTTGTACTCTTCGTTGGTAACTTCTTGAATTATATCATTTTCTTTGTTTTCCATTGACTTGTAAGTATATATAACGCGAATGCAAAAATACGAAAAAAATCCGATACGGCAGAAGGCTTTTTACAAACATTGCGAAAAAAGTGATGATGGTATGCAAATTCGAAAAGTGTCAAAAAACAGCCTTTGTAATGCATTGAAAACCATATCTTCAAAGGCATATGTACAGTATTTGTACAGTATATGTACATATGCCAGGGGAAATAGGGGGGGACCGGGCTGCCACGCACAAGGCTTCTCCACGCGCTCCACAGGAGCTTGTGCCATATGCCAGGGAAAATAGGGGGTGGGATGAAGTGTGAACCGGGCTGCCACGCACACGTCCCATCCACGCGCTCCACTTGAGCTTGTGTCAAGTGCCTATGCCGGCAGGAACAGTATGAGTGAAAAATGTTTCAGAGAAAAGAGTCTTTCAGCCTCGGCGGTAATGGGGATGGTAGGTGCTGATGGTTTCGCGTAGGTACTGGTGCGAGAGGTGGGTGTAAATCTCTGTGGTATTGATTTTCTCGTGTCCCAGCATCTCCTGCACCGCGCGCAGGTCGGCGCCGTTGGTCACCAGCTCGGTGGCGAAACTATGCCGCAAACTGTGCGGCGAAATGTTTTTCTTTATGCCGGCAGCCGACACAGCAGCTTTGAGGAACATAAACACATAGTTGCGTGAAAGATGCGTTCCGAGTCGGTTGATGAAGACGAAGTTTTCTTCACCTGGGCGAATGCGTTGTTTGCTGCGGATGGTGTCGATGTACTGCAGGGTGAGGTGCAGCGCTGTGTGGTTGATGGGCACCCACCGCTGCTTGTCGCCCTTGCCTGTGACAAGCAGACACTCGTCGTCGGGATAGATGTTCGATAGATGCAGGTTCACGAGTTCCGACACACGGAGGCCGCAACCGTAGAGGACTTCGACAATCACGCGGTTGCGGGCTTGGTCGGGCTGGCTCAGGTCGAATGTGGCAATTATGGCGTCAATTTCCTCGTTTGTAAGCACATCGGGCAGATGCCGCGACGGACGCGGCATCTCCAGAAGCTCGGCGGGATTGTCCTTCAGTACATCTTCTATTACAAGCATACGGTAGAAGGTGCGCAATCCGCTGACGATGCGGCACTGTGTGGCCAGTGCCACCTGCAGGTCGTGGAGTTCGCCCACCAGCTGGCGTAGGTCGTCGAGTGTTATCTGGTCGGGGTTCTTGCCTGTCTCGACAGCGAATTGCGCCAGATGCGACACGTCGTTCAGATAGGCCGCTATGGAATTGTCCGACAGCTGTTTCTCGAGCTTCAGGTAAGTGCGGAAAGCATTGAGGGCGCGTCGCCATTCGGGGTCGGTTATGGATTGGACAAGGTTCATCGGTTAGTGCGTTTTGCGGAAGCTATTTGTCCTTTTTCTGTTTTTTGACCCATTTGATGAAGTCCCACAATGTCTCGTCGTCTTCCTTGCTTCGCTTTTTGGGCTTGGTTTTGAGGTCGATGCGTCCGTATCGTGCCATTCTGCCTTCGACGACATTTGTCTGGCGTTTGAAGTAGGGGGTGGCTTTGCCCGGATTGCGTTTCAAAGGCGACGGAAGCGTCACCGCCAGCTGTGCCGCCTCGTGGCGTGTCAAGGTTTTGGCAGAATGGCCGAAATAGTGCTGCGCGGCAGCCTCGCAGCCGTATATGCCGTCGCCAAACTCTATGATGTTCAGATAGACCTCCATAATGCGCTCCTTCCCCCAAATTTTCTCAATGGCAATGGTGTAGCCTGCTTCGAGAGCTTTGCGCAGATAGCTGCGCTTGTGTGGCAGGAAGGCGTTTTTGGCTGTCTGCATCGATATTGTGCTGCCGCCACGGATGCGGCGTCCGCGTTGGTTCTCGCGGTAGGTCTGCTTAAGTTGTCCTACATCGAAACCTTTGTGACGCATAAAGCGTCCGTCTTCGGAGGCGATGACCGCCGTCACAAGGTTGGGCGATATCTCTTCGATGCTCACATAGTCGCGTTCGAAGTTCACCTCGCGGTCTTTATCCTTGATTTGCTGGAAGAAGCGTTGCACCATAAGCGGTGTCAGCGGCGGGTTTATCAATTTGTAGACAAATATCAGCAATATGCCCAGAGCAACAAGTGCCAGGGCTGCCATCCAGACAATGCGCCACAGTTTCTGCCACCAGGAACGGTGTTTTTTCGCCGCTTGTTCATCCTGCAGTTCGACGGAATCTATATCTATTTCATTTTCCACGCGTTCATAACGGCAAATAAAAGCAAATATTTTGAAAAATTAAGAATAATTTTGCTGTGAATGAAAATATATGTATATTTGTAAACGCATTTTAGATAGGTAAATCTTTTTAATTTATTAAACAACAATACATTATGGCAAAAGTAGCTATTAACGGCTTCGGCCGAATCGGAAGAATGTCATTCCGTGCTATGTTGGCTCATCCCGAGCTTGAAATCGTGGCAATCAACGACCTGACCAGTGCTGACACTCTGGCTTATCTGTTTAAATATGACTCTGTTCACGACAACTTCGACGGTGAAGTGCACGCCGAGGGCGAATACCTTGTTGTCAACGGCAAGAAGGTCCGCATCTATGCCGAGCGCGACCCGCAGAACCTGCCTTGGGGCGAACTCGGTGTTGACATCGTTGTCGAGTCGACCGGTCTGTTCAAGAAACGCGAGCAGATGATGAAGCACATCAACGCTGGTGCCAAGAAGGTGATCCTCACCGTTCCCGCAGGCAAGGCCGACGACGTCGACGCCACCGTGGTTATGGGTGTCAACGACAGCGTCCTGACCAAGGATATGCAGCTCGTCAGCAACGCCAGCTGCACCACCAACTGTCTGGCTCCCGTCGCCAAGGTTCTGAACGACAAATTCGGTATCAAGCGTGGTTTGATGAACACTGTTCACAGCTATACCAACGACCAGAAGATCCTCGACCAGCCGCACAGCGACCTCCGTCGTGCCCGCGCTGCCGCCGTATCAATCATCCCCACCAGCAGCGGTGCTGCCAAGGCTGTGGGTCTGGTTATCCCCGAACTGAAAGGCAAACTGGACGGCTTTGCAATGCGCGTTCCGACTCCCGACGGTTCTGTCGTTGACCTGACTGCAGAACTGAACTGCAATGTCACCAAAGAGGAAATCAACGCCGCCGTCAAGGAAGCCGCTGAAGGCAAGATGAAAGGTGTTCTGCAGTATGTCGACGAGCCTATCGTCAGCATCGACATCATCGACAACACTCACAGCTCGATTTTCGACAGCCTGCTGACCCAGGTTATGGACGGCAACTTTGTGAAGATTGTCAGCTGGTACGACAACGAGAAGGGCTACAGCACCCGCGTCGGCGACCTCGCTGCCAAGCTGGCTACCCTGCTCTAAAACCAATAACGTTAACATTGACGTTAACATAAAGAGGGTGCCGTGTGGCACCCTCTTGTTTTTGAAAAAGATGTATATGAAGAAGATATTTATTTGCCTCATTCTTTTCGCCGCAGCCGTTTCCGTGTCGGGGTGCGGACACAAGAGTGTGTCATCTGACGGAAACAAGACATACAAATACACCGACGACTACGGCAGCGTGGTCGATGTGCCTGAACATCCGCAACGCATAGTATCGCTGTCGCCGGCGGTAACGGAGATAATGTTTGCCCTCGATGCCGACAGCCTGCTGGTGGGTCGCACCGAGTTCTGCCTCTATCCGCCCGAAGCGGCAACGATAGAGAATATCGGTGGTATAAGCAACCTGAATATAGAGAAAGTGCTGTCGGTCAACCCCGACCTTATCATCACGGGTTCGATGGTGCCACAGAAGGTGGTGGAGCAGTTCGCCAAGATGGGCGTGCCGCTGGTGTGCGTCATTGAGAAACAGAAGTTCTCGGGGCTTTTCGAAAACATTGGCAAGATTGGTCACCTAGCAGGATGCGACGGACAGGCCGACAGTTTGAACAAAAGACTGGAATCGCAACTTGCAGAAGTACATCCCGTTGCAGTCGACGCTGATGTAGAAAGACCGGATTGCTACTATGTCGTTGGCTTCGGAAGCGGTGGCAACTTCACCGCTGGAGGCAATACTTTCATCAACGACATCATTCGTATGGCCGGTGGCCGCAACATTGCAGAGAACAGCGAAGGCTGGACATTCAGTCTCGAGGCACTTGTTGATGCCGATCCCGACTTCATCTTGATTCGTGCCGAGGACAGCGCACGCTTCTGCAACACGTCGCCATACAACCAGCTCTCAGCTGTGCGAAAAGGTCGTTTGATCGCTCTCGAAGATGGCATCCTGGATCTTCAGGTGCCGCGCAACATCGAGCTTCTGCGGCGACTAAAGAGTCGATTCGAGACTCAATGATTATTGCCAATCCGGAAATTGTAGCCTATTGTAATACAAGGGCCAATGAAACTGGTGTTGTCCAAGGTGAAATAACCGAGGCCACCTCCAAAGTCAAAGTTCTTGTAACTCGGACCGACGGTCAGACGATGGGTGGGAAGACCTAAACCGTTAATGAACACAAGCCCCAGATGGTAGTCGAAGAAGGCGGTCCATTTAGTGTCCGAGACATAGGCTCTTACACCAAGCAGCATTATTGGGAAATTGCCTGTTTCGCCTTTGGGGTCCAATTCCAATCCAAAGCCGCCGGACAGTTGGAGGTTTGGGTTGATTTGATAGCCGAATTCGACTGCTGCAGCTCCATATAATTCAGGGCGCACAATGACTCCTTGCTCTCTTTCTTGAGCTTGAGAGAGTGTGGGGACTATCAATAACAATAGCGCCAGGACGACGCTAGTGCCTTTTATTTTGTTAAACATACTTGTACGTTTTTTAAATCCATTTGGTCAGATGGGCAATCATATTTTCTGCGCCGTCGAAAATCTGGCTGATATGGGTCCCGACCATATAGGCCGGTGTGGTGATGACACGCAAGCGCTCGTCGACGCAGATGTCCGTTGGACCGCACACTTGATGTTCTGCTCCCAAATGCATAGCAACATCCGATGCTGCGCACACATCGCCCAGAGTCAGTTTGACACCTTTTGGCCCTAGCACTTTGGCCAGCACCATCGGGGCTATACACATAGCTACAACGGGTTTGCCGGAGGCGTTGGTGTCAAGGATGGCCTTTTCGACTTCGGGCAGCACTTGCATATTGGCACCGTCGAAAGCGTAGGTCGACAGATTGCGTGCCGCACCCATTCCGCCAGGCAGAGCCAAAGCATCATAGTCGGCAGGGCAATACTCTGTCAAGGGTTTGATGTCGCCACGGGCAATGCGGGCAGCCTCGGCATAAAGGTCGCGAACCTCACCGGTTTCGCCGCTGTTGTCGAGATATGTCACGACATCAAAGTCAATGCAGGGAGCAAAGCATTGGTATTGCATATTGTGGCGGTCGATGGCAAGCAAAAGGCCAAGTGTTTCCTGCAATTCGCTGCCGTCGCGGTTGCCGCAACCCGAAAGGATGACTGCTATTTTTTTCATAAATGGTTGAAAAGGTTTAAAGGTTTAAAAGGGACGCTTACGCTGAAAAGGTTATAAGGGTTTAAAAGGGTCGCTAGGCTGAAAGGGTTGAAAAGGTTATAAGGGTTTAAAAGGGTCGCTACGCTGAAAGGGTTTGAGGGTTGGAAGGATTATGACTTTAACCCTTTTCAACTTTTTAACCCTTTATAACCTTTTAAACCCTTTAACCCCTATTTCTTTTTAATAAGCGATAATATCCAGAGCAGCAGGACAGCACCGATGATGGATGTGATGAGGGCGCCGATAAAAGTGCCACCCCAGCTGATGCCTATCCACGACAGCACGTTGCCGCCGATGAAGCCGCCGACGATTCCGACAATCAGGTTGACTATGAAACCAAATCCTGCGCCTTTCATTATTTTGCCGGCCAGAAAGCCTGCCAGTGCGCCAATAATAATACTGATAATTATACCCATAGTTAAATGTTTGTAGATAATAAAAAAGGGAGTTAAAGTGGACGATATAAATTTGTTTGTCCTGTTTTAACTCCCATTTTTACATCGGGTTATTACTTTCGATTAATTCTTGATTAATGATTACTTGCTTGCGTTGTATTCGTCAACCGACTCTTTGATGAGCTGGAAGGTGGCTTCGATGTCGTTGTCGAGACCCATCGAGAAGCGGATAAGGCCTTCGCTCATACCCATCTCTTTCTGGATGTCCTCGGGAACTTCGCTTGAAGTCGACTTGCCGCTGTTGCTGAACAAGGTCTTGAAATATCCCAAGCTGACGGCGAGATAGCCGACGCCCTTGCGCTGCATAATCTCCATAATCTTGCTGGCAGCCTCTGCGGTGCCCATATCGATGCTGATCATACCGCCAAAGCCGTAGCCTTCGTTCATCATCGAGCAGAACAGCTCGTAGTCGGGATGTTCAGGCAAGCCGGGGTAGTTGTATTTGAAACCAACCTCTTTGAAGCGTTTTGCCAGATACATAGCGTTCTCGCCGTGCTTCTTCATACGGATGTGAAGGGTGTGCAGGTTCTTGTTGATGGAGGCGCTGCGCATAGGATCCAGCACGGGACCGAGAAGCATACAGGTGCCGTTGTTGACGTCAATAAGGCTGTTGATATAGTCGGCGCTGCCGCAGATGGCACCGGCGACGCAGTCGTTGGTACCGTTGATGTACTTGGTCATCGAGTAAACGGTGATGTCGGCACCAAGACGGCAGGGGTTGAAAATCATAGGAGTGAAGGTGTTGTCGACGATGAGTTTTGCACCGGCGGCGTGTGCCATCTTGCTCAGCTCGGGGATGTTGGCGATGCGGAGCAGGGGGTTGTTCATCGTTTCGGTATAGACAACCTTGGTGTTGGGATGCTCGGCGAGGGCTTTCTTCACGGTGTCGAGGTTCTGCATATTCACAAAGGATGCGCTGACGTTGAATTTCTTCAGGTAGTTGGCCATAAAGGCGAAGGTGCCGCCATAGGTGGTCATAGAAGCCACGATGTGGTCGCCGGCGTTGACTTCGTGAAGCAGGGCGCTGGTGATGGCAGCAAGACCGGAACCGGTAACCCAAGCCATATCAGTACCTTCCATAGCGGCAAGACGCTGGCAGAGAGCAAGGTTGGAGGGGTTCCAATGGCGGCTGTAGAGGAAATAGCCCTCGGTTTCGCCGTGGAAGGTCTCGGTCATAAGATGAGCCTCGGGGAAAGTGAAGGTTGCACTGTCGCAGATTGCGGGGTTAACACCACGGTTGGCATCGCGTCCATCGATGCGCTGGATTGCTGTTGCAGGATCAAATTTTTGCATAATAAGTTATTTTACATTAATTTATTGCTAAATAATTTGTTCGTTTCCATCTCGAAAACAAAATGCAAATATACAAAAAAAAATGAATATGCCAATTTAATTGTTTAAAGTGGAACTAAAAAAGGTAGTTTAATTTACGAAGTATGAATATCGAATATGCTTAAAGACTCTGGGTCAACTCTGAGTCAACTCTGAGTCAACTCTGAGTCAACTCTGACTCAACTCTGGGTCAACTCTGAGTCAACTCTGAGTCAACTCTGACTCAACTCTGGGTCAACTCTGACTCAACTCTGGGTCAACTCTGAGTCAACTCTGACTCAACTCTGACTCCTTACGTTCTATTTTAAGCGACATTATAATAATGCTACTGACAAATTGTCAGTTTTTCCGTTTTGGCAAACTTTTTGATGTGACAATTTGTCAGAAAAGGAGTAAAAAACAATGAATCTGAACAATTTCACAATTAAAGCACAGGAGGCGGTGCAAAAAGCCGCCGAAATCGCAACAGCCCATCAGGCACCAAGCATCGACACGGTGCATCTTATGAAAGGTCTGCTCAGCGAGGACGAGAATGTGACGCCCTATCTGCTCAAGAAGATGGAGGTCAACGTCCCGCGACTGACGCAGGCTCTTGATGCACAGATGCAGTCGTTGCCGCGTGTCAGTGGCGGTAGCCAGTATGCCAGCAGCGACCTCAACAATGCCCTTGTCAAGGCGCAGCAGACGGCCACGGAGATGGGCGACGAGTTTGTCTCGGTAGAGCATCTGCTCATCGGCCTTCTCGCGGGACGCGACAACACAGCGCGCCTGCTGAAGGACGCCGGCGCCAGCGACAAGCAGCTGCGCGCGGCCATCGCCGACCTGCGCAAGGGCAGCAAGGTGGGCAGCCAGACGGCTGAAGATACCTTCAACGCCCTCAACAAGTACGCCAAGAACCTCAACCAGCTGGCGCAGAGCGGCAAGCTTGACCCCGTCATCGGCCGCGACGACGAGATTCGTCGTGTGCTGCAGATACTAAGCCGACGTACCAAGAACAACCCCATCCTTATCGGCGAGCCGGGTGTTGGCAAGACGGCAATAGCGGAAGGTCTTGCACATCGTATCGTCAGTGGCGACGTGCCCGAGAACCTGAAGAGCAAGACGCTCTATTCGCTTGATATGGGTGCTCTTATCGCTGGAGCTAAATACAAAGGCGAATTTGAGGAACGTTTGAAGAGTGTCATACGTGAAATAAACGAGGCCGACGGCGAAATCATTCTCTTCATTGACGAAATCCACACACTTGTCGGCGCTGGTGGCGGCGAGGGCGCTATGGATGCCGCCAACATCCTAAAACCAGCCCTTGCACGTGGAGAACTGCGTGCCATCGGCGCCACCACGTTGGCTGAATACCAGAAGTATTTCGAGAAGGACAAGGCTCTTGAACGACGATTCCAAAGCGTGCTTATCGACGAGCCCTCGGTGGCCGACACCATCAGCATACTGCGTGGCCTCAAGGAGCGCTACGAGGTGCACCACAAGGTACGTATCAAGGACGAAGCCATCATCGCTGCCGCCGAGCTCAGCAACCGTTACATAAGTGATCGTTTCCTGCCCGACAAGGCTATTGACCTTATCGACGAGGCTGCTGCCAAGCTGCGTATGGAGATTGATTCTGTGCCAGAAGAACTCGACGAGATTGAACGCAAGATACGCCAGCTCGAAATTGAACGCGAGGCCATAAGCCGCGAGAATGAACACTCTGCAGCTGTCAGTAGCGACGAACGTCAGGCCAACAGCGACAAGCTGCACCGCATAGGCAACGAAATTGGCGAGCTGTCGGAGCAGCGCAACCAGATGAAGGCGCGCTGGCAGAATGAGAAAAACATTGTCGAGGCCATTCAAGCCGAAGTCAAAAACATCGAAAGCTACAAGTTCGAGGCCGAACAGGCCGAACGCCAAGGCGACTACGGCAAGGTTGCCGAACTGCGATACGGACGCATCAAGGAGGCCGAGAAGCACGTCGATGACCTCAAACTTCAGCTGCGCACTATGCAAGCCGACAATGCAATGATCAACGAGGAGGTCGACAGCGAGCAGGTCGCCGAAGTGGTAAGCAAATGGACGGGCATACCCGTCACGCGTATGATGCAGAGCGAGCGCGAGAAGCTGCTGCACCTCGAAGAGGAACTGCACAAGCGTGTCGTGGGACAGGACGAGGCCATCGACACCATTGCCAACGCCATACGCCGTAACCGTACCGGCCTCAGCGACGGCAAGCGACCCATCGGAAGCTTCATCTTCCTCGGCACCACGGGTGTTGGAAAGACCGAACTGGCCAAGGCCTTGGCCGAAGTGCTGTTCGACGACGAGAATATGATGGTGCGTATCGATATGTCCGAGTATCAGGAACGCCACAGCGTCAGCCGACTCATCGGAGCGCCTCCGGGATATGTCGGATACGACGAGAGCGGCCAGCTTACCGAGGCTGTGCGACGCAAGCCATACAGCATCGTGCTCTTCGACGAGATCGAGAAAGCCCATCCCGATGTCTTCAACACGCTGCTACAGGTGCTCGAGGACGGCCGTCTGACCGACAACAAGGGGCGTATTGCCGACTTCAAGAACACCATAATCATTATGACTTCCAACATCGGCAGCAACATCATCCAAGAGCGTATGAGCGACGCAATGAACATCAACGACTACACCATCGAGAAAACCAAGGAAGAGGTCCTCGAACTGCTCAAGCAGAATATGCGTCCCGAGTTCCTCAACCGTATCGACGAAATCATTATGTTCCGTCCGCTCAGCAAGAACCAGATACGCGAAGTGGTGCGCATTCAGCTGGCCAATGTCGCCAAGATGCTCGAGAAGAACGAGATTCTCGTCAGCGCCACCGACGAGGCCGTCAACCTGTTGGCCGAGATAGGCTATGACCCGGCTATGGGCGCGCGTCCTGTCAAGCGCGTCATACAACGACGCATACTCAATGAACTGTCGCGCCAGATACTGGAGGAAAAGATCCACACAGGCGAGAACATCATCATCGACGTCATCGACGACCAGTTCGTCTTCTACAACGCCAGTATGAAGTGATTCTGTCCATTTTGTCATCGCGTTGCGACAAACAAAATGTGGCTGCGATTAATTGGAAAAAGCAATTCTAATAGGGCTGTCGAAAGCGTTTCGACAGCCTTTTTTTTTTCATACAAGCTGGCAAATTCCTGAAAACATCTTTTTGTCGATTGGGAATTATTGTGTATTTTTGCAAATTGAAATGAGCAATAATATGAGTACATCCCGCATTATCAAGATTTTTCTTGCCTCGAGCGAAGAAATGGAAATTGACCGTAATGCTTTCGGCAATCTGATCCGCCGTTTGGACAAGATTTACGAGCAGCGTGGCATACGCATCGAACTCTTCGAGTGGGAAGACTACGATGCCGCCTACAACGACCGCCGCAAGCAGGACGAATACAACGACCGTGTGCGCGCCAGCGATATGTTCCTCGCGCTGTTTCACACCAAGGCAGGGGAGTTCACCATCGAGGAGTTCGATGTGGCCACCGAGGAGTTCCGTCGCACAGGCATAAAACCCAAGAGCTACGTCTATATGCGCGACCTGCAGCCGGGCGAGGAGGAATCTGCCGAACTGACAGCCTTCAAGAAACGACTCTTCGAGGAAATGGGACACTATTGGAGCCGCTACAACAACCGCGACTCTATGCAGCTGCACTTCGTTATGCAGCTCCAGCTGGTCGAAAGCAGCCGCAGCGACGCCCTCAAGGTGGAGAACGGCGAGGTGAAGCTTGGCGATATGACCGTAGCGCGTATGGAAAACCTGCAGTTTGCCGCCGGCAACGAGGACTACCAGCGTATGAGCCATCGTCTGCAGGAGTTGCCGGCATTGATTGAAAAAGCCCGGCTTCGTACCGAAAAATACCCTGACGATGACGACCTGAAAGACGAGCTGCAAAAACTCCTCGACGAGCGCAACGCGCTGCAGGAGGAGCTCGACAAACAGCAGGAACTGTTGTTCGACACCGCCAAGCGCATTGCTCAGTTGCAGGGCGAGCTCATCACCGACCGTATGCGCCGTGCCATCGAGGCTTTCGACAGCGGCAATGTGCGCGAGGCCAACATCATCCTCGACGAGGCTGAAAAGGATGCCGAACACAACCTGAACGACTATAGGAAAAGCAAAGAAATCGCTGAGCACAAACGTCAGAATGTCATCAACTCCATTGAGGAGCTGCTGCTGAAGACCTCAACGCTGCTGGCCGATCTCTCCATCCCCATTGCGGAACGGATAGAGAAGGTGGCCGCAATATATGCGCAGGCCGACAACCTTGCTAAAGAGGTGGATTATGACGAGGAGAAATACGACAAGTTGCTCTACGATTATGGTGATTTCCTATACAAATACGGCCAGTACAACGACGCATTGGAAATCCGCCTCCGCGAAATGGTCCTCTCCGAAAAAATATTTGGCGCGGAGCATTCCGACACCGCCGCATCGTACAACAATATCGGAGTGGTATATCATAACAAGGGTGACTATGACAAGGCGCTGGAGTACTATTTCAAGGCTTTGGCGATATACGAGAAAGTCCTCGGCACAGAGCATCCCGACACCGCCACGTCGTACAACAACATCGGCTTGGTGTATGATGACAAGGGCGACTACGACAAGGCGCTGGAGTACTATCTAAAGGCTTTGGCAATATTCGAGAAAGTCCTCGGCACAGAGCATCCCTCCACCGCCACGTCGTATGACAACATCGGCTTGGTGTATGATGAAAAGGGCGACTACGACAAGGCGCTGGAGTACCATTTCAAGGCTTTGGCAATAAAAGAGAAAGTCTTCGGCACAGAGCATCCCTCCACCGCCACCTCGTACAACAACATCGGAGCGGTGTATGATGACAAGGGCGACTACGACAAGGCGCTGGAGTACCATCTCAAGGCTTTGGCGATAAAAGAGAAAGTCCTCGGCACAGAGCATCCCTCCACCGCTACATCGTACAACAGCATCGGAGGGATGTATATAAACAAAGGCGACTACGACAAAGCGCTGGAGTATTATCTCAAGGCTTTGGCGATATACGAGAAAGTCCTCGGCACAGAGCATCCCCACACCGCCGCATCGTACAACAACATCGGTTCACTCTACTATGAAATGAAGAAATACCCCGAGGCGTTGGAATATTTTGAGAAGGCTTTGAGGATTTTAAAGTCCAGATTAGAGGACGACCATCCCAATGTGCAAGTGGTACAAGAGTGGATAGTTGACACCAAAGCCGCAATGGGCGATACAGACGTCGGCAAAAAATCCTTCTGGCACAGGTTGATTGGCCGACATAAAATAAAGTAAACAAGTGTCCCGCCATCTGAATGGATGACGGGACACCAGTTTTTAGGAATTATAAACAGCAATTCGTGTTATTTCTCCTTCGGTGCGACGCACTTGTAGAAGAGGCCGGCGATGGCGGCTCCTACCAGCGGTGCAACGATGAAGAGCCACAGCTGGCTGCAGGCCGACCACGTTGCGCAGTCGCTGAAGATGGCCTGGCTGATGCTGCGGGCGGGGTTGACGCTGGTGTTGGTCAGCGGTATGCTGATGAGGTGTATCAGCGTCAGCGTGAGGCCGATGGCGAGGCCGGCGGCCTTGGTGTTGCTGCGCTCGTCGGTGGCGCCGAGGATGACCATCAGGAACACGAAGGTCAGAACAGCCTCGATGATGAATGCGCCAATCCAACCGACATTCATATATCCTTCACCTGCTGCGGCTTGGAACTCAGTACCGTAGCCGTTGGCGGCGAAGACACCTGTGCTGCTCATTCCGGTGGCCTTCCATACGGCCAGCAGTACGGCACCGGCGATGATGGCGCCGATGATCTGGGCAGCCCAGTAGCAGAGCATATCCTTGAAACTCATACGGCCGTTGACAAAGACGCCAAACGACACAGCGGGGTTGAGGTGTGCGCCGCTGATGTGGCCTATGCCGTAAGCCATAGCGATGACGGTGAGGCCGAAAGCGATAGCCACACCAAGAAAACCAACGTGTCCGAACAGCGCTGTTCCGCAACCGCCGAACACAAGCACGAAGGTGCCAAAACCTTCGGCAAGCATTTTGTTACACATTTTCATAATGTTACAGTTTTAGAGATTAATGGTTTTATGTGTTTTAACGAAATATTAAGTTAAATATTGCGGTGAAGTCTAAGTTTTTTGCAGATTTATTCTGTCAGCTTTCAGGCGTCGACGGATGACGTTTCCCTCTGCTTCGTGCAGCACGGCTTCGATAAATCGTGTTGAAAGACGCTTTTTTTTGACAGCATAGCTTTGGAAACCATAGTGTTGCGGTTGTTGGTGTTTCGTGGTGTTTCGTTTGGCTTTTTTATGTGTGAAAACGTTATTCTCAATATACAATCCCTGTCATATGTACAGTATTTGTACAGTATATGTACAGTATATGTACGCTTCAGAAGCGTACATATACTGTACATATACTGTACGAATACTGTACATATGACAGGGAAAACAGGGGGGGGGAGTTTTTACCGGGCTGCCACGCACAGGGCTCCTCCACGCGCTCCACAGGAGCTTGTGCCATATGACGGGGAAAACAGAGGGAGCTACGCTGTGCGACACAACACCTCTAACGCTAATTCTCATTGTGATGCGGCACCCCTCTCGAGAGGGGTGCCGCAACGCGGCGGGGTGTGTCGCACCGTACAACCGAGGCTTGTGCCATATATACAAAAAGTGCTTCGATTTTTCGAGGCACTTCATTGTGTTTTCTGCAGGTTTTTAGTAGGCTCGTGCGAAGATTACGCGGCGGTGGCTGGGCTTGCCGCTGTAGATGCATTTGCCCTCTTCCTCGACGGCGTCGTAGGGTATGCAGCGTATGGTGGCCTTGGTTTCCTCCTTGATGCGCTCTTCGGTCTCGGTGGTGCCGTCCCAGTGGCAAAGCAGGAATCCGTTCTTTTCGATTTCGCGCTTGAAGTCGTCCCAGGTATCGACCTTGCGGGTTTGGCTGAGGCGGAAGTCGAGGGCTTTCTGGTAGATGTTCTTTTGGATGATGTCCATCAGTTGCTCGATATGGTCGGCTATGCCTTCGATGGGCATAGTTACTTTTTCGAGGGTGTCGCGGCGGCATACCTCGCAGGTGCCGTTCTCGAGGTCGCGGGGGCCGACGGCGATGCGCACGGGCACACCCTTGAACTCGTATTCGGTGAATTTCCAGCCGGGCTTGTATTCGGGGCGGTTGTCGTATTTCACGCTGATGCCCTTGGCGCGCAGGGCGTCGATGACGGGCTGCACCTTGGTGTCGATTTCGCGCATCTGGTCGTCGTTTTTGCAGATGGGCACTATGGCCACCTGTATGGGTGCCAGCTTGGGAGGCAGTACGAGACCGTTGTCGTCGCTGTGGGTCATAATGAGGGCACCCATCAGGCGTGTGCTGACGCCCCACGATGTTGCCCAGACATATTCCAGCTTGTTCTCCTTGTTGAGGAACTGCACGTCGAAGGCCTTGGCGAAGTTCTGACCCAGGAAGTGGCTGGTGCCGGCCTGCAAAGCCTTGCCGTCCTGCATCATAGCCTCGATGCAGTAGGTGTCGAGAGCGCCTGCGAAGCGTTCGTTGGGCGACTTGACGCCTTTGACGACGGGCACAGCCATCCAGTTGTTGGCGAAGTCGGCATAGACGTCGAGCATACGACGTGCCTCGGCTTCGGCATCCTCACGTGTGGCGTGAGCCGTGTGGCCTTCCTGCCACAGGAACTCGGCGGTGCGGAGGAACATACGTGTGCGCATCTCCCAGCGCACCACGTTGGCCCACTGGTTGCAGAGGATAGGCAGGTCGCGGTAGGACTTGATCCAGTTCTTGTAGGTGCTCCAAATGATTGTCTCGGAGGTGGGGCGCACGATGAGCTCCTCTTCGAGGCGTGCTTCGGGGTCGACGACAACTCCGGTACCTTCTTCGTTGGTTTTCAGACGGTAGTGTGTCACTACGGCACATTCTTTGGCGAAGCCTTTGACGTGGTCGGCCTCGCGGCTGAGGAACGATTTGGGAATGAAGATGGGGAAATAGGCGTTGACGTGGCCTGTGTCCTTGAACATCTTGTCGAGGGCATCGTGCATCTTCTCCCAGATGGCGTAGCCGTAGGGTTTTATGACCATACATCCGCGCACTGCCGAGTTCTCGGCCAAGTCGGCGCGGACGACCAATTCATTATACCACTCCGAGAAATTCTCGGAACGTTTCACAAAATCTTTTGCCATTTATATCTCTGTTTATACTTTTTTATAAAAAATGACGTTATGTTTCAAGAAAAATGCGTACTTTTGCACACAATAATTCGGTTTGCAAAATTACTAAAATATTGTGAAATAGAACTAAAAATAGATAAACGTCAAACGTCAGAATATGATGAAAAGATTAAGTATTAGCATTTTATGCGTGTTATTTTTATTGTCGTTGAGCGCAGGAAAAGTCTGTGCCCAAACGTCGGACGAGGGCGAAAATTACTATTCCAATCCCCAAAAAGGGATAAAACCCACTGCTCCGAGCGTATATCGCGACACCGGTGTCGTCAGCAAAAGTGAAGACATAACGGTTGAACTTGTTGGCAGCGTCGACGACACTATAGTGCCTAAGGATACGACGAAAATCAAGCTTAAATCGATTTCCGAATACTCGCGTGCCGAGAATCCCTACTACTGGGGTCCTAACGTTTATTGGTCGTGGGATCCCTGGTACAGCCCGCGCTGGAACGGCTGGTATTATCCCGGCTGGGGCGGCAGCCACTGGATGCTGACCTACGGCTGGGGTTGTGGCCCCTATTGGAGCTTCGGCCTTGGTTGGAGCTGGGGATGGGGTTCGCCCTGGTGGTATTGGGATCCTTATTTCTATCCCGGATACTATTATGGTTATTATGGCTGGGGCGGCTATGCCTATGGCTGGAACCGCTATGACAGAGACGGCTATGCCTTTGGTCACGGCTATCTCGGCGGTGGCCGCGGTGCTGCAAAAGGTATCGCTCCGCGTGGCGGCAGCGTGACGCCCAATCCTGCACGTCCTGTGCGTAGAGGCGGTGTGGACCTTAACAACGGTGGCCGTGCCCCGAGGGGCAGCGTCAGCGGCACCGGCTCACGCGGAAGCATTGCTTCTGCATCAGGCAACGGACGTGGCACCACGTCGGTCAACACAGGCAGCGGACGCTACGCCAAACCCGCCAGCGTAGCCAGCAACCGTGCTGCACGCAGCGAGAACCGTGGCAGCTACGGCACACCGCGCACTTCAGACGGACGCGGCAGTTATGGCAACAGCCGCAGTAACAGTCGTTTTGAAACCAACCGTAATGGCAACCGTGGTAATTATGAAAGCGGCAGACGTACCAGTAGCCGTCAGAACGACTACAATTTCCGCCAGAGCAGCAGCCGTTCGACAAGCAGCAGCTTCAGAAGCGGCAGTTCGTCAAGCCGCGGTGGCAGTTTCAGCACTGGTTCGTCGAGTCGTAGCGGCGGCAGCTTCAGCGGCGGTTCGTCGAGCCGTGGTGGCAGCAGCGTGGGCAGAAGATGATTGTGAGGTTTGGAAATATCTGGATTTGAAAAAAACGATAAGATGAAGAAAACATATTTGATTATTGCCACGGCAGCAATACTAGCCTTCCCCGCTTCGGCCCAGAAGGCTGCAAGAACCGATGCCGAAAGAATATTGCAGAGCGAGAACAGTGGTGTGTGGTATGACGCCCCTGCCTCCAAGTCGAAGAAAGCCAAGAATGTCATTGTCATTATCGGCGATGGTATGGGCACAGCACAAGTATACGCCTCGATTGTCGCACAGAAAGGTGCTTCCAACTTTCTGCGTTTCCCCTTCTCTGGTTTTTCGCGTACCTATTCCAACAACAAATACACCACCGACAGCGGTGCTGGCGGCACAGCCATAGTGACAGGGTGCAAGACCGACAACCGCCACATCGGTGTTCTTGCCGACGGCACACCGGTCAAATCGATACTTTCGCTGGCGAAAGAGTGGGGGATGTCGGCAGGTTTTGTTGTTACCAGCAGTGTGCTTGACGCCACGCCCGCCAGCACATACGCCCACGCCAAAGACCGCAAGATGTACGACACCATTAGCCTTCATATGTCGCAGTGCGGCTTTGATGTGATGATTGGCGGCGGCATCTCCAATTTCCGTCCCGAGAACCGCAAAGACGGCCTCAACCCCATAGATACTTTGTTGAAGCGAGGCTATGAAGTCGCCTACAGCCTTGAGGATATGAAGAAGTCGAAGAGCAGCAAGCTCGTTACGTTTTTCTGCGAGAACTACTATGGTCCTGTGGCTCCCGGTCGCGACCCCGTGTTGACTGAGGGCACCAAGAAGGCATTGGATATGCTCAGCAAGAATCCCAAAGGCTTTGTGATGATGATAGAAGGTTCGCAGATTGACTGGGCCTGCCACAACAACGATGCACCGTATATGGAGGCCGAATTGGCCGACTTCGAGAAAATGCTCAAGACAGTTCTCGACTTTGCCGAGAAGGATGGCAACACGCTCGTCGTTGTTACCGCTGACCACGAGACCGGAGGTCTGGTGCTGATGGGCGGAAACATAGAGAAGGGCAAAAACGAATGCAAATACACCACTGACGGCCATTCGGGCGTGATGGTGCCTGTCTTCGCCTATGGTCCCGGCGCTGAAACATTTTCAGGAGTGCAGAACAATATCGACCTGATGCCTAAGATGCTGAAGGCATTGGGTAGGTCGCGCCAGTAGTGAGAGTCTTGATAACCAATCACAGGTCACAATTCAAAATACACCAATCACTAATTCATTACTATCAATGAGATTAAGGCATATTATAATTGCCGCTTGCTTTATGGCAGCGATAACGCCAAGGGCTGCGGCTCAGATAAAGCTGACACAGGATACTATGGCAACCCCCATTGTGGGATTCAGTTTCGGAACAATGTTTGCTTCCGACAAGATGTCGACAGACAACGGCGTATACGACCTTTACAAAGGACCATATCTCAACTACAGTCTTGAGGCTGGTTATAAATTCAAATCAAATTGGTTCGTTATGGCCGATGGAAGTCTGGTCTTCGGCAGGGAACTGAAAAATGCTGCCGACAGAATGCCTGCTGCGTTCAGTCACGACACCGTGCCGATAGTTATCGGCACCAACGGAACCGACGCCACAGCCTCGTGCTACAACCGCGCGCTGTCGTTGCGCGTGGGTGGCGGCAAAATCTTCACCTTGGGACACCGCAATCCCAATTCGGGCATTATGCTTATGATGAATGCCGGCATTATGCAGCAGAAGACTGTCTTTGTGATGAACGATGTCAACGCGCCACAGCTGCAGGGTGACTATGCACGCCTTTACGACCACAAGCGTCGTGGTTTCACGCTGACCGAGAGCGTCGGCTACTGGTTTATGAGCAGCAAGTCCAATTTTTTTAATTTCAAGGTTGCTTTTGAGGTGACACAGTTCTGGAACCATTCGGTGCGCGAATATGTCATCGACGAGGTTATGGATTTGCACGGCCCTGACAATACGAAATACTTTGACTTGCTCTATTCTGTCAAAATAACGTGGATGTTCCCTCTGAAGGGCAAAACGGCATACGACTATTATTTCTTCTAAAAGACAATCTTTATGCGGATACTGTACAGTCTTGCCATAGGAGTATACACTCTCGGAGTGCGTTGTGCGTCGCTGTTCAACAGTAAGGCGGCGCAGATGTGCAAGGGTTGGCACCGATGGGCAGAGACTTTCCCGAAAGAAAAACTGAACGGAGCCAGAATCGCGTGGTTCCACGCTTCGTCGCTGGGTGAGTTTGAACAGGCCCGTCCGGTGTTGGAAATGTTCCACGCCAGACATCCTGAATACAAAGTAGTGCTGACATTTTTCTCGCCGTCGGGGTACGAGGTGAGAAAGAACTACGACGGCGCAGATATTGTATGCTATCTTCCTCCGGACACGCGCCGCAATGCACGAAGGCTTATGCAGCTGATGCATCCCGACATAGTGTTCTTTGTGAAATATGATTTTTGGTTCAACTATTTGCAGGCATTAAAACGCCGTGGCACACCGACCTATCTGTTTTCGTCCATATTCCGTCCGAAGCAGTATTTCTTCCGTTGGTACGGTGGCTGGTTTGCCAAACAGTTGCAATGCTATCGCCATATCTTCGTACAAAACGACGAATCGATCAGGCTGTTGCGCAATGCCTGCATAAACCATTGCTCCATAGCCGGCGACACACGCTTCGACCGTGTCAGCGACATTGCGCGCCAGGCAAAGAGTTTTCCAGCCGTTGAACGTTTTGTGTCGGACAACCCGGTGCTGATGGCCGGAAGTTCGTGGGAACCCGATGAAGAGAATATTAAATCGTTCGTTGAACGATGGAACAAGCCCTTGAAGGTAATCCTCGCTCCGCATATGATAGGTGAAAGCCATCTGGAGCGTATAGAAGAAATGTTCAAGAAAGAGAACTGTGTAAGATATTCGCAGCTCGACGTCGCCGATGCCGACAATGCGCTATTCCAACGCAAGGTTATGATAATAGACAACATCGGTATGCTTTCGTCGCTGTACCGATATGCTACAGTATCATACATAGGCGGTGGTTTCGGCAAAGGCATACATAACACCCTTGAGGCAGCGGTGTTCGGATGCCCCGTGTGTTTCGGCCCCAATCACAGCAAGTTCCAGGAGGCACTTGAGCTTCTTCAATGCGGAGGCGCAAAAACATACAGGTCGGCTGACGAACTGAGCGAGATACTGTCGAAGTGGTTTTGTGATGCCGAAAGCCGCGAGGCTGCGTCGAAGGCCTGTACGGAATATATGCAAAGCCATAGGGGCGCAACGGAAACAATAATCGAAAAAACAGAGACGCGATGAAAACAGGTGTCGGGACAAAGTGCGTATCCATACTTATATCGGCATTGATGCTGTCGCTGATGTTTGCATCCTGTGCCAGTTTGGATAAGTTTGTCCAACCCGACGAACGTGTGCTAGACAAGAACCAATATGAGATCACTATGGCAGACGGCAGCAAGCCGTCGAAGGAGATTCTTGATGCTTTGAGCAATATGAAGAAATTCGCCAAGCAGAAACCCAATTCGCATCTGCTTGGCGTTGGCCCTCGCTTTTCGATGCGGATATATTGCCTGTCAAACCCCGACAAGACCAACTTCTGGCACAACTATCTGCGTCGCAAAGGAAAAGCTCCTGTCATATACGAAGAAGATGCTGCCGTGCACACCTGCCAGCAACTTGGCGGATTGTTGGAGTCTAAAGGCTGTTTCAATTCGTCGGTGACGTTCGACACTGTTCATAAAGGGAAATATGACGTCGATGTTATCTACCACATCAGGCCGGCGACACGCTATCGCATCGACGATGTGGCCTTCAAGGCTGAAACTCCGGAAGTCAACCAACTGCTGAAGGACTGGAGCAATGAATGCCTGCTGAAAGTCGGTGAATACTACGACCAAGACAAGATGGATGAGGAAAGGACCCAGGTGGTTGAACGGCTGCGCAATGAAGGATACTACTATGCCAATGCCGACTTGGTGTCGTATTTGGTGGACACAGCTTTTGAAGACCACAAATTGACGATACGGATGAATGTCCGCAATCCGCGCATTGTCAACGCCAACCGAGGCCTGGTTTCTACACCGTTGCAGAAATACCGTATTGATGACATATATGTTTATCCCAATACTTCGGCGTCTAACAGCGGGCTTGTCAGTGCCTATGACACGCTGACGCTGCCGATGCATTTCCGCAATCTTACCACCAACTATCATTATCTTTACAACCAGCCGATGACGTTGAAGCCCAAAGTCATCAGCCGTTCTATGTTTTTGTTCCACAATCAACGATTTAGACCTCGCAACATTGACCGCACATATAATTCTTTGTTAAGCCTCCGCAATTTCAAGTATATCAATATCGAGTTTGTTGAGTCGCCAAACAGTTGCGACACCAACAGGTTGCTCAACGCCAAAGTGCGTCTTTTGACAGCCAAGCGGCAGCGGCTTACGGCATCCATTGAACTCAACAATTCATCGCCATTTGGAGAAAACGACAATGGATTGCTTGGCGGTAATTTTGGCCTCGAGACGAAACTGGGGTACCAGAATAAGAACTTTCTGGGCGGCGCCGAACAGTTCAAGGCTGAATGGTCGTTGCTTGTGGAGTTGCCAAAACTGATACTTAAGAACAGAGACAGCGAAAATATTCGCAACAATGTCAGCAATTTCGAGAACGGGCTCAATTTGTCGCTCGACATACCGACGTTCCTTTTCCCATTCACAAGAGACATCCTGTGGCAACGTATGCGTCCCCATACTGTCTTTACTCTTGGTGCCAACTATCAGCTGCACAGTTATTTCGAACGCCTGCTGGGCAATGTCGGTTTCGGCTACAGCTGGAGCCATAACAATCACGCACATCAGTTGCTGCCGCTCGAGTTGACTTATGTACGCTTCTTCAACATCGACAGTTCTTTCCGTCGCAGGATGGAGAGCATCAGTGATGCTCGCGTCAAATATCAGTACAGCGACCACTTCATTATGAATGCACGCTACGACTACGTATACAACACACAGCAATACGGAGTGCGCAGCAATTTCAACTACCTGCACCTGTCGGTAGAAAGTGCCGGAAACCTGTTGAGCGGTATTGCCAATATGGTGGGAGGACATAAAGACGAGAATGGCATCAGCGAAATATTCGGTGTCCCGTTCTCGCAATATATCAGAGTAAACACGGAATTCAAACGGTATTTTTATTTTGGGCGTAAAAGCACCTTCGTTGCACGTGCTATGGCCGGTATAGGAATGCCTTACGGCAACTCGAAGGCAATGCCTTACGAGAAGAGTTTCTTCGGAGGCGGTCCTACAACCATCCGTGCCTGGCATCTGCGTTACCTCGGCCCTGGCAATTTCCAGTCGTCAGACGACAACATACTTGAGCGAATAGGCGATATTCAGCTGGTTGTGAACCTCGAATACCGATTCCCGATTGCATACATCTTTGAAGGTGCCCTTTTTGCCGACTTTGGCAATGTGTGGCTTGCCAACGAATCGCAGGAATTCCCCAACGGTCAGATAAGATTTGCCGACTTGGCACAAAGCATTGCAACAGGCATAGGTTTTGGCTTGCGCGCCAACATATCGATTCTCACCTTGCGTTGCGACCTTGCCATACCGCTTTACGACCCTGGTGTGCCAGAAGAAAAACGCTGGTGCCCGCCGCATTGGAAAATATCGCAGATTACTGCCAACTTTGGAATCGATTATCCTTTCTGAATAATTTGTTGAAACAATACTATAATTAATGTATACATTAGAAGAAATACAAAAGAAAGTAAGCCAGTACTTCGCCGATGAGGACTTCGGCAGCCGTCTCGGCGGACTTTACGAGCCAATTGGCTATGCCCTTTCGCAGGGTGGCAAACGCATACGTCCAGTGATGCTGCTGGCTGCTGTCGACCTTTTTGGCGGCGACATAGAACAGGCACGCTATGCAGCAATCGGCATCGAAACGTTCCACAATTTCACGTTGCTTCACGACGACTTGATGGATCGTTCGCCTGTGCGTCGTGGAAAACCGACGGTATACCGCAAATGGGATGAAAATACTGCAATCCTTTCGGGCGACGCTATGCACATTCTTGCTTGGCAGTACTTCTTGAAACAGCCGAACAAGAATCTCCTTGAAATACTGCAGACTTTTGGCAAAACCTGCCTGCAGATACACGAAGGACAGCAATATGATATGAATTTCGAGCACCGTGACGATGTAACCATCGACGAGTATATGGAGATGATAAGGCTTAAAACAGCAGTTCTTTTGGGTGGAGCATTGAAAATAGGAGCCTTGTATGCCGATGCCAAACCGCGCGATGTCGAGGAACTGTACAACTTCGGTATCGATACTGGGCTCGCATTCCAACTGCGCGACGATTTGCTCGATGCCTACGGCAATACTGCCACTTTTGGCAAAGAGACAGGTACCGACATCAAGGATAACAAGAAAACATACCTGCTTCTCACTGCTCTGAAAAAAGGCGACGACAAACAGACAGCAACACTTAAAGCCCTTTTCAGCAGCACGCCTGATAATCCCGCCTCTAAGATCAAGGAAGTCCTGGATATTTATTCCCAACTTGATATCCGCAGCGAGGTCGAGGCACGCATTGCAGAGCTGCACGAGAAAGCTATGCATCATCTCGACGCCGTTTCGTGTCCTGCAAGTGCCAAAGAGCCTTTGCACAAGCTTGCCTGTTCGTTGCTCGACCGCAATGTGTAATATATAGAAAAAAGAGTTTTATGCATTGTCTTGTAAAATAATGTGTTATGCAAGTGAGACGTGCGTAAAATGAAAAAAAAACGAAAAAATCTTTTGCAGTTGTAAACTTATTGCTAAATTTGCAAACATATTGTGAATTGCGAAAATTGAACTAACTAATTAATAATTAACACAATCTAAATCAAAATGAAAAAAGTAATTGCATTAATGTCAGTAATTGGATTATTGGCATTCACCAATCTCAACAATGTTATGGCTCAGGACGCCGTCACCGATGAAGCCGTCCAAACCGAACAAGTTACCGACGACAGCGCAACAGTCGCTGATGAAGCTGTTGCCGAGCCCGTAGAAGCCGTTGCGGACGAAGAGGAAGAAGCAAAATCCTTCCACGAAGTGCTGAAAGAGAAATATATCCAGGGTGGTGCTGGCTGGATGACCCCTGTGCTCCTCTGCCTTATCCTCGGTATGGCACTCGTTATCGAGCGTATCATTTATCTGAATATGGCCACCACCAATGTCGACGCTCTGCTCGGCGGCATTGAGGACAATGTCAAGAAGGGTGACTACAATGCAGCAAAGGAACTCTGCCGCAATACCCGTGGCCCCGTTGCCAGCATCTTCTACCAAGGTCTTGACCGCGTAGACGAAGGTCTTGAAAATGTTGAGAAGTCGCTCACTTCCTATGGTGGAGTTCAGATGGCTCGCCTCGAGGCAAACCTTACCTGGATTGCTCTGTTTATCGCTCTTGCTCCTTCGTTCGGATTCCTCGGTACCGTTATCGGTATGGTTCAGGCATTCGACGATATCGAGAAAGCTGGTGACATCAGCCCGACCGTCGTTGCCCACGGTATGAAGATGGCCCTTTTGACCACTGTGTTCGGTCTTATTGTCGCTATCATTCTTCAGATTTTCTACAACTATCTGCTCACCAAAATTGAAAGCCTCGTTTCTCAGATGGAGGATGGTACCATAACCTTTATGGATATCCTTATCAAGAACAAGAAATAATAGTGCAAGGATAGTATAACAATTTTATTAACCCTTTAATCCTTAACTATTATGCAAGAAAAAACGAGAAAAATAATTATGTGGTGCAGTCTCGCAGTAGCTGTCATCGTATCCGTTCTCGCCATCCTTTTTGCTGCTAACCAAACCACTTTTGGTTGGGCATTTGACGTGGCCTTCTGGGTACTGATTTGCTATGTGGCACTGAGCCTTATTATCTGGGTCATCTATGGCATTATAAGCCTTAAGGATAAACCCAAAAAGACTGCAATTTTTGCAGGAGCAATTGTCGTAGTACTTGTAGCTTCCATTCTTCTGGCTCTTGGTGACACAATGCCTCAGGATATGCTGCTTCGTTACGATGCTACCGAAAAGACCGCCAAACTCATCGCCATTGCTTGCTACCTTACTTACTTCACCGTAGGCGGTGCACTGGTTATGCTGCTTTGGTCTGTTATTTCTAAATCATTTAAAAAGTAAGTATCACTATGAGCAAGAAATCAACTCCTGGCTTGAATACAAGCTCGATGTCCGATATCTCGTTCCTGTTGTTGGCCTTCTTCCTGATGGTCTCCAACATCAACACAGATATGGGTATCGCCCGGCGTTTGCCGCCACCGCTGCCGCCGGACTTCACACCGCCAGAAGTTCGTGAACGTAACATCTTCCAGGTTAAGATCAACCGCAACGACCGTATCCTCTTCAACAAGGAGGTCGGCGACATCAGCCTGCTGAAGGAACGTGCCAAAGAGTTCTTGGGCAACCCCCAGGATCTGCCGAACCTTCCGCAGAAAGAAATGGTCAACATTCCGTTGCTGGGTACCTATCCCGTGTCGAAAGGTGTTATCTCGCTGCAGAACGACCGTGGTACTTCGTACGACACCTACTTCCGTGTTCAGAACGAACTCACCGCCGCCATCAACGAGATGCGTGACGAACTATCTCGCCAGAAATTCAGTAGACCATACAAAGACTTGGATCAGGAACACAAGGACGCTATAGACAAAGCTATACCCGTTGCCATTTCCGAAGCCGAGCCTAAAAATACAGGAGGAACAAAATAATGGCAAGATTCAAACAAAAAAATGACAAAGGTACACCGGCTCTCAATATGGGCTCGATGTCGGACATTATCTTTATGCTCCTGTTCTTCTTTATGGTTATCACCACTATGCGTGAAAGTTCACTCTTCGTGAAAATCACGCCGCCGAAAGGCTCCGAGGTGACCAAACTTGAGAAGAAAAGCTTGGTAAGCTACATCAACATCGGTGTTCCACAAGACGCTTATGCTACAAAATATGGTAGTGAGCCGCGTATACAGCTCAACGACCAGATCGCTGACGTTTCCGACATTCGTCAGTTTGTCGAACTCGAAAAGAATCAGCGCACCGAAGAGGACAGCAAATTGCTAACCTTCGCCATCAAGGCCGACGGAAAGGTCAAGATGGGTATGATCAGCGACGTCAAACAGGAACTCCGTGCGGCAAGTGCACTTAAAATCTTCTACAACGCCTCAAAAGAGGTCAGGAAGTAACTCTCTATTATCCGAAATGAAAAAGGCTGCTGCGTTTTGCAGCAGCTTTTTTTTATTAATAAAATCACAATGTTCCGTTGCAAACAGTTCACCATCGACGACAATGGCGCCACAATGAAGGTAGGCACCGATGCTGTGCTTTTGGGCGCTATGGCCACACCTAAGGCCATCCCTGCCCGTATTCTTGACATCGGCACAGGTTGCGGCATCCTGGCGCTGATGATGGCGCAACGTTTCGGCAACGCCTCCGTCGACGCCATCGACATAGATGCAGCAACCATAACTGTCGCCCAATCCAACTTCAGGCGTTCGCCCTGGAGCAACAGACTTCAAGCCCGAAACTTTTCCCTGCAGCAATTCGCGGAGCGAAACGCGGAACATCCTTCAAAGCGCTACGACTTGATTGTCAGCAATCCGCCATATTTCACCAACTCGCTCCGCAATGAAGACCCACGTCGGCGGCTGGCACGCCACGACGACAACCTTACCCTCGAAACATTGTTCCAAGAGGCGTCAAAACTAATGGTACCGTCAGGCACAATGGCCGTCATCCTTCCTGCCGATGCTGCTGGCCGTGCCGCTTCTGCAGCAGAAATGTATGGCTTGCGCCCCCAAACGCAGACAGACATATGCAACCATCTGGGTGATGCCCCCAAACGCAGCGTCTTGCATTTCCTCTTTGACGAAAGCGCTTCAGAATATGATATACAAAAAAAAGTTTTCGCTATGCGAAAATTTGACAATGGCTATACTTCTGAATATCAATCTCTGACATCGCCATTTCTGCTTTAGCCAAAAATTTTTTTTTCTTTTTTGTAAAAAAAGTGCCGGAATTGTTACTCATATCTATGAGAACAGTTTCAACGACTGGTTCTCTTCCGGTTTGCAGTGTAAAACGCAGACCTGCACGGCATCCGGAATTGAGTCATAGATAGGTCTGCAAAACAAAAATAAATAATACTATGAAAAAAGTTTTTTTGGCATTCGGCATTCTAGCAGTTTTGGTAGCCTTCAGCTCGTGCAGCAAGACCTGTACCTGCAAACAATCAATCGGTGGTCAGGTTATGAACACGACAACAATGGAAACCAAAGGTAAATGCTCGGATTTGAACTTTACACAGACAACTATGGGAATGACACAGAAAACTGAATGCGAGAACGAATAGTATCGCTGCCTACCTTGTGACTATGAAGAAGAGAAAGCTGCTGCATACTTTGCGGCAGCTTTTTTTTATCTCATCAGAATCACTGTTCCGGTTTTGTGCTGTTTGTAGCGTGGGCTTGTACGGCTGGTGTGGCCTATGAGGTAAACGAATGCACCCTGTGTGCAGGATGTGCTTTTTTATTCTGAAGGATTAGCCTTCGGCACCGAACTCCATCAGGTAGGCTTTGATGAACTCGTCGATTTTTCCGTCCATCACGCCCGTCACATCGCCCGTCTGGTAGTTGGTGCGGTGGTCCTTCACGCGGCGGTCGTCCATCACATAGCTGCGTATCTGGCTGCCCCACTCGATTTTTTTCTGCGAAGCTTTGATTTTGGCCTGTTCCTCCATACGGTGCTTCATCTCGCGGTCGTAGAGTTGCGAGCGCAGCAGTCGCAGTGCGTTCTCTTTGTTCTTTGGCTGGTCGCGTGTCTCCGTGTTTTCAATCAGTATCTCCTCCTCCTCGCCGGTGTAGGGGTCTTTGTATTGGTAGCGCAGACGCACACCGCTCTCCACCTTGTTGACGTTCTGTCCGCCGGCACCGCCGCTGCGGAAGGTGTCCCAGCTCAGGCGCGAGTTGTCGACCACCACCTCAATGGTGTCGTCCACTAAAGGCGTCACGCTGACCGAGGCAAAGCTGGTCATACGCTTGCCCTGGGCGTTGAAAGGGCTTACACGCACCAAACGGTGCACACCCGTCTCGCTTTTCAGGTATCCGTAGGCAAATTCGCCTTCAATCTGCATCGTGCAGCTCTTTATGCCCGCTCCGTCGCCGTCAAGCGAGTTGCTTATGGCAACCTTGTACCCTGAGCGCTCGGCATAGCGTATGTACATTCGCATCAGCATCTCCGCCCAGTCTTGTGCCTCGACACCGCCAGCACCGGCATTGATGCTCAGCACCGCGTCGAAACGGTCGCTCTCACCGCGCAGCATATTCTTGAATTCCAATTCTTCTACAAGCTTGGTCGTCGTCTCAAGCTGTTTCGTCATTTCCTCTTCCGTGGCGTCGCCGGCATCGAAGAACTCACCCATAACCAGCATATCGTCGCAACTGTCGCTTACAGCCTTATATGCTGTTGTCCAGGTCTTTTTGCTCTTTATTTCGAGCATCACCTTCTTGGCCTCTTTGGGGTCGTTCCAAAAGTCGGCGGCTTCGGTTTTCTTCTCCTGCTCGGCTATGGCTGCCAGCAGATTGTCGATGTCGAGTACGCGTTTCAGGGTCTCTTTGCGTTGTTCCAGGTCTTTTATTGTCTCAGGGATCGTCATTATGGAGGGTTTGAGGTTTTAAAGGTTGGAAAGGTTTAAAAGTTCTATCGTTTTAAGGTTAAATGTTAAAAAGTTTCTATGCACAGTGTGTTCTGTCCAAAGTCAAGGTTGAAGTCAGAGTTAAATTTTGAATATGTTGATTAGCAGTATGTTTATGTCGGTTGCAAGTCTGTAGTCGGTGGCGTAGTTGTAGTCAAGGCGTTCGCAGTCGGGGTTCTTCACCTGCGGCATACGGTCACGGGTGCGGAACACCCCTTTGCGTATTTCCGGCAGCGGCTTCTCCGTTCTCCGTTCTTCGTTCTCCGCTCTCCGTTCTTCGTTCTCCGTTTGGCGGCTGTATCCCACCCAGCTTTTCTTGCCCACCAGCACCGACACACAGTCGGCAAAGTAGCGGCGCTTGCGCTTCTGAGGCCAGAAAAGGATAGGGGAGAGGACGAGTAGCAGCAACGCCGCGACGATGTCAAACAGCCGTTTCGTGCGACGGTTGGTAGCGTTGCTTATGTTGCCGAAGTCGGGCGAGTAAAGCTCCTCCGGGCTGTTGGTATAGTTGCTGCCAATCAGCACGTTCATATCCTTCGGAGCTATGCGGAAACTGATGCCCTTGCCTCGCAGACGCTCCGTGATGCTGAGTATTGCGCTGACCGATATGTCCTTTGAACAGAAAATGATTTCGTCGACATTGCTCCCCGCGTCCATAAGGTCATCAATCTCCTTTGTCGCATCCGACAGGTCGGCAATCCCCTGTGGCGAAAGGCTCTTGACATATTTCGACTCTATGCCGAGGGTGTCGAACAGCTCGTTGGCGACGCGGTCATACTCGCTCTGGTTGCCGACAATCAGGCGGCTTTTGCCGCTGTCGGGGCGCAGCTTGTAGCCCTCCACGTTCAGCAGGCTCAAAAGCATACGTATGACGATGGCCGACACAATGCTCCACACCGAGCCGAGCAGCACGATGGCTCGCGAGAACCTCAGCTCCTCGCTCATCAGCGAGTAGAACACCAGCAGGCACAATGCCCCTATGCCCATACCCTGCACAATGCGGCCTATGCGCAGCGGTTTGTCGTAACCACCCGTAAGCCACGAAGCAAGCAGCAGAATAAGTACATACAGCGGCAGTATTGTCCACGTGTAGAAAGCAGGGTAATAGTTCACATTCTCGGCCCAGTAGCTGGCCCAAATGCTCTTAATGGCCAGAAAGCCTGCAAACGAAGCAGCGAAGTCAAGTGCCGGAACGGCCAGTCGGCCTACCAGCCGTTTGCCGAAATCCAGCGACGCCCTCAGCCATATGGCGCACTGAATCAACAGAGTGTAAAACCTTGCACCGTTGCCGCTGAAGTATTTGCGGGCAAAGATGGCCATCGCATTGTAGAAAGTGTAAACATAGTTCATCGACGACTTCTTCGTGCTCTCGCCCTTGTAGTGCAGTATGCGTGTCGTCGGCAGGTAATAATTCTTGTAGCCAGCCAGCTTTATGCGCCACGAAAAGTCTATGTCCTCGCCATACATAAAGTAGCTCTCGTCCAGCAAACCAGTCTTTTCCAAAGCCTCGCGGCTAATCATAAGGAACGCGCCCGGCAGCACATCCACCTCGTTCACCGTGTCGTCGTCCAAGTGCCCCATATAGTAGGCCCCCACCTTCCTGTTGTGGGGAAACAGCTTGATGAGGCCGCTTATCTTGTAAAACGACGTTGCCGGCGACGGGAAGCCGCGCTTGCTCTCCTTCAGGAAGCGTCCTTCGCCGTCAATCATCTTCACGCTCAGTCCTCCGCAGTCCTTGTGGCCCTCAAAGAAATCAATGCACACGCGGAACGTGTCCCTTTGCACCAGCGTGTCCGGATTCAGCAGCAATATATAGTGCCCCCGTTCCCCGTCCTGCGTAGCCCATCCCCTCTCGGAGAGGGGTATAAGCTCCAGTGGAGCGCGTAGAGCCGATTTGTGCGTGGCAATCAAAGGAAGGGTGGGGTGTGTCGCACCGTTTTGCTCTCCGTCCTCCGCATTCCGCTTGCAGGCTTGAAGCCTGCGCTCCTCCGTTCTCCGCTCTCTGTTCAAAATCTCTCTGATCGCCTGGTTGTTGGCCTTCGCAAATCCCGGGTTGTCGTCGTTGGCAATCAAGTGCACCTCCGGAAAGCGTTCGCGAACCATCTGCACCGAGCCGTCCGTCGAGTTGTTGTCCACCACCCATACGTCGGTGTCAATGCCCTCTGCAGCGGCAAAGACCGACTGAAGGCACTGCTCAAGGAAGTACTTCACATTATAGTTGACTATGACGACCGATAGGCGCATCTCTTTGTTTATCAGTTTTTAGGTGGCAAAAACAACCCTGTTTGCCATAGGGCTTTAAATTTGCAAAATTACGAAAAAAAACTGACACCTATGGTTTAAAGGTTAAACTTTGCTTTTTTCTTAAGCACCAGTGTTGCATTTTCAATTTGAACTTAGTTTTGTCGAAACTCTCATCATTAAAAGCGCAAAAATCTGCATTGTTAGGTCGTTGAAACACAGTGCGGAAAAGGTTACCGGTGTGCCACTATGTTTCACTGCTCACTCTCAAGATACATAAGGTTTTTTTCGATATACATTCCCTGGCATATGTACAGTATTTGTACAGTATATGTACAGTATATGTACGCTTCTAAAGCGTACATATACTGTACATATAC
>JAEEGL013599672.1_pt1 | contig 51336 bp, 46 predicted proteins | sample 9134231 | NCBI WGS metagenome assembly JAEEGL01 (sample SAMN16246548, study PRJNA631951) | gut metagenome | biome: gut microbiome; feature: rumen; material: fiber-attached | host: Bos | place: Iran: Karaj | collected 2018-10
CGTCTATCTCTCCTGCCTTGATGTCACGCACCGCGCATTCGAGGGCGGTGATGGCTCCGCGAGCTGCTTCAGGGGAAGCCTGCCCGGGCTCCGCGAATACGTTGTCCGGAAGGCAGTTGACGATGTTGATGCGTTTGGGATGCGCGGCCGATGCGGCGCTTATCACGTTCGTGTCGAGGTTTTCTATTTCGTGGACGGTCTTCTTGTAGAAGCCGAAAAGCTTCGAAGAGCCATAGACCACCGGGGTGAAAAGGTCGAGTATGCGCGGGTCCGCCAGGGCCTTGATGATGACTTCGTAGCCGATGCCGTTGCCGTCGCCCTGGGTGATGCCCACTCTGAGTTTGGTGTTCTGCATATATCTAAATCAATGTTGTTTCTCCTGTGTAGCCTTCGTCCTGCGGCAGGCCGGGCTGGTTGTACGCTTCCACTGCGAGGCGGTCGCAGCGCTCGTTCTCCGGATGGCCTGCATGCCCCTTAAGCCAGTGGAAAGTCAGCCTGTTGCGCTCCCGCAGCTCCAGGAAACGCATCCAGAGGTCCACGTTCTTGGTCTTCTTCCATCCCTTGCGCACCCAGTTGTCCAGCCATCCTTCGCTGACTGACTTTACGACGTAGGATGAATCGCTCCAGACTTCCACCTTCGCTCCTTCCCATTTTATCGCCTCCAGGCCCTTGATTACGGCCAGAAGCTCCATCCTGTTGTTAGTCGTCCTTTCGAACCCGCCGGACATCTCTTTCCTCAGGGGGCCGCAGACGAGCACCGCGCCCCAGCCGCCGGGGCCGGGATTCCCACTGGCCGCGCCGTCCGTGTAGAGATAGATGACGGGTCTTTCATCCATATCCGCAAAAATAACTAAATTTGTGCAATATTTGAACAGGACTTACGCACGCTTATGAATATCCTTGTCACAGGTGCCAACGGCCAGCTCGGAAGGGAACTTCGCCGCCTCTCGGAAGGGAGCGCGGACCGCTGGGTCTTTACCGACATCAGCGCGGCTGAAGGGCTGGATACGGTCCTGCTGGATATCACCGACCCGGCGGCGGTCCGTGCGCTCGCTGACGCGGAAAACATCGGGCTCATAATCAATTGTGCGGGCTACACGGACGTCGAAGCCGCCGAGGACAATCCGGAGGCGGCGGCGAGGCTCAATACGGAAGCTCCGGCTTCGCTCGCCTGCATCGCCCGGGACAGGGACGCAGCCCTCATCCATATCTCGACCGACTTTGTGTTCGACGGGAAGGGGTGCAGGCCGCTGAAGGAGGACGATCCCACGGGGCCGCTCAACGTCTATGGCAGAACTAAACTGGAAGGGGAGCGGACAGTGCTTTCCTCCGGCTGCAGGGCGATTGTCATCCGCACATCCTGGATGTACTCCCCGTACGGACGGAACTTCGTGAAGACTATGATGCGTCTTACCGCGCAGAAAGACAGCCTCAGGGTCGTTTCGGACCAGGTCGGCACGCCCACCTTAGCCGCCGACCTTGCTTCTTTCATCATCCATGTCATCGAGACGGGGCAGCTGTCCAAGACCGGTCTGTACCATTTTTCCGGTGATGGGGCGGTCAGCCGCTTTGATTTCGCCTGCGCCGTGCGCGACCTCTGTGGCAACGCTTGCGACATACAGCCATGCCTCAGCGCAGATTATCCGTCCAAGGCCATGCGTCCGGCGTATTCGGCCCTTGACAAGAGCCTTGTCAGGAAGACCTTCGGCGTGGAGATTCCTTCATGGCGCGAGTCCCTTGAGGCCTGCATCAGGAGGATGGCATGAAAAAGCTTGTCCTGATCCTCAGTATTTTGCTGTCTGCTCCAGCGCTGCGCGCCTCCTCAGGCCAGCCTGCTGATAGTTCGGCTTTCCGCGGCACTCAGTTGATTGCGCCAGGGGTCCTTGTCGGCTCGTCGCTTGCGATCCATTATTTCGCCCACGACAGCTGGGACCTGGGCATCAAGGAATGGGCGCAGGACATTCGCGGCGGCGCGCCCGTCGTCCCGTTCGACGATTATATCCAGTATGCTCCCTTCGTGATGGACCTGGGCCTTGGACTGCTGGGCGCCGAGGCGAAGCACGGCTTTACTGACAGGCTCATCGAGACTGCCCTTGGGAGCATGGTTTGCGCCGCCCTCAGCCTGACTTGCAAGGAAGCTTTCCACACCCTGCGGCCCAACGGATATGATTATCGTTCTTTCCCCTCCGGCCACTCAGACACCGTTTTTCTCGGTGCCGAACTGGTCCGGATGGAATACGGCTGGGGCTGGGGAGCCGGCGCCTATGCTATCGCCTGTACGGTCGGGTCCATGCGGATCTACCGCAACTGGCACTGGTTCTCGGACGTGCTTTTCGGAGCCGGGATCGGCATCCTTTCCGCCCACGCCGGGCAGTGGCTCCTCTCCCCGACGAAGCGTATTCTCGGTATCGACCAAAAAGAGGCGGGGATCTCATGGACCCTCGCCCCGTCTTACGATCCCCTCTCCGGAGCCCTCTGCAGCAGCGTCACGGTGAGGTTCTGAATATAGCGGTTTACAGGTTAGTTTCCCGAGAGATAATAACTCTCTTTCAGAAAAGCAAATCTGCCGTGAGTGGAAGGGGTGGTTTTACTCACCGCGCCCGCCTAAAACTATCTTCCGTGAGTGGGAAGGCCTGTTTTACTCACCGCGCCCGTCCAAAACTGCCGTCCGTGAGTGGGAAGTGCGGTTTCACTCACCGTGGACAGGTTATTCTGCCGATTGGATATCCATGGCGAGAGATTGTCGGCGATGGTCGGCGGCGGACTTGAAATTATCTGGCACGGGGCCGCGGAGCAAGGTGCAGTGTGTCAGCGGATTAGCTTCGGGAGCCGTGCCGCACCTGTCCTCCGGACCCCTTTCTGGCACGGCCGCTGCTGGAAAAACCGCCCCTGAGACCGTTCAGAAGCCGTTTCATGCCGCGGCACCGTGCCAGTTGTTTTTCACCCACTGTATCCGGTAAATGCGCTACAGCACCTTGTCGAGGAAGCCAGTGACGTCGGCGATGCGTTCCTTGCCGACATAGAGGTACTGGGCGTGGCCGCGGCCTTCCATGAAGATGTAGCGGGAGTCCTTGCTGCCGAGTTCTTCGAGCCTTTTCTGGATGGCTCCGCCGTAGCAGACGTTGATCAAGGCGTCCTGGTCGCCGTGGAAGGTCAGCACGGGAATCTTCGCTGTCCTTATCGCCGCGACGTCATGTATGGCTCCCCAGCAGTTGACCACGGCCTTGATCTTCGGCTTCCTGGGATTATGGACGAAAGCCGTGTAGAGGCAGGTTATCGCGCCAGCGGAACCGCCCATTATCGCTATCCTGTTCTTGTCGAGAGAATAGCTTCTGGAATTCTTCGCTATCCATTTAAGGGCCAGCACCGCATCTGTGCATGCGTCATTGATCGCTTTCTGCAGGGCGGGATGATATTGTCCCGAGGGCGGGAAGCCGTTCTTCATTTCGGAAGAGCAACTTACCTTGACGGACTTGTCGTTCTTGCGCGTCAGGCAATAGTTGATCGAAACGACTGCGTATCCCTTCTCCAGCATGCCCTGGAACAGGGGCTTCAGGCCCTTGCTCATGGCCTTGTCGCCGCCGGCGAAGCCGCCTCCGTGGATGAACATCACGAGAGGCCATCCCTTTGCGGGAGCCTGCCCGTCCGGGAGCCATATGTCGAGGACACGGTCCTGGGTGAGGTCACCGGCCGGGATGTCGCTGCGGACTGCTCCGTAGCGGAGGCTCTCGAAGCATGTATAATCTTTTGCTGCGGCGCTGAGGCCGGCGAGAAGACAAAGTGCGAAAAGGATTTTTTTCATAGGTGCTTATAATTTTATCTTTTCAATTCGTCTGAGGTGCCGCCCGCCCTCGAAGGGGGTGGATAGCCAGGTGCGCACTATCGAGACCGCCATGCGGTAGGAGATGAAGCGTGCGGGCATGACCAGTACGTTCGCGTTGTTATGCTGCTTGACGAGAGCGCCGACGGCGGTGTTCCAGGCTAGACCGGCACGCACTTCCGGGTGGTGGTTCAGCGTGATGGCCATTCCGTTGCCTGTGCCGCAGAGGGCTATTCCCGCGTCTACCGATCCTTCGTCCACGGCCGCGCCCAGCTTGTGGGCGTAGTCGGGGTAGTCGCAACTTTCGGGCGAATCGGTCCCGAAATTGACCACTTCGTGGCCTTTGCCGAGAAGGTAGCTGATGAGCCGCGTCTTATATTCAAGACCAGCATGGTCCGAGCAAATTCCTATTTTCATTACAGAAGGGGATAAACGTTTTTCCAGAGCGAGTCGGTGAGTTTCTGCCCGGCGGAGTTGAAAGAGGTAAGGACGATGACGGCGTCCTTGTCGGGAATGACGATGACCCACTGGCCATGCGCTCCGGACATCTTGTACGCACCGTGCGTCATGCGCCAGAACTGGTAGCCGTAGCCCTGGCGCCAGTCGTCGTTGGGAAGGTTCTGCACCTGCGCGGGTTTGAGCTGTCCTTTCTGGTACTGGAGTATGTGGGCGGAAGTGGCGTCATGTATGTATGAGGCATCCAGCAGCTGCTTGCCCTTCCACTTGCCTTCCTGCAGCAGGAACTGTCCGGTCTTTGCCATGGACTCGGGGCTCAGGAACAGGCCCCAGCCTCCGCAGCAGTATCCTTCCTTTGTCTTCTCCCAGTACCAGTCCTTGATGCCCAGGGGCTTGAAGAGCTTGACCTTCAGGTATTGGTCCAGGTCCTTCCCCGTCACCTTCGAGACTATGACCGAAAGCAGGTAGGTGTTCATCGAATTATACTGGTAGCGGCTTCCCGGCTCGAACTTGATCTCAGAAGCGAGGGTCGCCTTCGCCGGTTTCTCCATGGTCAGCCTGGCCTGCCCGATGAAATCGTCGGCAAAGCCCGAAGACATGATCAGGAGGTCCCTTACCGTCATCTTCTCGAGGCGGGGAGATATCTTTTCCGGAAGGTCTTCGGGACCGAAGAAGCTGATGACCTTGTCATCCAGCGACATCAGCCCGTCCTGGATGGCGAATCCTACGGCCAGGGATGTGAAGCTCTTGCTCGCGCTCCACAGGATGTGCCTGGATGTGAGGCTGTGGGCGGCGTCATGGCGGTCGTAGATAAGCTTGCCGCCTTTGAGGACCACCAGCGAATGCAGTTCATCCGTTCCTTTGATCGTGGTGATGTCTTCGAACACCTTGTCGAAGGCAGAGTCGTATTTCCCGTAATCCGGGGACTTGGGCAGGCTGCCGCCCGCCAGCATGACGGCCTGCGCGACAAGCAGGCAGGCCGCAAGGGTCAGTATCTTTTTCATATTCCTAAGACTTTGCTTGCGTTATCCATACGCCGGGCGAGTTCGTCCTTGCCGATGAATAGGACGATGTCCGCTATTCCGAGGCCGCTTCCGCAGCCGGTCAGTGCCAGGCGGAGGCAGTTCATGACCTTGCCCATGGGCCACTCGTTGCCGCGGATGTATTCTTCCAGGGCGGGTTCGAGGGCCTCTTTGGTCCATGGTCCGCCGAAGTCCTGGATGAAGGCCGCCACCTTCATGGCGGGGGCGCAGTTCTCCGGCTTCCAGAACTTTGCCGCGTCCTTCTCGGCATACTCTGCAGGGGCCTTGAAAAGGTACCACGCTATATCCCAGAAATCGCTGACGAACGTGGCCCTTTCCTTGATAAGGCCGGCCACACGTGCGACGAAGCCGGGATCCGCATCGATCCCCTTATCCCTGAGGATGGGAAGGAACAGGGCGGCGAGCTCGCCGTCATCCTTCATGCGGAGATATTCCTTGTTGAACCATTTGGCCTTGTCCGGGTTGAACTTCGCGCCGGACTTGCTGACCTTTTCGATGCTGAAGGCTTCGACGAGTCCCTCGAGGCTGAAAAGCTCCTGTTCCGTGCCGGGGTTCCAGCCAAGCAGGGCCAGCATGTTTATGAAGGCTTCGGGGAAGTAGCCGTCTTCGCGGTAACCGTGGCTGACTTCCCCCTCGGGGCTCTTCCATTGCAGCGGGAACACCGGGAAGCCCATCTTGTCCCCGTCCCTCTTGCTGAGCTTGCCGTTCCCGACGGGTTTCAGCAGCAGGGGCAGGTGTGCGAACTGCGGGCGGCTGTCTTCCCATCCGAACGCCTCGTAAAGAAGATAGTGCAGGGGCAGGGAAGGGAGCCATTCTTCTCCGCGTATGACCTCAGTGATTTCCATCAGGTGGTCGTCCACTATGTTGGCGAGGTGGTAGGTCGGCAGTTCGTCCGCCCGTTTCCAGAGGACCTTGTCGTCCAGTGTGGAAGTATTGACCGAGATGTGGCCGCGGACCATGTCGTCCATTTCCACCGTCCGGTCTTCGGGCATCTTGAAGCGTATGGTCCAGTCCGTGGTTTCCTTCAGGAGCCTTTCCGTCTCTTCGGCGGGAAGGGTGAGGGAGTTGCGCAGGCCCTTGCGGGTCTCGTAGTTGTAGATGAAGGTCTGGCCGGCGCTTTCTGCGGCGCTGCGTGCCGCATCCAGTTCCTCCGCCTTGTCGAAGGCGTAATAGGCATATCCGTTCTCCACCAGCTGCTCGGCATAACGGCGGTATATGCCGCGGCGCTCGCTCTGGCGGTATGGCGCGTGCGGGTGCCTTTCCGAAGGGGTGCTAACGACCTTGCCGTCAGCGTCCACTCCCTCATCCGGGAATATGCCGCACCAGCGCAGGGATTCTATTATGTACTGCTCGGCTCCGGGCACGAAGCGGTGCGAGTCGGTGTCTTCTATGCGCAGGATGAAATCTCCTCCGCGCTGCTTTGCATAGAGATAATTGTATAATGCAGTGCGGACTCCGCCCATGTGCAGGGGACCTGTCGGCGAGGGCGCGAAACGTACTCTGGTCTTTTTCATCAGTCGTTCTTGTGTTTTCTTCTGTTGGCGGGAGTGTTTGTCAGCTCGCTCTTGCCTTCGCCGGGCCAGGTGCACAGCACGGGCGGCTCAGCCGGGTCATAGTGGAAGGAGCGTACGTTGGAAGAACTGTTGTAGTTTATGCTTGAACTGCTGTTCTCGAACAGCGGGATGCCGTCTCCGTGGGCCCTTTCATTCTTGTCATAGACGTAATGGTCGGTGATGAAGATGTAATTGCCCATGTCCTTGGTCGAACCCAGGACATCGGTGAAGCGGAGTCCGGTGACTATGGAAGTGATGTGGATCGTGTCCCCGATGGCCGGATCGTCATCCCAGATAAGGCCGTGCTTGAAGTTATTGGCCCCGCCGGTGTATTCTTCGATCATTGCGTTGATCTCGCTGAGGTGGCTCATCGTGATGCCCTGCTCGTTGCGCCCTGCCGTGATGTTGACAAGGACGTTCTTCGCCGTCTTCAGGTCGAAGTCGTTCAGAAGCGGGGATTCGAAGGCCTGCTTGACGGCCGTGGCGATGCGGTCCTTCCCGCTGCCGCTCCCGCAGCCCATCAGGGCCATCCCGCTGTCCTTCATCATGGTCTTGATGTCTTCGAAGTCGACGTTGATGTAGCCCGGCTTCTTGATGATCTCGACTATGCCCCTGACGGCAGTGGCGAGGATCTCGTCGGCTTTCGGGAAAGCCTCGTGGCTGAGGGTGTCCGGATAGAATTCGAAAAGCTTCTCGTTGTTGATGATGAGGAGGGAGTCCACCGTCTTCTCCAGCTCGTGTATGCCGTCCAGGGCCCTTGTGATGGCCTTGTTGCCCTCGTTCTTGAAAGGGATGGTCACAACGGCCACGGTGAGGATGCCCTTGTCCTTGGCCATCTTGGCGATGACGGGGGCGGCTCCTGTCCCGGTGCCTCCGCCCATGCCGGCGGTGATGAAGAGCATCTGGGTGCTTCCGCCGAGGACGACTTTCTCTATCTCGTCCTGGCTGTCGAGCGCGGCGTTGCGTCCCTTGATGGGGTCGGTGCCGGCTCCGAGTCCGCGTCCCATCTGGATCTTAACGGGCACGGGGCTGCTGAGGAGGGCCTGCGCATCGGTGTTGCAGACGGCGAAAGTGCAGCCTTCGATCTGCTGGTTGTACATGTAGTTGACGGCATTGCATCCGCCTCCTCCCACTCCGAGGACCTTGATGATTTCGTTGGATACGCTCCAGTTCGAAGGAGCGATCAGCATATCGTTGAGGTTGTCAGACATATTCTTTCCCTTTTGTTTATCCTTCTATTCCTTCGTACAGGTCGCCTATCATATTGCCGAATGTCCCTATCGCCCTCTTGATGAAAGTGACCCTCGGCTGCTTTTTCTTCGGTTTGGGCTTCGGCACGGGAGCCTGCTCCCCGCTCTCCGTCTCGGGCTGGAAGACCGTGCCTTCAAGGTCCGGTTCCTTTTCGGCTTCCTCTTTCCTTTTCTCCTCGGCGAGGCGGGCGGCTGTCGTTGCCGGGTCCTCTATGCAGTTCAGCCATTTGTCGCGGCGTGCCCGCATGAGCATCCCCACGGAGGCCGTGGCGGAAGTCTCTATGATTTCAGGGCAGTCGCCGGCCGTGAAATGCTTCATTTTCGGGAACCCTATGCGGATATCGTAACCCGACATCTCCCGGAGGAGGTTCGCGCTGTTGGTAAGGGCCGCTCCGCCTCCTGTGATGACTATCCCGCTGCGCAGGCGGTCGGCATATCCGCTGATCTCTATTTCGTAGAGCATCGCCTCGAATATCTCCTTCTGGCGCGCGTTGATTATCTGGGACAGGTAGCGGACCTGGAGATCCTTGCTCGTGCCGTCCTCTTCATTAGTGATTTTCAGGATCTTCTCGCTCATCGACTGGAGTTTGTCGGGAAGGCATGCCCCGTAGCCGAGCTTGATGTTTTCGGCGAGTTCCTTGCTGAAGCCGCACTCGTACCGTATGTCCGAGGTGATGTTGCCGGCTCCGAAGGGGATGGCGCCGTAGTGCCGGAGTATCCCGCCCTGGAATATGGTGACGGAGGTGACCCCGGAGCCCATGTCGATAAGGGCGACGCCGTTTTCCTTTTCCACTTCGGACAGGACGGCGTCAGCCGTAGCGTCCGGTACGAAAACGGTCGTGGATATGGCAAGTCCCAGCTGCTGGAAGGCCAGCTCAAGATTGCTCAGGCCGTTCTTCCTTCCGATGAAGACCTTGAAATTGCCCTCGAGTATGCTGCTCGGGGAGCCTACTACATCCTCTTCAGGCGCGCTGACGAGGTCGTCCGTGGAGAATGACTGGGCCACCGCTCCGTATACCTTGTCCCTCTTGTCGTCTTCGAGTGGGTACTCGTTGAGGGCCTTGCTCTTCAGGAAATCGATCTCTTCCTGGGTGATGCAGCTTTCCGGGTCGGTGCGCTCCATCTGCGCGGAAGTCTTTTCCTGCCGCACTTCATGGCGGGGAAGCCCTACTATCACCTGGAGTATCTTGATCTTCAGTTCGTTTTCCGCTTCGCTTATGGCCTTGGAAATGGCGATGGAGGCGCGCATGGGGTTGTAGACGGCGCTCTCGGTGATGCCGTCGGAAGGCGTCTCCCTGTAGTAGATCACCTGTACGTCTTCATTGTCGATCTTCGCTATCGTCAGGGCTATCTTGGACGAGCCCAGGTCGATGGTGGCAACTGTTCTTTCTTCCATATATGGTATCCTGTTTTATTTCCTGCAAATAATCTGCCCGCGATACTTCACGTTGACGCTGCGGTAGTATCCGTCTTCATGCGCGGGCTTTATGGAACGGTAATATTCTTCCATCCGGGCGAACTTCTCCGGGGCCCTGTCCGGGCTGCCGAAGATGAACTGCTCGCGGCCCTCCCTCGGGATCATCACGATGTCGCCGTCCTCCCGGACATGGATCTGCACTATGTTGTCGGTCCAGGTCCTGGACTTTTTCATGTATGCGGTCATGGCCAGAAGCCCGTCCAGCCATGGCCCGGCCTTTCCGGCGTCGCCCTTGTAGCCGGACGGGATGTTCAGGGGAAGGGCGCCGTCCACCACCGGGACGCGGGAGGTATAGTTGCGCTGGAGGGGGAAGATGCAGCCTCTTTCGTCCACGTAGAATCCGTTGTCGCCCTGCTGCAGCCTGAGTACCGGCTCACGCTGGGTTATCCCTATGTGCAGGGTTCCTTCCGTATCCGTCCAGGCCTCGCTCCTGAGGACCGCGCTTTGCTTTTCGAGGATGCTTTCCATCCTGTACAGGCGTACGCTGTCCAGGCGCTGGCCTATGTACGGGCCGTAGATCTTGTCCAGCCACCCTTTCACGTCGTCTTCCGTCACGAACTGCCAGTCCTCCCTGATATGGACCTGTACTCCCGTGCACGTCAGCGTACGGCGGCTCTGGCGCGCTTCGTGGACGAGCACGAAGGTGAGCGCCGCGGCGGCTGCGACGCCGAGACCGGCAAGTATGTATCGGAGGACGGGTTTCATCAGCGGCTTTCGAGCATGCGGGTTATGGGTTCGATGAACCTGTCGATGTCTCCGGCGCCGAAACTGGCGAGCACGTCGAGCTTTTCGGCCGCGAGGGTGTCCATCAGTCCGTCCTTGGTGACCAGTTTCTTTTCGGGACAGGTCACGGCGTCGAAGATGATCCTGGAAGTGACACCCGGGATGGGCTCTTCACGGGCCGGGTAGATGTCCAGCAGGATCAGCGAGTCGAGGCCGCTGAGCGCTTCGGCGAATTCGGGCGCGAAATCGCGGGTGCGGGTATAGAGGTGCGGCTGGAAGATTCCTGTGATCTTCCTCCCGGGGAAGACTTCTCGCAGCGCGCCGATGGCGGATGCGAGTTCAGCGGGGTGATGGGCATAGTCGTCGACGTATGTCAGTCCCGGCTTGTCCACGTGCAGGTCGAGCCTGCGGCGGGCGCCGCTGAATGTCCCCACGGCATGGCGTATGGCATCCGGGTCGAGTCCGTAGCAGAGGCACACCGCAGCCGCGGCTATGCTGTTCTCGACGTTGAAGCGGCCTATCGTGCCGACCTTGACGTCCCTGAGGATCCCGTCCGGGTGGACAAGGTCATAGGTGAAGCGGCCGGATGCGTCCAGACGCATGTTTTCTGCGTGGAAGTCGGCTTCCGGACAGTCCACCGCATAGCTTAGCAGCCTGGCAGGAGTGACGTCCTTTTCCAGGGGCAGGCCGTATTTCGCGATGAGGGTCCCGCTGACCTGCGAGGCGAACTGGCGGAATGCTTCGTGGACGTGGGCAAGGTCTCCGTAGATGTCGAGATGGTCGGCGTCCATCGCCGTGATTACCGCGATTTCAGGATAGAGTTGCAGGAAGGACCTGTCGAACTCGTCCGCCTCGGCCACGACAGTGGGCGTGTGGCTCATGAGCATGTTGGTGCCGTAGTTCTTGGATATCCCGCCGAGGAATGCCGAGCATCCCTCGCCGCTCTCGGTGAGGATATGGGCCACCAGCGTGGACGTGGTGGTCTTGCCGTGCGTGCCGGCTACCGCGAGGCATTTCTGGCCGCGCGCTATTTCACCGAGCATGCGGGAACGCTTGATCACCCTGTATCCGCCCTGCCTTGCTGCCTGCAGTTCCTTCAGGTCTTCGGGGATGGCCGGCGTATAGACCACAAGGGTCTTTTCGGCATCCTGCGGAATCAGGTCCGGCCTGTCTTCGAAATGTACGGGAATGCCCTCCGCTATCAGTTCTGACGTCAGGGGAGAGGCGGTGCGGTCGTAGCCGGACACCGCAAGGCCCTTGAATTTGTAGTAGCGGGCTATGGCGCTCATTCCTATGCCGCCTATCCCGATGAAATATATCTTGTCAAAAGTCATTTTCCTTCAATCATTTTGTAAACTTCCTGAGCTATCGTAAGCGCCGCGTCCGGAAGGGCCAGGGGCGCGATGTTCCTTTCCATGGCCGCGATCTTTTCCGGGTCGTGGAGCAGTTCCATCGCCGTGGGAAGCAGTTTCGCGGGCGCTTCGTCGTCCCTTACCATCATGGCTGCGTCCTTCCGTACGAGGGCCATGGCATTGTGGGTCTGATGGTCTTCGGAGACATTTGGCGAAGGTACGAAAATACAGGCTTTCCTCACAGCGCATAGCTCCGAAATCGAAGATGCCCCGCTGCGCGAGATCACGACGTCGGCCGCTGCATAGGCATAGTCCATCCTGGAAATGAAATCGCTGTGGGTGATGCCGGCGGTCTTCGCGGGGCCGGCTTCCGCCATGAAGGCATCGACGCCGCCCTTGTAGAACCTCCCGCATTGCCAGAGTACTTCAACGTCCCCGCCATCCGGGCGTCCGGCTGAAATCCATTCCTTCATCGCCTTGTTCAGGGTGCCGCTTCCGAGGCTCCCGCCGACTATGAGAAGGTGCTTTTTCGAAGGGTCGAATCCGTAGTATTCCATGGCCTGGCGGCGTTCTTCTTCCGTTGCCGGGTGTATCCCTTTGCGGATGGGGTTGCCGCTGAGGACTATCTTGTCCGCCGGGAAGAACTTTTCCATTCCCTCATAGGCCACGCATATGCGTCCTGCCTTCTTGCCGAGGGTGCGGTTGGTAAGTCCGGCGAAGCTGTTCTGCTCCTGGATCAAGGCGGGGACTTTCATCGCTGTCGCCTTCCACAGAAGGGGAGCGCTGGCATATCCGCCCACGCCCACGACTATGTCCGGCTTGAACTCGCGGATGACCTTCCCGGCTTTCCGCAGGCTTCCCAGGACCTTGAACGGCAAGGCCAGGTTGGCCGCGATGTTGCGCGGCGTAAGTTTTCTCTGGAGTCCGGCTACGGGCAGTCCGACGATGCGGTATCCGGCGGCGGGCACCTTCTCCATCTCCATCTTGCCTTCGGCACCGACGAAAAGGATCTCGGTCTCCGGGTTCAGTTCCTTCAACTTGTCCGCGATCGACACGGCAGGGAAGATGTGGCCTCCCGTGCCGCCGCCGCTGACTATTACCCTGATTTTCTTATAAGTCATATTCTTGAGTGAACAATTCGTTTTCATCTTCCATTTCCCCGGTCTCGAATTCTTCGAGATCGTCGAGCCCCTTCACGGTTTCATGCAGTTCCATCAGGGGGCGGGCCTCCTTCTGCTCCCTTTCGATTCGCCGTGCGGCTATGCGGCTGATTGCCAGCAGTATGCCGAAAGCGAGGCTGAAGCACAGGAAGGCAGAGTTGCCATGGCTTATCAGGGGCAGGGTCTGTCCCGTCATCGGGCCTATGTCCACGTTGACGAACATGTGCAGGAAGGCCTGCCCGGTTATCAGCAGGCAGAGACCGGCCACGGCCGTCTTCGCAAAGAGGTCCCTGCCGCAGTTGCGCACAATCAGCGATCCCCTGGCCAGCAGGCTGATGTAGAGGAAGATGACGACTATCGCTCCCAACAGCCCGTATTCTTCTATTATGAAACTGAACATGTAATCTTCCGAGATGTCCGGGACGACGTAACGCTGGCGGCTCTGTCCGGCTCCCCGTCCTACCAGCCCGCCCTGCTTTACGGCTATCTTTGCCGAGTAGGGCTGGCGTATCTTGTCCAGGGCGTTCTGGTATTCAGAACTGCCGACCGGGTTCTCTTCCACGGCCTTGACGTAATCCTCGTCATCCCCGATCACGCGCTCCACGCCCGTCCCGATACGCTTCAGGGCCTTCTTCCCCGAGACATAGTAGATGCCCAGGCTGAGGGCCAGCAGGAGCACTCCCGCCGCGGCCAGAAGGGCCATGTCCTTGAGCTCGCCGCCCCCGATCACTATGGTCAGGAACATTATGATGGCGATGAACAGGGCGCTGGAATTGCTGCCCGGAAGTACCATCATGAATATCACGAGGAAGGGGATGTACAGGAGGATTATCTTCTTGGCCGTCATCGTCGACAGCCAGTGCAGGTGCGGATTCGTTTCGAAAGAGTCGAGGAAGGGGAAGGGCCCCTTCTTGATCTTTTCCACCGCCCATGCCAGATACATGATCATCGCGACCTTGACCACTTCGAACACATGGATCTGCAGGCCGCTGACCTGGAGGATGCGCCATGCCTGGTTGATCTCGACCGCCTTGAGGAAGGGTGTCCTTATGTGCAGGTCCAGCAGGCCCAGGAGCAGCACCGAAAGCAAGAAACACCACTTCGAGACCCAGCGGAAGAAGCCCAGGTTCTTGATATTGTAGCAGACTATTATCACCACGAGGCCCATAAGGACGGTGACGAGCTGCCCGCCGACTATATCGAGCCTGGTCTGGTTGCCCGTAAGAAGGCGCGAACTGGACGAGAAGATGCACACGATGGACAGGAGGATCAGCATCAGCGCGATCATCCAGACCACCTTGTCGCCTTCGAGATTGTCGACGAAGTTCCAGAGCGTCTTTTTCCGGGAGTCTGCCATATTACAGTTTTCTTACGGATTCCTTGAACTGGTCCCCGCGGTCTTCATAGCACTTGAACAGGTCGAAGCTCGCGCAGCAGGGGCTGAGGAGCACGACGTCGCCCGCGGATGCGAAGCCTGCCGAGGCCTTCACCGCCGCTTCCGCGGACATGGTGTCGACTATGTTGCCGCTGCCGACTATCTCTTCGAAGGCGGCGTGTATCTTCGCGTTGTCCACCCCGAGGCAGACGATCGCCTTGACCTTCTGCTTCACGAGGGGCTTCAAGACTTCGTAGTCATTGCCCTTGTCCGTGCCGCCGACTATCCATACGACGGGTCTTGTCTGGCACTCGAGGGCGTACCACGCGGCATCCACGTTGGTGGCCTTGGAGTCGTTGATGTAGAGTACGTCGCCCACGGAAAGGACGGGCTCGAGCCTGTGCTCTATGCCCTTGAAGGATCCGAGGCTCTCGCGGATGACCTTGTTGTCTATCCCCGCGGCCTTCGCGGCCAGGGCCGCCGCCATCGAGTTGTAGATGTTGTGCTTGCCCTGGAGGGACAGCTCGCGGAGGAAAATCTCGCTGTCGTCCCCGTCGACGTTCATCCTGATGCGGTCGCCTTCGATCCATGCGCCCCTTTCGAGCGTCTTCTCCTGCGAGAAGGGGAGCATCTTCGCCTGCAGCACTATCTTGCTCAGGTGGGCGATGGTGATCTTGTCGTCGGAATCGAAGATGAAGCAGTCCTCCGGCCGCAGGTTCCTCGTGATACGGAACTTGGCCTGGATGTAGTTCTCGAAATTATGGTCGTAACGGTCGAGGTGGTCCGGGGTGATGTTCGTGATTATGGCGATGTCCGGCCTGAAATCATAGGCGTCGTCGAGCTGGAAGCTGCTGATCTCGAGCACATAGTAGTCGTGCTGCTCGGTCGCGACCTGCAGCGCGTAGCTCTTTCCGATGTTCCCTCCGAGTCCCACGTTGAGCCCGGCCTGCTGCAGCAGGTAGTAGATCAGCGAGGTCGTCGTGGTCTTGCCGTTGGATCCGGTTATGCATATCTTGCGCGCCGTGTCGTAGCGGGACGCGAACTCGATCTCGGAGATGATATGGGTCCCCTGGTCGCGGAGCTTGCGTACAAGGGGCGCCGTGGAGGGGATGCCGGGGCTCTTGACGACCTCGTCGGCGTTCAGGATGCGGCTTTCGCTGTGGCCGCCCTGCTCGAAGGGAATGTCCCATTTGCGCAGCAGGTCCAGATACTCGTTCCCTATTTTCCCGTTGTCGGACAGGAATACGTCGAAACCCTTTACTTTTGCGAGCACTGCGGCACCCACGCCGCTCTCGGCTCCACCCAAAACTACTATCCTTTTCATGTTTATCTAACTTTCAGCAATGCCAGGGTCGCCACCGCGAGGATTATCCCCACCAGCCAGAAGCGGGTGACGATCTTCGCTTCGGGCAGGGCCCTTTCGGGCTTTGTTATGAGGGCGGGGATGCCCTCTTTCTGGAAATGATGGTGGAGGGGGGCCATCTTGAAAATGCGGCGCCCCTCGCCGTACTTGCGTTTTGTCTTCTTGAAATACCAGCGCTGAAGCAGCACCGAAAGGCTCTCCACGAGGAAGATGCCGCAGAGTATGGGAAGGAGGAGTTCCTTGCGGATAAGCACGGCGCTGACGCCGATGATGCCTCCTATCGTGAGGCTCCCGGTGTCGCCCATGAAGACCTGCGCCGGATATGCGTTGTACCACAGGAAGCCGATGAGGGCCCCAGCGAAGGCTGCCATGAACACGGCCACTTCGCCGCTCTCCGGTATGTACATGATGTTGAGGTAGTCCGCGTTCAGCACGTTGCCGCCGAGGTAGGCGAGCACGCCGAGGACCACGCCGACTATCGCGGACGTGCCGGCCGACAGGCCGTCCATCCCGTCGGTCAGGTTGGTCCCGTTCGAGCAGGCCGTGATCACGATTATGATCATCAGCATGTAGATTCCCCATGAACAGTAGACCCCGAGCTGCCCCTTGAAGGGGGAGAGCCAGGAGTAGTCGAACTCGTTGGCCTTGACGAAGGGGATGGTGGTCGTGAGGTTGTCGGTGACGATCTTCGGGCTCAGGCACATCGCGAGGGCTATGCATAGGCCGAGCAGGAGCTGTGAGGCCAGTTTCCCCTTTTCGCTGAGACCGTCCTTGTTGTGCCGGAACACCTTTATGTAATCATCCGCAAAGCCGAGGGCTCCGCACCATACCGTGGTGAGGAGAAGGAGGCGGATGTAGATGTTCCTCAGGTCGCAGACCAGCAGCACTCCGGCGAGAAGGGCGATGATTATTATCACGCCGCCCATGGTCGGGGTGCCCTTCTTCTGGAGCTGTCCCTCGAGGCCCAGGTCGCGGATGGTCTCGCCGATCTGCTTTTTCTGAAGCCGCCGGATGATGCCCTTGCCGGCGATGAGGGCCACCAGCATCGAGATGACGTTGGCGAGTATCGCCCGGAACGACAGGTACCCCATCAGCCCGTGGCCGGGGAAATCATAATCCTTCAAAAGGTCGAAAAGATGAAACAACATGGCTCAGGCATTGAATATTTCCTGCACTACTTCGCGCTCGTCGAAATGCAGGTGTTCGGTTCCTATGATCTGGTAAGTCTCGTGGCCCTTGCCGGCGAGAAGTATCGTCGACGAGTCCGGGCTCATGAGTATGGCGGTGCGTATGGCTTCCTTGCGGTCGGCGATGCAGACTGCCTTCGCGAGGCCTTTCGGGCTCAGGCCGGCCTTGATGTCCTCCATTATGTCTTCGGTCCGCTCGGTGCGGCTGTTGTCCGAAGTGATGAAGATCCTGTCTGCCAGCTTTTCGGCAATCGCGGCCATCTCCGGGCGCTTTGTCTTGTCCCTGTCCCCTCCGCATCCGAAGACGCAGACAAGGGTCCTGGAAGGGCTTACGGCGCGAAGGGTCGTGAGCACGTTCTCAAGGGCGTCGGGAGTATGGGCGTAGTCTATGACCACGGCCAGGTCCCTGGGACCGCGCAGGGTCTCCAGCCGGCCGGGAGCGCTTTCCAGGCGGCTGATCCCGACGAGGGCTTCGTCCTGCGGGACTCCGAGCGCGAGGGCGGCGCAGTAGATCGCCAGTATGTTGTATGCGTTATGCATGCCGACCAGCCGCGTCCATACCTCCTTCCCGTCCACCTTGAGCATCATCCCTTCGAAGCTCTGTTCGAGGATGCGGCAGCTGTGGTCGGCGGCGGACCTGCAGGAATATGTCACCACCCTGGCGCGGGTGTTCTGCATCATGACCATGCCGTTGCGGTCGTCGACGTTGGTGATGGCCGTGGCCCCCTGCGGGAGGCGGTCGAAGAACAGTTTCTTGCAGCGCAGATACTCGGCGAAGGTCTTGTGGTAATCGAGATGGTCGTGGGTCAGGTTTGAGAATATCCCGACCTTGAATTCGAGTCCGGTGACCCTTTCCTGCTCGACTCCGATGGAGCTGACTTCCATGAAGCAGTACTCGCATCCGGCGTCGACCATCCTGCGCATCAGGGAGTTGATAGTGATGGGGTCGGCGGTCGTGTTGGCCGTTTCGAGACGTTCGGCCCCGACGTAGTTGGCTATCGTGGAGAGAAGCCCGCATTCGTAGCCCAGGGCGCGGAACAGGCGGTACAGCAGGGTCACCGTCGTGGTCTTGCCGTTCGTGCCGGTTATGCCGACTGTCTTGAGTTGTCCGGAAGGATGGCCGTAGAAACGGTCGGCGCACAGGGCGAGGGCCCTGCGGTCGGCGTCCACCACGGCTGCCGCTCCCCGTGCGAGGGCGTCGGGGATGAAGGCGTGCCCGTCAGCCGCGAATCCGCCCGTGGCGATGAAGAGGGCGCCTTCGCAGGCCTTTCTCGAATCCGAGCAGATCGAGCTTATCTCAGTGTCTGGAGCGCCGTGGAGTATGGCCGCTCCTGTGTCTTTTATTATTTCTGCCAGTCTCATTGCAGTTCTATTTTCAATGTAGTTCCGGTATCGACGGCCGTTCCTGCCGCCGGGTGCTGCCTGCGCACATGCCCTGTGCCGGTGTATGAGCATCTGAGCCCTGAGTTTTCAGCCAGCCATATCGCGTCCTGCAGGCCCAGTCCCGCCATGTCCGGGACCGTGGTCCTTCCGGAAGCGGAGACGCCGGGAGCTGGGACGGACGGGGTCATCCTGGGGACCTGCGCGCTGCGCTTCAGGCCGTCCTGCCAGTACGGGTCCATGTTCACGATGCCGTTCACCAGCCTCTTGACGGCCTTTGCGGGGTAGGAGCCCCCGTAGAAACTGTGGTGGGACAGTTTCGAATAGACGACGGCTATGACGCTGTACCGCGGGGCCTCGGCGGGGAAGAAGCCGACGAAGGTGCCCTGGTTCTTCTTGCGTCCGCTTTCGTCCATGTATTTTCCGTTTTCGAGGACTATCTGCGCCGTGCCGGTCTTGCCCGCGACGGTGCAGGCCGCGTTCTTGAGCACGGTGGCCGTGCCTTCTTCAGTGACGGCGCGGAGGGCCCTTGTCAGCGTGTCTGCGACGGCCCTGGTGCATATCGAGGCGTTGAGTATGCCGGGTCCGCGCCTTTCGCTCACGGTGCCGTTCTTTTCGATGGATTCCACGAGGTAGGGCTTCATCATCCTGCCCTTGGCGGCGATGGCGTTGTAGAAGGTCAGGATGTGCAGGGGCGTCATCCCCGTGCTGTATCCGTACGCGACGGATCCGAGGGTGGTGTTGCTCCAGTTCTTGCCGACTTTCGGCAGGACGGGGGTCCTCAGGCCGTCGAGGTCGAACTCGAACGCTTCCCCGAGCTTGTAGAGGTAGAGCTTGTCCATGTAGTTCTGGGGCTTCGACGCATAGCCGTCCACGGCGATGGTCGCGAGCACGTAGTTGGAAGAGATCTTGAAGCCGTCCAGGTAGGATATCTCTTTCGTGTGGTGCTCCCTCTCCCAATCGAGGATGTGCACGTCCTGCCTTAGGCCGCGCGCGTTCCGCACGATCCCGTGGTTGGTCGGGATGGTCTCGTCGAGGCTCTTTATGAGCCCGTCGGAAAGCGCCGCCGTCATCGTCACCGTCTTGAATATGGAGCCGGGTTCCCCGACCCTTCCAATTGCGAGGTTGGAAATCTCCTCGAGCGTCGAGCTCTTCTCGTCGCGCAGCAGGTTGACCATGGCCCTGATGGCCCCGGTGGCTACTTCCATCAGCACGATGCATCCGCCCTCGATCTCGTCGTCGGCTTCGATCTGCTCGCGCAGGGCCCTGTCCGCCAGGTCCTGGAAATCTATGTCCAGGGTGGTCCTGATATCCTTTCCGTCCGTCGCGCGGACGTATTCATGCTCGAAGTCGCGCACCTTGCCGGCGTCTGTTTCCCTCAGCCACTGGCTGCCTTCCTTTCCGTGCAGGACATAGTCGAACTTGCCCTCAAGGCCTATGTGAGTGTTGCTGACCTGGGCGCGGTTGTCGCGCACGAAGCCTATGGTGCGGCGGGCGAGCTTGCCGTAAGGGTACTGACGTATGTCCCTCTGCTCCACGATGAGCCCGCTGCGGTAGCGTCCTTCGCGGAAGAGGGGCAGCTTGATTATCTCGTTGTATGTGTTCAGGTCCACTCCGTGTCCGATGCGGACGTATCTGCGTCCCTGGGCCCTTCCGTCGGAGATCAGCTTGAAATGCTCCGCCGCGCTCTTCTCGGGGAATATCGTCGCGAGGCCTTCGGAAAGCTGCCTGGCCTTGGCGAGCCATTCCGCTTCCCTGCGGACGCCTTCGCTGCGGTCTTTCATCGAAGCGAACCTGTCTTTCTGGGCCGTGCAGTCCATGAATATGTTGTACTGCGGGCAGGACATGGCGAGGAGCCTTCCGTCGCGGGCAAGGATGTTTCCGCGCGCGGGCTCGATCGCCTGCTTCCTGCTGCTGGGGGTGAGGGCGGCCTCGATCTTTTCGCTTGGCTTGAAGAAGATCTGGATCTGGACTATGCGCACGAGGATTACCGCCGCCGCGAGGAGCAGAAGCAGGTAGAAACCGAACAGGACTTTGCCTATAAGGTCCTTCTTGGGGTTGTTTTCCTGCGCGCTCATTTTTCCAGTCTGGTTGCGGGACGGTCGGGTTCGCCGACCTTCGATCCCATGTCCGTCAGCATCCGGTCCACCGTCGAGCGGCGGCTCAGGCTGACCAGTTCGTATGTCCTCTGGGAGTGGATTATCTCAAGTTCCCTCAGCGTTTTCTTGTTCTTTTCCACCTTGTTCAGCGTGGTCTCGATCATAAGGCTGGTCCAGATCAGCATCGCGAGGAGGAAGAAGGTGTAGGCGATGTGCAGGAACCAGCGGCTTATCTTCAGGCGGAGCAGCAGCTCGCCCTTGATAATGGCGAAGAAGGCGTTTTTGACACCCCCGAGAAAGTCGCGTATCTTCCATTTCATCTCCATCCCTATATCTTTTCGGCGACGCGCAGCTTGGCGCTGCGTGCCCTGGTGTTGGCCGCTATTTCTTCTTCCGCCGGCACGACGGGTTTGCGCGTCACGGGCCTCAGGGGCGCATCGCTCCTGCCGTAGATGTCCGTGTGCACATCTCCGTCGATGTTTCCCGAGCGGATGAAATTCTTCACCATCCTGTCTTCCAGGGAATGGTAGGTTATCACCGCCAGCCTGCCTCCGCTCCTGAGGGAGGCGGCCGCGCCGGCAAGGAATTTCTCCAGCGAACGCATTTCGGCGTTGACTTCTATCCTGAGGGCCTGGTATATCTTTGCCAGGACCTTGTGCTCTGCGGCTACAGGCAGGGCGGGCCGGACGGCATCGTCGAGGTCGTCTGTGGTGAGGATGGGCGCTTTCGCGCGGGCGTCGGCGATGAGTTTCGCGAGCCGGCGCGGAGAGTCCACTTCGCCGTAGATCCGGAGGATCCGCTCCAATTCTTCTTGCGTATAAGAATTGACGATGTCCGCCGCGGTCCGTTTCCCCTGCACATTCATCCGCATGTCCAAAGGCGCGCTGAAGCGGAACGAAAATCCGCGTTCGGGCGTGTCGAACTGGTGGGATGAGACGCCGAGGTCGGCGAGTATCCCGTCCAGCCCCTCGGGGGCATGCAGCAAGCCGTAGTTATGTATGAACCTGAAATTGTTGTGTACCAGTATGAGCCTTTCGTCCCTGGGTGCGTTCGCAAGTGCGTCTTCGTCCCTGTCGAAGGCGAGCAGCCGCCCGTCCGGGGACAGGCGCGAGAGTATTTCCGCAGAATGCCCCCCTCCGCCGAATGTGGCGTCCGCATAGACTCCCGACGGGTTTGTGACGAGGGCGTCCACGCTTTCCTTGAGAAGTACGGGGGTATGGTATGCTGACATACTTCCGGTCTCCTATCTAGATTCAGATAGTTTTCCGGCAATGGCAATGTATTCTTCGTTCGAGATGGAGCTCCGCTCGAATTCCTCCCTGGCCCAGATCTCGATCTTGTAATCATTGCCGGAGAAAACCACCTCTTTGTTGACGCCGATGGAGTCGAGGAGCTTGCGGGAGACGGAGATGCGCCCGAGTTTTCCGTCGGGTTCGACCACGTCGCGGTTCCGCATGTATTCTCTCCAGAAGATTGCGTGTTCCTTGTTGAAGAAATTGAGTTTCGATTTGACCTCCTGGGACTGTTTCTCCCATTCCTCGTACGTGTACATCTCGAGGCACGGGGCGAACAGGTCCTTTTTGACGACAAACCTCATGTCGCCTCCTTCGGGCATAAGGCCCTTGAACGCCGAGGGGAAGACGAGCCGCCCCTTGTCGTCAAGCTTGACCGTGTATTCTCCGATGAAGGTGACCATAATTCAAATACGCAAGTGGTACAAAGGTAGCAAAAATTTTCCACTTTCTTACATTTCATTACAAATTTTTCCACAAACTTATCCACAGTTTCCCTTGCGGCGCGGGATGCGGCCTACTTTTCAAATAATTGAGTATATTTGTCCCGACGAAGAATCAATTCGAAAGCCATGAAAGTCATCAATCTCGCCGGGACGGACTCCGTTCTCCACACATTCATCGCCCAGATCAGGGACAGGAAGATACAGAAGGACCGCATGCGTTTCCGCCGGAATCTTGTCCGTGTCGGTCAGATTTTCGGCTACGAGATCAGCAAGACGATGAAGTACAGCCCCAAGGAGGTTATGACGCCCCTTGCGACCGCGACGGTTTCCACCTATGACGACAAGGTGGTCGTCGCTTCGATCCTCCGTGCCGGGCTTCCCCTGCAGGAGGGGCTCCTGGAGTTCTTCGACAATGCCGAGAGCGCCTTTGTGGCCGCATACCGCAAATACGACAGCGACGGCGAGTTCAACATCCATTCGGAGTACTGCACCTGCCCTTCCCTTGAAGGCAAGACCCTCATACTAGCCGACACTATGATAGCCACGGGATCCTCCGTCGAGGTTGCGCTGGAGATCCTGCGCGCCCGCGGAGGCGACCCCGCCAGGATACATCTCGTATGCCCGGTGGCCAGCGCTAATGCGGTGGAGTTCCTGAGCCGGCATTGCACGGACGACGTGACGCTCTGGATTGCCGCCGAGGACCCCGAACTGACGAACAAGTCCTTCGTCATACCCGGGCTGGGAGATGCAGGCGACCTGGCATACGGAGACAAGATATGATCCTGACCACGGACAAGTTCGGATCGGCCCTGCGCAGCCGCTCCCTCAAGGCCACTCCGAAGAGGATAGCAGTCCACGAGGCCATGCTCGAGCTCGTCCACGGAAGCGCCGACGCGGTCACGCGCTACATCAACGACAAGATGGGAATGGAGATTTCTGCGGTATCCGTCTACGGCACGCTGAGCCTCCTGAGCGACATCGGAATCTACGGCCGCCGGCTCAGTGCCGACAGCAAGATGTATTTCGACGTGGATCCGGAGCCGCATGTCCATCTTTACGATACGGTGAACAGCGAATACCGTAACATCGCCGACGACAAGATCCTCGACCTGGTCGGGAATCATTTCAAGGGGCGCCGTTTCCGCGGATACAGCGTGGACGGAGTCGATATAAAGATAATCTGCCACCCGACCCGCAGGGGCCGGAATAAACTCAATAAGAAATGAAAAGATTCGTTATCCTGCTTGCGGCCGCGCTCCTCGCCGCTTCCTGTATAAAAGGGGAACCCTTCATCTGCCGCTCCCTCGTGATGGGCAATTTCGTCGGCGGGGATCTTATCGTCGACGGAGGTCTTACCTTCCATGTAGTCAAGATGCAGGTCGATGTCACGGCGAAGCCCGAGGACAGGGTCATAGCGCTCTGCGACGTCATGAAGCAGACGGGATCCTCCGACAAGGAATATGACGTGAAGCTTCTAGATTACGATTTCCCGCTCAACAAGGCCCCGCTCGTGAGCTCTGCCGTCACCGATTGGGAAGCGGTCGGGGATGATCCCGTCATTCCTTCCCGGTACTGGTTCTCCGGAGGTTTTTTCAACATGCTTGTCAAGTACTATCACGTTTATCGTACGGACAAGACTCATGTCCTGAACCTGGTGAAGGACGATGCCAGGAGCAATGCCGATACGCTTTTCTTCTCCCTCAGGCACAATGCCGCCGGCGAGACTCCCGGCGCTACGGATGTGGATATCAATGATCTCGTCGAAGACGCCGTTTATGCGACTTTCCCCATAGCCGACAGTTTCCCGGCCGGACGCGATTCCGTCGTCGTCAAGATCAGCGGGAAGTGGTATACCGGAAGCGCCTTCGGCATCGATCCATCCACGCAGCCCTACTCATATGTCGGGGTCTGCTACAAGGAGGATCTTTAGACTCCCTCAGGCATTGTAACAGCGGTCGTCGGCGAAGCTGAAGAAGGCGTCGTCGGTCACTATCACGTGATCCACAAGGTCTATCTCGAAAGTCCTCAGGACCTTCCGCAGGTCGTCTGTGCGCTGGATGTCGGCCTTGCTCGGCCTCGGGTTCGCCCCCGGATGGTTATGGACCAGGATTATCCCCTTGGCGTTCCTGTCCAGGACCAGCCTCACGATCTTTCTTACGTCCACGGGCGCGGAACTGATGCTTCCCACGCTCAGCCGTTCCCGGCCCATCCGGTACAGGGACGAGCTCAGGAAGATGACCCACATTTCCTCATGGCCCACCGCTTTCAGCCTGGGCAGCATCTCGTCATAGACCATCCTGGCGCTGACTACCGGCTGCTTCAATATCGTGGAGGCTTCCGAAAGGAACCGGCGTCCCAGTTCGATCGCGGCCATGAGGGTGGCCGCCTTGTCGTTCTTGATTCCCGAGACTTCGCACAACTGTGAAGTCTGCATTGCAAACAGGGTCGATAGCCTTCCACCGGCGCGTGCAAGCAGTTCCTGGCCTATGTCCAGCACGCTCCGTCCCTTGGTCCCGGTGCGCAGCAGTATCGCGAGGAGTTCTCCGTCGCTGAGACTGGACGCACCTTTCAGAATGAGTTTTTCCCTGGGTCGTTCAGACCCGCACATGTCTTTTATTTTCATGGGAGCAATGTAGCCCATGAAAACATAAAAAAAGAACAGAAACGCGTAATAAAACGGAAATACGTTTTTTTGAACGTCATTCCGAGATGAAAGCCACGATTTCGCCCTTCGCGACATCCTCGCCCTGGCGTCCGGTAGTCGCCACGACCCGGCCGCTGACGGCTGGAATGATCTCTTCCAGTCCGTAGCGTGTCTGGACATAACCGAGGGCCTTCCCGGCTTCGGTTCCTGTCCCGGCTACCGGAGCGGTGGAAGTTTCCTCGACATCGAGCTGCCAGAGGAGTTTCCCGCTGGCCGGGGCCTGTACAGGCACGGCATGGGGGTAGCGGGCCGCGTACTCTTCCACCGGGAATTTCGGCATTTCGACTACGGGGCGGGTGACCACGACAGGGGCTCCCGCCTTGGCCTTGAGCTCTTCCAGTTCCTTGTTGAAACGCTCCTTCGCAATTCCGGAACGGTAATCGCGGTACTGCCTTTCGTGCATCGCGAGTTCGAAGAGCTCCTCGTCGTCCTGTCCGCAGTCCCAGCCTTCATCGGCCATCATCTTGCGGAACTTCGGGAGTTCGTCGGGGTATTCGTCCTGAGGGTTGCCGGTGTAGAATTCGAAGCCCTTTTCCTTCGCCAATGCGATGATTTCCGGGGCGAGGGGGCCGGGAAGCCGTCCCATCCTTCCGAGTATCATTCCCCAGGTGTCCTTGTCTATGGTGGAGAAGCGTTCCTTGCCTGAGCTCATCGCCAGCAGGTTCATCAGAGCCGTGTTCTTGACATACTGGCTGAACGGTGTCACGAGCGGGGGGTATCCGAGGCGGGGCCAGACGTATTCCACTTCCTTGAACAGCTTGACCATCAAGGTGTCCACGCTGCTTTCCGGCTTTCCGGCCGCACGTTCCGACGCGTTGATCGCTGCCTTGAAGCCGCGCAGGTCGGCCATCATCGAACCCATCATGCCCCCGGGCAGGCCGCAGCCTACGAGGAGCGAAGTCATGTGTGAGTTGGAGGGGTCTATCCAGTAGCCGAGAAAGTCGTCGATAAAGCTCTGGGTCAGGCTCCTGACCTCCATGTATGCGTCCATGTCCAGGTCCCTGACCTTGAATCCGTCGGCCTTCATCATCTCGCGGATGGTGATGACGTCCGGATGGACCTTGCCCCACGAAAGCGGCTCAACGGCCACGTCCAGGAAGTCCGCGCCGGCCCTTGCTACTTCCAGCATCGAGGCGGGGGAGAACCCGGGGCCGGTGTGGCCGTGATACTGGATCTTGATGGAGGGGTATTTCTTCTTTATCTCATGGACCAGTTTGCCGAGGAAGGACGGTCTTCCGACCCCGGCCATGTCCTTGAGGCAGATTTCGTCGGCGCCGAATTCCACCACCTGGTCCACCACGCCCATGTAATACTCTATGGTATGGACGGGGGAGTTGGTTATGGAAAGGGCCACCTGTGAGACCATCCCGGCCTTCTTCGCGTATTCGACGCTGAGGCGGAGGTTCCTGGGATCGTTGAGGCCGCAGAAGCTTCTGGCTATGTCCGTGCCCTGGGCCTTCTTGACCTTGAACATGAGTTCGCGTACGTCCGCCGGGACGGGGTTCATCCTGAGGGCGTTAAGGCCCCTTTCGAGCATATGTGTCTGTATCCCCGCTTTGTGGAACGGAGCAGTCCACCTGCGCACGGAGACGTTGGGGTTCTCTCCGTAAAGAAGGTTCACCTGCTCGAAGGCGCCGCCGTTGGTCTCGACGCGGTCGAAACAACCCATGCGGATTATCGCCGGAGCGACTTTTTCGAGCTGATCCACCCTCGGCTGGAATTTGCCGGAGGACTGCCACATATCCCTGTACACGAGGGAAAACTTGATTTCTCTAGCCATATGGAAAAATTTCGCTGCAAATATACGGAAATTAAAATACTTTTTATACCTTTGCAGTCCTTACACGGTGCGATTAGTTCAGTTGGTAGAGCACCAGATTGTGGTTCTGGTTGTCGTGGGTTCGAGCCCCACATCGCACCCTCCCGTCGCAACTCCCGGATTTCTCCGGGGGTTGTTTTTTTTGTTGGTCTAGCAGTTTCCCTCCTGGTTCCCCTCCCTGGCCTCCGTCCTGGTTCCCCTTCCTGGCCTCCTTTCTTGCCCTCCCGTTTCGGCACCTCCTCCAGGTCTCCCTTTCCGGCTCCTCCTCCAGGTCCCGCATTCCGTCCGGAAATCCTGCCCGAAATCCGGATGGCCCGTCCCCGCCGCGCGTTCTGTCCGGGAAACCGGCCCCGAATCCGGATGACCCGCCCCCGCCGCGCATTCCGTCCGGAAAACCGGCCCGGAATCCGGATGACCGGTCGATCCGGTGCAACCTGCAAAACACCTGCGCGCAAAGATGCTTTCTGGGTGCTGTCTAAGGTAGGTGGGGCGCGCAGGTCTCCCCATTTTGTCGGCACCGGAGCGCATCACCCATGCCAGAACGGCCCCAGAGCCTGATGCTGCGCGCAGGTGTTTGTCAGGTTGGAGGCCCGGAAGCTGGCTACAGGGCTATTCATTTCGCGAGCCCGTGGAGGATAACAGATTGGACGGCAGGCGAAACCCCAATTAACTACCACTCTTTACGATAGGTAGTTATTTACATATAATCAAGATAGCCAGCATGTTCCGCTCCACGGCAAGTTCGGCGGGGGCTGCCGAATCAGCGGCTGGGACGGGCTTTGCCCTTGAGGACCGTGCCACCCGCGGCACGGAAGCGGGGGGACCGCAAGCAGCGGAGCTGCGCAGTGGTGGGGTCGAGCGAAGCGAGACGTCCGAAGGGGTAAAGACCCGTCCGGCGCCCCTCAGCGTTGACGGCCGCGGATTATTCCTTGAAATCCAGGATGCAGTGCCGTGAGAAGGGGATTCCGGAGGAGGTGAACCCTTCGATGCGGACTATGTACGGGTAGTCCATCTGGTCGGTGTTGCAGAAGGTGACGAGGCCCCTTCCGGAACGTATGCTGACCGATGGTGACCAGAACACGGTGTTGCGTTTGTCGAATGCCCCTTCGTCCCCGCGGTCGTAGCGGGGAGAGTAGAACTCCTTGGGCTCCTGGTATCCGAGAGGCACGAAGTAGAGCAGGGACGGGTCCCTCCCTATCGTGCTCATGGACACGTTGGTCTTCAGCTTGATCGCGACGATGCCGCCTTCTCCGCCCCAGATGGGATCCGGCTCCTTGGAGATGCTGATGCTCTCGATCTCTTCCAGCCGCAGCATGTCGTATCCCCACCAGGACTGCTGCATCTCGTCCACCAGGAGCTTGACAGCTCCCTGCATGTCCTCTTCCCCTCCGAACGAGGAACCGTCCTCCTCGTCATCCCCGCCGGTGTCCACGCTGTTGAAACTGGACATCCTCTTCATCCTGTTGTACATGACTTCGCCGTTGTAGACGAACGAGGGGACCTTGATGTTCAGGTACTCGATAAGGGTACGGTCCTTGTATAATTTGAGATCGGAGGCGGAAGACACCTGCCCGAATACCAGAACGTCATCCCAACTCTCGGGTTCCGCGACCACGACAGCGGCGGAAAGGGTGTCCAGAAGCGCCCCGTCCACCTTGAGCGGTATCTTTTCATCCTCTTCCCTGGCGGCCAGCCTGGCGGAGCCGGGTGCGGGGAAATAGGCGTAAGGCTGGGCGAAGGTGTCCCCGTTCCACTGAGGCATGTAGCTCGTGCCTATCCTGGATGTGCCGACGTTGATCAGGAAGTCGGTGTTCTCGGGGAACTCCAGGCTGTCGAGAAGGAAACTGCTGCCCTGTTCCACGTCGAGGATGGTCCTTGCGCGGAGCTTGGGGATGAACACCGAGAAGGTGAACTTCTTTGGGACCTTGCTGGAGACCCGTCTCGTTATCCGGCCGCGGATGGACTGGGTGTATTCTTTCAGCTCCCTGAGCTTGAACGGCTTGCATTCGGGGTCGAAAACTGCCTCCATGTCGTAGTAGCTCCAACCCTGGATCATCATCAGGAGGTCGAGGTTGTCCGTCCTTTCGCGCAGGGAAACGGCCGGATCGAAGTAATAGTCCGGATTGTTGATATGGCCCTTGAGCTCGCTGGAAAGACGCATGTATGCAAGCAGCCCCTCGTCCTGCTGCCAGTGCTTCAGGGAGCCCCTCACGATGGATATGGAGCACTCTCCGTCAAGGGGCTTCCCTTCGCCGTCTTCCAGGGTAAGGTTCCCGTTGATCACGGCCCTCGCCGCCGGGCGCATGTCGAATGTCTTGAAATCGCATCCGGCATTCGAGGCAGCGTCTCCTGTGACGAAGAACAGCCTTTCGGATAGGATGCGTCCGTCTTCGGAGACGAGCAGCATGTGGTTGATTCCGGGGCTGAACATGCGGTCTTCGGCCTTGAATGTGCGCATCCTGCCGTCAAGTTCCACCTGCGAGATGGCCGAGAGTCCGTCCAGGTCCCTGACGAAGAGCGTGGCTTTCATGTCCCCGAATCCCCGCACCGAAGAATAGACGAAACCCTGCAGGTGGCGGAGGTTGATCGTCGCACCCTCCGTGGAAGGCGCAGGCAGGGGGAAAGTCATCCCGGATTCTGTCTCTACATGGTAAGTCTTGCCTTCTTTCGGGAGGAACTCGATTACGCCCATCCCGTCGTGGCGGGTGGCCACCGGGAGCACGGCGTCGCCTCCGTCCTCGGCAAGCCAGCCTGTGAAGTCCACGCTGCGTCCCCTGTCATCCATGGCCTTGAATCCGATGACGGAACGGCCTCCGGCGAAATAGCGTCCCCCTTCGGGCCAGAACGACAGGTCCAGGCCTTCGCCGGGAGCGGGTTTCTCACGTCCGGCCTCCTTTGCTCCGAGGACCTTCACTTTCTGGTTGAACATATAGTCGAGGGGCCGGTTGAGCTGCCACAGGGTGTAGGCGCGCAGGGTATAATCGCCGGTCTCGAAGTTCTCGGGTATGTCGATGTGGCCGGGGAAGCCGCTGCCGTCCCGCTTGACCTTGACGCGCAGCCTGGCGGAGTTGTCCTGGTCCAGCAGTTCGACATATATGTAATTGCTCTCGGGATGCAGGGCCCGCGATGATGCATTCTTCAGCCATCCGCGGAACCATATCGTTTCTCCGGCCGTGTAATAGTTGCGGTCGATGTGGAGGTAGAGCTTCTCAGGGCTGCACCAGGAAGCATAGGTGTCGAACCTGGCGGACAGGGAATCGGCATCTGAAGGAGCGGCTTTGGAGGCAATGCAGGCAGCTGCGGCAGCTGCGGTCGCCAGAAGGCGGAAAGAGGACAAGTTCATAACTCTAGAGTTGTTTGCGCCAGCGAGCCAGCGGTATTCCTAATTGGCCGCGATACTTTGCAATGGTGCGGCGTGCGACCTTGTATCCGCGTTTTTCCATTTCGATGACGAGGCCCTCGTCGGTCAGGGGCCTTGTCTTGTCTTCCCCGTCCACGCACTCCTGCAATGCTTTCTTGAGCTCGCGGGTGGAGACCTCCTCCCCGTCCTTGTTCTCGAGGCCTTCGGAGAAGAAGTATTTGAGGGGGAAGATGCCGAAATGGGTTTCGATGAATTTGCTGTTGACCACGCGGGAAATCGTCGAGATGTCGAACCCCGTGATCTCAGCTATATCCTTGAGCACCATGGGCTTCAGATTCGATTCGTCACCGTCCCGGAAGAACTCGGTCTGGTAGTCGAGTATGGCCTGCATGGTCTTGTTAAGCGTATTCTGGCGCTGCTTGAGCGCCTCGATGAACCATTTTGCGGAATCCAGTTTCTGCCTTACGAAACTGACGGCCTCCTTCTGGGACCTCTCGGAAGAGCCCTTGGACTCGAGCAGAAGGTCCGCGTATTTCTTGTTCACCCGCAGCTCGGGAATCGAGAACCGGGGCATCGTGAAAGACAGTTTCCCGTCCTCGTCCTCGTTCAGGATGAAGTCGGGCACGACCTGCTGGGCCTGGTCGTCGTAGGAGTCGTCTATCTGGCCTCCCGGCGACGGGTTCAGGCGGACTATCCTCGCCATGGCGGACTTGAGTTCGTCTTCGCTCATTCCGGTGCGGGAAAGGATCTTCTTGAAGTGTTTGTTCGAGAAATCTTCGAAATGGTCCTTCAGGATGCGTTCGGCATTGACCGTGTCCGGAGTCTGCCTGGCGCGCTGCAGCTGCAGCAGGAGACATTCGCGAAGGTCCCTTGCCCCGACCCCGGCAGGTTCGAACTCCTGTATGAGGGCCAGCATTCCGGAGACCTCTTCCGAGGTGGCGGTAATCCCGGCGCGGAACGCGAGGTCGTCCACCAGGGAATCGATGTCCCTGCGGAGATAGCCGTCGTCGTCCAGGCTTCCTATGATGAAATCCGCTATGCTGCGTTCGTGGTCGTCCAGCTCGCGGCATCCGAGCTGGTCCAGGAGACTTTCCGTAAAGCTTTCCTTGACGGAGAACGTGTTGTATACCGGCTTCTCGTCCTTGCCCCAGTTGCTGACCCTGGTCCGGTAGGAGGGAATGTAATCGTCCTCCTTGATTTCGTCGATGGAGACATCCTTGCCGCTGTCGTCGCCGTCCTTGTCTTCCCAGCGTTCGGGGGCCGGGTCGTCGTCCAGCACGGGATTCTCCTCCAGCTCCCTGCGTATGCGCTGCTGGAGGTCCTGGATAGGAAGTTCTATGAGTTTAATGGTCTGGATTTGGAGCGGGGACAACTTCTGGGTCTGTTTGAGCTCCAGTCCCTGTCTATTGTCCATCGGGTAAGGCTGCCGGTTTGAGTATCTTCAGGGTGTCTATCTTGAAGGCGTGGTTGTTGTTTATCGCGGGATACTTGAACTTCTCGCGGACTATGAACGCCGTGGGGAAGTCGGGCTTGATGTACTGCAGCGCTGCAAGGGCTTCCGATTTCGTGCGGTAGTCCCCGACCGTCACCTTGAAGAACGGGTTGGCGAAACTGCGGTAGGCGGCAGTGCCCGGGTGCAGGGCCTTGAAGCGGCTGACGGCGGCCTCGGAAGCCCCGCGGGCGCTCTGCTTGTTGTCGAAGAAGATGCGTATGCGGTAGCCGGAGAAGCTCTTGCGGGCGTTGCGCTCGGTCTGGTCGGCCAGGGCGATACGGCTCCGGCCGCTCTGGTGCACGCTGACCGCATCCGGCATCGCAGACCAGATGGTCTCGCCCCTGAGGGTGGAATCCACGGCGGAAAGCGGCGTGAAGACCAGCGAGTCCACGAGGACATATCCTTCCGGTGCCGTCTGGGCTCCGAGCCTGGCGGCAAGTATCAGGAGCAATATGCAGGTAAGTATTCTTTTCATTTTCCGGCTTTTTCTATCAGTTCTCCCAACGGGATGTCCGTGTATGCAATATCCTTGCCCAACTTGCCCCTGAGGACGGCCCTGGCGGAGAAATCGGCGGTGAAGGCCTCCTTGTTCCGTTTCGACAGGAGGGGGAGCAGCCGCATTGCGCTGACTCCTTCTTCGAGGGCGCAGTGGACCCTCAGCGTGTAGGTGCTGTCGCAGCGGGCCGCGATCCTGACATTCTCCGTGGTCAGCCTTGCGACCGGCTCAGAGTTGTACTTCACGATGCCTTCCGGGTGCCTCAGCGTGAAAGCGCCGGCAGGGTTGTGCACGCCGGCACGGACGACGGCATCCGCACCCTTCATTCCGGCGGGGGTCAGCGACACGAGGTCGAAGGAAGTGATGGCCAGGTCCTTGTACGCGTTGCGGCACGAGGACAGGCAGCAGGCGGCGACGGCCGCGACGAGCAATATGCGCAATATCCTGTTCATTCTACAATCTACAAAGATAAGAAAAATATCTATCTTTGCAGCAGATGAAAAAGGTGTACATAGAGACATACGGCTGCCAGATGAACGTCAATGACACCGAAGTGGTGTTTTCGATTCTGGCGAAGGAAGGTTACATCCGTTGCAGGGACATGGAGGAGGCGGACGTCGTGATGGCGAACACCTGCTCGGTGCGGGACAACGCCGAACAGCGCATACGCGCCCGGATAGGCCTTTTCAACAGCCTGAGGCGGAAAAACCCCGACCTCGTCGTCGGCATACTCGGGTGCATGGCGGAGCGGCTCAAGGAGGAGCTCCTCGCTTCCGGGATGGTGGACGTGGTGGCCGGCCCTGACGCGTACCGCCGCCTGCCCGCCCTGATCGAAGGCGCTTTCGGCGGAAGCAGGGGCATCGACGTGCAGCTTTCGCGCGACGAGACCTATGCCGACATAAAACCGCTCAGGACCGATTCGAACGGGGTTTCTGCGTTCATTTCCATTATGAGGGGATGCAACAACGTATGTTCCTACTGCGTCGTGCCTTACACGCGCGGCGCCGAGCGGAGCCGCGACGCGGGGACCATAGTCCGCGAGGCCTGCGAATGCTTCGAAGCGGGCTACAGGGAAGTCACCCTCCTCGGGCAGAATGTGGATTCGTACAGGTGGAAGGGACCCGACGGGAAGGAGACCGGTTTCGCGGAACTTCTCGCCATGGTCGCCGGCGTTTCCCCGCTGCTGCGCGTGCGCTTTGCGACATCGAACCCGCAGGACATATCAGAAGAAGTGATACGCACGATTGCGGCATACCCCAACATCTGCCGCCATATACACCTCCCGGTCCAGTCCGGCAGCGACCGCATTCTCGAAAAGATGCGCCGCCGCTATACCCGCGACTGGTACCTCGACAGGGTGCGGCTCATCAGGGAAGTCCTTCCCGGCTGCGGCCTGACTACCGACGTGATAGCCGGCTTCTGCTCCGAAACGGAAGGTGACCATGCGGACACGCTGTCCCTCTTCGAGGAAGTGGGCTTCGATTCTGCGTTCATGTTCGCATACTCCGAGCGCCCGGGGACCCTCGCGGCGCGTAAATACCCCGACGACGTGCCTCCGGAGGTCAAGACCCGCAGGCTCGAGGAAATCATCGCCCTGCAGAACAGAAAGAGCCTCGAAAGCTACCGCCGCGACATCGGCAAGACCTTCGAAGTGCTGGTCGAGGGGCCCTCGAAGAGGAATCCGGAGCAGTTGTGCGGCCGGACCGGAAGCAACAAGATGTGCGTCTGGACCGACTCCGTCCACGAGGCTGGGGACTACGTGACCGTAGAGGTGGAGGATTGCACTTCCGCGACCTTGTTATGTCGGCTCAAATGACTATCTTTGCATGATATGGAAAAAGTAAGGCTTCTCATCATAGGTTCCGGTCCCGCCGGATACACTGCGGCCATCTACGCATCGCGCGCGGCCCTTTCTCCCGTTCTTTACGAAGGCAACGAGCCCGGAGGACAGCTCACCACCACTACGGTTATCGAGAACTTCCCCGGTTTCCCGGACGGTGTCGATGCGAACGCCCTGATGGCGGACATGCGCAAGCAGGCGGAGAACCTCGGCACGGACATCAGGAGGGGCCTCGTCACCTCGGCCGATCTTTCAGTAAGGCCGTTCAGGCTCACCGTCGACGGGGACAAGGAGATTGAAGCCGAGGCCCTCATCATAGCGACGGGCGCCACCGCAAAGTACCTGGGCCTGCCTTCCGAAGAGAAGTTCAAGGGACTGGGGGTGTCGGCTTGTGCGACCTGCGACGGCTTCTTCTACCGCCGCAAGGACGTCGCCGTCGTCGGCGGGGGAGATACTGCCTGCGAAGAGGCCACCTACCTCGCCGGGCTCTGCCGCAAGGTCTACATGATAGTGCGCCGCGACGTCCTTCGCGCCTCGGAAGCCATGCAGGAGCGGGTGAAGAACACCCCCAACATCGAGATCCTGTGGAACTGCAACACGCAGGAGGTCCTCGGCGACGCCAACGGCGTGACAGGCGCGCGGCTGGTGCGCAAGGATGGCGAGGTTTTTGATATAGCTGTGGACGGATTCTTCCTGGCGATAGGACACCATCCGAATTCCGACATCTTTGCGGAGTGGCTTGCGACCGACGCTAACGGCTACATCGTTACCGACGCTCCTTCGAGCCGGACTTCCGTGGAAGGCGTTTTCGCCGCGGGAGATGTCCAGGACCCGTATTACCGGCAGGCCGTGAATGCGGCCGCATCCGGTTGCCGGGCTGCCCTGGATGCTGAAAAATTTTTGAAAAGATGAGAAAGACGTCCATAGTTATCCTGACGGTCCTGGCCTTTGCGGCCACGGCCCTTGTCCCCTCATGCAAGTCGCAGTACGAAGCGCTCCTGGACGGCAACGACGTGGAGGCCAAGTATGCGGCCGCATTCGAATATTTCAACGCCGGCAAGTACCAGAAAGCCGCGGCCCTGTTCGAGTCGCTGGCGGTCCTGACCAGCGGATCCGAGCGGGACGACACCGTCCAGTATTACTGGGGATTGAGCAACTACCGCGACAGGGATTACTATACGGCAGAGACCAATTTCAACCGCTTCCTCGAGAATTTCCCGCGCAGCCCGTTCGCCGAGTCGGCCCGTTTCTTCCGCCTGGACTGCCTATACCAGTCCACTTACCGTTACGAGCTGGACCAGGTGCCCACCTACACTGCTATAACCGCTATCAGCGAATTCATCGTGGAGTATCCGGACAACGCCCACATCCCCGTCTGCAACCGCATGCTGCTGGACCTCAACGAGAGGCTGGACCGCAAGGCGTTCGAAAATGCCAGGATATATTATAAGATGGAGGACTACAAGGCGGCCCGCGTCGCGCTTAAAAACGTGCTCAAGGACGACGCTGACAACATGTACCGGGAGGACATCCTCTATTATACGGCCATGTCTTCCTACAAGTATGCGTTCCTCAGCGTCCCCTCGAAACAGAAGGAGAGATACCTTTCTTTCGTGGACGACTATTATAACTTCGTGGGGGAGTACCCGGAGTCGAAGTACCGCAAGGAACTGGACGGCCTGTACCGCAAAGTGAAAAAAAATGAAACTTCCGCCGGAGCGGCCTCCGTACAATAAACAGAGACAATAATTATGGACAACAAGAAAATACCCCTGAACACCATCACGCGGGATGTCAAGAATCTCGCCGAACCCACGGGCAACATCTACGAATCCGTGGTGATCCTCTACAAGCGCGCAAACCAGATCGCACTGGCCGAAAAGAAGGAACTTTCCAAGAAGCTGGAGGATTTTAAGAACGAACGCGACACCATGGCCGAAGTCTTCGAGAACAAGGAACAGATAGAAATCTCCAAGTACTACGAGCGCCAGCCCAAGCCTGATCTCGTGGCCATTTCCGAATTCGAAAACGACGAACTTTACTACCGCGTGGCCGAAAATGACGACGTAAGGGGTTGACGCCTTTTCCCGCCTATGCTGCGCTCGCTGCTTATCCGCCATTACGTTTTGATAGACTCTCTGGAAGTTGTTTTTCCGGAGGGTCTGATCATTATTACGGGACAGACAGGGGCCGGCAAATCCATCCTTCTCGGGGCGCTCTCGCTGGCCCTTGGGGCGAAGAGCGACGCTTCCGTGATATCGGAAGGCGCCGACAGTTGCGTAGTCGAAGCGGAGTTCTCCGTTACTGATCCGCAGGTGGACGAGATGCTGGCGGAGCATGACGTCGAGCGCGAGGGGCATACCCTGTTCGTCCGCCGGGTCGTGTCGGCATCCGGACGCTCGCGTTCCTTCATCAACGACTGTCCCGTCCCTATCCAGTTGCTGCAGGCCCTGTCCTCGCGGCTCGTGGACGTGCATTCCCAGCATCAGAGCCTGTCCCTTTCGGACAAGTCCTTCCAGATGGCGGTGCTTGACCGTTACGCGGGTAATGCTGAGCTGCTGGACGGATGCAGGAAGGCCTGGAAGGAACTCCAGGACCTTGGAGCCAGGGCAGAGTCCGTGCGCGGGCGGCTGCAGCGCCTGGCGGCCGACAGGGAGTATAACGAATCCCGTTTCTCGGTCCTGGACAAGGCCGGATTGCGTGAAGGGGAACTTGCCGAGCTCGAGCAGACGCAGAAGCAGATGGCCGGAGCGGAGCAGATCCTGAGTTCCCTCGGGGAGGTGCGCTCCCTTCTGGATCCGCCGGACGGGGTTTCCGTGCCGGCATTGCTGAAAGAGGCCTCGCGGCTTCTGGAGAAGACTTCGAGGCTGGTCCCGTCCCTTTCGCAGTTGTCTGCCCGTATGGACTCCGTGCGCATCGAGCTTGAGGATATCCTGGCCGAGGTCGAATCCGCCGGAGAATCCGTTAGCCTTTCTCCTGAGCGCCTGGAAGAGGTGGAATCCAGGATGGCACTTATCTACGATCTTTTCAACCGTTTCTCCTGCAGGACCGAGGCCGAATTGATTGAAAGGAAGGAAGAGTACTCCCGGGCCCTTTTCGATTCGAGTTCGCTCGAAGATGAACTGGCTGCCCTGGAGGCCTCGATAAAGACATGCCGCGCTCGTCATGCGGAGATATGCCGCGCCCTCGCGGACTCCCGCAGGAAGGCTGCGCCCGCCCTTGCGGCGGAGATAGAATCGTCCCTCCATTTCCTGGAACTTGACGGCGCCGTGTTCTCGATCGCGCTTTCCGACGCTCCCGCCGGAGCCGGAGGATCGGATGCGGTCACTTTCCTTTTCAGCGCGTCGGGAAGCGCTCCTGCCGACGTGAGCCGCTGCGCCTCGGGCGGTGAGATATCCCGAATCATGCTGTGCCTCAAGGCGGTGATGGCCCGTTATGCCGCCATGCCGACGATGGTATTCGACGAAATCGATACCGGGGTGTCCGGCAGCGCCGCCGACAAGATGGGCCAGATGATATGCCGGATGGGCCGCGACATGCAGGTCTTCGCTATCACGCATCTCCCGCAGGTCGCCGCGCAGGGAGATGCCCATTATCTGGTCTCACGTGAGAACGGCAGGTCCGGAATCCGTGCCCTCGAAGGCCGCGACCGGGTCGGGGAGATAGCGCGGCTGCTCAGCGGCTCCAGCGTGACCGCCGAAGCCGTTGCCAATGCCGAAGCCCTTCTGAGGGCTGCTTCTAGGAGATAACTTCCAGTTTCCTGAATATCGCGGTCAGCTTCTCGACCGCCTCGTCCACCTGTTCGATACTGTGCGTCGCCATCAGGGCGAAACGTATCAGCACATCATTCTCGGGCACGGCAGGCGCGATGACCGGGGTGATGAACACGCCCTGCTCGTATGCCATCTTGACGATGGTCATGGCCTTGAATGTGTCGCGGACGAACAGGGGGATGATGGGGGACTGGGTGTGTCCGATGTCGAATCCGTTATCCTTGAACGCCTGCTGCGCATGGCGGGTGATTTCCCAGAGATGCTCCCTCCTTTCGGGTTCTTCGATCATGATGTCGAGGGCCCTGGAAGCGGCCGCGGTCGCGGCGGGGGTCATCGAAGCGCTGAATATGAGGGACCTGGAATTGTGCTTGAGGTAGTTGATGACTTCCTTGTCTCCGGCGATGAATCCACCGAGCGAGCCGAAGCTCTTCGAGAACGTGCCCATGATGAGGTCCGTCTTGTCCGTGAGGCCGAAATGGCTCGCGGTTCCGGAGCCGTTCTCGCCGATCACTCCGAGGGCGTGCGCATCGTCCACCATGACGGAGGCGTTGTATTTCTCGCAGAGTTCGACGATCCGGGGCAGGGGAGCGATGTCTCCCTCCATCGAATAGACGCCGTCTACCACTATGAGCTTCGGAGCGTTGCGGGGAGTCATGCGAAGCTTGCGCTCGAGGACGGTCATGTCGTTGTGCTGGAATTTGCGCACTTCGCTGAAACTCAGGCGGCTGCCGTCTATGATGCAGGCGTGGTCCAGCGCATCGAGGAAGATGAATCCTCCCCTGAATCCGAGGCAGCTGACCACTCCGAGGTTGACCTGGAATCCGGTGCTGTAAGTGACGGCTTCATCCTTGCCTACGAATTTGGCAAGTTTGGCCTCGAGCTCTTCGTGGATGTCGAGGGTTCCGTTGAGGAAGCGGCTTCCGGAGCAGCTGGTGCCGTATTTGCGTACCGCCGCTTCCGCGGCTTCCTTGAGACGTGGGTCGTCGGAAAGTCCGAGGTAGGAGTTCGATCCGAACATCAGGACCTTGCTGCCGTCAGCCATGGTGACGAGCGGATCCTGTCCCGAGGCAATCGGGCGGTAGTATGGATATATGTCACGCTGCTTTACCTCGTCGGCGAGGGTGTATTTTGCGCAGATTTCGTTCAGGATTTTTTTCATCGGTTTGGTTTATAGTACGTTGGGTTATTATCAAAGAAGTGAAATCGAGTAATCGGTATTGTATATCACGCGGCGCACCGCAGTGTTGACCTGCCCCGGACCATCGGCGGGCTTGAAGCGGAAGTCCGTATGCAGGCCGCGTTTGGGGAATTCGTCCAGTTTTCTGAACCACTGCCGTCCCCAGACGGAGCAGGCAGAGATGAAGTACATGGCTGAGTCGTAGCCCTGGAATGCGTATGAGCCGGGCTCGGACTTGAACAGCGCCCTGTAAGCCATCACGAACGACTTCACGGCCGGATCGGTGTAGTCGACGAAATAGGTCGTCGCCAGTCTCAGCGAAACGTTGTGGAAGGTCTCCACGTCGATGAGGTCGAACCCCCGGACCTTGGAGGAACAATATACCGTGACGGAGTAATTCTTGTATGCCAGAAGGTTGGCGTTGCGGATGACGTCCCCGACGAAGGCTTCGTTGTCCGAAGCGATGAAAAAGCGGGTGACTCCGCTGCGGGTGGACGCGCCTTCGAAGGAAGGCTGCATGTTCAATCCCTGGAGGATGCCATATGAAATGGTCTTGACCCTGAGCCCGGAACGGCGGAGTTCTTCGATGAGGAAGGCGGAATCTTCCGTCAGGGGCACGTCGTTTTCCTTGACCAGCACGAGGCTGTCCGCAGGCTGGGTCTCGGATGCCGCCCATGCGACCATATCCCTTATCTGCTCCTGCCAGGGGGTCGGCGCCTGCACTATGCGGGCGGACGCGGCAGCAGGGGCCACCCTGGGGTCGAGAGGGGATACTATGCGGCTTTCCTGCGCGGTCCTGGGCAGCATCGTCCTGATATCCTTTTCACTGACGGGACCGAGGATCACGTCGGCTTCGTCCAGGGAAACGCTCTCCCTTTCGAGGCTGTCGGATATGTTGCAGAGGGTAATGTCCATCTTGAGGCCGTTCCTCCCGAGATCGCGTGCAGCCAGGAGCACACCGCTGTAGAACTCCAGGGAGCCTTCGTTGCCGGCCGGTCCTTTCCCGAGGGGAAGGAGCACGGCGACCCGGATCCTTTCCGGGATGTCCGGTACAAACGTTTCGACGCTGTCTGCGGGAACCGTGGCGAGGGTGTCGGGCTGCTGTGGCTCAGGCTCCGGAACCGGGGCCGGGGTTTCTTCCGCCGGGGTGTGGATATGTACGCCCGGGAAAATGGCCTTGTCGGCGGAGGGGGCCGCCGCAGCCTTGCCCTTGCGTACGGGAATCAGCAGTATCTGGTTGGCTTTCAGCCCTTCCGTGCGGAGGTTGAGGGTGGGATTTGCGTCGTAGACTTCCTGGACCTCGACCCCGTATGCCTTGCAGATCGACCAGAGGGTCTGTTTCGCCGTGACGACATGGGACCAGTATACTTTCCCGCCGACGCGTACCTTGTCCCTGGAGAGATGGACCTCAGGGGCGACATACTCCTGCGCATAGGCCTGCAGGGGGCCTGCGCAGAGGATGGCGGCGAGCATGAGCGGGAGTATCTTTCTCATAAACATTCTGCAAATTTAAGCAAATCCCGGCAAAAGCCGGACCATGACAGACTCTCCTTTTCAGAAAGTATGGCTTTTTTGCAGTTTTCCCCGATTGCAGGGTCGCTGAAATAGCGTTCGATCTCCGCCTTTATGGCGTCAGGGTCGGCTTTCGGGGCTACCAGTCCGGTGCCCCTGTCGCCTATGGTTTCCCTGAGTCCGCCGGTGTCCGTGACGACCATGGGCACGTCGAAATGGTAGGAGATGGAACTGATGCCGCTCTGCGTGGCGCTGCGGTAAGGCAGCACGGCGAGGTCGGCGGCGCTGAAGTAGTCCTTGACTTCCGAATCACGGATATATGAGAGGAAGGTGTGTATCCTGTCCTTGTGCGGGGACGCGTCGATCAGGGCGGCATATTTGTCGAAGGGGCCGTAGGGCTCTCCTGCGATGACGAGCTGATATCCTTCCGGAAGCCGGTTGAAGGCCTGCAAGAGTATGTCCAGGCCCTTGTATTCCCTTATGAGACCGAAGAAAAGCAGGGTCTTCAGCCCGGGGTCGAGGCCCAGGCGGTTTGCGGCCCGACCGCGCTCGAGTTTCTGCCCGAAATGCGAGTAGAGGGGATGCTGGTGCACTATGTAGCGTGCGTCCGGGCGCAGCCGAAGAAGGTCCGACGAGACCTCCCCGCACATGGTCACGAAACCGGTGCAGCGATGAAGGAACCATCTTGTGAGCGGGGTGTCGAAGAAGCGCTGCTCGTGCGGGACGACATTGTCAAGGATGGCTATCACCTTGCAGCCGGGATTCATCCGCGAGGCGACGTAGCCCAGCGACGGGGCGAACCAGGACATCCAGTACCGCAGCAGGAGCACGTCCGGATTCCACTTGCGTATGACCCTTGCCGTACGGCCCCAGGAAAAAGGATTGGCCGTATCCAGAAGAGCCTGCGACTCTACGGGTACGGCCTCGTCTTCGTCCGTGACGTACTGCGTTTTTCCAGGGAAAAGCAGGTCCGGATACTGGCGCTTGAAATTGAAGGCCCTGACTTCATGCTCCTTCCCCAGTTCGCCCATGAGGCTGGCGTTGAACTGGGCTATCCCTCCTCTGTAAGGGTAGAAGCAGGAAAGTATGGCTATCTTCAAGCGTCAGTTATTTGCTGCCCTTGGCCTTTTCCTTCACGTAAGCCGCGTTCAGGCCTGCGAGAAGGTCGCTGGTGATGTCCAAGTCGGGATCCGCAGCGACTACCGGGGCCGGGAGTATGTCTCCCTGGGTCGCGATGATCATGGCGTACTCCTTTTCAGCGTTGTATCCGTCGATGAAGGACTTGATCGCGTCGGCGATCTGGTTCTGCATGACGGCCATTTCCTCGTTGATTTCCTGCTGCTTCTTGGCGGCGTACTGCTGGAATTCTGCCTGGCGCTGCTGAAGTTTCTGGCCCTGGACCTCGGCTACCGAACGGGTCAGCAGGCCCTTGTCTATCTTCTCCTGGAAGGCGGCGATGTCCTTTTCGAGGCGGGAACCGCGCTTGTTGACTTCCTGGTTGATGCCCTGCACCTTCGTCTCGACGACGGAACGCAGGTCATTGGCCATGTCATATTCGCTCAGGATGGTGTCCATGTTGAACCATACGATGGCGCCCTTCTGGGCTACGGCCTCGACTCCGTCCTGGTCGGCGGCCTTTTTGGAAGTGTTGCCTTTTACCATGAAGATGGCGAGAACGGCAGCGGCCGCGAGGGCGATGATGCTGAGGTAGAGTGACGTGTTTTTCATCTATTGCTTGTTTTTGATATTCATGCAAGATGCAAAAGTAGTTATTTTTTCCCGATTTCCCCAAGGTAGCGGTGTATTGTTTCCTCCAGTCCTAGGTACAGAGCGTCGCATATCAGGGCGTGGCCTATCGAGACTTCGTCCGTCCAGGGAATGGTCCGGATGAACCATGCGAGGTTCTCCAGGCTCAGGTCGTGGCCGGCATTGAGCCCCAGCCCGGCTTCGCGGGCAGCCTTTGCGGCCATGAGGTACGGCGCAACGGCTTCTTCCGGGTCCTTGCGGTAGTTTTCCGCATAGGCTGCGGTGTACAGCTCGACCCTGTTGCATCCGCATTCGGCGGCTCCGAAGACCATCTCCGGGTCGGGGTCCACGAATATCGACGTGCGTATGCCCAGGGAAGAGAACACCCCGCAGACCGAAGCGAGAAAATCCCTGTTTTCCACGGTGTTCCATCCGGCATTCGAGGTGATCGCATCCGGGGCGTCCGGCACCAGCGTGACCTGGTCCGGACGGACCTCGCAGACGAGTTTTACGAAACTCTCCGTGGGGTTGCCTTCTATGTTGAATTCGGTTTTCAGCAGGGGACGGATCTGCCGCACGTCGGCGTAGCGGATATGCCTTTCGTCCGGTCTGGGGTGGACGGTGATCCCTTCGGCTCCGAAGCTTTCGCAGTCCAGCGCGGCCTTGCAGACGTCGGGCATGTTGCCACCACGCGCGTTGCGGAGGGTCGCGATTTTGTTTATGTTTACGCTCAATTTGGTCATAGTTCACAAAAGTAAGAAAAAAACGAAATAAAGTGCTATCTTTGTAAGTTATATTATATGAAGGTAGCGTACTATATTAAGAAAGAGTCTCTGAAGGGCGACGGAAGGATAGCGGCCCTGCTCGGGACCCTCCGGGAAGCGGGAGTGGAACTTTATGAAGTCACGGGGCGCGACAGCGTCCGCAGCGGCACCGGCATGCTCCTGAGTTTCGGCGGAGACGGTACCTTCCTCAGCGCGGCGCACAGGGTCGCGGATGCCGGCATCCCCATACTCGGCGTGAATCTCGGTCGCCTGGGCTTCCTTTCCGGACACAGGATCGAGGATGTAGCCGCCCATATCATTGCCGGAGACTGGCGTGTCGTCGAAAGGACGATGCTGGAAGTGCAGGTGAGTGGCGCGGCCATTGACGGTTTCTGGCCCTTTGCGGTCAACGAGGCCGGAGTGCACCGTACCGACGCCGGCACGCTCGGCATCGACGCCACGATCGACGGGGTCCCCCTGCCGACATACTGGGCCGACGGGCTGCTGGTCTCGACGAGTTCCGGCTCCACTGCCTACTCCCTCAGCGCCGGCGGTCCCATCTGCCTTCCCGCCGCGAGCGTGCTGCTCGTGACTCCGGTGGCTCCGCATAACCTCAACCTGAGGCCCGTGGTAGCCCCTTCCAGTTCCGTGGTGACGCTTAAGGCACGTTCCCGCTCCGGCGAGGCGGTGCTGACCGTGGACAACCGCAACTATCCTGTCCCCGAGGGGGCGGAAATCGTGGTGCGGAGCGCCCCCTTCAAACTGAAGAAAGTCTGCCTTGACGGCGACAGTTTCATAGATGCCCTCAGGAGCCGTCTCTTCTGGGGCCAGGATGTCAGAAACCAAGCTGAATGATGGATAAACCTTCGAAAGTTCCCGTGCACGTGTCCATAATAATGGACGGTAACGGCCGCTGGGCCCGCGAAAGAGGCAAGGAACGCATTTTCGGCCACTTCGAAGGGGTCGAAAGCGTACGTGCCGTGACCGAGGCCTCCGTCGAATGGGGCGTGAAGTACCTTTCGCTCTTCGCTTTCTCGGAGGAGAACTGGGGCCGGCCCGAAGCCGAGGTCATGGGGCTCATGACCCTGATGATGAAGTCGATGAAGGGCGAGTTCGAGACTTTTATGAAGAACGGGGTGAAGTTCATGGTGCTTGGGAACCGGGAAAGGCTTTCCCCGGAGTTGAACGAGGCCATCGATTACCTGATGGATGCGACTTCGGCAAACGCCAACCTGACGATGATCCTCTTCCTCAGCTACAGCGGCAAGTGGGACATCCTCCAGGCTGCGCGCCGTTTCGCTGCGGACCCGCAGGCCCGGGACGAGGATTTCGGCAACTACCTTGTGACCGCCGGCATCCCGGATCCGGACCTTGTCATACGGACGTCCGGGGAGAAGCGCCTGAGCAACTATCTCCTCTGGCAGGCCGCCTATTCGGAATTCGTCTTCACGGATACACTTTGGCCTGATTTTAGAAAGGAGAGTTACCGTGCCGCCTTGGAAGAGTTTGCAAGCCGGGACAGAAGATACGGAAAAGTGAAATGAATACGGGATTAAGACGTTTGTTTGCCATCCTCTCGCTCCTGCCTCTGTGCGCGGGAGCCTTCGCGCAGCAGCCCGATGACATAGAGATAGACTACAACCGTCCGCGCAAATATATAATCGGAAAAGTCAGCGTCGATGGGAACAACACCTTCTCCGACACGCAGATAATCCAAATAACGGGGATGCAGAAGGGGATGGAGCTGACCGTCCCCGGAGAAGACGTCTCCAACATAGTGCGGCGCCTGTGGCTCCAGCGCTATTTCGAGGACGTCGCCCTGTCGGTTTCGGCGGTCCGTGCGGACACGGCCGATTTCGTCATCAGCATCAAGGAACGTCCCAGGGTGTCCTACTGGACATTTTCGGGCATCAAGAATTCCGACCAGAAGGACCTCATGGAGCGCCTTGGGCTCAAGAGGGGCGGCGAGTTTTCCGAGTACGTCGAGAAGACTTCAGCCGACATAATCAAGCGCTACTATGCCGAGAAGGGCTTCCTCAAATGCGAGGTCAAGGCCGAGGCCAGCCGGGACAGCGTGATCAAGAACGCCATACGTGTCAATTTCGCGGTCGACAAGGGCGACAGGGTGCGCATCAAGGACATCAACTTCATAGGCAACGAGAACGTGTCGGACTTCAAGCTGGCCCGTTCCATGAAGAAGACCAAGTCGAACAAGTTCTACAACTTCTTCAGCAGCAAGAAGTTCAACGAAAAGGAGTACCCCGGGGACCTGAAGAAGCTTGTCAGCGCCTTCAACGAGGCCGGCTACAGGGATGCCCGCATAGTCCGCGATTCCATCTACTATATCGAACCCAAGAAACTCGGTATCGACATAGAGGTCGAGGAAGGGGACAAGTACTACTTCAGGGACATCAGCTGGACGGGCAATTCCGTTTATACCAGCGACGTGCTGAACAGCGTCCTGTCCATCTCGAAGGGCGACGTGTATGACGTCGTCTCGATGGAAAAGCGCCTGTTCGGAGGAGGCAAGCAGTCCGAGTACGACGTCTCGAAGCTCTATCGCGACAACGGTTATCTCTTCTTCCACGTCACTCCGGTCGAAACCAACATCCAGAACGACTCGGTCGACGTCGAGATGCGCATCACCGAGGGCAAGCAGGCAACTCTGAACAACATAGTGATCAACGGCAACGACCTCACGAACGAAAAGGTTGTCCGCCGCCAGATCTTCACCCGCCCGGGGTACCTCTTCAGCCAATCCGACTTCGAAAGGTCCATACGTGAAATATCGTCCCTCGGCCAGTTTGACCCGGAAGCCATTACCGGGGAAGGAGGCTATTCCATCGTGCCGAACCAGATAAGCAACACCGTCGACATCATCTACAACGTCACGGAGAAGCCTTCCAGCCAGCTGGAACTTTCCGGAGGATGGGGCGGCAACACCTTCGTCGCAACGGTCGGCGTCAGCTTCAATAACTTCTCGACGCACCGTTTCTTCGACAAGAGCGCATGGCGGCCCGTTCCCCTAGGGGACGCGCAGAACCTTTCGTTCCGTTTCCAGACCAACGGCACGTACTACACGGCCCTGATAGCCAATTTCACCGAGCCCTGGCTCACCGGCAAGAAGCCGATGTCCCTGAACCTCGGCGCATACTATACCCGCCAGACCGACTCCTATCCGGCGTTCAACATCCTCAGCCACAACCGCCAGATGGAGGTTTACGGCTTCTCCGCCTCGCTCGGAAACCGCCTGAAATGGCCAGACAACTACTTCGTCCTTTACAACGGCCTGAGCTGGCAGACCTATCGCCTTACCAACTGGTACAGCGGCTCCTTCATCTTCGACGACGGCGTGGCCAACAACATAAGCTACACCCTGTCGCTCAGCCGCAATTCCACTGACCAGCAGATATACCCCAGGCAGGGCTCCGACTTCTCCGCCTCCCTGCAATTCACCCCGCCTTTCTCCCTCCTTCGGCATTACGACTTCGACGCTTCCGGCAACAAAGTCCGCGTCGCGGATCCCCGCTCGGTCAATTATGACAGCTGGACGGCCCAGAACCGCTACAAATGGATCGAGTACCACAAGTGGAAGTTCTCGGCGGCCAATTATACGAAACTCGTCGGCGACCTCGTCCTGATGACGCGCGCCCAGTTCGGATATCTCGGATACTACAACCGCAAGTGGGGTTACTCCCCGTTCGAGGGCTTCGTGATGGGCGGTGACGGAATGTCGGGTTACAGCAGTTATGGTTCGGATATCATCGCCATGCGCGGATACGAAAACTACAGGCTTACACCGACCGTCGCCACGGCTTACAACTCATACGGCTACGCCAATGCCGGTAACGTATATGACAAGTTCACCGTCGAACTTCGTTATCCCCTTATCCTGCAGCCGTCTTCCACTATTTTCGCCCTCCTCTTCCTCGAGGGAGGAAACTGCTGGGCCGACATCAGGGACTTCAATCCTTTCCAGATCAAACGCAGCGCCGGAGTCGGTGTGCGCATCTTCTTACCGATGGTGGGCCTGCTCGGCGTCGACTGGGGTTACGGATTTGATGACAAGCAGTATGGCGGAAGCCAGTTCCACTTCGTTATAGGACAACAATTTTAATTAATGACAATATGAAAAAGATCTTTTTGATTGCGATCGCGGCCCTCTGCGGCCTGAGCCTTGCGGCACAGCCCAAGTTCGCGCACGTCAACATGAACGAGCTCGTCCAGCTGATGCCTGAAATGGATCAGGCCCGCACTGCGATGAACGCTTCCAGCAAAGAGGCCCAGGAGACTTACCAGGCCATGGTCGAAGAATTCAACACCAAGTACCAGGAATACCAGCAGAAGGTGAGCACGTGGACTGCGGTTATCCGCGAGAGCAAGGAGAAGGAACTCTCCGGCTTCCAGCAGAGGATCCAGGAGTTCCAGGAGGCCATCCAGGCCGAACTCCAGCAGCAACAGCAGCAGCTCATGGCTCCCATCTACAAGAAGGCCAACGAGACCATAGCCTCCATAGCCAAGGCGGCGGGTTATGTCTTCGTCTTCGATGTCGCCCAGATCCTCTACGTGGATCCTGCGCAGAGCACCGACATCACTCCCGAGGCGCGCAAGGCTCTCGGAATCGCCGACGACAGGACGCTCGAGGCACTGCAGGCGGAACTTCAGGCCCAGGCCCAGGCAGCACAACAGTAAAACCGACAATACATAATCTTGATGCAACACAAGCTTATCGATACCGATGATGTTGTAATCAGGTTCGCAGGAGATTCCGGTGACGGCATGCAGCTCACCGGGTCTCTTTTTGCAGACACCTCCGCCATCTACGGTAACGGACTTTCAACATTCCCCGACTATCCCGCCGAAATCCGCGCCCCTCATGGCACGGTTTCCGGCGTTTCGGGTTTCCAGGTGCACATCGGCAGCGGCGACGTCAACACGCCGGGCGATTTCTGCGACCTGCTCGTAGCCATGAATCCGGCCGCCCTCAAGGCCAATGCAAAATGGTGCAAGCCGACGGCCATGATACTCGTGGATGCCGACGCCTTCGACGAGGCGGGCATGAAGAAGGCCGGCTTCGAGACCGGCGATCCCTTCTCCGAACTCCATGTGGAGGACAGGGCCATCATCGCGGCGCCAATCACGACGCTGACGCAGGAGAGCCTCAAGGACAGCGGCATGGACCGCAAGGCCGTCCTGAAGTGCAAGAACATGTTCACCCTCGGAATGGCCTGCTATATCTACAGCCGTCCCCTGGAGTATATCTGCGCCTATCTCGAGAAAAAGTTCTCCAAGAAGCATCCCGAGGTCATCGCCCCGAACAAGAAGGTCCTGAACGACGGATTCAACTACGCCGCCAACATCCAGGCCATCCCCAATACCTACGCCTGCGAGCCAAAGGGTGACAAGAAGCCCGGGCTATACCGCAACATCACGGGCAACCAAGCCGTGGCGTGGGGCCTGCTTGCAGCTTCGGAGAAGTCCGGACTGCCGTTGTTCTGCGGATCGTATCCCATCACTCCGGCCACAGCCATACTCGAGGAGCTTGCCCTGCACAAGAATTTGGGTGCCAGGACACTGCAGGCCGAGGACGAGATTGCGGGCATCTGCACCGCCATCGGCGCTGCCTTCGCCGGCAATCTCGCGGCCACGACTACGTCGGGACCCGGCCTCTCCTTGAAGAGCGAGGCCCTCGGCCTTGCCGTGATGACCGAGCTCCCGCTTGTCGTCGTGGACGTCCAGAGAGGCGGCCCCTCGACAGGCCTTCCGACGAAGACCGAGCAGTCCGACCTCGCACAGGCCCTTTACGGCCGCAACGGCGAGTGCCCCATGCCGGTTGTCGCCGCCCATTCTCCCGCCCATTGCTTCGACGCCGCCTTCATGGCTGCGAAGATAGCCCTTGAGCACATGACTCCGGTCCTGCTGCTTTCCGAAGGTTTCCTCGGGAACGGCAGCGAGCCCTGGAGGATACCCTCGATGTCCGATTACCCGGAGATCAAGCCTCCTTTCGCCCCCGATTCGGACGGCGGAAAGTTCCGTCCCTTCGAGCGTGATCCAGAGACCCTCGTGCGCCGCTGGGCGGTGCCCGGCCGCAAGGGACTTGAGCACAGGGTGGGCGGTCTTGAAAAGAATCATGCGGGAGTCCTTTCGAACGACCCCCTCAACCACCAGATGATGGTCGACGAGAGGGCCGGCAAGGTCGCCCGCATCGCCCGTGACATACCGGCCCTCGAGGTCGAGGGCCCTTCGGAAGGGAAACTTCTCGTGGTCGGCTGGGGAGGAACCTACGGCCACATCAGCAGTGCCGTGGATGAGATAGGCGGCGTTCCTTACGCCCATTTCGATTTCATCAACCCGCTGCCCGCAAATACGGAAGAAGTCTTCTCCCGCTACGGCAAGGTGCTCGTATGCGAGCTCAACAGCGGCCAGTTCGCGGATTATCTGCGGGCCCGCTTCCCCGGGAAGGACATACGCAAGTTCGGTAAGGTTCAGGGCCAGCCGTTCCTCGTGAGCGAACTGGTGGCCGCCATCAAGAAGGAGATAGAGCTATGACAATACAAGATTTCAAGAGTGACCAGGAAGTCCGCTGGTGCCCCGGTTGCGGCGACCACGCCGTGCTCGCATCCCTGCAGCGCACCCTGCCTGCCGTAAGCGACGAACTCGGCATCGAAAAGGAGCGTTTCGTCGTCGTGTCCGGCATCGGCTGCTCCTCGCGCCTTCCTTATTATATGGACACCTACGGGTTCCACAGCATCCATGGCCGCGCCACCGCCGTTTCCACCGGCATCAAGGTGGCGAATCCCGAGCTTGCCGTATGGCAGGCTTGCGGAGACGGTGACGCCCTCGCTATCGGCGGCAACCACTTCATCCATGCCATACGCCGCAACGTGGACATCAACATAGTCCTGTTCAACAACCGCATCTACGGACTGACCAAGGGACAGTATTCCCCGACCTCGAAGTTCGGCGCGATCACGAAGACCTCCCCCTACGGTACGGTGGAGCCTCCGTTCAATCCCGGTTCGCTCGTTCTCGGGGCCAAGGGAACCTTCTTCGCCCGCTCGCTCGACGTGGATCTCAAGCTCAACGGCGAGATCATGCTCCAGGCCGCCCGCCATAAGGGTTGTTCCGTTATGGAGATGCTGACGAACTGCGTTATCTTCAACGACGGGGCGCACCGCGAGCTTTCCGACCCGGCTCTCAGGGCGGACAACACGATAGTCCTCCGTCAGGGCGAGCCGATGATCTTCGGCAAGGAGCGCAACAAGGGCCTTGTCTTCGACGGCAGCAGGCTCAGCGTCGTCACGATAGGGGAGAACGGCGTGACTGCCGATGACGTCCTCGTTCATGACGCCCATGCCGACAATCTCGGTCTCCAGATGGCCCTGGCCGACATGAAGGGACCTGATTTCCCCGTCGCGCTCGGTGTCATCCGCGATGTCGAAGCGGGGACCTATGACGTTCTCGTCCGCGACCAGCTCCGCGAGGTGGAGTCCCGCTCCCGCATCCACTGCGTGGACGAGCTCCTTCGCAGCGGCAGCACCTGGGAAGTGAAATGACCTTTTTAGAACCGCATAATTATGAAAACCAATGAAATCATGGCCCGCCTCCAGGCCAAGTATCCCGGAGAGAGCGAGTATCTCCAGGCAGTCAGGGAGGTTTTGGAGTCCGTTGAAGAAACTTATAACCGGCACCCCGAGTTCGAACAGGCCCGGATAGTGGAGAGGATGGTCGAGCCCGACCGCATCTTCACTTTCCGCGTGACCTGGGTGGACGACGAGGGCAAGGTGCAGACCAATACCGGTTACAGGGTGCAGTTCAACAGCGCCATCGGCCCCTACAAGGGAGGCCTGCGCTTCCATCGCGCGGTCACTCCTTCCATGCTTAAGTTCCTCGGCTTCGAGCAGACCTTCAAGAATGCCCTGACAACGCTTCCCATGGGAGGCGCGAAGGGCGGCAGCGACTTCGATCCCAAGGGCAAGACCGACGAGGAGATCATGCGTTTCTGCCAGGCCTTCATGCTCGAGCTGTGGCAGTGCATAGGTCCCGACCAGGACATCCCTGCCGGCGACGTCGGGGTGGGCGGACGCGAAATCGGCTACCTCTACGGAATGTACAAGAAGCTGGCCCGCGAGTACAATACCGGCGTCCTTACCGGCAAGGGCTCGACATGGGGCGGCAGCATACTGCGTCCGGAGGCAACCGGCTTCGGCGCGCTGTACTTCACGCAGAATCTCCTGCACCACGCAGGAAAGGACATCAAGGGCTGCAGGATCGCCGTGTCCGGCTTCGGCAACGTCGCATGGGGCGCCTGCATCAAGGCCTGCGAGCTCGGCGCGAAGGTCGTAGCCATTTCCGGTCCCGACGGAGTCTGCGAGATTCCCGACGGAATCACGAAGGAGATGATAGACTACATGCTCGTCATGCGTGCCTCGAACCGCGACAAGGTAGAGGACATGGCGGTCAAGTTCCCCGGCAAGGCTGTCTTTACCGCCGGAAAGAAGGCATGGAGCGTGAAATGCGACATCGCCCTTCCCTGCGCATTCCAGAACGAACTATCGGAAGAAGATGCGAAGGAGTTGAAGGCTAACGGCTGCTGGTGCTGCTGCGAGGTTTCCAACATGGGCTGCCAGCCCGCCGCCATCCACTACTTACAGCATAACGGCGTGCTCTTCGCCC
>JAEEGL012521153.1_pt1 | contig 51333 bp, 41 predicted proteins | sample 9134231 | NCBI WGS metagenome assembly JAEEGL01 (sample SAMN16246548, study PRJNA631951) | gut metagenome | biome: gut microbiome; feature: rumen; material: fiber-attached | host: Bos | place: Iran: Karaj | collected 2018-10
AGCGAGCTCTTCCGGATTCGGGTTCTGAACGAGACCGCAGTCACCGAATACGAATACACCGTCTTCACCGTACTCGCAGTCCGGAACGACCATTACGAAGAAAGCGGAAACGAGCTTGGTGCCCGGAGCTGTCTTGATGATCTGAAGGGACGGACGGAGTGTATTGGCTGTGGAGTGGCAGGCACCGGAAACGATTCCGTCACCGTCGCCCATCTTTACCATCATGCATGCATAGTACATATAGTCACCGAGGAGAGTCTTCTCAGCTTCTTCCGGTGTCATACCCTTTGCCTTACGGAGCTCATAGAAGCCGTTAATGTACTCCTGTGTCTTCTCGTATGTGTGCGGGTTAATGATTGTTGCCTTGGAAATATCAAGTCCTTCGCTGTTCGCCTTAACTTCCTCATCTGTACCGATGATGATCAGGTTCGCAATGTCCTCAGCGAGGATCTCAGCGGCCGCCTCAAAAGTTCTTCTGTCCATGGACTCAGGAAGAATGACGGTCTTCTTGTTGCTCTTTGCTTTTGCTTTAATTTCGTCAATAAATGCCATAAATCAATCGCCTGCCTTTATTCATTATTTTACATAATCACGCCTAAATATTATACTCTCGCCTCACACGCTTGGCAACGTCACCGGGGCGAAAAAGAAGTGCTTTTCTACGCGAAAAGCACTTCCTTTTCAACATTTATTCATCGATCTGTGAAAGCAGATAATTCAGCATCTTCTCTTCAAAATCCCTGCTTATCGGCGTTACCCTCAGATCGGAAACACTCAGCGCCTTAAGGCCTTCCTGCGCATACCGGCGCGCCAGTTCCCTGTCCTCCAGGATGTAGAATGCATAATATGCCAGTCTTCTTCGTCCGTTCCCATCCATGTCCGCATCGATATTCTTCTTCGAGTGCTCGTAATATCTCCTCGCAAGCATCGCATCCTTCTGACGGAACGAATAATAGGCAAACAGCTGTGAATCCAGATAGAAATGGCCGGTATCCGTAAGCGTTCCCGTCCCGAGTCTTACCATCGCATTTACACACTCCGCCATCGCCATGAGATTATTCTTCATTTCCGCGACACTATAGAAAGTGACCATATAGCTGAGCTTTTCCGCAACAGAAGCACTCCCGTAAGAGGGATAGTCGAAAGGCCGTAACACGAGATCATCCGGAGATTTCGCAACTGCCATCGACATCAGCATCTCTTTCTTCTTTGCGGCAAGCCCGTTCTTGCTGAAAGCGCCCTTCATCGAATAATACGCGGACGAGGTAAAGACACAGCCGCTGCCTCCGATCAGTCCGCAGATAAACTCCATAAGAAGCGTGTCTTCGAAAAGATAGTACTTTGCAGCGGTCAGGAAAAGAAACAGTCCTATGGTAACGACTGCCATGATTATATAGAAGACGATTGGAAAGATATCCGTTTTCCGGATCTTCGTCGCCGGATAAGTCATCGCCACCGTAGGGTAAAACTGATTCAGCCGGGAGACCGTAAACTTCATCTTCCCGGGTTTTACGGGATCGTAGAGATCCTTGTCCCAGCGGATAAAGATTCCGGCGACACGCACGCAGATCGCGCCTCTGATACGGTAATAGATATAGTCGAAAAGCGCGCGGATCCATCCGGTCAGGTATTGACCCAGGATCAGCGCAGGAATAAACACCAGCATGCCCATAACTTATTCACCCGTTTTTCTTTGTGACAGGATGCCCTGCCATTCGTTTGCCAACGAGTTCATTATATCAGTCAGGAAGGGCCTGCGCCATAGATCACCGTGCTTCCGGAACGGATGACGATCTTATCTGCCGATTGTCTCGAATAATCGTCCGAGAGGTTGAAGTCGGACCAGTCCTGATGATGGATCGAGAACTGGACGACAAGCTTGTCACCGCTTCCGAGTTTTGTGGATCCGAAAGAACTGATCGTACAGATCGTATCGGCCCCGGTCTTCGCCGGTTCTACTTTTCCGAATTCTCCCTTAACACTGTTAATTGCCTCGTAGTTTCCGCCCTTTCGGCTTACCGCCGAGTGGTAGCAGTCGAAGGCCAGTGAGCCGGATTTCTCATTCGTAAAGTAGTATTCGATCGCAAGAGAACCCAGGTCGATCGAATCGGATCCCGTGTTCTCGATGGTCATATTCCCGGCAATCGCGTTACCTGTTCCGCTCATGCTGTACTCGATGGTTACATTCACTTTTCCGTTTCCGGAAGGCGCCGGAGGTGTTGTCGGGGCAGGAGGTGTGGGTCCCTGTGTCGTGTCCGGAGAAGTCGGTGCCGGGGTCACATTTCCGGAACCGTCCGGTACCTCGCCATATACCAGCACGCCGCCCTCGAAGAGGGATATCTTCGCAGAAGAAGCCGCGTCCTGCGGAAGTCCCGTAATACGGAACTGCACTTCTTTCTTATACTCTTCCTGACCGCCCGGGTAGCAGGAATATTCCTTGAAAACGACCTGTACGCATGCATTGCTTCCATCTGCATCCAGGATCTGAAGCGATGCGACATCCTGTCCGTACGAAGAAGATACCGACAGATCCGATGCTTTCTTTCCCGGCGGGAGCGTGAAGTAGTAGCGCAGTTCGAGGTCCTTCGGAGCTCTTGCCGGCCAGCCGGTCATGTTGTAGGTCAGTGCTTTTATCTCGAGAAAATCACTTCCGCCCGCATTGACGGCCGCATCCACACGGTACTCTTCGCCCACGTCTTCCCCTGCACCAAAACCGGTCAGTGTCTGGCCGTGGTAGCGCGTATAAAGCTTGGCAAGAAGACCTGTAAATCCGGCATTGTAGTCGCAGGCCACTTCGTTCGTGTTGTAATTGCTGACCTCATCGGTGTATCCGTCCGAGGCGTCCGGTCCGCCGACAAGTGCGCCGCACAGCACATGTCTTCCGGAGCCCGGCTCATTCATATTGTCGCAGTAGGAGCCCTGAGCCGTACGGTGGTGCGGGTTCACCGGATAGTTCTCACCGAAGCCGATCTGGAATGATCTTCCCGTATCTCCCAGAGCATATCCCGCCTGGGCAACAGCGAAGTTCCAGTAAGTATCTTTCTTCGCGGAAGGGCATGCATCGCTCTCACTGTAGACAGAGGCAACGAAAGCCGTGGTCGTCGCATAGCGGAGAGAACCCCAGCTGTCGAGCCAGGCCAGACCCTTCGGAGTGTAGGTGATACGCTCTCCGGCAGAGGTTCCGGTCGTCCAGAAGTCGAGGTGCTTTTCGACCGCCTGAGTATACGTCTTCTCCCCGGTCTCCTGTGCAAGAAGGACTGCCGCGCCGATGTGCACATCGTCCCAGCACAGCGACCAGTTGAAGTCCTGATTCGCCTTCGGATAGTACTCTTTTGCCTTGGCCAGATAGGAAGAATCTCCCGTCGCGCGGTAGAGCCACACGCCTGCCCAGCTGAGTTCATCGTAGTATCCGCTCCAGGAGTTGTAGAAGCCGTTTGCCGCCGTGTATCCGGCATCGCTCTTATACTTGTCCGCAAAGGCATAGAGGGACTTTGCGTGTGTCAGGCACTTCTCGCTGAACGCCGGATCCGCGTCCTTAAAGAGGATGCTGCAGACCGCAAGAGAAGCCGCGGTTTCCGCCGTAACTGCGGAGCCCGGATTCTGCGCGTCCACACGGTAAGCCGGACGGGACATCTGGTACTCGACACACTCGGCAGGCCCCCACCATCCGTGATCGGCATTTCCGTCGCCGACCTGGTAGTAGTAGACCTCATCAGACGGATGGCACTTGATAAAGTATTCATTCGCCCAGCGGATATTTCCGAGCGCATACTCGAGCTGTTTGCTCTCTTCGTATGCATCCTTATCTTCGTAGACAGACCATCCGAGAATGGAGGCCGTGTAGGCCATCGGGAGATTGAACTTGACGTTATCGCCGGCATCGAACCAGCCTCCGGTAAGATCTACTCCCGCGTCGGAACCGTCCTTAAGCGCAGAATCCCCGCGCCAGTTGCAGCGTGTATCTTCCGGAAGATCACCGGATCTCTGAAGCTCGTAGAAAAGAAGTGACTTCTGGAGAGCCTCGCCGTAGTTGTATTTGCCGGTTCCCTCGACTCCTTCGTATCCGGTGCCCTTGATGGTTCCGTATTCCTTTTTCACCACCGGCCTGTCGGTAACATCTCCGCTTTCGGAAGGCTCGGCCGTCCCGCTTTCTGAGGTCTCCGAAGACGGGGCTTCTGTATCGGAGGAGCTTCCGTTCTGCTCCTCGGAAGAGTCATTTACCGGCTCAATCGAGCTCTCCTGAGAGAGCGGAGTCTCCTCGCTCTTCCTACTCTTAAAAGTGCTTTTCCACGCGATTACAATGCCGCCGATCACAAGTGCGACGGCAAGAAAAATGCCGCATAATACGGCAATCTTTGCTTTACTCTTCATGTCCTTCAATTTCATTCAGATCGAGCTCCTGTGTAGATACTTTGGTGTAGTGAAGTATGTCATCCATACGCAGACTCTGCGAATACGTTACAAAAGTGAACGCCTGTCCGGCGCGTCCGGCACGGCCCGTTCTTCCGATACGGTGCAGATAGTACTCATTTTCATTCGGCACTTCAAAATTGAAGACCGTGTCGATATCGGAAACATCGATACCGCGGGCCGCAACATCCGTCGCCACGAGGATGTTGAACTTGCCTCTTCTGAAGTCATCCATGATGCGGTTTCTCGCACCCTGACCGATATCTCCGTGGAGACACTCCGCCTTGTAACCGAGGCGCTTGATGCCCTCCGTCACGACGCGTACGCGTGTCTTCGTATTGCAGAATGCCATGACGCGGCTGCACTGGTATTTCTCCATGATCTTTCCGAAGGCTTCCATCTTCTCCCGCTCTTCGAGATGCAGGATGTACTGGCTGATCTTCGGCATGTCCTCTTCTTTCGGCGCGACCTCGATTTCATCGGCACCATCCATGTATTCCCATGTGATGTTCATGACTTCTCTGCTCATCGTCGCGGAGAACATCGCGATCTGCTTATCCGAAGGAGTAAGCTTCATGATCTTTCTTATGTCCTTGATGAAACCCATGTCGAGCATCTTATCCGCCTCATCAAGAACGAGCGTGTAGATGTCGGAGATGTTGATGTTCTTGTGCTGCACATGATCCAGAAGACGGCCCGGCGTCGCGACCACGATCTGCGGTTTTTTCTTCAGCATCTGGACCTGCTTATCCATCTTCTGTCCGCCGATGATTCCGCAGATCTTTAATCCCTTGATAAAAGCACCTAGGCCTCTAAGTTCCGTGCAGATCTGAAGTGCCAGTTCTCTTGTCGGGCAGAGGATCAGGGCCTGCACGAAGTCGGCGTCCATATTCAGGTATTCCAGGATCGGTATACCGAAGGCGAAAGTCTTGCCGGTGCCGGTCGGTGCTTTTGCAATGACACAGCGGTTATCCATAAGGAGCGGGATCGCCTGTTTCTGGACGGAAGTAGGCGTCTTCATGCCCATTTTGTCCAGGGCGCGCATAACCTCCTCGGACAGATCCATCTGATCAAATGATGTATATTCCAATTGTTAACCCTCGATTTCTGTTTCCTTCTTCTGAGGTACGAAGTATACGACGTCATAGAGCTCGGAACGGCGCTTCTTCGACTCGAAAAGGTTATTATACGTAAGGACGTTGTACTCATTTAAGATACCTGTCGCATCCGGTACATCCGTTACTGTATCGTATCTGTTTCCCTGATTGTCATAGACACCCATCGATGTCAGGATCGGATACTGGTCGTAGGCATCCGCGATCAGGAGATTGTACGCGGGAAGATCCATTCCCGTGTTCTGGAGAAGGAGTGTGGAGAGATAGTTCAGGCTGATGCTCTCGATCTCGCACTCCGGGATATCATAGTTCGCCCAGATGAAGAAATCCGTCTTATACAGATTCTGCATCTCTTCACCGTTCAGGTCGACGATCTCTTTTCCGAGAAGTGTCTCGTAGAAGCCGTTGATCATGCTCGGCAGATGGTCGCCGAAGAAGCAGATGATGACCGGATCATCCACCTCGCTGAAGTAAGCGATCAGATCACGGAGCGCAAGGTCACTCTGTCTTGCTAAAGACAGGTACTGCTCCGTCTCCGGGAACTTGTCCGGATAATCGATAAGACGTACGTCCTGATCGAAGTTCGGATCGTTGCTGGTATAAGAACCGTGATTCTGCATCGTAACGTTGAACAGGAACAGCGGGTGCTTCGGGTCTCTTTCTTCGTACAGCTGGATCAGCTTCTTGTAGGAAGTGCGGTCAGAGATATACGAGCGGAGATATTCGGAATCATCACCGAAATCATCGATCGAGACGAAGCGGTCAAATGCCATACTCGTATAAACCTCCGGACGGTTCCATCCGCTGGCCAGATACGGGTGAACGGCAATCGTCTGATAGCCCTGGCTCTTGAGGAAACGCGGAAGCGATCCCGTGGAATTTCCGATGTACTGCTGATAAGGAATACTTCCGGTCGGGAAGAACGCCATCGGGTTGCCTGTCAGGAATTCGAATTCCGAGTTCGCCGTACCGCCGCCGTACACGGAAACACAGAGATCACCGTGGATCACATTGTCTCTCGTGTAAAGTGAATCCATGTAAGGATGCATCGGAAGATTCGTATCAAAAGATCCGACGGTCGACATATCCGAGTAGGACTCATTCATGATCGCGATGATCGTCGGCTTCTCACCCTCCTGAAGGACACGGTCGCCGCAGGCCTCACGGATCGTCTGCTTCTTATTGTAATCCGCGATAACATCGTTCGGCAGGATATAGTGTGCTTCTTTGTTTTCGATCTTCTCTCCGATCCGCTGAACACGGGAAACGCTGTAATTATCGGGCTTCTCAACCGCCAGATGCTGGGCATTCATGGTCAGCGCCACGATCATACCGTTCTTGCTGAAGTTCTGCGCGGGGTTACTTGCGTTATTTACTACACCCATCTTCTCCATCAGGCTGAAGTTGGAATTCTGATAACGTCTGGTATCGATCAGTGTCAGCGCAAGGAAGATCACAAGGATCGCACAGACACCGCCGATGTACGCGCGGTTTCTCTTAAGCTGGATCTTATACTTGCACTTAGAAACGAGCAGGATCGAGAAAATAAACAGAAGCGTCGCGATGATCAATATCGGCGACAGTTCGATGTGATAGTTATCGGATACATTCATCGCCGTCTTAAGGGTAACAACATCCCAGAGCTGAACCGGCTCACCACGCCACAGGAGCTTGAAATAGTTAAAGATCGCAACAGCGAACAGAAGGCAGTTCACGAGGATCGTCGTCAGACGGAAGCGGTTGAAGATGATCAGCAGCAGGACATAGATCACTAGGTAGTAGATGTAGTTGACGATATATGCCGGCGGGGATTTCTTCAGGACGGAGTTGCCGTTCAGAAGCTCAACGATCGTAAACATCAGCACCGGCATGAGGTGCATGACGGTGATCAGAAGATGCTCTCTTTCCTTCTCGTAAAGGTCAAAGTGCAGAAGTGCGACCAGACCACAGATCAGGATCAGAAGGATACTGATGATCATGGCGACATAATTCATGCGGGAATAGCGGATCTGCGTATTGCACTGCAGATGGGCACCCGCCGGAATGCCCGGATAATTTACATCATTCAGTTCGTCGGGAACATTCGAGGAAACCCATACAGAGGGCACTTCTTCACCGATCGTATCCACGGTTTCCAGGAACATGATGTATGTATCCTGCATCACCAGATCCTTGCGGATACGGAAACGCAGGTATTCGTTGTCCTTGATATTCTGGAGCGGGACCTTCTCTTCATAGACGATCTTGCCATCCGCCTTCATCAGCTTGAAGTGGAGACTTCCCTGCGGCGCAAGAACGTTTCCGGATTCTCTGTTCGTCGCCATACGGATCTCGATATAGTCGACGTGTATCTGCTGCGGCTCAAAGGCCTGGATCAGCGGGGATCCGCCGTTCAGTTTTCCGGAAGGCTGCGCACCCTGTCCCAGACAGGATACGGTGATCCTCGATGCAAACATGGATGACTTGAAAAAGACGATAAAGAGCATCACGAGCATTACCGCGATGACGATCGTCCAGCGCACTTTATTTCTTGTGAAGCTTACCGCTTTTTTCGTAAACTTGATCAAGTTCTTCTCCCGCACCGGCAGTCTCGGGGCGCCAATGCCCATATCTGCCCTATTGTATTTGTACGTTACCTATTATAAGGCGTTTTTCTTTTCTTTCAATGGAATGCCCCTTGTAAGATTGCACAGTTTTCCTTCTTCGAAATGTTATTCGTTACATTTTTATCGTTTTTCGATAAAAAATGTTTGCATATCGATAACGACCATGCTATTATGATGACATGAAAGGATCCTCGGAAATCTTCCTCCCGCAAATCCGGCCGGATGCGGGAGACGACATAAATACTTACGGAGGTAAAGAAAATGGACTCTAAATCTAAACCCGGTTATTCCCTATGGCTGAACCTGACACTGGCAGCTTCCGCCGTATTCTTCTTCTGCTGTCTCCTCGGAGACATCTTCGGATACTCATTCTGCAAGTACTGCTGGCGCGGCGGTCTCTTTAACGAAGGATATCTTCCGTTCCTTTCTTTTCTCGAGAATGAAGACGTAAGATTCATCGTTTTCCTCACTTGTTTCTATCTGTCGACCGGCATCGCTTACATCATCATCTACAGCGTAGTCAATCTTCTTCTGAACCTGAAGAAAGGGATCGTCTTTGAGAAGGCGAACACCCGCTACATGTCCGTGATCTCGATCTGCTGTTTCCTCATCTGCGTGATCTGCATCATCGGTGCCTGCGCTTCCTACGCGCTCTTCCTGGTCTCGCTGATCGGCCTGTTCGTAGGACTTATCGTCCAGTGTGTCAGACTCGTCATGGATAAGGCCATCGATATGCGCACTGAGCTCGATCTGACTGTATAAGGAGGTGCGGATTATGTCTATCATTGTTAATCTCGATGTTATGATGGCTAAGCGGAAGATCTCCGCAGGTGACCTCGCCGCCAAGATCGGCATCACCCCGGCCAACCTCTCTATCCTGAAGAACCAGAAAGCAAAGGCTGTGCGTTTTTCCACCCTGAACGATATCTGTCAGGCACTTGACTGCCAGCCGGGTGACATTCTGGAATACAGAGAAGACGAGTAATAATCTTTCATCCGGTACGGTGGCGGACCAGCGTTAAGGTCCGCCGGCCGGGTGCTTTTTCCAAAGGAGAAACTGAAAAATGAATACGAACACGAAGCGGGCAGAGCTCCTCAAGAAGCTCTGCCTTGGGTTAAGTTACGCTTTTTCCTACGCATACATATGTTTTTTCACCATATATACCGACAGTCATCTGGCGATCACGGTCTTCCTGACACTGCTTTCCTGCGGCGCCATCCTCTGGCTGGAGCTGACCATGCGGCAGCAGCAGGATCTGGGGAAGTTCACCCCGTCGAAGCTCCAGCTCGGTGAGACACGTTTCTGGGAAGTGATCCTCCTTCTTCTTTCCATCAGCACCTTAAGCGGGCAGATGCAGGAATTGAGCCTTCTTTTTATCCACATGGTCGTCATCTATATGGTGCTCACCGGAACCGGTCATCTTCTCTCCGACCGTTCTTCCTGCCTGATCCCCGCCGATCTTTTCAACGGCTGTGTGCGGCTTCCGTTCATGAACTTCTTTTCCCGTATTCCCACGATCGGCGAGTGTATCCACCCCTCCGGTGAGACCGTAGAAGTCATCCTCCCCGACGGATCGACGGTCGCGGGAACGAAGGCAAAAAAGAAGCCCGGCTATTCCGCCGCGATCCTTCTGGTCCTGGTCGTGATCGCCGGCTTCTTCTTCGCCGCCGTCGGCAACCTCGCTTCGGTCGACAGTCATTTCAGTGATGCGATACTCTCTCTTGAACACACATTCGACAATATTTCCATCTCCGATTCTCTGGGAAGATTTATCATGAGCCTTCCGGTCGGCGCCTTTCTCTTCGGCCTTTTCCAGGGAAGTGTCCGGAAGGATATTTCGAAGGAAAAGCACTTCTGCGAGAAGCTGGTCTCTTTTTCTACCAGGCTCCGCTTCATGCCGGATGCGGTCCTAACGGCCGTACTTTTCCTCTTCGGTGTGCTTTACGTGGCATTCTTCATCTCGCAGGCCAGTTACATGTTCAGTGCTTTTGCCGGAGTACTGCCGGAAGCATTTACCGCATCGGAATATGCGGTCAGCGGATTCTATGAACTGATCAATGTCGTGCTTATTAACTTCGCACTCCTTGCGACCGTCCGCATTTTCGGCTCTCATGAGAACAGGATCCTGCGTATTTTCAGTACGGTCCTCATGGTCGAGAGCATGATCTTTGCGACGATCTCCGCATCGAAGATCATCCTTTACATGTCACGCTTCGGGTATACCTACTCAAGAACTCTCGGTCTGTGGGGGACGTCCGTTGTTTTCGCCGGTGCGATCCTGGCTGTCATCTATCTGACAAAGAAAAAGCAGACCTTTGCCCCGTGGATGTGGTACTCCGCGGGAAGCTATGTTGTGATGGCATTTATCACCTGGTGTTTCGTTTAATTATTCAGCTGACAGATGTGCTCCATTTTGGCAGAGACGGCACGGATCTTCTTGCAGCGGTCGCTGTTCCAGATCTTCTTCCATGATCCGGTCAGGATGTTGCCCAGCGGCTCCTCAGAAATCCAGTTTCTGCAAGGCACGACATTTCCGGATGGTGTGATCGCCATATTGCTGAGGCATGCGCCGCAGGAAGGCGCCACCAGCTCCAGTTCCCGGAGTTTTTCCGCGGCGATCCATCCCGGAGATGTGAAGCTGATCTCCATCTTATTGGCGTATGCATATCCGGCCGCTTCTTTCAGAATTTCATACAGTTCATCCTCCGAAAGGAGCGTCTCCAGAGAAGGTCCTTCCTTCGCGTTTTCTTTCCGGATCAAACCGGAGCAGGTGACATACCGGATGCCCAGTCCGTGAAGGAATTCGAGCGTCTTCTTATAGTCCCTGTTCGACTTGCAAAGAGGCGTATTGATGCTGAGATTGATCCCCGATGCCAGCGCATTTTTAATTCCTTCAACGGTCTTGCCGTAATGAGGTGCGCCGGCAAGTTCATCGTGGATCTCTTTTTCGCAGGAATATAATGTGATCTGCAAGCTGTCGAGATCGGATTCCTTGAGCGTGGCGCAGTATTCCGGAGTCAGTCTTACGCCATCGGTAATAAGTCGTGTGACGAACCATCTGGCTTCTAAAAGCAGCTCCGGAAGATCTTCGCGCATGGTCGGCTCTCCACCGGTAAATGTCACCTGAGAGATCTTCTCTTCCCGGAGTAGCGAAAGGATCTTCTTCCAGTCTTCTGTAGAAAGCTCTTCTTCCCCGGTGATCTCCTGTTCCGCCGCATAACAGTGGATGCACTTCTGACCGAAGTCCTCCTGTCCGTCTTTTTTCATGGCGGAGACCATCAGATCCATACGGTGCGGCGCCGTCATAAAACGCGCGTACCTTCCCAGTTCGAGCGGCTTTCTGCTCGACTGTATCTCTCTTCCCTGCACGATATCTTCGAAGACGGAGATCATGTTCTCGAGGTCCTCAAGAAGGATCTTATCTTCCACGCGCGGATAGACTTTCTTCGTATTTCTGATCGTCTTTTCGATGATGCCTTCGAGTTCTTTTCCCGTCATCGGACCATCGCCGAAATCGTTGACGCTCTTGATGTATTCCGACAGCAGGATCGCCCACGATTCATTGATCGGAAGGATATCCTGTCCGTTGATAATGACCAGCGAATCCGCATTCTTGGTACGCATGTATTTCGGCGGTACCAGATGGATACGGATCACTCCCGGTCCGTCCGGATTCCAGGTCGTGTGAAGGATCGTATCCCAGTTCTTCTTTTCATACCGCTTAACCCTGCTCATATATCCACCCGGCTCATTTCTTTTCGAATACAAATGCGCGTGGCAGGAGTTCTTCGAGCGTGCATGTGACGGTCTTTCCGTTTTCCTCCGTCACGACTTGAAAAGCACTGATATCCACGTGTTCGGAAAGCACCTGACGGCACACGCCGCACGGGTAGCACGGATCTTTCGGATCCTCTCCGGAAGGTGCACCACAGATAGCGATCGCCGTGAATTCTTTCTCGCCTTCGCTGATCGCTTTGGCCAGTGCAACACGCTCCGCGCAGAGGCTGGGGGACATCACGGAGGACTCGATATTGCAGCCTCTGTAGATCTTCCCGTCCTTCGTCAGAAGTGCCGCTCCCACAGTAAAAGAAGAGAACGGAGCATACGCATTTTTCCTCGCTTCTTTGGCTTCACTTAACAGCTTTTTCGTATCCATTTTCCGGGTCCTTTACTTCACCAGACGGCTCGTTCCGAGCCGGTCTGCGCCGGCTTCGATCATGGCCTTCGCGTCCGCGAAATCCTTGATGCCCCCGGCCGCCTTCACCTTTACTTCCGGTGCGGAATACTGGCGCAGGAGACGCACATCTTCCACGGTCGCGCCGCCGGTACTAAAACCGGTCGATGTCTTGATGAAGTCCGCCTTCGCCCTGCTTACCAGTTCGCACATCTTGATCTTCTCTTCTTCCGTCAGCTGGCACGTCTCGATGATGACCTTGAGGATCACGTTTTCACATGCTTCACGCATCGCCAGAAGCTCCAGATAAATACGGTCGAAATTACCGTTTTTCACATCACAGAGATTCACGACCATGTCGATCTCCTGCGCTCCCAGACGGATCGCTTCCTTTGCTTCAAAAACCTTCGTTGCCGAGGTCGAGTATCCGTTCGGAAAACCGATCACCGTGCATACTGGAAGTCTTCCTTTCAGGAACTGCACCGCGTCATCCACATAGCACGGCGGAATACATACACTAGCCGTTCCGGCTTCGAGTGCCGCCTTACAGAGCGCCCTGATCTCAGGCAGAGTGGATGTTGTGCGAAGCAGCGTATGGTCTACTTTTTTAAGGATCTTTTTTTCTTCTTCCGTGTATTCTTTCATATGCTTTCCTCTCTTCTTTTCCGTTGTCTCTTCTTACTTCATTCTTATCTCTTTCCAGAAGGATTCGCCGTCCAGATTGGAGGTATTGATCCCGAAGAAATCACCGATCGTTTTTGCGATATCCGCAAAGCTGTGTCTTGTTCCGAGATCCGTGCCCGGACGGACTCTCTCACCATAGGCGAGGAACGGAACATTCTCTCGGGAATGGTCGGTCGAAGGTGTCGACGGATCGCATCCGTGATCCGCGGTGATCATGAGGATATCGTCCTTCTGCATACGCGACAGGATCTCCGGCAGACGGTCATCAAAATACGTCAGTGCCTCGGCGTATCCGTGCACATCATTCCTGTGTCCGTAGAGCATGTCGAAGTCCACGAGATTGACGAAGATCAATCCCTCTTTCTGCATATCCATCGCGCCGAGTGTCTGCTCGATCCCGTCCGCATTTCCGGAAGTCCGGACCGTCATTCCGACGCCTCGTCCGGCGAAGATATCGTAGATCTTTCCGACACCGTAGACCGGGATCTTTGCTTCAGTAAGATCGTCCAGAAGAGTCGGTCTCGGTGGAAGCAGTGAATAGTCATGACGGTTCGGTGTCCTCTCGAAGTTCGGGTACTCTCCGACAAAAGGTCTGGCAATGACCCGTCCGACACCGTGCTTTCCGGTAAGGATCTTTCTTGCGATCTCACAGTAGCGGTACAGTTCTTTTACCGGAACGACCTCTTCGTGCGCCGCGATCTGGAAGACACTGTCCGCCGAAGTATAGACGATCAGGTCACCTGTCTTTACGTGTTCCTGTCCAAAATCACGGATGACTTCAGTGCCGGAATACGGCTTGTTGCAGAGCGTTTTTCTTCCGGTCTGCTTCTCGAATTCTTCGATCACTTCTGCCGGGAATCCGTCAGGATATGTCGGCAGCGGTTCCGGTGAGATCAGACCTGCGATCTCCCAGTGACCGATGGTCGTATCCTTGCCCATCGAAGCTTCTTCAATTCTTGCCCAGGCGCCGACGCCCTTCCCGTCCGGCTCATCGTACGGAAGCGCATCCTTGATGCACCCCATGCCGATCCGTCTCATATTTGCTATGGAAAAAGCACTGTCCTTCGAGCATGCGCCCAGTGTATGCGACCCTTCGTCGCCGAATGCCGCCGCATCCTTTGCGCCGCCGATTCCGCAACTGTCCAGAACGATCAGGATGACTCTCTTGCCCATATTTATGCCTCTTTCACTTTTTGTTTACTAAAACCACTTCTTATTATATCGTATATATGAACGAAAACGAGTGTTTCGGGAGGAATTACCATGCGCAAGAATCTGGCCAGACGTCCGATCATCATGATCTCTCTGGACGCGATCTCCGACAATGACATCAACTACCTTCTCACTCTTCCGAATTTCCGGAAACTGGCTTCCTTAGGGCTTCTTCACAGAAAGGTCGAGTCGATCTTCATCTCGAACACCTACCCCGTCCACACCAGTATCTCCACCGGAGTTATGCCCGGAGAGCACGGACTCTTCGATAACGTCATCTACGATCCGTTCAAGAACACGGAAAAATGGCGCGCACATAAGAAGCTCATCAAGGTGAAAACTCTTCCCGAGAGGGCAAGAGAAAAGGGCCTGGTCTCCTGTGCCATGATGTACCCCTGTACACCGGGCGAGAAGATCCGTTACCACCTCGCCGAGGTCCCCGGCACCGAGAGCATGATCTTCCGCGGATTCAAGTTCATCCACTACAGTTCGACATTCCGTCTCTGCCCGAAGTTCTTCCGTTACATGAAGAAGTGCAAGTCCTTTAACTACTTCGGCATCGACACATTTATCGCCTATACCTCACGCGACCTGATCGCAAAGGAGAAGGCTGATTTCTATATGCTGCACCTGCAGGATACCGACCATCAGAAGCACCACTCCGGCATCAATTCAGACGATGTGAAGAAATCGATCGAGTACGATGACAAGCTCCTCGGCACGATCCTTCAGGGCATCGAAGAAGCCGAGAGAAAAGCCGGCGGCGATCCCGAGAAGGGCATCCGTCATTTCGATATCCTGATCTTCAGTGACCATGCCTGCATGAACATTAAGGAAAACATCCTGCCGAATGACCTTCTGAAAGAGCACGGTATCTCCTTTGAGAATGCCTGGTTCCAGACCGTAAACGGCGCGTGCTTCCTCCACATCTCCGAAACGATCAGTAAGGAAGACCGTGCAAAGCTGGATGCATTTATTGAAGAATTCCTTGCGTTGCCGGGAGTAAAGAGAAAACTCACGGATGAAGAGATGAAAGAGAGCGGCGCGATCGGCGCAGGCTTTACCATGGGCTTCACGCCTTACCCGGGCACCACATTCGGCGCCATGAAGAAAGGCCAGCACGGATACACGCTCGACAATGACAACTACAAGATCTTCTATCTCGAGATCGGTCCCGGCCTCATCCGAGACGATCAGAAAGGCACCGAGACCGAAGGCGGCTGCATCCTGGAAGTAGGCAAGAAGGCTATCAATTTAGTAGAGACGGCTCTCCCCTCCACTAGAGTCCCGAGATAAAAAGCGAGATTTAAAAGCCCGATAAGAAATATCGCAGGCGCGATTCCGCAGACGCGAAGCGGCGAGGACCAGCGCCAAGTTTTTCTTTCGGGCTTTACTTATTCTCAGTTTATCTTTGGACTCTGCCGGAGCCGTCTCCGCGCATCAGGGTCTCGACTTCCTTGACTGATACACGGTTAAAGTCGCCGGGGATCGAGTGCTTCAGGCAGCTCGCTGCTACTGCGAATTCAAGTGCTTCTGTATCCTGGTCAAAGGACTTCAGGCCATAGATCAGTCCCGCGGAGAAAGAGTCGCCGCCGCCAACGCGGTCAACGATATCGCGGATCTCATATTTCTTGCTTACATAGAAGATCGTTCCGTTGTTGATGCATGCCGCCCATCCGTTATGGTCCGCACTGTGGCTCTCACGCAGTGTGATCGCGACCTTGCTGACATTCGGGTATTTCGTGAGAAGCAGGCTTGTCAGTTTCTCGTATTTACCGGTATCGAGGGAGCCACCTTCGACATCCACGTCAATCTCGAGTCCCAGGGACTTCTGGCAGTCCTCCTCATTTCCGATCACAACATCGGTATACTTCGTAAGCTCCGACATCACGGTCTTCGCATCCACGCCGTACTTCCAGAGGTTCTTTCTGAAATTCAGGTCAAGAGATACCGTGATCCCTCTCTTCTTTGCTTCTTTTACCGCATCGAGCGACAGGTCGGCCGCACTTTTGCTGATTGCCGGCGTGATCCCCGAGATATGGAACCAGTCTACATCGGTAAAAGCACTTTCCCAGTCGATGTCGCCGGGCTTGGCTTCCGCCATGGTGGACCCGGCACGGTCGTAGACGACTTTGCTCGGACGCTGGTTCGCTCCGGTCTCGAGATAGTAGATACCCATTCTTCCCGGTGCACGGAGGATCTTGTCCGTACTTACGCCGAAGCTTCTGAGTTCAGCGATGCAGGCATCTCCGATCGGATTGTCCGGAAGGACACTTAAGAACTCGGATGGCATATTGAAATTAGAAAGAGAAACCGCCACATTGGCTTCTCCGCCACCGAAGGTCGCCTCGAATTCCGGACTCTGGAAGAATCGCTCATTCCCCCTCGTCTTCAGTCTCAGCATGATCTCGCCCATTGTCAGTACTTTTGCCATGGAAAACCTCCTTATTGTCTTGCAGCGCGGATCTTGTCCACGGCTTCTTTACTCAGCTCGGAAATCGTTTCAAATCTCTGCTCACGGATATCCTTCGAAGTACATACGAAGCTTCCGCCGATCGCGACGATGCAGCGCTCGGAAGCAAACTCGGCGATGTTATCGAGGTTCACGCCTCCGGTCGGAAGGAACCGCATATCACGGAAAACTCCGGAGAGCGTACGGATCGCCTTGATCCCGCCAAAGAGGTTGGCCGGGAAGAACTTGACGACTTGAAGTCCCAGGGCACGCGCACTCATGATCTCCGACGGAGTCACGCAGCCGGGTACTGTTGCAATATCTTTTTCCAGACACCATCTGACAACTTCCTCTGAAAAACCGGGAGAAACGATGAATTCCGCACCGGCTTCGGCAGCATCCTGCGCCTGCTTTACATCCAGGACCGTTCCGGCACCGACAAGCATCTCCGGAACTTCATTTTTCACTTTTGCGATCGCGTCCTTCGCGCAAGCGGTACGGAAGGTGATCTCCATCATACCGATCCCGCCGGCAAGCAGTGCTTTTGCCGTCGGAACGGCATCTTCTATATTCTCGATTACGACAACCGGGACCAGTCCCGTTTCTTCCATCCTCTGAAGGATCATCTGATTATTCATGAGAGCTCCTCCCTCCGGCAAATCCGTTTGCCAATGTTTAATATTTTATCATTATATTCTCAAAAAAACGATGTAGACTTTACCCTCTTTCTGTTATCATGGTATTGGATGACAAATTGTAATTAAAGTAAAAAGAGGAAGCACATATGGCCACTTTGATCAGCAATAATTTCATGCTTAAGAACCCTACCGCGGAGCGTCTGTATTATGACTACGCGAAGAACTGTCCGATCATCGATTATCACTGCCATCTCGATGCGCAGGATATTGCCGATGATGTCACCTTTGAAAATATCACTCAGCTGTGGCTCTCCGGCGATCACTATAAGTGGAGACTGATGCGCTCTGCCGGTATTGAAGAACGGTACATCACCGGAGACGCAAGTGATTATGAGAAATTCATGGCATGGGCCAGCGTAATCGAGAGTGCGGTCGGTAACCCGATGTACCACTGGGCCAGCCTTGAGCTGTACCGCTATTTTGATATCAAGGAACCGCTTACACTGGATAATGCCGATCAGGTATGGAATGCCTGCAATGCGAAGATCCAGAGCGGGATGTTCAGCGCACGCCAGCTCCTCAACCGTTCGAATGTCGAGCTGATCTGCACGACCGATGACCCGATCGACGATCTTGCCGCACACCGCGCCATCGCCGAGGACTTCTCTATCAACACCGTTGTACTTCCGACATTCCGTCCGGACCGTATCATGGATATCGAGAAGATCGGCTACATGGATTATCTGCGCGCACTCTCCGGTCCGAGCCACATGGTCAGCAGCTGGATCGACCTGAAGATCCTTCTTACTTCCCGTATCGATCACTTCGCGAACCACGGCTGCCGTCTGGCTGACCACGCGATGGAAAGATTTGCGTTCATCCCCACATCCGACAGTGAGGCGGAGCGTGTTTTCCATAAGAAGCTTCTGGATCCGGATACACCGCTTACGGATGAAGAGGTCATCATCTATAAGAGCGCACTTCTTCTGTTCTTCGCCACAGAGTATCACGCCCGCGGCTGGACGATGCAGATCCACTTCGGCTGCCGCCGTGACAATAACGCCCGTCAGTTCCGCACACTCGGCGCGAACACCGGTTTTGACACGATCGGCGGTGACAGTAACTTTGTTGCTCCGATGGCAGATTTCATGAGTCTTCTTGAGGATCACGAGATCCTTCCGAGAATTATCCTTTACAGCCTGAACCCGAATCACGATCCGATCATCGACACTCTGATCGGCTGTTTCCAGAACGGTAATGAAGCCATGTGGGTCCAGCACGGTGCTGCATGGTGGTTCAACGATAATGCACAGGGGATCAAGAATCATCTCCGTTCGCTTGCCGCCCAGAGTTATCTTCCGGGATTCATCGGCATGCTGACCGACTCGAGATCCTTCCTGTCCTACACACGTCACGAGTATTTCCGCAGGATCCTCTGCGATTACCTCGGAGGTCTTGTCGAGAGCGGCGAGTTCATGAAGAACATGGATATCTTAGGTTCCATTGTTCAGGATATCTGCTACAACAACGCCAGAAAGATCTTCATCCCGGAGGAGTAATACCCTCATTTCCTAAAACCTGATAAAACAGAAAAAGAACTGTCATCGTAGAAAGCCCCATCCACGTTGGCAGTTCTTGTTCTGAAAAAAATGAAAAAGACGGTCTCAGATAATGTGGGAGAACATTATCATCTGATCAGCTTTCATTGTTCGGATCGATGCTCAAGAGAGGAGCGTATCGATCTCAGCGGTAACGGTCTCGATCTGATCATTGTGTTCCTTAACCGAAGAAGTCGCTGACTGAGCCTTACCGAGATAAGAAGCAACACTAAAGAAAATAACCATCGAAAGAATAACGATGATAGCGATAACCAATACCATTTCGACTAATGTGAAACCCTTTTTTGTCTTACGAATTTTAAGCATACCCCTCAACCTCCTGATGCCTAATGGTTATTCACAGTTCATTCACATTTATGACACAATTATACTCTGCGTTTTTTTAGAATGCAATCGTTTTTTACAAAAATATCAGGCTAAATTGGATTTTTTTGTGGAAATTTTGTATTTTTTTGCAAATTGTAGGAGAATAATAAGGAAATATTTCCGGAGGTTCTGTCTATGAAACGTATTATTTCCATATTAATATGCGCCACAATGATGCTTTCAACTGCCTCATGCATGAGCAATGTCTCGGACAAACACGACGGAGTCAATAAACTGACCGCACCGTTAACGGAATCTCCGACCACTACTTCAGCCGCACCCTCAAGATCTGATATCATGCCGACCGATTCATCGGATGTTCCGGACACGAACCCGTCTGCACCAGATGTGCGAAGAGACCAGATCGTGGATATGACGATGATGGCATTTGCGTCAAATAACGAACTAAACGACAATAACGAGATCCGTGAGATCATTGCCGAGAAGACCGGCGTCCGTCTGCATGAGAGCTGGGGAAAGCCTCTGGATGCAAGCGAAAGTGTAGGTGCTATACTCGCTTCGGGACAATATCCGGACCTGATCGATGGCGGTGATGCTTGCGACATGCTTTATGAAAGTGGCTGTCTGATCGCATGGGATGAGTATCTTTCCATATATCCGAATCTCCGCGCGATGTATTCAGACAAACAGTGGGAACTGTTCCGTCAGAGTGACGGCCACATCTACTATGCCAATGTATTCGGCAGTACGTATGGTGAACCGAAGTCCACAACCCATGATGATTCCGCCTTCTGGATCCAGGTCCGCGTGCTGGAATATCTCGGATATCCTAAGATCAGTACTCTGGACGAGTATTTCAATGCACTGGAAACTTATTACAGCGCCAATCACACCAATACAGACGGAACTCAGATCATCCCTTATATGGCACTCAGTGAAGGATGGAGATACTACTGTCTTGAGTCTGCTCCGCAGCTGCTTGACGGATATGCGTACGATGGTTCCGTTTCCGTGAACACAAAAGATTTCACAGCTCCGACGATCGTTGACTACAACACGACACCCACCGCAAAGACATATTTCCGGAAACTGAACGAAGAGTATAAGAAAGGTATCCTGGTCAGTGATTTTGACACGATGGATTACGATACATATATGGCCCGTCTGGCAACAGGCTCGGTACTGGGAATGTTTGACCAGGCCTGGGATTTCCAGCAGATCAATGGCATCTTCAAAGAGAGGGGCCTGGACGCTCTCGGTTACGAATATGTTCCTCTGGGACTGACGATCTCATCCGGTATGGAAAACCGCTATCATGATTACTACGGCACTCCGAACTCTATGTCCGGTCTCGGCGTCACTACACAGTGCAGCGACCCGGATCTTGCCTTCAGTTTTTTGAACCAGTGCCTCGACCAGGAGATCCATGATCTCCGCTTCTGGGGAATTGAAGGAGTCGATTACCATGCAGATTCGGGTGGAACATACTACCGAACACGGGATATGCGCGCCAACTGGGCAAATGAGGATTATCAGAAATCGCACTGCTGCACATATTCCTATCTGCCGCAATGGCACGGAACTTCCCGAGACGGGAAGAATGCCATGCTTCCTTCCGAGCAGCCGGGAGAGTTCTACGCGACTCTGTCCGATCCGGTCCGCAGATGCTTCGATGCATACGGATATAAGACATATACTGATTTCCTGAACTCCGTAAAAGAAGAGCCGGGTTGCTGGTATCCGCTGTATGTATACTCGAATATGATGGACTCCTCAACTGCGGCAGGATTTGCCTGGATGAAAATGGGAGACTGCAAGCATGAGTATCTGCCCTATGTAATTAAAGCATCTGAATTCGAAGGTGCATGGAAAGAATACATGGATGCCTACAGCGCCTGCCGTCCGGATGATTTTCTCAATGAAATGCAGGATGAACTGAACCGCAGAGTCGCGAATGCTTCGTGATCCGGAAAGATCCGCAGAAGATCAGTAGTAAAGCCGGATAGCCGCCTCGGCCATACGCGCGCCAAGAGCACTCTTCTTCTGCGGGTGCAGGTCAAGCGGGTCCGAAAGATCCTTCGCCGATACGACAGCACAGTTCTCTACATCGGCAGCCGCTTTCCGCTGCATGGCCTGGATCTGCGCCCAGCCCGAAGGTGCCCGGCCCGTGATCGGATCTTCGTAATCGCACATCTCAACGACGATGACCGGAAGCTCCTGTCCGTACAGTGCGCGCCAGTTGCCGATCATGGCGCGGAATTTCTCATCGTACCTTTCGGGAGCGTCGGAGTTCGACTCGCCCTGATACCACCAGATCCCACGGAAAGTATAGTCCTTGAGCGGACGGACGGATGCCTTGTACAGTGACGTCGGAACCTCCTGTCCCATCATAAAGAACGGTACCGGATCCCCGGATGCATGTCCGCGGAACAGTTTCCATGTGCCCGTGATCGCTACTTCTTCATTCTCTGTGCGGAGATAGTACGGGTGCTCGGCGACAAATCCGCCTTCTCCGGTCTCGAGGATCAGACGCACGGTGATCAGGTTCTTTCCCTTGTGAAGGATCGATCCGTCAAAGCTGTACTTTCTCGGCGGATAGCGGTACTCGGTACGTCCCGCCGGAACGCCGTTGATGTATGTCCGGTCGGCATCGATCAGGTCGCCCAGATATAGAAAAGCACTTTCGCCGGGCTCTTCTCTCAGCTCGAATTCCTTATAGAACCACACGACACCCGTGTGCGCGGTTCCCTCACTTTTCAGGAGCATGCCCGGTACGGTAAAGTCTTCCGCACCCTCCGGGATCTGCGAGATATACTTCGACTCATCCGGTTCATCCAGCGCCGAGCGCCAGGAATTGATCCCCTGTTCTCTCTTCTGCAGGTATGTAAGAAGCGCATCCTTTTCCATGAACGGCTTCATCTTTTCTTCGTAATTGCCGAAGCCGGAAAGAAGTCCGGACGGCATCCAGGATTCGATCGTAGAACCGCCCTGTGCACCCAGGACCAGTCCGATCGGGATCTTCTTACTGTCATAGATCCTCTTCGCTGTGTAAAAGCCCGTGGCACTCAGCTCACCTAGCTTTCCGGGAACCGCGGGTACCCACGGATTATCGGGGAGCTCCGCAATCTGATCTTCCGACATGTTGTACTGCGGAGTCACTCTGTACTGACGGATAAAAGGATAGTCGGACGCTTCCACCTCATCGCGGGAGACATCCAGTGTGCGGGATACGGGAAGTTCCATGTTCGACTGACCGCTCAGGTAGAAGACATCACCGAAACAGATGTCCCGGATCTCCACCTGCGTGCTTCCGCTGATCTTCATGGAAAGCCCTGTGGATACGGGATGCGGCGGAATATGGATCAGGAATCTGCCATTCTCAACGGGAGCGCTGTACTCATTTTCTTCCAGAAAAACCGAGACTTCAGACGCCTGGTCCTCCTGCCCGAAAACCGCGCAGGTACAGTCTCTCTGAAGTACCATTCCATCTCTGAAGATCGCCGCCGGCTTCAACATTTCTTCCTGTCCTTTCCATAATATCCGAACCGGCACAAGTGCTTTTGCCGGAAAAGATATGCATGTATCTATAAAGTAGCATACTCTATGTGTCATTTCTATGGACAAACGAGCGAAGATACTAGACTTTTTCCACTTGTTTTTTATATTATCTCCATCTAATATATTGAGGAACGGGAGCGTCGTATATGGATCAGACCATGACAAAACCTACTTCTGAAAATGCTTCTCCCTCCTTTATTTCAAGGCTGGGAGATGTTATGCTGCTCAATTTCTGTTTTCTGATCACCTGTCTTCCGGTCGTTACGATCGGTGCCGCGGCAACCGCTCTCTACTTCTCGATCTATAAGCGCCATGCGGATCACTCGGACACTCCGGTTGCCGACTTCTTCCGCTCTTTTAAGAAGAACCTCCGTCAGGGCATCATCCTGACCGTGTTCCTTCTGATCTACATGGGCGGCGCATGGTTTTTCCTTTATTACTCGCTTTTCGGCATAAACGGGAAAGGCTCTCCCGGATGGTGTCTTCCGGTCGCCGTCGCTCTCGTCATTCCGACATTTTTCATCGCGATGTTCATCTTCCCGTATCTTGCCCGCTTCAAAAACACTTGTCCGGGAACGATCTTCCACAGTTTTACGTTTTCCATGATGTATCTGGGACATACGGTCACCATGTGGCTGATCGTGCTTGTGTCTCTGGCACTGATGATCCTGTTCCCGCCGCTGGTGATGTTCGTACCGTACATCTGCTGCAACCTCTGCAGGAAGCTCTGCGAGCCGGACTTCAATTATGCGATCCTTCTTCAGGATAAGCGTGATCATCCGGAAAGATATCCGAGCGATACGCCGGATAAGAAATCCGAAGCCGCCGAAGACGAGGACGAGGAAGATGATGAGGAAGACGCCGATGATGAAGAGTCTGACGGGGAAGACGAGTATGAGGATTCCGATGAAGACGAAGAATACGAAGATGACGAAGAAGATTATGAAGAAGACGATGAGTCAGATGGAAACGAGGTAGAAACATGAGATTCTTAACTGCACTGGATGCTGCGCAGGCGGCCACAACTACCGAAACGATGGATAAGACCACAGCCATAATGTGCGGCATTGGTTTGATCGTAGCAATTGCGGGTATCATCACTTTCTTCATCCTGGCATTCCGGGATGTCGCCCGCGAATATAAGAAGGATGACGGCGCGCACATGCTCTCGAAAAAAGTCCTGATACGCTCCACGATCTTCATTATCGCAGCACTTCTGTGCCTGCTCCTTTTCAATTTCTGCAACAACTACAAGACTTACTATATGGGCGAATGCCGGCTGACAGAACTGATCTTCGCCTGCTTTGTATCCGTGTTCAGTTACTGGGGCTGGATCCTCCTGGTCCCGTGGCTTTTGAACCTGTTCCGCAAGACCAGTCTCCTGCGGACAAGAGACCGATAATCCTGCACGAGAAAGAGGTAATATATTATGAAAATGGTTATCCGCTGGTGGCCGCATGGCGATGACACCGTAACACTCAGTCAGATCCGTCAGATCCCGGGCGTATCCGGTGTCGCAACGATGATCTCTGATATTCCGGCAGGCGAGGTCTGGCCGAAGGAACAGATCTTCGCGCTGCGTGACGAAGTACATGCCGCAGGACTCGAGATGGAAGTCATCGAGAGCGTCAATATCCACGAAGATATCAAGAAGGGACTGCCTTCGAGAGACAAGTATATCGAGAACTACATCACGACCATGAAGAACCTCCACGAGGGCGGAGTTAAGTGCATCTGCTACAACTTCATGCCGGTCATGGACTGGTTCAGAAGCCAGCTTGATTACCCGCTCAGTGACGGAAGCTTCGCGATGGCCTATGACCATGCTTATGCGCAGTCTCTCGATCTGGAGAAGATCATCCACTCGATGATGGACGGATCCCGCGACATGACCCTTCCCGGATGGGAGCCGGAAAGATTCCCGGCAATGGCCAGGGACATCGAGTTCTACCATAACGTTTCCGCGGAAGAATACTTCCAGAACATTTCCTATTTCCTCAATGCGATCATGCCGTATGCCGAGGAATACGATATTGATTTCGGCGTGCACCCGGACGATCCGCCGTGGCCGCTGTTCGGCCTGAAGAAGGTCGTCTGCTCCGCAGAGTCGATCCGCACATACCTGTCTCTCAACGACAGTAAGCGGAACGGTCTTACACTCTGCACCGGAAGCCTCGGCGCCAACCTTGAGAACGATGTTCCGGCAATGGCAGCGGAATTTGCCGCGATGGGCAGGATCCCGTTCGTGCATCTTAGGAACGTCAAGCACACCACCGAGAAGGATTTCCACGAGAGTGCGCATCTGTCTTCCGAAGGTGACCTTGATATGTACGCGATCATCTCCGAGCTCCAGAAGAACGGATTTGACGGATATATCCGTCCGGATCACGGACGCCGCATCTGGGACGAGAAGTGCCGTCCGGGCTATGGTCTTTACGACCGCGCACTCGGCGCATCCTACATCCAGGGTCTCTGGGAAGCCGTCAGGAAGAGCCGCGGCTGATCCATTTTGAAAAGAACTTTTACTCATCAGGAGGCGTACTATGCTCTCTCTTTCAATGACACGTGACAGTCTGAAGAATAAAGAAGAATGGAAGAACAGGAATATCGTTCTTCCTTCTTTTGATATCGATAAGGTGAAGAAGGCGACTTCGGAAAACCCGACCTGGCTCCACTTCGGCGCCGGAAATATCTTCCGCGGATTCATCGCGAGACTTTCCCAGGATCTTCTGAACCAGGGGCTCTCCGATACAGGCATCATCGCCGCGGATACCTTTGACTATGAGATCATCGACAGGATCTATAAGCCCTACGATGACCTGACACTGATGGTCGATCTGAAGCCGGACGGAAGCACCGGATATGAGATCATCGGCAGCATCGTAGAATCGAGAAAAGCCGATCCCGCCAACTCGGATGAGATGACCCGTCTTTACGAGATCGCCGGATCTTCATCTCTTCAGCTCATCAGTTTCACGATCACGGAGAAAGGCTACGCGCTCTATAACATGAAGGGCGAGCTCCTTCCGGTCGTTAAGTCGGATATGGAAAAGGGTCCTTCCTCCGCACATCATGCCATGAGTATCGTATGTGCCCTCCTGTGGGAGCGGTTCAATAAAGGTGCTTTTCCATTGGCGCTGGCCTCGATGGACAACTGCAGCCAGAACGGCGCGAAGCTCAAGAGCAGCGTGCTCGAGATTGCACAGGCCTGGGAAAAGAACGGCTTTGTGTCTTCCGAGTTCATCTCTTATCTCAACGACAGTTCCCGCATCGCCTTCCCGTGGAGCATGATCGATAAGATCACTCCCCGTCCGGACACTTCTGTTGAGCAGAAGATCGTGGAAATGGGAATATCCGGCATGAGTCCTTTTACCACGGCAAAGGGCACCTTCATCGCGCCTTTCGTAAATGCGGAAGTTCCGCAGTACCTCGTCATCGAGGACACGTTCCCGAACGGCCGTCCGCTCCTGGAGAAAGCCGGCGTCTACATGACCGACCGCGACACTGTCAACAAGGCAGAGAGAATGAAGGTCACCACCTGTCTGAACCCGCTTCACACCGCACTGGCTGTTTACGGCTGCGTGCTCGGATATACACGTATCTCCGAAGAGATGAAGGATCCGCAGCTGGTTTCCCTCATCAGAAAGATCGGCTATCAGGAAGGACTTCCGGTCGTAACTGACCCTAAGATCCTTGACCCGAAGGCATTCATCTCCGAGGTCATCAACGAGAGACTTCCGAACCCGTTCATTCCGGACGCTCCGCAGCGTATCGCAACAGATACGAGTCTTAAAGTCCCGATCCGTTTCGGCGAGACGATCAAGTCGTATATCGCGGATCCTTCGCTGGATGCCGGATCTCTGACATATATCCCGCTCGCACTGGCAGGATGGCTCCGTTACCTTCTGGGACTCGATGATAAGGGAGAACCGATCGAGCTCAGCTCTGACCCGCTTCTGCCCTCACTTCAGGAGCAGCTCAAGAACGTGAAGTTCGGCGAGCCTGGAAGCGTGAAGGGAAATCTTACGGAACTCCTTTCCAATGATTCCGTCTTCGGGGCAGACCTTGTCGCATGCGGTCTTTCCGGGAAGATCGAGGGCTATCTTTCCGAACTGATCGAGGGCCCGGGTGCCGTGAGACATACACTTATCAAGTATCTCGGCTGATCTTCTCCCAACTTGCATACTAGTGGGAAACATTATATATTTATTGATGTTGACGCCAGTACAAGGAGACGGAGAAGATGAACGTTCCAGAGAAAAGACCCGGTGAGACGAACCGGGAATACGCTTTCCGCACCATATCCGAGAACATTATCAGCCTTGATATCGAACCGGGCAGCATGATCGGTGAGCAGGAGATCGCAAACGAGCTCGGCCTGTCCAGAACACCTGTTCATGAGGCTTTTCTCGAGTTGTCTAAGTCCAGGATCCTCAACATCCTGCCGCAGAAGGGCTGTCTCGTCTCCATGATCGACTCCGACCTGATCCGTGAATCGCGTTTCCTGCGCATCACTGTCGAGACAGCACTGGTCGAGGACGCCTGCGAACTGGCCAAAGAATCCGATCTGAAAGAACTGGAAGACAATCTGGCGCTTCAGGAGTTCTATCTGTCGAAGGATGTCGACCGTATCCTCTCTCTCGATAACGAATTCCATAAGACGATCTACCGCATCTGTAATGCGATGCAGTGCTATTACATGGTCAGCCTGATGAGCATCCACTTCGACCGCGTACGAAGCCTGAGCCTTCACTCCGTTAAGGACCTGACGATCGTATCCGACCACCGGGCGATCTTCGACGCGATCAAGAAGAAGAACCCGAAGGCCGCCAGAGCCGCTTTCCAGAAGCATATGGCGCGCTTTGACCTCGACTGGAACATCATCACGCAGGAATACAAGCAGTACATCTCTGACGGAAGCAAATGAACCATCTGACGGAGCAAAACAAAGATCTGTGGGAATACCTGAAGGCCGCGGTCAAGCCGGTCGTTCTTTACGGTACCGGAAACGGCGCTGATAAGATCCTCGACCAGCTCGAGGCAAGGAACATCCCCGTATCCGGCATATTCGCGAGCAGCGGCTTTGTGCGCGACAGATCCTTCCGCGGCTTTAAGGTCGAGTCTTATGAGGCGCTGAAAGCACGCTTCCCCGACATGATCGTGCTCCTTTGTTTCGGGTCTTCCCTCCCTGAAGTCATTGCCAATATCGACCGGATCGCAGAAGAATGCGAGATCTACGCTCCGGACGTCCCCGTTTACGGGAAAAACCTCTTCGATTCCACGTTCTATGACACACATAAGGACGAAATTGCTGAGGTCCGGAGCTTTCTGGAAGACGACCTTTCCAGAAAGACCTTTGATGCGGTCATTTCCTATAAATTGACGGGCGTCTATATGTCGCTCCGCCCCGTAGAATCAGCGTTAGAGGAGATCTCTTCACTCATATCCCTTCCGGAAAACGCATCTTATATCGACCTCGGCGCATATAACGGAGATACCGTTGCTCTTTATACGAAACTCTTCCCGCAGATCCGGAAAATCGTGGCAGTCGAACCCGACGCAAGGAACTTCCGAAAGCTCACTGAGACCACTTCTTCCCTCTTCGGGACGACCGGCAGTGCTTCTGACTCCGCGGATCCCGGGAAAATATCAATTTCCTGCATCCGTGCACTCGTCTCCGACCATGACGGGACCGCATTTATTCCGAAAAACAGGGGCCGCGGTGTGCATGAGACCGCAGATGAGGCCAAAGGCGAAAACCTTACGGCCGTATCGCTTGTAACACTGTTATCGGACCTTCCGGCAGACCTGATCAAGTTCGATGTAGAGGGTAACGAGAAGGCCTCGCTCGAAGGCGGGAAAAATATCATTCTTCGGGACAGGCCATCTCTGATCGTATCCTGTTATCACCGGAGCGAAGACCTGTTTTCACTCCCTCTTCTCATCAAGAAGATGGTGCCCGAATACCGCGTTTACATGCGTCATCACCCGCATCTTCTCTGCTGGGATACGGAGTTTATTTTCACGCTCTGAGAGAATAGGACTCTTATTTTGCGTTTTTCTCCCTGTTGTATTGCATATTTTATCTGTAGAATATAATTAGGTCGGGTCTGTTCTTAGCGGGCCCGGGATGGGAGAAGGAATATATGGCTAAGAACTGTCCGGGGTGCGGTGCCCCGTTAGAGTATGATCCGGGCTTTGATGCCCTGGTCTGCGGCACCTGCGGAAATATCGTCGATCCGAAATCATTGCCGGATGCCGACGATTTCTACATAAATCTCGATTCTGGTGAACCTGTCGATCTGGAGGACACGCTCGAAGAAGAAGAGCTTTCCGGCGAGACCTATGACTGTCACATCTATACTTGCAGCCAGTGCGGCGGTGAAGTCATCGTCTCCGGAACCGAAGCCTCCACGAAGTGCATGTACTGCGGCTCCACAGCGGTAGTCTTTAACCGCATCGCGCAGGAGCGCCGTCCGGACTATATCGTCCCCTTTAAGATCACGAAGGAAGAAGCACTGGCCAACGTTAAAAAGAAGCTCATGTCCGGCCTTTTCGTTCCGCGGTTCTTTAAGAAAGCGGAACCCACGGTCATCCGAGGCATCTATGTCCCTTACTTCCTCTTCGACGGATGGTATACAGATACCCAGCGTTTCGAGGTCGGAAACACCACGAAGATAGTTGATGGCGAATGTGATTTCGAGGATCTTCCGGTCGAGGCGTGTAAATCACTTGCAGACCAGACCTCCGCGCAGCTCGATCCATTCTACCTCAATGAGAAGGTACCGTTCGAGACCTCTTATCTCATGGGATTCTACTCAAACGTGCAGGATCTTGAGCTTCGGGCCGCAAAAGGCTCGGCACAGGGCAAGGCCCGCTCCATGTTTGACGCGGAGATCTTAAGACAGCTCCACTCCATGCGAAGCACCAAGCGTGTAACTTCCGTGCCGAAGTCGGAGCTCAAGTATTCTTCCTACGCCATGCTTCCGGTCTGGTTTATCTCCGTTGAGAAAAAGGGAACTCCGTATACATTCCTCGTAAACGGTCAGACGGGAAAAGTCGTAGGTACCGTTCCATGGAACCGTGTTCTGGCAGGTATTATGCTCGCCACATTCTTTATTGCGATGGCAGGACTTGCGACCTGGTTCTTCATTCAGTCGGGGATCCTTCCGGCCGCACTCGGACTCGAGAGCAAGGTCGGCTCAAAGTATGCCTCTTCGAGAAGGGATCCGGTAGATACCTATGAGATCCTTGGCGGAATGTCGATCATAAGTGCCGCCGGCGGTCTTTTCTGGTACGGATTCGGCAAGTTTAAGAAGGTCGTCACGAATCTCAATCTCTCGAGATCCGTCGTTACTTTTATCTTTTCGAAAAAGAGACAGGGGGAAGCCAAATGATTATTGTAATTATGGGTTATGTAGCTTCAATCGTTGCGTCTGCTGGCCTGGCCTTCCTCTTCGTCGCCAATATCCTTCAGAAATCCAACAGCTTTGGTTCCGAAGGACAGGACCCTGCCTGCATGAAGAGATTCAAGTTTCTCGACGTGGATCAGAAGCCGAAGATGTAAGAGTGCTTTTCAGCAGGAACCTGGCTGTTCCTGCTGAGGTATAATGTAATTTAGATTCGTTATTTTTTGGGGGGGAAGCGGATATGGCTAAGAATTGTCCGGGGTGCGGTGCCCCGATGGAATACGATCCGGGGTTTGATTCTCTGGTCTGTACGTCGTGCGGCAACATTATCGACCCGAAGACGCTTCCGGATGCGGACAGTTTCTATTACGAAAACCCGGATGCCGATAGTGGACCGGAAGATATCAAGGATACTCTCTCCGAGTTCGAAGAGCTCACCGGTGAGATGTATGACCGTCACGTCTATAAGTGTAGCCAGTGCGGCGGTGAAGTTCTCGTATCCGGTACGGAGATCTCCACCAGATGCATCTACTGCGGCTCGACATCTGTCGTATTCTCCAGGATCTCGAAGGAGAACCGGCCGGATAAGATCGTGCCTTTCTCCATCACGAAAGAAGAAGCCATCGAGACTGTAAAGAAAAACATCCTTTCCGGTGCTTTTATGCCGAAAGGATTTAAGAAGATCGATCCGGAGCTTGTACGCGGCATCTATATCCCGTACTTCACTTACGACGGCGTGATCTCCGACACGCAGCAGCACGTCATCGGAATCACGGAGAAGTCGTATGTATTTGACGGAAGCGCCGAGTTCGAGAATCTCCTGGTCGAGTGCTGTACTGTTCTCGACGACCGCTCCACGGCACTGCTCGAACCCTATAATGTAAAAGCAGCCGTCGACTTTGATACAGCTTACCTCATGGGATTTTACTCGAATACTCAGGATGTTACTCCGAGACAGGCAAAGGGAACTGCAGAGCTGAAAGCAAAGACGATCTTCAATTCCCAGATGCGCCAGCTCACGAAGAACAGCAGCTCGAAGAGCGTATCTTCGCATCCGAAACTGGAACTGGAACGAACGGGCTATATTCTCCTTCCTGCCTGGTTCGTCACGATCACTTCAAATAACACGCCCTATACTTTCCTCGTAAATGGCCAGTCCGGCCGCTGCACCGGTACCGCTCCCTGGAGCAAGGTAAAGGTCTTTGGCACGATCGCCGCGGCAACAGCCGCACTATGGGCGCTGCTCTTTACATTGCTTACGAAGGTCGAAGTGCCTCATATCAATAAAATCACGGATATAGAGAAAGCGGATTATATCATTATAAGAGGCGGACCTCAGATCGCTGCGGGACTTATCGCTCTAGCGGCCGGCATCACTCTGACTATCGCGATCGGGAAGTTCAGGCGTCTGATCCGGAAACTGAAGCGTACCGGCTCCGTATCGACCCTTATTTTCGCCAAGAGAAGACAGGGAGGTGTCAAATGATCCAGATCCTGTATACAATCATGAACTTAGATATTGGTGATGATATCAGAGACAAATGGCACTCAAAAATGCTCGAGGATTCTCTCTTTGATCTGCGGGTATTTGCCGCAATCATCACAATGACACTTTGTGTTCTTGCTCTTGCCGTCGTCATGCTTGTCGTAGCAAAGATCCTTGAAAAGAAGAATGATTACGGTGATGAGGATGAGATGCAGATGAGGAATGATAAGTCATCCTACAACTCCATCAATGCCAAAGTGTACTCGGAACTTGCCTCCGGCTCCATCAACTGTATGAAGCATTTCCGGTATGAGGATGTCAGCAAACGGTGATGCGGGGTGAGATCAGATGATCTGTACCGCGCCCACCGGACGGATACGGAGAATATGGCAGCTGCCCTCTCCGAAGACTGCTTCAAGTGTGCTTACATATTCATCTGCTTTCATCTTCGGAACAAAAGCCTGTATCGTCCCTGCAAAGCCGCCGCCGTGTACTCGGCAGGCGCCATCTTCGCCGAGTACTCTTCTGCTCAGCATCAGCGCCAGCGGGATCGCCTGGGAAGTCGGATCCTTTGCGCTATAGAGGTTCTGAAGAAGATTCGCGGAAGACTCTCCGGACGCATTCACAAGTTTCAGGAACTTTCCGATATCCCCGTCATCCAGTGCCTGTGCCTCTTCCCGGACACGGGCATTTTCCGACAGGAAATGCGCACTTCGGAGGATCGCGCGGTCACTTATTTCCGTAGAGGATCTCATTTCCGCGATCTTCCCGTAGAACTCATTTTCATCGATTTCGGACAGGTAGTCTTTTCCGAAGAAAGAAGCAACAGCTTTCATCTCACCCGGGATTGCGGAATACTCTGAAGAAAGATCCGCATGGCTCCCCTTTGTATCGGTAATGATAAGAGAAAAGCCTGCTTCTTCCATATTAAATTGATGACCATCTATCTTTATTTCTTCGGGGTCCCGGAAGTCGATCTCGACCAGGCTTCCTACTGAACTGGCCATCTGATCCATAAGACCACTGGCCTTGCCGAAATACTTATTCTCTGTAATTTTTCCAAACTTCGCGATCCCGACAGCGCCGGTACTGCCGCCGTTATCACGGCAGTCTATGATCTTTCCGATCAAGACTTCAAAGGCAGCCGAAGAAGACAGTCCGCTTCCGGAAAGGACGTTGGAAGTGATGTAGGCGTCAAAGCCAAAGACTTGAGTCCCCTGTGCGATAAACTGTGCCGCCACTCCGCGGATCAGAGCCTGTGTCGTTTCTTTTTCAGACTCATGCGGTTCCGTATCGGAGATATCCACTTCAATCAGGGGATATCCTTCGGACTGAATCCGGATCACCTTATCTTCTCTTCCGGATACGATGGCGATCGTGTCCAGATCGACTGCAGCCGCTAGTACTCTTCCTCTCTGATGATCGGTGTGGTTTCCGCCGATCTCGGATCTTCCCGGCGCCGAAAAAACCGAGATATCCGGATCCTTCTCCGCAACCTCGGGGAAGACTTTTCCAAACCCTTGCAGTGCGCGGATGTAGCGGTCCTTCTGCATGGTAAGGACGGCAGGTGCTTTTCCATAGAGATCCGAAAAAGCACCATCCAATTCGGATTCATTTATCTTCATCAATATGTCTCGGATCTTCATAGTGTACCTCGGTTATCTCGAGTAAATGCCGGTCGTTATCTCTTTGGCATAGGCCTCCTTCAAAGGAAGACCTTCTGTAGCAAGCGCGATCTGCGCCTCTTTCTGATTGTCATAAGGGACTGAAAGGATCGTAAAAGAAATCGGTGAGAGCTCTTTTCCCCCAAGTTCACCCTCCACGAGGAGCGCGTGCGCACGCGGAACGCCGATACTGTTGCCAACACTTCCCGTATTGACCGAATAGCCGTCATGGAGGGATCTTACATACGGACGGTGGCTGTCCGCGCAGATGATGCTGTCATACTTTATCGAGCGGTCCTTCGAATAGAAACCGTCCCTCAGATCGTCATCGGAATCATAGCCCTGATAGAGCCCGGCCAGCGGGCGCCCGTGAACCAGACGGATATTGAGTCCGCTGATCAGAACATGATCTTCCAGAGGAAGCGAATCGAGCCACTTGATTCGTTCTTCCCCGATCTGGTTATAGAAGAAGCTGTTCTCTTTTGCATAGATATCGCCCGGAATATCTCTCCGGAAATAGCTCTTGCAGATCCATTCATCCCAGTTTCCCTTCAGGATGTGGCCGCAGTTCTCCTTTACCCAGTCACAGGTCTCACAGTTGGAAGGTCCTTTTCCGACGGCATCTCCCAAAAACCAGATCTCATCCGGAGATAGTGTCTTGATATGTGCTGCCATTGCTTCTGTCGCTACGATGTTTCCGTGCAGGTCTCCGAGAAAAATGATTCTGCTCATGCTTCTTCTCCTTGATGTCCAGGCTATACGGCAAGTGCCTCCACCCGAAGGCAGAGGCACCTGTCCTTACCTGATTATGATAATACAAATGCTGTTAGAAGTGAAATTCTATATCGGATCCGTTTATGAGGACACTCTGTCGTATTTGCTGATCAGCAGCACGTCGGCCACAAGCAGAAGGACCGGTGCGGATAACATAAGCGGCAGGTTATTATATGAATCTCCGTATGCAATCGCGGCGACGGAAATAAAGAGGACAATGACCGTAGCTATAACAATACATAAAGTACAAAGAGGTGTACTAAGATGTTTCTGAAGCTTTCCGATCAGGGCCAGCAGGAATGCCAGACCCAGCCAGACCACCATTATCAGCAAGTGGAGTGTAAATCCACCGAACTTGACCGGTTCGTAGGATCGGATCAATCTCACCTGCGAATCCGTCCACTCCGACTGGTAGGAGCCTATAATTTCGTAGAAACCGCCATTTCTGAAGACTATACCGCTTTCCGTTAAAGCCGTCTGGACCGTGAACAGGACAAATGCTAATACCATAATGAGCATGCTGGAGACGAACTTCACCACAAAGAGTACGGATTTCTTACAGGGAACTCCGAACGTCATCTCTGCCTGTGTTCCAAAGAAGGTCTTGATCAGATTTCCTATATTCAAAACGACCAGGAAGGCCATCAGTATAAAGGCTGCAAAGCTCATGCCTACTTTCAGCTCATACTGACTCATACCATTTTCCATTTCATTAATGAAATCCGACTCGTCTGCCGTCATATCGCTGAAGGGATCCTCCGAGTATTCACCGGTCACATATTTGTCGATGATTCTATCGTATTTGACCCATCTGCTCTGCATGTAGATCGACGGGATCATCAGCAGAAGCGGGACGATAATGCCGATGACAAGGAGTCTTTTGAGCTCATCACCAAATGCGGAAAGACCCATTTTCAGATTATTCGGTGCCTTATACACGGCCATATCACTCATTTTCACTGCCTCCTTCCACAAAACGGAATTCTTCCTTGAATATGTCATTAATGGTCATCCCGTACTTCGAACGCAGTTCATCCGCTTCTCCCTGAAGATGGACTTTTCCGTTCTTCAGCATAACTACTTCGTCGAGAATCAATTCGATGTCCAGGACAACATGCGTGCTGATGATGACCGTGTTATCTTCGCCAAAAGAACCGAGGATCGTCTGTACGATAAAATCTCTTGTGGCCGGATCGACCGCCGCAAGAGGCTCATCAAGAAGGAAGAGCTTCGCTTTTCTGCTTAGGAAAAGGATCAGCTGGACCTGCTCCTTCTGTCCCTTCGAGAGTGAAGCCAGCCGCTGATTCGGCTTGAACTTCAGGCGCTTCATGAGAGAAAGTGCTTTTTCCTCGTCAAAATCCGGGAAGTATTTCTTCATGTGCTTCATGGCGCCGCGGATCGAATGGAATCCGCCCAGAACATAGTGGTCAGGAAGGAAACTTACATAGCTGTTCGTCACTTCTGACGGTTCCAGTCCGTCGATCAGGATCTCTCCGTCATTCTTGGTCAGAAGGCCCATCAGGAGGCGGAATAGTGTCGTCTTTCCTTCTCCGTTCGGTGCGAGGAGACCGACGATCTTCCCGGTTCCGATCGTCAGATCGAGCCCGTCTAAGACCTTCTTCTTCCCGTAGGTACGGGTCAGGTTGCTAATCTTGAGCAGATCATTCATTTCTTTTCACCTCCAATATCCTGAATCAGGGAAACCGCATCTTCCTGCGATATTCCGAGTTTCTTCATCTCCTGCAGGAATTCTTCTGCTGCGGCCGCAGCATATTCCCGCTTGATCTTCTTCAGCAATTCTTCGTCCGTGGTCACGACACGTCCGCTGGTACGGTTCGTGATGGCAAGTCCTGTATCTTCCAGTTGTGACATCGCTCTCTGCATAGTGTTCGGATTTACTCCTGCCTCCTCGGCCATCTCGCGCACGGAAGGAAGTTTGCCGCCCTTCGGATATGTCCCGTTAAGGATACGGATCACGATCATGTCGTAGATCTGCTGGAAGATCGGCCTGTTCTCTTTAAAAGCCCACGGCATGTCCTTACCTCCTGTCTTGAACAGATCATTTCGGAAAATAGAGATATCCCTTTCCAAAAACTGTACTACTTGATTAATACAGTAATACGGTTTAAGAGGATTGTCAACACACTTTCAAAAAGAGATCTGCGTCAGTGAAAAAAACAGGGCAGTCTCAAAACAGTGTGCATAATGATTTTCCCGCCGCCCGGACTGCCCGGACTGCCAAATACGCCAATCGGGCGGCTGATTGTTCCAAATTGATATAAGATTGCTGAAAATGACTGTCTTATATCAATGTTTTTGGGGGGCGGTTGATATAAAAACGGGAAAAACAGTGCTTTTATATCAATTTTCAGAGTCTCTATTGATATAAAAGCACTGTTCTATGAGTTTTATATCAACGCCTGTCCTCATTCGGCTTCCAAAATTGATATAAAACTGCTGATTTGGGGCTTCTTATATCAATCAGGTACTGAATTCATTGATATAAAACAGCAAGTTTTCGCGCTCTTATATCAATATGCTCCTCGCTCTGAAGTGGTAATCTTTTTGGGGCACGGTTAAGTTTATTTTTCGACAAGCTGCCTGCATATTTTAGACAAAGTATCCTGTATATTCAGAACAAAAAAGGAGCTGGCTCTTTGGTCTGAGACAGCTCCTTAGGTTTCTTTCAGATTCAATTATCAGGATCAAAGGGAACCCGGCTTATATGTAGGAACGATCTCCTGAACATACTTCTTGATGTTCTCGTCATCTTCCTGGCTGTCGAGGTCGAGTTCTTCGATCTTCTTTCTCAGCTTCTCATCGTCCATCTCGATCGGCTGGCCGATGAAGATGAGCTTGTTATCCGTCGTCTGCATGCCTTCCTCATCCATGAGTTTCTCCTCATAGAGCTTCTCACCCGGACGAAGTCCTGTGTAAACGATCTTGATATCGACATCCGGTGTCAGACCGGAAAGCTTGATCAGGTTTCTCGCCATATCATCGATCTTGACCGGATCACCCATGTCGAGAACGAAGATCTCTCCGCCCTTCGCATACTGGGAAGCCTGAAGTACCAGAGATACCGCCTCCGGAATCGTCATGAAGTAACGGATGATGTCCTTATGTGTAACCGTGACCGGACCGCCTTCTTCGATCTGCTTTCTGAAGAGCGGGATAACGGAACCGTTCGAGCCGAGAACGTTACCGAAACGGACTGCAACGAACTTCGTATTTGTCTCCTGGCGGTTCATCATCTGGATGACCATCTCACAGATACGCTTGGAAGCACCCATCAGGTTCGTCGGGTTAACGGCCTTATCGGTAGAGATGAGTACAAAGGTCTCAACACCGGCCTTGGCAGCAGCTACAGCTGTCTTATATGTACCCATGACGTTGTTCTTGATGGCTTCGTTCGGGCTGTCTTCCATGAGCGGTACATGCTTATGCGCAGCTGCGTGGAATACGATGTTCGGCTTATACTTCTGCATTACGCTCTCGATACGGTGTGTGTTACGTACCGAACCGATCAGGGTAACGAGATTCAGCTTGTTGTGATACTTACGTACCAGTTCCTGCTGGATGTCGTATGCACCGTTCTCATAGATATCGAAGATGATCAGCTGCTTCGGCTGATGGGCTGCGATCTGACGGCAAAGCTCGGAACCGATGGATCCGCCGCCTCCGGTAACCAGGATCGTCTTGCCCTGGAGCATCGCGAATACTTCGTCGTTATTGATCTCGATCGGGTCTCTGCCCAGAAGGTCAGTAAGCTCAACATCCTTCAGACGGTTTACACTGACTTCACCATTGGCGAGCTGATAAACACCCGGAAGGACACGAACCTTCGCACCGGTTTCCTTACAGATGCTCAGGATGTTCTTTCTGTCTCTCGGAGAAGCTGTCGGCATTGCGAAAATGATGGAACCGATGTTATACTCAGCCGCCTTCTCAACAATCGCATCACGGCCGCCGACGATCGGAATACCATAGAGTTCTCTTCCGATCTTTCCCGGGTTGTCATCGATGATGCAGACCGGACGCTGGTTCTGGTGAGTATCACTCTTAAGCTCACGGATCAGGACAGATCCTGCAGAACCGCCGCCGATGATCATGACATTCTCGATGTTGCCTGCACGGTACTCGTTACTCTTACTGTACTGACTTCTGATATAACGGAGCAGACGGTAGGAGAAGCGGACCATCACATGAAGAACGAAAGCAATAAAGACACCGAAGAAATAGAAAGATCTCGGCTCATCGATCTTCAGCAGGAATTTCGAAAGGATATAGCAGAGAACGATGACGGCATACGCCTTGATCATCGTAAAAGTCTCATCGATACTGACATATGTCCAGATGCTGTGATAAAGCTTAAACACGAGGAAAACCGCGATCGTGATCGCGCACCACAGCGGGATGATTCTCAGATAGGTTGTGAAATACTCGTTCGGAATACTCCGGAAGCGCATATCAAATCGGAGCCACAGTGCAGCAAAAAAGGAAAATACGACTACCAGAATATCAGCAATGATAACTACGATAGAGTGGGTGACCCACTGCATATCGATTTTTTTCTTCGTCTTTTCAGATTTATTCTTTTCCATGTATCCCTCAAACACTCAATCAAGTATCTAATACATATTAAACAGATAATACCATAAATCTTTTGTGCTTTCGAGATATTAATACACATTCCGAACTGTGTCAACACATAATTCTCAAATGTCAAAATAATCCGACTATGATGCAATCCTCACGATTCCGCGGATTCTTTCTTCACAGGGAAAGTCAGTGTGATCTTCGTTCCTTTTCCGGGTTCGCTCTCGAGCTTCACCTTAGCACCGTGATGCTGTGCGCCGTGCTTGACGATGGAAAGACCAAGGCCCGTTCCGCCGATCTCTTTCGAGTGGCTCTTATCTACCCGGTAGAATCTCTCGAAGACTCTCTTCTGATGCTGCTGTGGAATGCCGATACCGGAATCCTTTACCGAAAGAGTGACGTCCCCGTTTTCCATTGTAGATACGTCTACATCAACTCTTCCTCCCGGTGTATTATACTTGATGGCGTTATCACAGAGGTTATATACCATCTCGTTGAGAAGTGCATATACACCGGATACCTTGGTGGATCTTCCGGACAGGCTCAGCTTGATCCCCTGCTTGTTGGCCACCGGTCTTAGGGTATCGAGCACCTCGGCGGAAAGATCGTAGATGTCTACATCCTCGAATTCCGGTTCCTCTGTGTTCTCATCAAGACGGGAAAGCTTGATAATGTCTTCGATCAGCGCGATCAGGCGCTGGGATTCCTTATAGATATCCGAGGAGAATTCCTGGACTTTATCCTGCGATACATTTCCCTGGGCCATCAGTTCCGCAAAACCGGAGATCGATGTCAGTGGGGTCTTTAACTCATGGGAAACATTGGCGGTGAATTCACGTCGCATCTGCTCTCTTGACGCAACCTCTTCCTGGATCGTCATCTTCTGCTCCTGGATCTTCTCAATAAGGGGCGTCAGTTCCGGATACTTATTGATCTCCGGATGATCCAGATCAAGGGCATTGATCGGGTTAACGATCTGCTTGGCAATACGGAATGAAAGCACACCCGAGATCGCCAGAACAAGGATCAGCACCCACAGGATTGGCCTTACGGCAACGATTGCCTCGCGGATCGCACTGACCGGGCGGCTCAGTCGGAGAATCGTTCCATCCGGGCATTTTCTCGCATAGTACATCATGGATTCACCGGCGCTTTCGGACTTGCGGATCCCTTTTCCTTCTCCGGTCTCGAGCGCTTCGGCCACTTCCGCGCTCTCTTTCTCATTGCCTAAGGGAAGTGTGAATGTATTGTCGTAGAGGACCTCACCATTGGCATCGATCCAAGTGATGCGGTTCGTATCATCCAGTTTCTCGAGATAGGAGACACCTCCGGAGATAAGCCCCTGCTCCGCGTACATCGCTTCCTGCTTCAGCACATCAAATGTCTCATCCTTCGTCTGCGTGTACTGTATCCCGAAGAACAGCAGCGCGCAGAGCGCAAGAACAGAGATGCCGATCAGAAATGAATTTCGAAAGATGGTCTTGGTCATACATCATTCCTCCAACAAACGATAACCTACTCCACGAACAGTCTGGATCAGATATCCTGCATCCCCCAGTTTGGAACGCAGTGTACGGATATGGACATCGAGGGTCCTGTTTTCTCTCTCCGCACCGAGTCCCCAGACCCGGTCGAGAAGCACTTCTCTGGTCATAACGATACCACGGTTCTCGGCAAGCAGGCTAAGAAGCGTGAATTCTTTATATGTGAGGGCGATCTTCTCGCCATTGACAGAAGCCTCGCGCTTATCCGGACAGATATAAAGAGGTCCGATCGTATACTCTGAAAGATTCTGCCCTCTGGCGTTTCTTCTGAGAACAGCTCTGACTCTCGCGGTCAGTTCCATGATGCCGAATGGTTTGGAAATATAGTCATCCGCGCCCGCGTCAAGACCGACAACACGGTCGTACTCGGTATTCTTAGCGGTAAGCATAATGACGGGAATGTCTTTGGTCAGCGCGTCTCTTCGGATGCGTCTTAGAATCGAGATGCCGTCCTCGCCCGGAAGCATGATGTCCAGAAGGATCAGTTCCGGAAGCTGTTTCTCCATGGCCGACTGGAAAAGCTCATACACCTCAAAGCCCTCTGCATCATAGCCCTGACTGTTCAGTGCATAGATCACGAGCTTGCGAATGCTTTCATCGTCTTCCAGAAGATAGATCAACTCTCTCACCTCTGCTCAATCTTAACATATCGCGTTCTTCCGCGAATAGCATCCATCCTGATTTAACGTACATTTAACATTGCAATGGCAACGCATTTAACATAACCATTATACATTTATTATGAGAAAGAGGGTGAATAGATGTCAGTAGCTCAGATAGCAAGCTTATTTACAGGAGTCGCGTTGTTTCTTTTCGGCATGTCACTCATGGGTGACGGTCTGAAGAGAGTATCGGGAAACAAACTCGAACCTATTCTTTTCCGTCTTACAGGCACACCGCTAAGAGGTATCCTTCTGGGTGCCGGCGTCACTGCCGTGATTCAGTCCTCCTCCGCCACTTCCGTCATGGTCGTCGGCTTTGTAAACTCGAAGATGATGAAGGTCAAGCAGGCCATCCCCGTTATTCTCGGCGCCATCCTCGGAACCAGTATCACCGGCTGGGTCATCTGCCTCAGTTATATGGACGGAGCCAAGGGAATCAGCAGCATCTTCTCCACCGCCACTCTGACAGGTATCATCGCCGTCTCCGGCATCATCCTCCGTATGTTTAATAAGAACCAGCACCGCCGCTACATCGGCGACATCATGCTGGGTTTCGCCGTCCTTATGGTCGGCATGAGCACCATGAGCGGCGCGGTCAGCGGATTGGGCGAACAGGAATGGTTCACCGGCATGCTGACCTCCATGAGTAATCCTTTCTTAGGTATTCTCGCGGGTGTCCTGTTCTCCACGATGCTTCAGTCGGCTTCCGCTGCTGTCGGTATCGTACAGGCCCTCTCCTTCACCGGCGTCATGACCTTCGATTCTTCTCTGCCGCTCCTTATGGGTATCACGATCGGTGCTTCCGTACCGGTACTTCTTTCCGCACTGGGCGCTACAAGAGACGGTAAAAGAACTGCCGTCAGCTATCTGGCTGCTTCCACCATGGGTATCCTGGTGCTCGCGTCGATCTTCTATATTTCGGACGCGATCTTCAGTTTCCCATTCCTCGATAAGATCATGAACCCGATGTCCCTGGCACTGGTCAACACGATCCTGAGATTCTCCGTACTGTGCCTGCTGGCACCTTTCACGGATGTACTGGAAGCCATCGCTACTCTCGTGGTTCCCGAAAAGCAGGAAGAGAAAGACCGTACATTCCGTCTTGAGGAACGATTCCTCGCTCACCCGGCACTGGCAATCGAGCAGATCCGTCTGACGATCTGCGACATGGCTACGAAGACAGAGGAAGCGATCCTTACTTCCATCGGACTTCTGAATCACTACAGCGATGCTGTCTTCTCCCAGGTCCTGGACCTGGAGACCGTCGGTGACCGCTACGAAGACGCGCTCGGTTCTTATCTGGTAAAGCTCACCGGTCAGGAACTGACCGAGTCCCAGGGCCGTTCGGCGTCACTTTACCTGCATACACTTTCCGACTTTGAGAGAATCTCTGACCACGCCAGAAACCTCGCCCAGAACTTCCAGGAATGCCACCAGAAGAACATCCACTTCTCCGATGAAGCCATGGAAGAGCTGAACACCATGATCAAGGCAACACGCGAGATCCTGCGTCTTACTACAGAGGCTTTCGTTAATTCCGATCCGGAGAAAGCTAAGAAAGTCGAGCCTCTCGAAGAAGTCATCGATGAACTGTGCGACAAGATGAAGCTCCGTCACGTCGAGAGACTTCAGAAGGGTCAGTGCACGATTGCCCAGGGCTTCGTATTCAACGACCTGTCCACGAACTTTGAGCGCGTATCGGATCACTGCTCCAATATCGCAGTCGCCATCATCGAGCTCGAAGCCGAGGACTTCGACACTCACGAGTATCTGGGAAATCTCAAGGAAAAGCAGACTGCGGATTACCAGAAGAACTACGACGAATACTCCAAGCTTTTTAACTTTGACTAATCCCGGAAGTATAAAGATTTGATTAATTCACCTCTGTCTTTGTTGACGGTCACGTATCGTCTCCTCTACTATGGATTCCATAGTACAAAGGAAAAGACAGAGGGTTTTTTATGCTTCAGATCAAGGACATTTCAAAAGAATACATCACCGGGGAACTTCATCAGACCGCGCTCGATCATGTCAGCCTGACTCTGCGTGATAACGAATTCGTCGCCATCTTAGGCCCCAGCGGATCCGGAAAGACGACACTTCTCAATGTCATCGGCGGACTCGACCGGTATGACAGCGGAGATCTGATCATCAACGGCATCTCCACGAAAAAATACAAGCACCGTGACTGGGATTCCTACAGAAACCACACGATCGGATTTGTCTTCCAGAGCTACAACCTGATCCCGCATCAGTCGATCCTCGCAAATGTCGAGCTGGCGCTCACGATCTCGGGTGTCTCCCGAAGCGAAAGAAAAAAGAGAGCGAAGGAAGCGCTCACGAAAGTCGGCCTCGGCGACCAGCTGCATAAGCGCCCGAACCAGATGTCCGGCGGACAGATGCAGCGTGTCGCGATCGCACGTGCCCTGGTCAATAATCCTAGCATTCTCCTGGCCGATGAACCAACAGGTGCTCTCGACACCGAGACGAGCCTTCAGGTCATGGAGCTTCTTAAGGAAGTAGCCAAAGACAGACTGGTCGTCATGGTCACGCATAACCCGGAACTGGCCGAGAACTATGCGACCCGTATCGTTAAACTGAGAGACGGAAAGATCACGTCCGACTCCGATCCTTTTGAAGTCGAAGAGAGTGAACTCGAGGCCCCGAAGCATAAGAAGATGGGCAAGTCCTCGATGTCGTTCCTGACGGCACTTTCCCTGAGTTTCAATAACCTGCGTACAAAGAAAGGAAGAACGTTCCTGACAGCCTTTGCCGGATCGATCGGTATCATCGGCATCGCCCTGATCCTGTCGCTCAGTAACGGCGTAAATAAGTACATCGAAAAAGTGCAGAAGGATACGATGACGTCCTACCCGATCCAGATCGAGGCACAGGCCATGGATCTGGCATCTCTGATCGAGACGAACGATAACGACGGCAGACGTGACGATCTGGACCACGGATTCGATGGTGTCTATGTGGATAATTCCGTTTTCGAAAGAGCATCAAACATCTCCACGAGCATCAAGCACAACAACCTCACGGAGTTCAAGAAATACCTCGACGATCCGAAAAGTGATATCCATAAGTATGTCGGTGAAAACGGTATCATCTACTCCTATTATGTTCCCTTCACCGTCTATTCCTACGATCCGGACGGAAATCTGATCAACCTCGACGGAAGTACTCTCAGAGAAGAACAGAACCGCCGCTCGAATGACGGAGGACTGCTCTCAAATCTCATGGATACACCGTCGATCAAGAACATGTCCGAGATCCTGACCGGATCGGACGGATCCCTTATCAGTTCTACGGTCACGGACTCCTATGACCTGATCTATGGCGAATGGCCGAAAGCATATAACGAGATCATCCTGGTCCTCGATCCGAATAACGAAGTCAATGCAACACGGCTTTATGAGCTGGGTCTCCTTCCGAGAGAAGAATACAGAGAGATCGTAAGAAAGCTCCAGAAATCCGAATCGATCGAATTCTCCGAGACGAAGCTGGACTATGAGAAGATCCTGTCTCACGAGTACTATCTGATCCCTGCCAGCGACTCCTTCATCAAGCAGGAGAGCGGATTCTATAACGAAGTAACCGAGGGTGATTCCGAATTCTCCTCCACACTGGAAAAGGCGATCCCGCTGAAGATCACAGGAATCATCCGCCTGAAGGACGATGCCAACTTCCAGCCGCTCGGCGAGGTCATCGGTTACACAAGAGAGCTTACAGAATACCTGATCAATTACGCGGAAAACAGCCAGCTGATTGCGGATCAGATGGCCTCTCCGGACAACAGCGTCATCAACGGCGCGAAGTTCTCGCCATCCGACGATAAAGCCAAGGTCGAGGATGCCAGAAACTGGCTGACGAAGCTCTCTGCCAAGGAAAAGGCGGAAATGTTCCGTACGATCATGGAAGACTATATGTCTGCAAATCCGGATACGAAATCGGAGATGCTCGATATGACCGACAACGAGATGGCCGCGATGCTCGACCAGTTTATCCTGAATACCGGAAAGGATTCGGATGAGCAGCTCCTGTTGATCTACGACAACTACATCTCTGCCGGAACCTTCGAAGATAACATGAAGGCATTCGGATATGTCGACCGCGAGACGCCGACATCGATCAATATCTACGCCGACAACTTTGAAGGAAAAGAAGGCATCACCGACTGCATCGACAAGTATAACGAGACGGCCACTGAGGAAAACGCCATTGTCTACACGGACTACATCGGACTTCTGCTTTCGTCCGTCACCCGTATCGTCAACGTGATCTCCTACGTCCTGATCGCGTTCGTTGCGGTATCGCTGGTCGTCTCCTCGATCATGATCGGAATCATCACCTACATCTCCGTCCTCGAGAGAACGAAGGAGATCGGTATCCTCCGCGCGATCGGCGCATCGAAGAGAAACATCTCGCAGGTATTTAACGCGGAGACATTCATCATCGGACTTCTCGCGGGACTCTTCGGAATCGGCATTGCGCTTCTTCTGCTGATCCCCGGAAACATGCTCATACGCTCGATCGCAAACTCTTCAGATGTCAGCGCACAGCTTCCGATCGCCGGCGCACTCATACTCATCGCATTGAGTATCGTACTGACTCTGATCGGCGGCCTGATCCCGTCAAAGAAGGCGGCCAAGAAAGATCCTGTTGCCGCACTGCGTACCGAGTAATGCTTATGCCGCAAATGCAAAAGCACCTGTGCCGGATAACCGGTACAGGTGCTTTTCTATTGGCAGTTTTATCTCAGCCCATGGAGATCAGGTGACCGGATCCGCAATACGGACAGCAGGCCACAGAACGGACAGGATTCACCTGCAGGCTGGCTCCGCAGCTCTGGCATTTCAGTGAGATGATCTTCGGAGCCTCGGTACGGGCACCCATCAGGTCGTCCGGATCAACTTTCTTCTGGCTGTTGACGTAGTCACGGAAGACTGTCAGCGCCTTCATCTCATTCTCCGTGATGCCATCCGTCGTCTCGGCAATATGGATGAGATCCTCCTTGAACTGATCGAGTTCCTCGGGATCCACACGTCTCAGATATCTTCTGACGTTCGAAAAGCTCGTGCCCTTGTCCGCAAGGATCATGCGGAGCTCTGCCTTATAGTCCGGATTCGTATCCGGATTGGACAGAAGGTTATTGCACATCTCATCGATGACCGCCTGCTCATCCGGGGAAACACCATCCGCCTTCGCGATGTAGTAGCAAAGCGCGATGCGGACCAGTTCGATATACGAAGGGTCCTTGACCGGGGCAAGCTTGGGCTCGGCCACAGGTTCATCCCTATATGCTTCACGGGTCTTCTTCAGTTCACTGTAAAGATTCGTCTCCGTCGGATAGGTGTATCCACCTCTGAGGAGCGAATTATAAAGAGAACTCGGTCTATAACTCCACATCTTATTTCTCCTATCATGCACCGCCGGAATACGGCGTTTTTCTCTTTCTTTTGCGAAAGAATAAATATATGTTCAAAAACTATTATAGTGCTTTTACAGGAGAATAAAAGCGCGGTTTAAACAAGATAGTTATGTGCCTGACGGTCAAACATCTCTCTATAACGTCCATTTTGCTCCATGAGTTCATCATGTGTTCCCTGCTCGATGATCTTTCCGTGCTCGAAAAGATAGATCCTGTCGGCCATGCGGGTCGTCGAGAGACGGTGCGAGATGAAGATGACCGTATTCTCACCGGCATTCTCGATCAGGTTCTTGTTGAGCTTGTACTCAGATACCGGGTCCAGCGCCGAGGACGGTTCGTCAAGGATCGAGACCGCGCGGTCATCGTTTCGGAGGAACACACGGGAGATCGCGATCTTCTGGCCTTCACCTCCGGAGAGGTTCACGCCGGATTCCTCGAATTCGCGGGTCAGAGGCGTCTGTATTCCGTCTGGAAGAGAATCGAGTTTTCTTCCGAAATCGGCCTTTTTCAGCGCCTGGATAACATCCGCTTCATCTTCTTTATTCACCTTTCGGAGAAGGACATTCTCCGCGATCGTCGCCGCATAGATGTTGTAGTCCTGGAAGACCGCACTGATCTTCTTTCTGTATTCACGTGTATTGTACTCGCGGATATCGTGACCGCCGTATGAGATGCTGCCGCCGGTGACATCGTAGAGCCTCATCAGGAGCTTCACGAAGGTCGTCTTACCTGCGCCGTTTTCTCCTACGATTGCAATCTTCTCACCCGGACGGATCTCGATCGAAATATCCTTCAGTGTATCCTCTTTTGTATTCGGATATCGGAAAGACACATGCGAAAGAGAAAGCGTGCCGCTGCCTTTTTCCGGAGTCAGGCCGTCCGCCACTTCGATGTTCGGTTCATACTCCAGAAGCTTGATGAGCTTACTGCCGTATCTTCCGATCACCTGGAAATCGACAAGACAGTAGTTGATCTCGTTAAGATTACGTCTTACATAGTTGGCCGCATTATTTGCCGATGCCACTTCACCGAGCGCGATGGACTTAACGACCAGCGCCAGATAGCCGAGATAGGCAGGGATCGCAAAAAACGAAAAGATGGTGAATACGGAGATCCAGTTCACGAGGGATACCCATGTAAGAGGCGGTCCGTAGATCCTTCCTTCTTCCGCCGCTTCGTCGAGTGCTTCATCGAACTGCAGCCTGAGTGGTCCACGGACATCAGTAAGCTTGCACTCTTTGGCAAATTCCGGCTGATAGAAGACTCGCTTGCTGTAGTCGGCCTTACGAAGCTTCTTTCTATATTCCACCCACCAGGTGTAGTTGATCTTCTCGATTTTAAAGCGGGTCGCAAGATTAACGATAAATCCTGCGATCGGGAAGATCGCAAGGATCGGATCGACGGTCAGGATCATGGCTGCAGCAACAAAGAGTGCAACGGTTCCGCCGATGATCTTACTGACGACCATTACGGCATCCGAAATAAGTTCATCTGCCCGCTGGGATACGACTTCATAGTTATCGTAGTTCTCCGGATCATCGTAAAAGATCAGGTCCTTCAGGCTGTTCTTCTCGGCAAGATCTCTCTGGATGCGTCCGCTGAGCGGGATGAGCTTTGCCTTCGACCACTCGTTGATCAGCTGGTGGATCCACTCGAGGACCACGACCAGGACGAGCGAGATCAGAAGAAGGATCATGATGCTCTTGAATTCCATGTCTCCGGTCAGGCCGTTGATGATCATCTTCAGGATAAAGGTGTCGTTGGCAGCCATACCCGAAAGAAGGAGGATATTCAGGATCATGATCTTCATGATCAGAGGTTTGTCATACTTTCCGGCATATTTCAGAAGATACGAAACGTTCCCGATCATCTCGCGAATCGTGATCTTCTCTTCTTTCAGTTTGTCCTTTCTTCTGGAAAGGTCTTTTCTTTTCGATTTATCTTTACTCATAAAATGCCTCAGCTCCCTTCAGCATTTCTTCCGGCAGGCTGTCCTGATAGTTCTCGGCCTGGAGCATAAACATCTCCTGGTAGTGGCCCTTCTGCTCCATCAGTTCTTCATGTGTGCCGTGCTCTACAACAGAGCCGTCCTTCATCATAAAGATCTTATCTGCCATTCTCGCCGAGGACAGACGGTGGGAAATGAATACCACACCGCGGCCTTCCGACAGGCGCATCATATTGTTGTACATGTTATATTCCGCGAGCGGATCAAGTGCCGAAGACGGCTCATCGAGGATGACCATATCCGGCTGATGGGCAAAGACTCTCGCGATTGCGATCTTCTGTGCCTGACCTCCGGACGGGATGAATCCCTCTTCATCAAACTCACGGCTGATGATCGTATCCAGACCCTTCACAAGACCCGGGTGGGAACAGTCAAACTGCGCGGATACCAGTGCTTTTTCCGCAAGATCATAATCTTCCTGACCTTTAGGTCTTCTCATCAGAACGTTCTCAACAAGCGGCATCGCAAAGACCTGCAGATCCTGGAACACCGTGCCGAATCTCTTTCTGTAGGCATCGCCGTCGATCTCGCGGATATCGGTTCCGTTAACGAGGATCTTTCCTTCCGTGACCGGATAAAGGCCCATGATCAGCTTGATGAGCGTGGTCTTGCCGGCGCCGTTATAACCGACGATCGCCAGCTTCTCACCCTTGTTCCAGCGGATGCTCACATCGTGGATCGTACCTGTTTTCGCACCCGGATAGGTAAAGGAGACATTCTGAAGCTCGATACTCCGGATCTCGCCGATGTCAGGCTTCTTCTCCTTTGGTTTGCGGTCTGTTTCGAGGAATTCCTCGAGATTCTTAAAGAGCCTGGACTCGTTGCTTAAGTAGATACGGTTCTCGACAGCATGCTTGAGCTGGTCAGTCGAGAAAGCCATCGCAGTGATCATCGCCACGTAACTGGAGATGTCCGTCACGTCGCTGTTCTTGATGCGGAAAGCAACGTAGAAATAAGCAGCGATTCCGGCAAGGACCGAGTAGCTTCCCTTCATAAGGAAGGAATAGAACGCCGACTTCATGCGGTATTTCAGAGACACAGCTCCCATTCTTTCGACGGCCTGCTCCTGCTTGTCGAGCATGATCGAGTTGATGTCGAAAAGACGGATCTCCGATGCGTACTTCTTCTCATAGTAGACACGCTTGACGTAGTCCGCAGTACGCTTATCTCTGGTGATCGCCTTTTCGCGGTCATAGTTGCACTTGCCGTTTTTGTTGCCGAAATAAAGGCTGACAGCCATCGGAATGATCATGAAGATCAGAAGGATCGGGTCGACCATGACCACGATGACCAGCGACATGATCGTCGCACCGACATTTCCGATATAGACACCTGTCTGGATCGACAGATCGATCGCCTGTTCGGCACAGCGGTCGAGCGCACGTGCATAGCGGTCGTAGAACTCCGGTGACTCGTAGTCCGAGAGTTCCAGAGTGTCTGAGATATCCATCACGCGATGAAAAATGTGCCTGTAAACCTCCGGCATCTTGATCTTCCTGTAGGTCTCATACCATCCGCAGATGAAGTGGACACAGACGTGACCGAGACAGGCGAAGATCAGGAACCAGAACAGCTTGCTATATGCGATGTTCCGCTCGATGCAGTTGAAGATGTATTTTGTCAGATAAACGAAGAAGAAAACATAGAAGATCTGTTCGATGGAGTTCTTGAAAAGAGTGAACGGAAGCAGAAGCCGGTCGGCATCCCACACCTGCTTCAAAGCATATCGCAGCTGTCTCCATGTGTTGTCTCTTTTTTTCTTTTCCATAAAGAACAGCATCTCTCCCCTTTGAAATTGCTATTTATATTACCACTCTTTGTTCACGAAAAGCACCTGATTATACTGCGCGGACAATCATTCTTGCGAATATGCAAAAAGTCCCGCAGACCATCTGATCTGCGGGACCTTCCGAACAAGTGCTTTTCAAAAAGAGAATTACAGAAGCGGAGTTCCGTTGTCCTGCGTTCTCTCACTCTTGTTAACATGGATGAACATGTTGTGCAGGAGGTTGACGCTCGTGAGAATCGCTTCGCCCTGATTCAGTTTACGGACATGCTTGATCGCGAAATCATCGAGGTGTGTCTCTACCGCATGGATATCATCGTTCAGCATGAGTCTGTGGATGATCATCGAACCGATCTGACCGAAGAGTACCGGAGATACGTCCTTCGGGTTCTGTGTGGTCAGGTAGAGGAAGATACCCTTGCGGCGTCCTTCTCTTGCGAGAAGTGTCAGGCCGCCGTGGAATTCCTTCTCGGAATATCTGGACTTGGAATATCTGTGTACCTCATCGATGTAGAATACGAACGGGCAGGTATTCTCCTGCGATATAACAAAGTTACTGATCAAGTCAACGACCATGCCGCCGATACCTTCCGCAGCACCGAGCTCGGATGCGTTGATGTAGAGGCTGGCCTTCGGAACCTGAAGGAATCTCTCGACGATGTCGAGGAGATTGTACATATTCGGGTCATTCGAGAAGAAGGACAGGAATCTCGTATTCGTCATCTGATACTGGATCTTCTGGATCAGGGATGCGTTCGAGTTCGCCTTGAGGGCATCGTAACGGTATCTGAAGTTGTAGTTGTTATCACGGTCCGGTTCGCAGACAGACTCAGCCTGGATCTGCTCCGGAAGGAGTTCGAGGTTAAAGTCGGTATCGTCCTTGGAGACGGAAGCGAGGTTGCCCTGAACTTCATCGATATTCGCACCGACCTTGGAATAGTAGGAATCATCGCCGATCTTCTTCATGTAACGGAGAGATGTGATCGCCTCAGCAAGAACTGCGCCCTGGCTGGTGCTCTCAGTCTCGAAGAGCTTCTCCCACTGGTCCATCGAGATCTTGCTCGGGGAGATCGTCGTATCGACACCCAGTGTCAGCTTGGTAACTTCTTTATTGGTAAAAGCATCTCTGTACTCACCGGTCGGGTCGATGATCAGGACCTTACGTCTGGTA
>JAEEGL011033914.1_pt1 | contig 51328 bp, 40 predicted proteins | sample 9134231 | NCBI WGS metagenome assembly JAEEGL01 (sample SAMN16246548, study PRJNA631951) | gut metagenome | biome: gut microbiome; feature: rumen; material: fiber-attached | host: Bos | place: Iran: Karaj | collected 2018-10
GGATATTGCCACCAAAGCTATGACCGCCATCCGGGATTTGATCGAGGACTCCATTGATGCCATGAAGGTTTCAAATGATGATATCGATGTGATCCTGGTCGGTGGAGGCTCCATCATTCTTCCTGAAAAGCTGGCAGGCGCGGCAACAGTAAAAAAGCCGGAGCACTTTGGTTGCGCCAATGCAATCGGATCGGCCATTTCAAAAGTGAGCGGAACCTATGAAAAGCTGATCAACTACGATGAGCTGCCACGGGAACAGGCTCTGGAGCAGGCAAAGCAGGAAGCTATTGATATGGCGGTGGACTCGGGCGCCATCCGGGAGACGGTGGAAATCATTGAAGTCGAAGATGTGCCTTTGGCATACTATCCCGGAAATACAAATCGCGTAAAGATCAAAGCGGCAGGGGATCTTCATACATAACACCCTTCAAAAACGTTGATATCTCAAGGGTTTCAGATCATGAGGCTAAAGCCGTACGATCCCAAAGCCGTGCGCAGAGTGCCTCGGTTCCCGAAGCGTTGATCAGCCCCAACAAGAGTCGACAGACCCCGGAAATACGCCATTTCCGGGGCTTTTTGTTCTTTTTACAGTGGGAACGCAAGGATATCTGCCGAAAGCATCTTCGAATTAATTGCTTCTTTCTTGGAGACTTTCACACATTGGTAATAATCCAGTGGTATACTAAGCTCGTGTCGAGAGTCAAACACCTCGACAACTCGGTCTTTGCGGAGGCTTAGTGAATGATCAGGTTAGTCAGCGCTCAGAAAAAAAGACAAACAATTGCTTTGGAACATCAATCAGAAGTATCTCTATGAAATGACTAATTATTATGATGATCCGATGGACGCGAACGGTAATTTTCATTATGGTTAAAGTCAGAACCGGGATTTATGGAGGTTATTATGGTTTATGGAATTATAGGTGAAAACTGCAGCGGGAAATCCACGCTTGCAGAAGGGATCAAGGGAGCAATTGGCGCCGAGATCATCACGGGAAAAGACTATCTAAGAATGGCAAAATCAGAAAGCGAAGCCGTGATACTGTTTCGTAAAAAACTTGAAAGTGCTGTCAGCGGAGAGAACCTCATCTATGTGATCTCTGAACCGGAACAGCTTGCGCTTCTGCCGAAAGATGCCGTCAGGATCCTTGTCAGTACAGATATCGATACGATTAAAGAGCGGTTTAAAACCAGAATGCACGGAAATCTGCCGGCTCCGGTTGCTCAGATGCTGGAAAAGAAGCATGGCGTTTTTGATTCCGGCTCCTATGATTATCGGTTTGACGGTGTTCGCGGAGATATGGCTGCTTTTTGCGAATCACTGAAAGAAAAAGAAGGCAAACGGTAACAGATAATTCCCGGTTGCTGTACGAATCAATGACCGGGCTTTTTTGATCGATCGCGACAAAGAATAAGTAAAAAATTCTCGCAAACATCTTGACGCAGCGTCAGAATGCGGATACAATGAGCATGCTGACGCCGTGTCAGCATGCTCAGGCAACGATGAGGAGTTGGATCATGAGAAAAGTTACACCGGAACAGATCACGCGGAAGCGGGAAGAGATCATCAATGCCTGCGAGCAGCTCTATCAGACGATGAGCTTCCGGGAGATCACGCTCAAGGAGATCGGATCGCTCACTTCCTTCTCCCGTCCTAGCATCTATAACTACTTTGAAACAAAGGAAGAGATCTTTCTCGGACTGTTCCAGCGGGAATATGACCGCTGGAATAAAGACCTGACCGCCATACTGGAGGGGAACGGGCAGCTGACGAAAAAGGACCTTGCCGACCGTATCGCAAACTCCCTGGCGGGACGAAAACAGCTCTTAAAGCTGCTTTCCATGAACAACTATGACATGGAAGCGAACAGCCGGCAGGAGCTGCTGAACAGCTTCAAGCAGTCCTATGGACGGTCTATGCAGCTGATGCGCATGCTGCTCACGAAGTTCTGTCCGGACATGGATGTGACTGACATTCAGAACTTCATCTATACCTTCTATCCCTTCATGTTCGGGATCTACCCGTATACAGCGGTCACGGAAAAGCAGAAAGCAGCCATGAAGGAGGCGGGGATTGACTATGTATATCAAAGCGTCTACGAGCTCACTTACAGCTGCCTGATCCAGCTTCTGGGTAAGTAAGAAAGCCGGGCTTTCAATTATTCCGGCAAACCAGCATAAAAGCGGCATATGCCCGGAATCAACCGGTTTTGACGCCGGACATTCAAACCTCCAATAATGCAGGAAGGGGCGGGACTTTTCCAAAGTCCCGCCCCAACTGTTGACATATAGCCTCTTTTGCATAGTCCCGCCCCGACTATTGACATATAGCCTCCAGAAAGGGGTGTCCGTCTTTGGGAAAACTCCTGGGAGAATATGCTCCGGGCTGCGGTCCGCCGCGCCCTGTCCTTCTCAAACGGTGGCAATGATGACGTGGCAGATGGCGAAAAGCAGCGCCAGCAGCGCCGAAAGGACCCCGCCGGCCCAGACCGAGCCCGTCTTCTTGTACATCACCCGGTTGATCACGGCGCACACCGGCGTAATGATGATTGCGGAGAGCAGCTCTAACGTCGAGAAATTCGTGGAAAGATCCTTCCACCCGCTGTTCTCGATCGTCAGGTGCCCAGTCGCGTACAGACCGGTATACTGGATCGCCAGAAGAATGATGATCGCCAGACTCGACCCCAGAACAATCAGCGTGTAGTTGACCCATTCCTTCGCGTTGTTCACCCGCGTGACAGAGTTGAAGACCACCGCGTTGATCAGCTGCGCCAGCAGCCAGAACGGCAAATACTTCAGGAAGGAGAGCCAGTGCAGATGGTTCATCGGCGTGATGTCAAACTGCATGAAGGAAACGAAGGTCCCCGTCAGATCATAGAACAGGCAGAGCACCAGGTACGCGGCCCCGAACGTCACGAGCGCCAGAAGGATCGCCTTCCCGATCTGTTTCCCGGGGATATTGAACCCCAGATTGTCCAGTGTGGCGCCTCTCTTCTTCCCGATGAAGAAGTAGACCAGAACGACCACCAGGATCAGAACCGCCGCCGTGATCAGATTCATCACGACCGTCGGATTGAGGCCGGGCGCCGAGAAATAAGGACCCTGGGGAAGCATCTGCCAGGTCCTGTAGATTCCGGGCCAGCCGCTGACCCTGAAATAAAGCAGCAGCATCGGGAGCTGCAGACTCAGGAACAGCAGGGCGAAGATCCCGCCTTCCTTCCAGCTGTGGATCTCGTTCATGCTGGCCGGCTGCGGGCGCCTGATCGTCGCAAAGAAGCGGGTGTCCGCGAGAGACAGGGCAAGGGCGATCACGAACACGAAAAAGCCGAAGAAGCCGAAGAACAGGAAGCACTGTCTGAGGAACCAGACCTGATCCCCGCGGTCCAGCGTCCCGGCGCCGTTCCGGAGCGTGACGTCCATGAATTCGATCATATCCCCGATCGGCTTATGGTGAAAGGCTGCCAGAATGTGCGTGTTCGGGTAGGTAAAGGCGGCGCGCAGCTTGCCCATGGCCGCGACGGCGACCGACGCTTTCCGATCCAGCGGCGTTTTGTTGCCGAACATGAAATAGATATCCATGTCCAGATCCCGGACGCCGGCGCCGGCCACGAACTGCGGCGAATGCGTATAGTTATAATTGTCCAGATCCGTGTTCCAGACGGTGATCCCGAATTCGTCCTTCGAGCCGAAGATCGTGGCGGCGTTGACCGGATAGGCGTTCAGTGCATAGCCGTAGGTCCCGTTCGGAAGCTTTTCGATCGGATTGAAGGAGAAGGAGGCGATGACCAGGGAGCGGGGCACGATGACGGAAGGGTCGGTATCGTGAGCTTTCCAGGCGGTCGCTGCGGCGTTCTGGTTCCACATATTGCCGCGGGAATGCCCGATCATGCCGATCCGGTTCTTATCCACCTGCGGCAGGGAGCCCAGATACTGCAGCACGGCATACGCGCCGTCGTCCCATTCCGGATAAGCCAGGGGATCGTTTTTCCCCGAATACCCCATAGCATATGCGTCAAAGGCGATCACGATATACCCGCGGCGGGCAAATTCCAGGGAGACCCCGACCATGTTGTTGTAATGCGCGGAGTAGCCGTGCGCCATCACGACAGCCGGCAGCTTGTTCTCCGGAGAAGCATCCTTCGGCATCCACAGCTTCGCGTTCAGGGAGATATTCTGCTCCGTGACCAGCCGGATATCGCTGACCCGGACCCTGCCCCAGTCAGAACTGACGCAGCCGGCCAGGATACTTGCCAGAAGAACGACGATCAGGGATACGACGGCCGTGACGCGGGGCTTTTTGCTTGGTTTCATAAGCCTGTCCTCTCATTGACGGAGAGAGCGCTCCGCTGATTCAGAGCGCCCTCCGGGAAACGGTTCAGTTCTGTTTGGTGCAGCTGTAGACCCAGGCGTTGGTCGTGTCGGTGATGATCAGGCTCCCGTCATCCTGCAGAGCCAGATTCCAGTTGACGACGTTATTGCTGTCCGCCTTACTGGTGACGGTCAGGTTGTACTCGTCCGCGAAGGCATAGGTGTTGTCGTTGATCGTCACGCCCGAGATCACGTACTGGACGGAATCTTCGGTGAAGACGAAGGTCTGGCCCATCCCGGCCAGAGGCGTCTCGGTGCCGGCCACGGTCATGCTGTTCAGGTCCCAGGTGCCGACCAGGTCGGAAGCCGCGATCGTTTTGCCGCTGCCGCCCTGGGATTCGCTCGGCTTGTAGGCGAGCGGATCGGTGTCGTCCGGGCGCTTTTCGCAAAGATAGATCACGCCGTATTCGGCATAGGTGATCACAAGGGTGCCGTCTTCCTTAAGTTCGTAGGCCCAGTCACCGACGTAGCTCGGATCGGCTTTGTACCAGAAATGCATGGTCACGTCGTCTTTCCACTCGTAGCCCTCTTCATTGATCAGCTGACCGTCCTGATAGAACCAAATGGTGTCATCCGTGTACTTCAGGAACCAGCTGTCCACGACGTTGACATATCCGCCCTGGACAAGATCCCACGCCGTGATCTGCCAGATGCCGGGGATCGCTTCCCGCAGGATCTCATTGACGCTTTTGGTGACCGGTTCGGTCGCGGAAGGCTCTGTCTCCGAAGGCTTCGTCTCGGGGGCTTTGGTTTCGGACGATGCCTGCGTGCCGGACGGATCGGCCTTGGTATCCGGACCGGGACCGCCGCAGGCCGCAAGGCTGAGGATCAGAAGGATCGCCAGAAAGGCAGTGCTCAGTTTTTTCATCATACTTTCTCCTTTTATTCTTTTTATTGGTGTCACGTCTGTCTGTGAGTTAAAACAGTTCCATGCGGTCGGCTTCCGCGCGCAGCCATTCCCGGAAATCCGGATGCGCGATCTTTATCAGTTCTTCGACGCGGCCTCTCACGTCCAGACCGCGGAGCCAGGCCACACCGTATTCGGTCACCACGTAATCGACGTCGTTACGGGAAGTCGTCACAACGGCTCCGGGAGCCAGCGTGGGCACGATCTTGGAGTGCAGCACTTCCTTCCCCTCCGCGTCGCGGGTCGAATAGGTGGAATGCATGGCGAGGATCGATTTGCCTCCCGGCGAGAGCTGCGACCCAATCACCGTGTCCGCCTGTCCCCCGCTGCCGGAATAATGGCGGTAGCCGACAGATTCTGAGGCGCACTGGCCGGTCAGGTCGACCTCCAGCGTCGCGTTGATGGAGACGAACTTGCTGACCTTGGCGATCTCTCCCGGGTTGTTGGTGACAAGGCAGGATTTAAACAGAACGGACGGGTTGTCGTCCAGGAAATCGTAAAGCCTCTTGCTGCCCATGGTGAAGGAACAGAGCGAGTACCCGTCATAATAGCCCTTCCGGGAATTGTCGACCGCCCCGCATTCGATCAGGTCCATCATGGTCTCGGTAAACATCTCGGTCTGAATGCCGAGATGCTTCTTGCCGCGCAGCTCGTGCGCGACCGCGTTCGGGATATAGCCGATCCCCAGCTGGATAGTGGAGCCGTCCTCGACCAGATCGGCAATATACCTGCCGATGACCGCGTCCTTCTCCGTGTACGGCTGGATCTTCGCTTCCGGGATGGGGCGGTCCGATTCCACAAGAGCCGTCACCTGGGAGATGTGGACCATCGTATCGCCGAAGGTGCGCGGGAAATTCGGATTGACTTCCAGAAGGACGACGGCGCCGGCCCGGATGAGATCCATTTCATAGATCGCACTGACGGAAAGAGACAGATAGCCGTGCCTGTCCATGGGAGACACCGTGGCAAAAAGGACGGGGCGCCGGCCCTCATAGGCCGCCCGGTCCAGCGCCTTGCTCAGGCAGAACTGGGAGCGCTGCGGCACGGCAGTCACGAGGCCTTCCCCGTGGGCCCGGCGCAAACCGGCCGAAAAGAACCAGCTGGTATGCTTCACGATCCCTTTCATCCCCGGGTCGTGAAAGAACGGATAATCCTGTGCCGGAACACAGGAAGAAAACTGAACGTTCCGGACGCCGGTAGTCTTCAGGTGATCCATTTTCTGCAGCAGCGCCGCCGGTTCCGCCGCCGCCTGCGCGCATACGATGAAATCTCTGCTCTGAATATGGTCCAGAACCTCTTCCGCAGACATTTTCTTCTCCTGATAGAGTTCCTGCGCGGTCTTCATAGGCATTCCCCCCCCTGTCTTTGTACGGAAAAAAACTACACTTTCCTTACGTTAAAGAAAGTGTAGCATCCCGGCAGACAAAAGGATAATAGTCCTTTTTCATCGGTCATGAATTCAATTCATCTTACTGGCTCCGCAGACAGATCTCGAGAAATTTTTTCATCGGTTCCGTCAGAAAGCGGTTCCTGGAGTAACACAGAGACAGGATCCAGGGTATGCGCGGCTCCTCAACAGAGAGGATGCGGACCTGAGGCTTCTCCCATTTCTCCACCAACCAACGCGGGAGGAAGGTGATCCCGAAATTGGCTGCGACCATATCATAGAGCATATCCCACTGGGAGCTCTCGAAGACCGTTTTCGGCCTGAAGCCGGCTTTCCGGCAGCAGTCATCCACGATGCCCCGGAACATATAGTCCTGCGTCAGCATCAGGAACGATTCCCCGCTAAGCTCGGAAAGACGCACGCTCTTTCTCCGGGCGAGCGGATGATCCTGCGAAAGGCAGATTACCACCTCGGAACGGTAGACCGGTTTCTTCACGTAGTTTTCATTCTCAAACGGCTCCAGCACGATGCCCATATCGATCTGTCCGATGTCCATTTTCTCGATCAGCGTCTTGGAGGGCGTCTCCTCGATGGTCAGCTTCACGTTTGGATATTCCTGACGGAAGGCATAGACGCGCGAATTGAAATACGCGGGACCCGCAGTAGGCGGGATCCCGACGCTCAAGGTCCCGCCCAGACCCTGAAAATGCTGCCGGAGGGCTTCCGTCTCCGAAGAAAAGTAGTTCAGGACCCGCTGGGCATAGGCGTAAGTGAGTTCGCCTTCTTCCGTCAAGGCGAACTCCTTGCTCTGCCGGTTAATGATCTCCGCGCCGAGCTCCGCTTCCAGCGCCTTGATCGATTTGCTCAGCGTCGACTGGCTTAGGAAAAGCTTCTCTGCCGCTCTGGTAAAACTCTTCTGATTGACGATCTCTACCAGATAGACCAACTGATTATGCGTTACCATCCTGGGCTCCTATCTGCTGTCTGATCTTCTGTATCCTTACATGATCCGGGCTTTGCGGGATCCCGTAGTTCCCGACTGCCTGTATCATACCATAAAGCCGCCCGCTTTAAAAGACGCGCGGTTTTTGTCGGGATCCTGATACGGAATAATACGCCCTCTTTCTGCCGATACACAGCAGGAAGAGGGCGCTGCGAGGTCTCAGTGGCGATTTCCGCCGCCCATGTTTCCGCCCTTCATGCCGCCGTTCATGCCTCCGCCCATCATCTGGCTGGGAATGGAATTCACCTGCTGACCGTTCACGATGATCGTCCCGCCGTTATACTGAGCCGTTCCGTCACAGTCGAAGGAAGAGCCGCCGGTCACGTTGATGGTACCGCCGTTGACGACGATGTTCCCGTTGGAATCGATGCCGTCGGTGTCGCCGGACGCCATTTTAACGGTCAGCGTTCCGCCGTTCATCTCGAAGGTCGGCGTATAGGCGGAGGACTTACGCGCCGCATTGACACCGTCGTCGGTGGCTGCGATCTGAATCTCTCCGCCGTTGATCCGGATACAGGTCGCTTCGAGCCCTTCAGCCGCCGTGATGCTGAACGTTCCGCCGTCGATCTGCAGCAGCGTTTCGGCATGGACCGCGTCATCCCTGACGTTGATCACAAAGCTGCCGCCGGCAATATAGATGCTGCCGAGAGTCCCGTCGTCGTTGTTTTCCGCGTGCAGACCGTCTTTTCCGGTCTTCAGGGTGAAGCTGCCGTCCGCGACCGCGATGCTGTCCTTTCCGGCAATGGCGTGACCGTCTGCCGTGATCTGATAGGTCCCGCCGGTGATCGTGACTTCGTCCTTGCCCACGATACCGTGCCCGGCCGGCGACGTAACGCTCAGCGTACCGGATCCGTTGAGCGTCAGATCATCCTTCGAGAAAATGACGCCGTCAACGTTGTTGTCGTCGATCTGTGAGAATTTTCCTCCGTTGGACAGGGTGTTGACCGAGCCTTCCGCCAGCGTCACGAATACCTTGTCTGCCTGAACCACGTAGACGGCGGCAAAGCTGTCGGAGTGGATCGTCACGCCGTCAAGGACCATCTGGACTTTGTCCTCCTTGTCGACGTTCACGACCACACTGCCGTTTTTCAGGGTCCCGGAAAGGATATAGGTCCCGGCGGCGGTGATGGTCACGGTGCCGCCCGATATCTTTACCGTATCAGAGGAGGCTTCGGCGCCCGTTCCGTTCAGGGAGATCGTCACGGCTCCGCTTTCCTCATATTCTCCGGACAGATCGCGGTCGGAGAACGATTCATCATACAGGCCTCCGGCGGCGGCGAGCACGGCCGTGCCGGAGGAACCGGCGGTTTTTCCGGACCCCTGACTGACAGCCGGGACCTCCGCGCTTCCGGAACCGGTCTGCTCTTTCGTCAGACCGCAGGCGGAGAGGATGAGTCCCATGCTCAGCACCAGCGCGGGAAGGGTCAATAGTATGTTCTTTCCACTGTGTTTCATAGTGAGTACCTCCAATCAGTTTTTGGTTCTGGCGACATTTTATCCCGGCAGAGAAAAGGAATCTCCGAAAAAGAGCGGCGGAATATACGCAGAATATACGAAAAGAACGCCGGCCCGGGACCCGGGCCGGCGTTCTTCCCTGATGAAGGTGCTCTTTATCGGTCTGCTCCTTTCTGTACCTCCTCCGCCGGAAAGACGGCTTCAAACAGGGCACCGTTTTCATTCCTTGCGCGGAGGATCCCCCCGCAGGTCCTGACAACAGCCTCGGCAATGGCAAGGCCGATCCCGTGTTTCCCGTCCTTTCCCTTATAGAAGCGTTCAAAAATGTGAGGAAGATCCTCTTCCGCGATCCCCGGGCCGTCGTCGGCCACGCTCACCGTCACCGCATCCACCCCCCGGTGGCAGCTTAACCGGATCTCTTTCCGGGCATAGCGGACCGCATTGGAAATCAGATTCCCGAACAGTCTTTCCGCGTCCTGCTCACGGATCGGAAGCAAAACAGGGACTTCATCAAAATCATACTGAAATGACAGTCCTTTCTTCTTGACTTCCGTATCCAGCTCGGAAACGCACAGGGACAGAGCATCCCGAAGATCGACCGCTTCCGCAGCTCCTTCCGCCCGGCCTTTCCCCATACGGGAAAGATACAGGATATCCTCTACCATACCGCCGAGCTTGTCGGATTCGGACAGAATGACTTTGGCTGCCTGTTTCGGCTCCATGATGTCATAGACGATGCCTTCCGCATTCCCCCGGATGGAAGTGAGCGGCGTGCGCAGTTCGTGGGATACATTCTGAAAAAAGGTCTCCTGCCTCTGCTTAGCTTCCTGCAGTTCGGATGCCATCCGGTTCATCGATTCGGCGAGACTTTCGAATTCAACGTCGCGGAAATGCATCTCCCGTGTTGCAAGGTTACCGCTGCCGATCTCTGCGGCGAAATCAGACAGTCCCTGCACCGGTTCGGCGAGAGAATGCGAGAAACGGCGGCTCAAGAACAGGGAAAGCAGGATCGCCGAGATGATCACGATCAAAAGGACCAGATTGATCCGGCCTGTGAGAGCGAGAAGCGACGTTACGTCGACGTAGGCGAGCAGGTACTGTCCTTCCTTCACAGGGTCGCTGACGGCAGAGACCGCGTAGCTTCCGCTGTCGGTGCCAACCACCTTATAGCTGATGTCTTCCATCTGTCCCTGATCATGAAAAAACGATGCCAGTTCCCTGCCGACCGTTTCGCTGCCGTGCAGAATTGACAGCAATGCACCGTCTTCATTCAGAATCAGCACATTGCCCTGCGTTCCCGTGATGCGGTCGGTATGCTCGTCAAAAGGGCGGCCCGCTTTGGGATTGCCGGCATTATCCCGGCGCTGTTCGGAGACATCCCGAGAAACCGTGGCCAGCTGGGCCGATACACGGGAACGGATGTAGCCGCGCACGGACAGATTAAACGCCAGCGCGACTACCAGCAGCAGGGCACAGGTGAGTCCCGACAGGGTAAGCAGGATCCGTTTTTGAATATGCCATTTGCGTTTCATCTGTTCTCCTCTAAACGGAAACCATACCCCCAGACTGCCGCGATCGTGACGCCGCAGCCGTCAAGCTTCTGCCTGAGGCGCCGCACCGTATCATCCGTGGCGCGGGTCTCCACGACCGCTTCAAATCCCCAGATCTCATTCAGCAGCTCTTCGCGGGAGACTGCCTGATCCCGCCGCAGCATCATATATTTCAGCACTTCGTATTCCGTGGGTGTGAGTGCAAGGGCGGTTCCGCCGTTCAGGATCCGGCGCTTTTCTTCGTCCAGCACGAGCGTTCCGGCCGTGACCGTCTTTACGGCCGCCCCGGCATGCTTCCGGCTCTCGAAATCGATCCGGCGAAAGATCGCCCGCACCCGCATGAGGAGCGCCATCGCCGAAAACGGCTTGGTAATGTAGTCGTCACTGCCGAGCCCGAGCCCCATAGCATAATCGTTTTCAGAATCGCGCGCGGTCAGCATGATGATGGGGACGGTACTGAGCTGCCGCAGCTCCGTACAGACAGAAAAACCGTCCGAGCCGGGCATCATCACGTCGAGGATCGCCAGATCGCAGGGGGTCTGGCGGAACCGCTCCAAAAGAAGGTCTCCCGTCGGAAAGTCCTCGACCTCAAACCCGTCGCTTCGCAGGAAGGTTTTTACGATCTGGCGGATATTATCATCGTCATCGGCGATATAGATGTGTTTTGCCTCATTTGCCATCAGTGTTTCTTCCTTTTCTTCGGATCTCGTTTTTTATTCTATCAGTCCCCGGCAGGAAAAGCAATGCGACGGACCGGCTCAAACTGCCGCAATCTATACGCAGTTCTTCGTGTGTTTTTCGTAAAAACCGCCGCTGTTTTCCGGAGATTTCCGCCGTCCCGGACTGCTATCATCTGAGACGCAGCGCTTCCCCGGGAAGCGAACCATCTTGATCCAAAGGAGGTGAACGAGATGAGTGAAGTACAAAACAGCTTCAAACGCTACGAAAAGAAGTATCTTCTGACGCGTGATCAGTACCACATCATGCGGCTCGGCATGGCATCCCGGATGCGGCCGGATGAATACCCGCGCTACTCCATCAGCAATATCTATTACGATACGGAGCACTTCGACCTCATCCGGGCTTCTCTGGAAAAACCGGCATATAAAGAAAAGCTGCGCCTGCGCAGCTACGGCGTTCCCGGAAGCCTGGATCCTGCGTTCCTGGAGATCAAGAAGAAATATGACGGAGTCGTTTACAAGCGGCGCATCACGGTAAAGACCCGGGATGCCGTACAGTACCTGAACGGGGCACAGGCGGGGGATGACAGTCAGATCGGCCGCGAGATCGATTACTTTCTCCGGTTATACCGGCCGGAGCCCAAGGTGTTCATCGCCTACGACAGAGAAGCCTGGGCGGCAAAAGACGGAGGCGAGCTCCGCATCACCTTCGACACCGCTCTGCGCGTACGGTCCAACGATCTCGACCTGCGCCTGGGGGATCACGGCGCTCCGCTTCTGGATGGCGGCAGGATCCTGATGGAGATCAAAATCCCCGGGACCGCCCCGCTGTGGCTGGCGCATCTGCTCTCCGAAGGCGGCATTTACCCCGTTTCCTTTTCCAAATACGGCGCTTATTACAAAGAATTCGTGCTCGGCGGCCGATCCGCCATCATTTCCAGGGAGGTAATCCACAGTGCTTGATTCGATCATTACAGGAACAGAGATCACCACGTCCGCCTTTTTCATCTGCACAGCCGTTTCGCTGCTGCTCGGCCTCGGCGCTGCGGCGCTGTGCATGTACAAATCAAAAGGAAGCTATTCCCAGAGTTTCGTCCTGACCCTGGCACTCCTGCCCGCCCTGGTTCAGATCGTCATCATGATGGTCAACGGCAACATCGGGGCCGGCGTGGCGGTAGCCGGCGCTTTCGGCCTGATCCGCTTCCGGAGCGCGCCGGGCAGCGCAAAAGAGATCGCCCTCGTATTTCTGACGACGGCGGTCGGTCTGGCTACCGGCATGGGGTATATAGGGGTCGCCGCTGCGTTCTTTGCGATCGTCACGATCTTCTGCCTTCTGCTGACGAAGGCGGGTTTCGGAGCCGGCGCAGCGGATGAGCGGGAACTGAAGATCACGATTCCCGAAAGCCTTGACTATGAAGGCCTCTTTGACGACCTGTTCCGGAAATATACCCGCAGTGCCGATCTGACGCGCGTCAGGACCACGAATATGGGAACTCTCTACGAACTGAATTACAAGATCGTGCTTCGGGATGCCGGCGCGACCAAAGCCTTCCTTGATGAGCTCCGCACACGGAACGGCAACCTGGCCATCGTCTGCGGAAAGCCGGCAACCAAAGAAGCTCTTTAGAAGGCAGGGAAAAGGGCCGGGATCTACACCGGCCCCTGTTTTGCCCAGATCTGTGTTTTTTCTTCGCGGGTCATGTCTTTCGGCGCTTTGCCCTGGGCATGACCGGCTTCTCTGTTGACTTCGTTGAGGGCTTTGATGTAGGCGTCCGTGAGCTTGCCGCCGCCTTCGATGAGCTTGTCGACCAGCGCATCGTCGTCTTCATTCTCCGTCAGGCGCACGAAAGCCGGATCGTCAAGGAGCGCCCTCGCTCCGTTCGTCGCGTTTGCATTCTGCATATGCCGGGCCTGCTTTTCCTTTTCCAGGTATTTGAACTCGACGGTCATGGCGTACATGATCCTTACGGCGCAGTCTTCGGCGTTTTTCTCCGGCCATTCTTCCCTGTGGCGGTTTTTCAGAGCTCGCAGCCGCAGCATGTCCATCGAACGCTTAGCCGGGCTGCGCGTGCCGAGTTCATCGGCAAGCGCGTCAAGCTTTGCGACCGAATCGAGCGCCCTGTCGTAACGCGTCTTTCCGACGTCGTGCCGGAAGGTGAGGTCCCTTCCGTTTTTCGTCTTGAGCGCGCAGTACTGGAACGTGGCTTCGCGGGCGTTGTCGATGAGGGTCGCGACGGACATTTTGCGGATCTTCTGCCGGAGTTCCGGGGAGATGTCCCCGACTTCCTCGCCCCTCAGCATGCGCAGCTTGTAAGAGAGCTGCTGCTGCCAGGAAGTCATCCGCTTATGCTCGGGCGTATTCTCGGAGCTCAGAAACCAGCCCTTCTTTTCCTGCTGCTGCACGGCCAGATTCTGATCCAGCTCATCTCCCAGCAGTTTCAGCTTGTCCCTGTCGGCTTCGTAATAATCGAGCTTCTCGATGGATTCCTGTAGTTTGAGGAACCCCTCGGTCTCCCGCTCCTTGGGGGAGGCTGTGCGGAGGATCTTCCTGGAAAGGTCGCCGTACAGCTGCCGGAAGCTGCTTTTGTCCCGGCGGAAAGGATGCCGGCTCTGGCTGGTATCCTCCGAAAGCCTGTCCGACTTCTCAAGCAGTTCTGTGCAGCGGTCGGCAAGGCGGCCCATCTCTGCTTTGTGTTCCTCAAAGATATGGCTTACTGGTTGTCCCTTGCGCACCAAAGGGCTGACAAGCTCGTCAAGGGCAATCAGTTCCTCTTTCGTCAGGTCGATCCCTCTGCGCGCTTCCCTCAGTTTTTCCTGGTACTCCCTGTTTGCGTAGTCTGCATTGTAAAGATACTTATCAAACAGCCAGTTCTTTGACTTCGTACAGGCATTACAGACATAGGGGGCTCTCTTTTCGATCTGGCACGGAAGATTCACAAAGTCCGGACACCGGCTGTTGCAGGACGGGCACTGCCGGCATGGGATCCTGCACTTATAACGTCCCTTCTTCCCGCACACATTCCGCTTTCGGCAGCTTTCCCGATACTTACAGCGGTTCGGCTTATAGCGCTTATCATCATTCGCTTTATGATATCGGTGCTTCTGTATCTCTTTTGAAACGGTCTCCGGTGAACACCCGATCATGAGACCGATTTCCGTGAACGTCCTGCGTTCCCTGAGGCCTCTCTCGATTTCCTGCCGATCCTCCCAGGTGAGATTAGTTCCTTTCTTTCTCTGTTTTTCAGGCATGGCTCCTCCTGTCCGCAGGAGGATACTCTGCCATTATCTCACATTTCTCCGCAAAACTAACTTCCGTTTTCTATAGCCAAACCTGAATTTCGAAAAACACTTAAGGTGATTATTGTTTCACCCGACCAAATTGCCAGTCCGTAAGCATAATTGAAAATTGTGTTTTCGAAAAAAAACACCATAATGAGTGGGGTTGGAGAAAAGTGTGGCTTCCACTACCATCTGCCATAAAGTGAATTGAGGAGGAACCGATATGAAAAGATCTTTTTTGACACTCACATCTCTCCTGTGTTGTGGAGTACTTTTCGCCGCGCTTTTCTGTACGGGCTGTACGGGCAAGCCAAAGAAAACGGAGTACCCGGAACGCTATAGTGAACTCGCCGGGCTGTTGGGCGAGACCCGTGAATCGGCCCTGAAGCAGTTGAATCTCACTGAGAAGGATCTCGCAGAGACCGCGAAGGGACTGTATTCTGTTCCGATGGTCGCGCAGTATAACGGGCTCCCGTTTGAGATGACCCTGGAATTTGATGAGATCAACGGCCGCCTGCAGGGTTTCTCCTACACCAAAACATGGGAGAATCAGCAGGAGGTTCCCGTTCGTGAGATCAGTGCGCTCGCGAAGGCGCTGACCGCGACTTTCGGAGAGGCTCGGTCAGACACAGATCCCATGCGATTCAGTTCGATGAGCGACGGGGAATTGTCGCAGGCGTTTCGTGAGGCTGCCCAAAGAGACGGGCAGGTGGGGGCGGACTACTGGCTCGTTGAAAAGCTGGAAAGCACTGCCATTCTGGAGTATGTTCAGCTACTCCGGGATCAGAACCAAAAATCGGAAATGGCCGATGATCATCTGAATCTGACGCTGGAAATGCGCGTCGCTGCCGCGGAGACTCCCGGAACGTCAGTGGTTTGGCTGAGGTTTAGGCTGGAGCCGGACTACCGTGCCGGGTGATCCTTCTTTTGCTCCCTCTCACCGGTCAGGCTTCGCCTGACAGCCTCTCCCCCATGAGGGGAAGAGGCCAAGACTAAAAGAGGCCCCGCGGGGGACAATACTTTCGCAGGCGCATTGACCGATAGGTCGCAGCGCCGAGAAAGTTTTCGTCCCGACGCGGGGAGTTTTTCTATATTGACTTTTTTTGGTGCGTCTTGCGGCGCAGGATCCCCACGTCGGAACCTTCGGTTCCTCCTCGGGATGACACATGGTTGTGATCGTCCTCAATGGCTCCCTCTCACCGGTCAGGCTTCGCCCTCCGCTGAGAATGACAGACAGGAACCGTTGCTTCTCGCCCTCTGTTCGTCCAGCCTTTACCACTCTCCCCTGTGGATGCGGTCGCCCAGGGAGGGGCGGTTCTGTGTAAGGACCGGAGCATCTTCGGCCGGATGCCCAAACCCCAGATAGCAGGGCATCATATACGGAGCCGGGACGTTCAGCAGGCGCGAGACCGCCGGGCCTTCCTCTCCGACCGGGATCCGGACCGAGACTGCCAGCCCTTCAGCCGCCGCCGCCAGCATCATGTTTTCGACCACGCACCAGACCGACGCGAACGAATTGAGGTGATTGACCGCCTCCGGCTTCAGTACGCCCGGAGCCGCCCTGAAGAAGGGGATCACCACCCAGGGCGCCTCCCGGAGCATCCGGTACTGGCGGGGGACCGAGTAGGCGTACATCTGCCGCGCGGCTTCCACGGGGGCAGGCCGCTCTCCGGCCGGCTGGGCAAACCGCTGACGCACCGTCTCCGCCTGCTTTTCCGCCTGTTCCCTCACGAAACGGAGCGCGTTCTCCTTCTCCTCCTCCGTCCGCAGAACGATGAACTCCCAGCTGCGGAGATGATCGTTCGACGGAGCGCGGAGCCCCGCCTCCAGGATCCTCTTCAAAACGTCTTCTTCCACGTCCTGCGGCGTCCATTCCCGGGCGGTCGTGCGCCTCCGGACTGCTTCGTAAAATTCCATTCGTCTCTCCTTTCCGAAAAGAAGCCGGCTCTGGCTGACGGTCTTACAGCCAGGTATCGTTTCCTTCGTACCACAGAAGGAGGTTCAGGAGGTTGCGCACACGGGCTTCCAGCGCCGCGCGGCAGATCTCGCCGCCCTGGCGCTCGCGGCATCCGCGCAGCAGCTGCTCGATATCGCCCCGCGGCATCTTCATGTCGCTGCCGGCCATGACTTCCTTCATGTGCAGGCCGTGGCCGCACCAGTCGGTCATGACCATGCCCCTGAAGCCCCATTCTCCGCGCAGGACGGTCGTGATCAGGTCTTCGCTCTGCACCGCCCAGACCCCGTTGATCAGGTTGTAGGAAGTCATGACCGTCTTCGGATCGGACTCCTTCACGCAGATCTCGAAGCCCTTCAGGTAGATCTCGCGCAGGGCCCGCTCAGTCAGGCGGGAATCGCTCTCGCGGCGGATGAATTCCTTGTTGTTGCAGGCGAAATGCTTCGGCGAAGCGCTGATGCGCATCGACTGGGCACCGCGCACCGAGGCGGCCGCCATCTTGCCGGCGATGACCGGATCTTCCGAATAGTATTCACCATTCCGTCCGGACAGGGGATTGCGGTGGATGTTGAGCGCCGGGCCGAGCCAGGCGAGCATGTTGTTTTCCTTGATCTCCGATGCGATGGCCTTTCCGATCTCTTCGGTCATGGCCTCGTTCCGGCTGCAGGCAAGGCCTGTGGCGGTCGGGAAGGAGGTTCCCTTCACGCCGCTCAGTTTGTTGACGCGGAGGCCGCCCGGTGCGTCGGAGGTCGGCGCCACGGGGATCCCGTATTTCGCGAGGCCCGCAAAGCCGCTGGTCGAACAGACGCCGCCGGCCGCCATGCCGCCGGTGAGGGTCGCCAGCTCCTGATTGGACATCTGGCTGATCATCTCGTCCATCGTTGCTTTGCCCTCCAGCACGTCGGAGAGCTGGATCGGCGCGCGGAGCGGGAACTTCGGCAGGGCTTTGTATTCCGGATAATGCGGCGGCACGGGAGCACGGAACGGGACCGCCTCGAAGCTGCCGTCCGCCTTCATCTTCCTCGGCAGGCAGACCGGCGGCAGGATCGCGGTGAGCCGCTCGGTGACCTTCGTTTCTTCCTGATGATAGACGAACACGCAGGCCGCGTCGCGGACGCTCCCGCCTGCGTAAACGGGATAATCGCCCGCTTCCAGCACCCTGCAGGACTTTTCGATCACGCCGTTCTCGTCATAGCTCGCCATGCGGGAGACCGGCCAGCTGATCGTCAGCACTTCGCTTTCGCCGGGTCCAAGTTCCTTCGTCTTCCCGAAAGCGGCCAGCTGCCGGGCGGGCTTTTCCAGTCTGCCGGCCGGCGCCCCGTAGTAGACGTCGACGGCTTCCTTCCCGCTTCTTTCGCCCGTATTGGTCACTTTCACGCGGACGGTGACCGTCTCTCCGTCCGTTTCGCCTTCGGCCTCGTATCCGAAGGTCGTATAGGACAGACCGTGCCCGAAGGGATAGACCACCTTGTCCTTCGCGCCGGGGATCGTCTCGAAATACCGGTAGCCGACGAAGATGTCTTCCTCATAATTGACGTACCAGGGCGACTCCAGGAAGCTCTCCGCCGAAGGATAATCTTCGTAATTCCGGGCGATAGTATCGGCCATCTTCGCCGAAGGGTTCGCCAGCCCGCAGAGGATATCCGCGGCGGCATGACCGCCCTCCTACCCCGGGTGCCACATAAAGAGCACCGCGCCGATCTTCTCGTCTTCCAGCCAGCCCGATTCGATCGCGGCGGGGACGTTGAGGGTCACGGCCACATGGGCGAAGCGCTTCTCCACCTCCGCGATCAGCGCCTTCTCCCCGTCGCTCAGCAGGAAATCGCCCTTGCTCACGGAGCGGTCGTAGAATTCGCCCGCCGACCGGGAAATGGTGATGAGAGCCGTATCGGTAAACGCCGCGGCCGCGTCATAGAGGGCAGCCGGTACGGACGGTTCCATCATGACGCCGTCCTGGGCGCCGCTTCTCGCGAAGATATCCATGTTTTCCCACATGACCGGCTCGAACAGGGGGCCCTCCGGCTCGGTCAGGGCCGGCAGGCCGCTTTCCTCCTCGACCTCCGGGATCGGATTGAAGGTGCGGTCCCCGTCGCGGTGCGCCGCATAATACGCGCAGTACCGGGCGGACAGCGGGCGGAACAGTTCCAGATCCCCCGTCTTTTCCCTATCCATCAGACCTTCCAGCAGCGTCACACTGGGCGTGTTGTGGATGTTCGCCGCGCCCGTCACGTGCCGGACGTAGTCCACCTGCGCCAGTCCGAAGACCGCCAGCTTCTGCCCTTTTCTGAAGGGAAGCGTCCCGTCGTTCTTCGCGAGGACCATCGCCTCTTCCGCGGCCCTGCGGGCCAGCTGCCGGAACTCTTCCGAACCGGTCACCGGACGGTCATGACCTTCCAGCGGTTCCGAAGGCATGTACAGTGCTCTTCGCCAGTAAGTTTTCTTCGCCATACGTCTCTCTCCTGTTTCCTGTTGACTTTTGTGTCGTCCTCGGCTATAAGATATACAAAAGCCGGAGGACTTATGATGAATCTTTCTCTTTCCGAACCGTTAAGTACGCCCCAGTTGACCATTCTGCGCCAGCTGCTCTATGCGCAGCGCCTTTCCCGTCAGGAGCTGACCACCACCAGCGGCTACCAGCTGCTGACCGTCACCAAGTCCGTTTCCGCCCTGCAGAGCCTGGGGCTTCTGATCGAAGCCGGCCACGCCGCCTCTTCCGGCGGCCGCAAGGCTTCGCTCCTTGCGATCAATCCGCACTACCGCTATATCCTCGTCGCCTGCATCGCCGCCTCCTACGCCCGCGTGGGCGTGATCGGCATGGACGGCTCGCTGCTCGAATCCTCCACCTTCCGCAAGGATACCGCCGGATTCACCACCGTGCCCTTCCAGCACATATCTCCCGAGGAGCTTCTCAAGGAATTCCTGCGTCTGACCGAAAAATACGGCCGCGAAAAATTCCTGGGCGCCGGCATCGGCATCAGCGGCATCGTCCGCCACAGCGAAGGCCGGATCACCTTCTGCGCCAACCTGATGGGCTGGAACGACCTCGACGTAAACGCGGTCTTCGGCGAACCCCTCGGCATGCCGGTCTTCGTCGACACCAACGCCCGCGTCATGGCGCTCGCGGAAGCCGCCTTCGGCGCCGGCCGCGGGATCCGCGATATGATCTGCATCTCCGTCGGCAACTCCGTCAGCGCCGGCATCCTGGTGGACGGGCGCCTGATCCGCGGGGCCGACGACTCGGCCGGCGAGCTGGGCCATACGACCGTCAAGGACGATGTGCTCCGCTGTACCTGCGGCAACCGGGGCTGCCTGGAGCTCTACGTGACACTGCAGATCATCCAGAACACCGCCCGGCGGGAGCTCACCCGCTTCCGCGGCTATTCCATCCTCCGCAGTGCTCTCAACGATCCGAGCGGCAGCATCCCGCCCGAAGCGATCCATACGGCCGCGCTGCACGGGGACAAGATCGCCATCAAACTGCTCGGCGACTGCGCCGATACGCTCGGCATTGCCGTCGCGAACGTCGTCAATATCTTCAATCCGCGCCTCGTGCTGCTCGGCGGGTCGGTCATCGAGGCCTTCCCCCAACTGCTTCCCGACGTGGAACGCGTCGTCCGCCTCCGCAGCATGATCAGCAATCAGCAGCGGCTGCTCATCCGGCCGGCCTCCCTCGGCGCGAACGGACCGCTCATCGGCGCCGGACTGCAGGTGATCCACAAGTTCCTCGATCTCTGATCCTCCGCACGGAGGCAGCCGAAAAGGCAGGACGCGAGCCCTGCCTTTTTTGTCCGCTTTTTTACAGGTTTTCCCGCTGGTACTGCTTCAGTTCGCCGCGGTTTTCGTAGAGCTTCCTGAAGATCTCCACGATCTGGTCCATGCCGTCGGTGCCGGCCAGCAGATAATAGTGATCGAAGCCGATCGCGTTCTCGTAGTAGGCCTTCTCCAGCACCGGAAGGCTAAAGCGCGCAGGATCGATGGCCTTCATGTATTCGTCGCTGAGCTTGTACGTTTTCTTGCTGAACGGCCGGTAAAGGGGGCTGTCGTTCAGCGGAACGTACGGTCTGGACAGGGTCATGTGCTTTTCGGTCTCCGCCGCGAAAGCCTTCATGACCAGGGTGTGAGGGATCCCGTCCCAGGCTTCCCGGTCGTAGAGCATGTTCATGCGGTACAGCGCCTGCTTCGTGATGCGGGGGTCTCTGGTCAGATACCGGAGGCCGGGGATCTCCGCCTGCAGCTGATCCTCCAGATAGTAGCCCATCTTCTCGCGGATCTCGTTCTGTTCCTTCAGGCGGGCCAGCTGGCAGATCCCGATCGCGGCCATGAATTCGTTGGCCCGGAAGTTGCCGGACTGCATCGTGGTCGTAGGCGGATCCGCCTTCGCGTCGCGCGGACGGCCGCAGAACTTCAGGGAATACATGCGCTCGTAGAGTTCTTTATCGTTCGTGATGACCACGCCGCCTTCGCCGGTGTTCAGGATCTTGCTGGCCTGCAGGCTGAAGGAGCCGATCGCGCCGATGTTGCCGACGTGGACGTTCTTCCACTCGGAGCCGAACTGGTGGGCGGCGTCCTCGATCACGGCCAGGTCGTATTTCTTCGCGATCTTCATGACCGCGTCCATATCCGCGACACGTCCGTACAGATGCACGGGGATGATCGCTTTCGTCCGGGAAGTGATCGCTTCCTCAATACATTTCGGGTCGATGGTCAGACGGCCGGGATCCACGTCCACCAGGACCGGGACGGCGTTCACGTCCAGAACGGACGAAGCCGTGGCCTGCCAGGTGGAGCCGGGCACGATCACTTCGTCGCCGGGGCCGATCTCCAGCGCTTCCAGCGCCAGCCGGAGGGTGTGCGTTCCGTTCGTCATCACCACCGCGTATTTCGCGCCGGTGAATTCGGCCACTTTCTCCTCAAATTCGACCTGCTTGGGCCCGCCGGTTCCCCACTGGCGGCTGCGGACCACGTCCTGGACCGCCCGGATCTCCTCCTCGCCGAAAATAGGCCAGTCCCGGGGCGAAGGAACGTGCGGGGCTCCGTAAGGGGTTCCGCCGAGAAGTGCCAGTTTGCTCATTCGTTTTACCTCCTCAGAATAGTACTGTTCTTGTTATGAGAAGGATCCTCCGCCGGCCAGCGCCGGCCCGATCCTCTTCGTGCGCTTTGTCAGGTCCGCTCCCTGCCGCCGGGCAGCTGCTCTTCCTTTTTTATATAGGCCTGCAGCATCGTCTGCGCATGGCGCGGCGGGAAGATGAATTCCGAGTAGGACGCCGGCTCGGGATGTTCCTCGTCCTCGGCGGCGACGGTCACCCGCTTCCGCCGGTATTCGGCCGCGCTGCAGCCGAACTTGTTCATGAAGATCCGGTTCAGGTACTTGTTGTCCGAAAAACCGCTCTCCATGCAGATGTCCACCAGGTACAGCCGGGGATCCTTCATCAGGATCAGGGCCTTCTCCAGACGAAGGCGGTTAAGATACTCCTGGAACGTCATGTTGAACGTATCGTGGAAGAAATGCGACAGATAGGTCGTCGTGACGCCTTCCATCGCCGCGAGCTCTGACAGAAGGACCTTTTCCTTGTAGTGCTGGTCGATGTAATCCGTCAGCCGGTGGATCCGGGCCGTTTTCCGTTTGCGGGAGCTGTATTCCTGATCGTCGATCACGTGGTAGGGCACCGTCCGGAAGAGCGTGCAGAGCGCCAGGGCCAGATGCCCGACGCAGGCCAGCTGGAAAGCCGGTTCCTCCCCGAAGAACTCCACCGCGGCCTGAAGCAGGGTCTTTTTCAGTTTTTCCAGTTCGTCCGCCTCCAGCACGCGGTCAAGCAGCAGCGGCTCGAATTCGGTATTATGATATTGAGGAAAATACTCGTTGCAGAAATGGTTGGAAAGCTGCGTGGAAAGGATCTGGACCGGCTCCGAAGAGACACTCGTCAGTTCGTGGGGCTCGTAGGGGTTGAGCAGGAAAAGCGCACCTTCGTCCAGCGTGGCTTCTCCGCGGTCGCACAGGATGCGCACCCTGCCCTTCAGAAGGATGTTCAGTTCGATATTGTTGTGCTCATGCATGTTCCGGAACTGAAGATTGGTCAGCAGGATCCTGACGTGCCGCATTTTGTCGTACCGCACCAGCTCCAGCTCGGTTTTTTTGAGTTCTTCCATGCGTGCGCCTCCTTTGCCCCCGTGATCCCGAAGGTCCCGTTTTTCGCCATCTTCTATATACACTCTATCATTATCTTCGTCGGATGGCAAGCGTTCCCTGTAAAAGTTACCACGTGAAATCGCAAGATTGTCATTGTATTTCCCGTCCATTTGTCGTTAACTATAACCAGCAAGATGCCTGGCTTTATGGACAGAAATCATTAAAAAGGAGAAAGAACTATGGCAACTTTCCGTTTTACCGCCGGCCCCTGGAACATCCATGAGGGCAACGAGACCTTCGGCCCCGGCCACCGCAAAACCGTCGGTATCGAAGAGAAGATGAAGAGATTCGCCGAGATCGGCATGAGCGGCATGCAGTTCCACGATGACGACGCCGTCCCGGATCTGTCTCTCAACAAGAAGCAGACGATCGAGTACGCGAAGGACGTCCGCGCCACCCTGGAGAAGTACGGCCTGTTCGCCGAATTCGTCGCCCCCCGTCTGTGGTTCACCAAAGAGACCAACGACGGCGCCTTCACCGCTTCCAACAAGGAAGACCGCGAATACGCCTGGTGGCGCGCGGAGCGCTCCTGCGATATCGCGGAAGCTCTGGGGACCCACAAGATCCAGCTGTGGCTGGCCCGCGAAGGCACCCTGTGCGCCGAGAGCAAGAGCCCGATCGAAGGCACCCTGTGGCTCAGAGACGCGTTCAACCACATCCTGGAGTATGACCGCGAGGCCCTCATCCTGGTCGAGCCGAAGCCCAATGAACCCGTCGACCGCAGCTACTGCGGCACTGCCGGCCACGCCCTGACCGTCGGCGCCAACACCATCGATCCCAGCCGTGTCGGTCTGTGCATCGAATCCGCCCACTCCATCCTGTCCGGTCTGGATCCCGCCTGCGATATGGGCTTTGCTCTGGCTTTCAACAAGCTGTGGGGCGTGCACCTGAACGACCAGAACGGCATGAAGTACGACCAGGACAAGGCCTTCGGCGTGGACAACCTGCGTCAGGCCTTCAACCAGGTCAAGGTGCTCTATGAGAGCAACTTCGGTGACAAGGGTCACTTCGAGTGCGTCGGCCTCGACGTCAAGGCCATGCGGACCCAGCCCGACGAGGACTGCTACCGCCACCTCATCAACTCCAAGCGCATCTTCGAGCTGCTGCTGGAGAAGGTCAAGAAGTTCGATTACAAGTTCCAGGCCGAGTGCGTGAAGAACCGCAACCTTGAGAAGCTTGAGATGTACGTGCTCGAGCTCCTGATGGGCGCCTGAGCCCTTCCATGACCCGGGGGAGACCCCAAAACCGCTGCGGATGCGTCTCCGGACGCATCCGCATTCCTGCATTATCCCCCCGGCGGAGCCCTGCTCCCCGGCGGCCGACCAAAGGAGACTAACATGAATCATTCCGGCGGAATCTGCGTGGCAGGCAACATGATCGTCGATATCAGCTATCCGGTCGACGTCCTGCCGAAGAGCGGGGAACTCGTCCCCATCACCGGCGAAGCGATCCGCACGACCGGCGGCGCCGTCTGCAACGTGGCGGCGGATCTGGCCCGTCTGGATCCGGCCATGAAGATCACGGCCCTCGGCCGCATCGGCTGCGATGCGGAAGGCGACCTCGTCCTCCGCTATCTCGGCAGCCATCCGAACCTCGACTGCTCTCACGTCATCCGGGAAGGGACCACCTCCTTCACCCTGGTGATCAATGAAAATATCTCCCGCCAGCGCACCTTCTTCACCTACGGCGGCGCGGGCGACGTCTTTACCGAGGAAGACATCCCCTTTGACGAACTGGACGCGAAGATCCTGCACATCGGCTATATCCTGCTCCTGAAGGCTCTGGACCAGCCCGATGCGGAATACGGGACGCGCATGGCCCGGCTCCTGGCCGAAGCGAAGGAAAAAGGCTTCCTCACCTCCATCGACGTGGTCTCCGAATCGGGCGACCGCTTCCGGAGGCTGGTGCCCCCCGCGCTCCGCTATACCGACTACTGCGTGATCAACGAACTGGAAGCGCAGGCGACGACCGGTGTGACGCTCCGGGATGAGGACGGAACGCTCCGTCCCGAAAACATGGCGGAGGCGCTGGAAAAACTGTTCGAAGCCGGCGTCGGCACCTGGTGCGTCATCCACTGCCCGGAAGGCGCCTGGGGCATGGAAAAGGGCGGAACGCTTGTTTCCGAAGCCAGCATCGCCCTGCCGAAGGGCTACATCAAGGGGAAGGTCGGAGCCGGCGACGCGTTCTGCTCGGGCGTCCTTCTCGCGGCGGCCAAGGGCCGGAGCCTTGCCGAAGCCATCCACCTCGGCAGCGCGGCCGCGGTCATCTCCCTCCGGGCGCCCGGCGCGACCGAAGGCATGACCGACGAAGAAGAAGTTCTGAAAGAATACGCCCACCTGGAACAGCTGGCAGGCGTGCGCTGATCACCGATCATTCAGGAGGATCCTCTTATGAAAGCTGTTATGTACGGCGGCGGCAACATCGGCCGCGGTTTTATCGGAATGCTCTTTTCCGCCTCTGGCTTTGAAGTCCGGTTCATCGACGTGGCGAAGCCCCTGATCGAAGAGATCAACCGCCGGAACTCCTATCCGGTCCGCATCCTGAACGGCGATACGGTCACCGACATCACGGTCGGACCGGTCTACGCGGTGGACGGCAACGACAAAGAGGCCGCCTCGGCCGCCATCGCGGAGGCGGATATCGTCGCGACAGCCGTGGGCGTCCGCATCCTGCCCTACATCGTCCCCAACCTGGTCGCCGGCATCCGCAAGCGCTTCGCCGCCGGCGACAAACCCCTCAACATCCTCATCTGCGAGAACCTGAACAACGCCAACAAGATCCTCGAGGGCATGCTGAAGGAGCAGCTGACGCCGGAAGAATGTGAGCGCTTCGACCGCCAGATCGGTCTTGTGGAAGCCTCGATCGGCCGCATGGTGCCCATCCAGACGCCCGAGATGCAGGCCGGCGACAAGCTCCGCGTCTGCGTGGAGGAGTACGGCTTCCTGCCGGTGGACGGCGACGCCTTCAAGGGCGAAGTCCCGCCCATCAAAAACATGCTCCCCGTCTCCCCCTTCGATTTCTTCCTGAAGCGCAAGCTCTTCCTGCACAACATGGGCCACGCCGTCTCGGCCTATCTCGGCGAGCTGGCCGGCTGCGAGTATATCTGGGAGGCCGTCGGAAACGGCGACATCTACGCCTGCGCGCAGAACGCGATGACCGACTCCGCCATGGCGCTTTCGAAGCGCTACGGCAAGCCCCTGCCGGAGATCCTGCGGCACATGGAGGACCTGCTCTTCCGCTTCTCCAACAAAGCCCTCGGCGACACCTGCGAACGCGTCGGCCGCGAACCCGAACGGAAGCTCTCCGCCTCCGACCGCCTGGTCGGCGCCCGGAAGCTCTGCCGGGAAGAAGGAAGCGGCACCGCTTTCCTGGATCTGGCCATCGGCGCCGCCCTGCACCGCTACCTGCGCGAGCAGAGCCGCCCGCAGACCCCGGAGGAAGCCGCGAAGGCCCTGAAGGAACTGAGCGGCGAAGAGATCCCCGAAGCCATCGCCTTCTACGAGGCGATCCTGGCCGGCGCCGATGCCGGCACGCTCCGCCGCATGGCGGAAAAGCAGCGGAAAGCCGCCCTCGGCGCGATCGTCTGATCCCGCGAAAGCAGAAAGCAGGGCCCGCCCCTTTTCGGGGCGGGCCCTGCTTTCTGCTGCCGGCCGTTCTGCCTGTCTATTTTTTCTTCTCCAGCGTCAGGACGTTGGCGCCGCCGCTGTACTCGTAGGACACCCGGTCCATGGTCTTTTTGACCAGGAAGATGCCCAGGGCAGCCTTGATCAGGGATATTTTCGCGCATATGTCAGGAAAAAGCAATTCTTTTATATCACTTCGGACGGTGAATGCCCTTCTGTTCGTACACGCGCCGTCCGGGCACGGCCGGAAACTCCTCCGAAGCCCAAAGCCGCTTTGCCGGAGGCCCGAAAAGCATTTTTCTCATTGACAGAACTTGCAAAAAGTGGTAGATTCGGCCTAGTGTCGGAATTTGCGGTATTGGCAGGTTCCGCCGATTTTTGAGAGATATGAGTACCACCGAAAGGAGGTTTTTCATGGATCATCCCATCATTTCCGCCATCACGGAGGAAGAGGCCAAAGCCGACCGGCAGATCGCCGCAGCCCGGAAAAAAGCCGCCTTGCTCGTAACGGAGGCCAGAAACGACGCCATTCTCCGCGAGCAGGAAGCCACCGTCGAAGCCGAAAAGCTGATCGCGGACGCCGGAGTCCGTGCCCGGGAAAAGGCCGCCGCCACGACGGAAGAGGAACGTGCCGCCACCGAAGAGGCCGTCCGCCGGCTGAAAAACGCCGCCCAGCCCCGCATGTACCAGGCAGCGGCGGCCGTCGTGGAATATCTGAAGCAGTAAGATCCACCAATCTATCATAAAGAGGATTCATCTATGTCTGTCGTAACGATGCAGAAATTCCTGTTCTGCGGACTGGAAAATGACCGGGACCGAATCCTTAAGGTTCTTCAGAAGAAGGGCCGGCTGCATCTCTCCTCCGAAACATCGGAAGATCCGCGCTTTGCCGCGCCGGAATTCGCCGAGGAGAAAAGCCGCTGCGAAAAGACCGCTCAGCTGATGATGCAGGCCCTGAACGTTCTGGATAACTACTCCGAAGAAAAGGCAGGACTCCTCTCCTCCCTGAAAGGCCGGGATCCCCTCTCCCCCGCGGACTGGGAAGCCCGGAGCGCCCGGGAAGAGGCGGCCGTCGCCGAAGCGGAGAAGATCCAGACCCTCCAGAAGGATCTGACCGAACAGTCGGCCCGCGGGACGCGCCTTGCCGCCCTTCGGGAAACACTGGTCCCCTGGGAAAAGCTGCCGGTTCCCCTGAATTATTCCGGCACGGAAAGCTGCGGCGCCCTCATCGGCGCGCTGCCCGGCCTCTGGACCGCCGAGAGCGTGGAAGAAGCGCTGCGGGCTGATGCGCCCGGCGCGGAGCTTCATGAGGCCGAGATCGTCTCCTCCGAAGCCACCCAGACCTGCCTCATGATCCTGGCGGCCCGGGAAGAGATCCCCGCCCTGGAAGACGCCCTGCGCAAGAAAGGCTTTGCCCGGCCGCTCACAGCTTCCGGCAAAACGCCCGCGGAAGAGATCGCCGCTCTGGAAACGGAACTTTCCGAGGTCCGGAAGGCCGAAGAAGACCTCACCCGGGCGCTGGAGGAAAAAGCCTCCGTCCGCGATCTCCTGCGCTTCTGCCATGACGACAACGTCCTGAAGGCGGAACGCCAGGAAGCCCTCGGCAAGATGCTCACCACCGAACGGGTCTTCGTCCTCCGGGGATTCCTCCCCGAGAAGAACGCCGACAAGGTGAAGGAGCAGCTTGAGTCCGAATTCGCGTGCGTCATGGAACTTTCTCCCGTCGGGGAAGACGAGGCCGCGCCGGTCCTTCTCAAAAACAACGCCTTCGCGGCGCCGACCGAGGGAGTCGTCACCTCCTACGGGATGCCCGGCAAGGGCGAGATCGACCCCACTGCTATCATGGCGGTCTTCTACTACTTCCTCTTCGGCCTGATGCTGGCGGACGCCGGCTACGGCCTGGTGATGGCCCTCGGGACCTTCATCGTCACGCGGAAGTACCCGAATATGGGCAAGAGCATGAAGCAGATGCTCACCATGTTCTTCTGGTGCGGCATCTCCACCGCCTTCTGGGGCGTGATGTTCGGGAGCTACTTCGGCGACGCGATCCCCGTGATCGCCCGGGTGTTCTTCCATAAGGAGATCACCATCCCGGCCGTCTGGCTGGTCCCTCTCGAAGAGCCCATGAAGCTGCTGGTCTGGTGCTTCGCCTTCGGCCTCGTCCATCTTTTCGTAGGCCTGGGCATCAAAGGCTACCTCTGCCTGAAGCATAAGGACTGGATGGGCTTCATCGCCGGGGTCCTGAGCTGGTATCTGCTCCTCATCGGACTGATCCTGATGCTCGTCCCGACCGACATCTTCGCGTCGATCGCGGGGGCTCCCATCCCGCTGCCGCAGCCGGTCACCGAAGCCGCCAAATGGATGGCTCTCGCAGGCGCGGCCGGCATCGTCCTCTTCACGGCGCAGGGCCGGAAGAACCCGATCATCCGGGTCGCCCTCGGCGCCTACGAGCTCTACGGCGCGACCAGCTGGCTCTCGGACGTGCTCTCCTACTCGCGCCTTCTGGCACTGGGCCTGGCCTCCGGCGTCATCGCCACGGTCTTCAACTCGATGGCCGCCATGCTGGTCCGTGACGGAGGGGTCGGCGCCACGGTCCTCAGCGTCATCCTGTTCGCCGTAGTCTTTCTGGTCGGGCACGTGCTCAATCTGGCCATCAACCTGCTGGGGGCCTACGTTCACACCAATCGTTTGCAATACGTAGAATTTTTCGGAAAATTCTACGAAGGCGGCGGCGAGGAATATGCTCCTCTCTCCGCGGAAAATACTAAATTTTATCACCTGGAGGATAATTGATCATGGCTAACTACCTCGTCGCGGAAGTTCTCACCATCGGTGCCATGGAAGCACCGAAGACCCCCATCAACGGTGTCGTCTGGGCACTGGCCGGCATCGCTCTTGCCGTCATTCTGGCCGGTATCGGCTCCGCCTTCGGCGTCTCCGCCGGCGCCCGCGCTACGGCCGGCGTCATGACCGAAAAGCCCGAACTGTTCGCGAAGCTCCTCGTTCTGATGCTGCTGCCCGGCACCCAGGGCATTTACGGCCTGCTGGTGGCCTTCGTCGCTCTCGGCAACCTCAACTACGGCGCGGTCGAAATGAGCGTCGCCGACGGCCTCAAATACTTCGCCGCCTGCATGCCCATCGCGATCGTCGGCCTCGGCTCCGCCATTCTGCAGGGCAAGGCCTCCGTATCCTCCATCGCGCTGCTGGCCAAAAAGCCCAACACCTTCGGCAAGGCCATGCTGCTGCCCGCCATGGTCGAGACCTACGCCATCCTGGCCCTCCTGATCTCCATCCTGACCGTTACCAACCTGGGCTGATCCGCTTCCGAAGGAGACATTCCATGACCGGAACCGAAAAAATCCTGCAACACATCCGGGACGGCGCGGCAGCCGAGGCGGAGTCCATCCGCCAGGCCGCCGAAGCCGAATGCGCGCGGATCCGTGAAGACTCCGCAGCGGTCTGCGAAGAGATCCTTCTGTCCGCCCGCTCCCGTTCAGACGAACTGGCCGGCAGCATCTCCGACAAGACCCGCCTTTCCCTGACTATGGAACGCCGGCAGGCGCTCCTGGCCGCCAAGGGCGAACTGGTCGACGAAGTGCTGGCAAAGGCCCGTCAGAAACTGCTGAACGAAGATCCGGCCGCTTATTTCCGCTATCTCCTCTCTCTGCTGGAGAAGCAGGAAACGATCGGCGAGGGAACGCTCAGCCTTTCTGCCGGAGATCTGGCCCGTCTGCCCGCGGACTTCGCCGAAAAGGCGAAGGCGATCGCCGCTTCGAAGGGCGGATCGCTCACGATCGATGAGAAACCCGCCGCGATCTCGGGCGGTTTCATCCTTTCCTACCGTGACACCCTGGAAAACTGCTCCCTGGACGCGATCTTCGCCGCCGAGGAAGAAACCTTAAAGGACATGATCCGGCAAAGCCTGTTTTCCAACCTCAAGGCATAGGAGGGATCTATGAAAACGGATTACACCTATGCGGCGGCGCGCGTGAAAGTGAAGGAAGTCTCTCTCCTGCGCCGCAGCGACCTGGAGCAGCTGATCGCCGCCCCCTCCTTCGACGCGGCCCTTTCGCTGCTCTCGGAAAAAGGCTGGGGCGATCCCGATCTTCCTCTCACCGCCGACAACCTCCTGACGGCCGAGACCGAGGCCACCTGGGGACTGATCGACGAACTGGAAAAGGACCCGGCCGCTCTGACCGTCCTGAAGCTGACCAAGGACTACCACAACCTGAAAGCCGCGGTGAAGTATCACTACACCTCCTCATCCCTGCCGAAGGAACGGCTCTTCCTCCGGGGCGGCATTCTGGATCCCGAACTGATCCTGAAGGCCGTGACCGAACAGGAATACGGCCTCCTTCCCGCGGAGATGGCTGCAGCGGCGGAAGAAGCCGCGAAGGCCCTCGCCCATACCGGCGACGGACAGCTCTGCGACCGGATCGTCGACAAGGCCTGTCTGGCCGCGCTGGAAGCCGCGGGGCGGACCTCCGCCCACGAAGTGCTCCGGCAGTACGCGGCCGTCACCGTAGTCAGCGCCGACGTGCGTCTGGCCGTCCGGGGCGCCCGCAGCGGTCAGGATCTGCCGACCCTGCTCGACTCGCTGGTCCCGCTCCCCTCGCTGGATATCCGCGCCCTCGCGGAAGCGGCCGTGGACGGACGGGCCGCCGTGGCGGAATACCTCTCCCGCACCGAATATGCCGATCTGGCGCCGGCTCTCTCCGAATCCCTCACCGCCTTCGAGCGGGCCTGCGACGACCTGATGATCCGCCGGATCCAGGCCGAGAAGGACGACTACTTCACGCTGGGCCCCCTGGCCGCCTACGTGCTGGCCCGGGAGAACGAGATCAAATGCGTTCGCATGATCCTGACGGGCAAGCAGAACGGCCTGCCCGCGGAGGTGCTGCGGGAAAGCATGAGGATGACGTATGTATAAGATCGCAGTCCTGGGTGATTATGACAGCATCTACGGGTTTGCCGCCCTGGGCCTCAATACCTTCCCGGTAACGGAGGCCGAAGAAGCGGCCCGGCTCCTGAAAGAGCTGGCCGCCGGCGAATACGGCGTGATCTATATCACGGAAGCCCTCGCAGCCCTGATCCCCGAGGCGGTCGCCGCCTTCGACGATCACATCGCGCCCGCCGTCATCCCCATCCCCGGCGTCGCCGGCAACACCGGCAGCGGCATGGCGATGGTGAAGCGGTCGGTGGAAAAAGCGGTCGGCTCCGATATCATTTTCAAAGAAGACTAACGAAAGGCGGACAAGAAACCTTTATGAGCAGTACAGGAACCATCAAAAAGGTCGCGGGGCCTCTGGTCATCGCTTCCGGTATGCGGGACGCCAATATGTTTGACGTGGTCCGTGTTTCCTCCCGCCGCCTGATCGGTGAGATCATCGAGATCCACGGGGACGAAGCCTCCATACAGGTCTACGAGGAGACCTCCGGCCTGAAGCCCGGCGAACCGGTGGAATCCACCGGCATGCCTCTGAGCGTCGAACTCGGGCCGGGCCTCATCCAGAGCATCTACGACGGTATCCAGCGTCCTCTGGACGATATCCTGAAGGCCACCGGCAGCAACCTCCTGACCCGCGGCGTCGAAGTCCCTTCGCTGAAGCGGGACGTCCGCTGGCATTTCGTTCCGACCGCCAAGGCCGGCGATCAGGTGAAGGCCGGCGACGTGCTCGGCACCGTTCAGGAGACTCCCGTGGTGCTTCACAGGATCATGGTGCCCTTCGGCTTTGACGGCAAGGTCCTCAGCATTATGGAAGGGGACTACACGGTCACCGATACCATCGCCTTCCTGGAGACTTCCTCCGGCAAGAAAGAGATCACCCTGATGCAGAAGTGGTCCGTCCGTTCCGGACGCCCCTATAAGCGCAAACTCTCCCCCGACCGGCCTCTGGTCACCGGGCAGCGCGTCGTGGACGCGATGTTCCCGATCGCCAAGGGCGGCGTGGCGGCCGTGCCCGGCCCCTTCGGCTCCGGCAAGACCGTCATCCAGCACCAGCTGGCCAAGTGGGCGGACGCCGACATCGTGGTCTACATCGGCTGCGGCGAACGCGGAAACGAGATGACCGACGTGCTGAACGAATTCCCCGAGCTGAAGGATCCGCGCTCCGGCCGTTCCCTGATGGAGCGGACCGTGCTGATCGCGAACACCTCCGACATGCCCGTGGCGGCCCGGGAAGCTTCCATCTATACCGGCATCACGATCGCGGAATACTTCCGCGACATGGGCTACTCCGTGGCGCTCATGGCCGACTCCACCTCCCGCTGGGCGGAAGCGCTCCGTGAAATGAGCGGCCGTCTGCAGGAGATGCCCGGCGAGGAAGGCTATCCCGCCTACCTCGGCAGCCGTCTGGCCCAGTTCTACGAGCGTGCCGGCCGCGTGCAGACCCTCTGCAGCGGTGAGCGCGAAGGCGCCCTTTCCGTCATCGGCGCGGTCTCGCCCGCCGGCGGCGACATCTCCGAGCCGGTCTCCCAGGCGACCCTCCGCATCGTGAAGGTCTTCTGGAGCCTGGACTCCGCCCTCGCCTACAAGCGGCATTTCCCGGCCATCAACTGGCTGACCAGCTATTCCCTGTATCTGGACGATATGGCCCGCTGGTTCAACGAGGAGGTCCGTCCCGACTGGATGGAATCCCGCAACCGCCTGATGCGCCTGCTGCAGGACGAATCCGAACTGCAGGAGATCGTGCAGCTGGTCGGCATGGACGCGCTCTCCGCTCCCGACCGTCTGAAACTCGAGGCGGCCCGCTCCATCCGCGAGGACTTCCTGCATCAGAACTCCTTCCACGAGATCGACACCTACACCTCTCTGGACAAGCAGTATCTGATGATGAAGCTGGTGCTGGCCTTCTACGACAAGGCCGCCGAAGCCCTGTACGCCGGCGCCGACATTGAAAAGCTGGTGGATCTCCCCGTCCGTGAGAAGATCGGCCGCTTCAAATACACCCCCGAAGACCAGATCTCTCCCGCCTATGACGAAGTCTACGCGCAGCTCACGAAGGAGCTCGCCGCCCTGACCGGGAAGGAGGCAAACTAAATGCCGAAGGAATATAAGACGATCCAGGAAGTGGCCGGCCCTCTGATGATGGTCACCGGCGTGGAGAACGTCGCCTACGACGAACTCGGCGAGATCGAGCTCAGAAGCGGCGAACGCCGCCGCTGCAAAGTGCTGGAGATCAACGGATCGACCGCGCTGGTGCAGCTCTTCGAAAGCGCCACCGGTATCAACCTTTCCGACAGCAAGGTCCGTTTCCTCGGCCGCAGCATGGAGCTGGGCGTTTCCGAGGATATGCTCGGCCGCGTCTTCGACGGCCTCGGCCGTCCGATCGACGGCGGGCCCGAGATCCTGCCCGACGAGCGCCGCGACATCAACGGCCTTCCGATGAACCCGGCCGCCCGTGCTTATCCGCAGGAATTCATCCAGACCGGCGTCTCCGCGATCGACGGGCTGAACACCCTGGTCCGCGGCCAGAAGCTGCCCATCTTCTCCGCCTCCGGTCTGCCCCACGCCCAGCTGGGCGCCCAGATCGCCCGCCAGGCCCGCGTGCGCGGCACGAGCGAACCCTTCGCCGTGGTCTTCGCCGCGATGGGCATCACCTTCGAGGAGTCCAACTTCTTCATCCAGAGCTTCCGCGATTCCGGCGCCATCGAGCGGACGGTCCTCTTCGTCAACCTGGCGAACGACCCCGCCGTCGAGCGCATCGCGACCCCGCGCATGGCCCTGACCGCCGCCGAATATCTGGCGTTCGAAAAGAACATGCACGTGCTGGTCATCCTGACCGACATCACCAACTACGCGGACGCCCTGCGAGAGATCTCGGCAGCCCGCAAGGAAGTGCCCGGACGCCGCGGGTATCCCGGCTACATGTATACCGACCTGGCGCAGATGTACGAGCGCGCCGGCCGTCAGAAAGGCAAGACCGGCTCTATCACCATGATCCCGATCCTGTCCATGCCCGAGGACGACAAGACGCACCCCATCCCCGACCTGACCGGCTATATCACCGAGGGGCAGATCATCCTGAGCCGCGACCTGTACCGCAAGAACGTGGTGCCCCCGATCGACGTTTTGCCGAGCCTGTCCCGTCTGAAAGACAAGGGTATCGGCGAAGGCAAGACCCGCGCGGACCACTCGAACGTGCTGAACCAGCTGTTCGCGGCCTACGCCCGCGGCAAGGACGCGAAAGAGCTCATGGTCGTGCTCGGCGAAGCCGCCCTCACCGCGATGGACAAAAAGTACGCGGCTTTCGCGGACGCCTTCGAGAACGAGTACGTCTCCCAGGGCTATTTCACCAACCGGAGCATCGAGGAGACGCTGGAGATCGGCTGGAAGCTTCTGCGCATGCTGCCGAGGACCGAGCTCAAGCGTATCGACGAGAAGTATCTGAACCAGTACTACGAAGCCTGAGGAGGGAAAAGGGATGGCAAGTTCCCAGATCATTCCCACCCGCATGGAGCTGGGCAAGCAGAAGAAGCGTCTGAAAACAGCCCAGCGCGGACATAAGCTCCTGAAGGACAAACGGGACGAACTGATGCGGCAGTTCCTCGAACTCGTGCGCCAGAACAAGGCCCTGCGCGAGAAGGTCGAGGAAGGCATCGCCGCCGCCAACGCGAATTTCGTGCTGGCCAAGGCCGCCTCGTCCGACCAGGTGCTCAACACCGCCCTGCTCGCCCCCAAGCAGCAGGTCTTCCTGGAGCTTTCCGAGAAGAACATCATGAGCGTCGAAGTCCCGCAGTACGTGACGAAGACCCGCACCGGCAGCGAGACCGATATCTACAGCTACGGCTACGCCTTCACCTCGTCCGAACTGGACCTGGCTGTGGATTCCCTGGCAGCGGTCCTGCCGGAAATGCTGAAGCTGGCCGAGATCGAGAAAGCCTGCCGACTCATCGCCGCGGAGATCGAAAAAACGCGCCGGCGCGTGAACGCGCTCGAGCACGTGATCATCCCCGACGCGCAGGCCAAGATCAAATTCATCACGATGAAGCTGGATGAGAACGAGCGCAGCTCGCAGATCCGCCTGATGAAGATCCAGGACGCCATGGCCGTCGAGGCCATGCAGAAAGCCCTGGCAAGAGAAGCCGCAGAACAACACTGACGGACAACGTACGAAGCGGCCGGAGCATCAGCTCCGGCCGCTTCGTGCATTTCGTACGGAAAGATCATTCCAGACCTTTCCGTACCGTCTCCCATTCCGGTTTCTCCCCGGGGATCCGTATGATGTTTCCCACAAAAGCATGGATCCCTTACATCATTACAGGCAGCCCCCGTTCTCTGTCCGGCTACGGAAGCGGGCTTTTCCCCGATCTTTGTCCGTTTTGCCTGCCTGAGCGCCTGACCGCGCCGAAAACCGTCCGACAGCGGAGCTTTTCGGCCGTATCTGCAAAACAAGTCTTGCGTTTTCCCCCGATTCGTGGCAGTCTAAAAGGGGGATGTTTCCCATTTTTCTGAAAGGAGTCCGTCTCATGAGGAATCGTATTTCGTTTTACGCATGCCTGATCCTGATCGGATACCTCGCCGCCGCCTGCGCGATCTCGCCCGCGAGGGAGAGCCTGCCGTCCGGCGAACAGCCGGCCGGTTCCGCCGCCTCCTCCGAAGCCACCGTTTCCACGCCATCCGTGCCCGAACAGACTACTTCCATACCGGCCGGACCGTCGACACCGGCTCCCACTGAGCCTTCGGCGCCTGCCCCTACTGAGCCTTCGACTCCGGCTCCCACCGAGCCGTCGACGCCTGCCCCTACTGAGCCTTTGACTCCGGCTCCCACCGAGCCCTCGACGCCCGTTCCCACCGAGCCCTCGACGCCCGCCCCTACTGAGCCTTCGACTCCCGCTCCCACCGAGCCCGAGACGCCGACCCCTCCGCAGCCCTATTCCATCGTGGAGTATCTGCCCGACGGCGGCCGGGAGGTCTGGTCCTACGATGAGCATGACCGGCTCCTCCAATACGTCCGGTATGCCGCAGACAACACGGTCCTGGCGGAGACCACCTATTTCCCGGACGGCTCCACCAAACTGTCCTATACCCGGAACGGAGCGGAAGTCATCACCCGGGAATATAACGAAGCCGGGAAAAAGATCCTGTATTCCAGGACCGTCAACGACGTCTACTACGATTACGAGGCCTACACCTACGATCCCGGCGGGACCATCCTGCGGAAATCGGTCATAGAGTACCACCGCAGCGACGGCAGCCTGATCACGTCCCAGATCGACACCTTCTACCCCGACGGGACCAAAGAATCGAGCCTGGACGTCACTTCCGACGGGACCAGGACCCGTACCAGCTATGACGGCAACGGAAACAAGGTCTCCCGCCATATCGAATATCCTGACGGAACCTCGGAAGAGATCGCCTACTTCCCCGGCATGACCCGCTATATAGCATACTATCCGAATAATTACCGGAAATCCTTGACCGAGCTTTCGGATAACGGAGACGAATACTACATCCTGTACCGGGAAAACGGAAGCCGTTCCGAACGTGTAATCAACAAAGCCGACGGCACCTACGACCGCCGATATTATAATGATCAAAATCAGCTGGAGCGCTGGTTCGTTCTGACTTCCGAGCAGCTCTGCTCCCGCTATTACACCAGTGGGCGCATGAGTCTGGAACGGGTCAAAACCCCCGACGGGACCCCGATCCGGGAATCCGCCTTCCAGTACAGCGTCTCGGCGACCGGAAAAAAAGTCATTCTCGAGATCGTATACGACGCTTCCGGAAAGGAAACGGACCGCAGATGGTACGAAGATGACGGCAAGCTGGGCTACCCGCCGGAAGACTGACAGCCGGGGCTGATCTTTTTGAAAGGTGGTACTCTTTATGAAGCCGAGAAGAATACTCTGTCTCTTCGCGCTCCTTTCCCTGCTCACCCTTGCCGGCTGCGGTGAAAAAGAGCCGTACGAAACCTTTGAACGGGAATCCAGACGGCCGAAGCCTTCCACGGAAGCGCCGGATCCCACGCCCGCGGTCCCGCCGGCTTCCACGGACAGTCCTGCTCCCTCCGAAACACCCGTCCCGGCCCCGACCGACGCGCCCGCCCCCACGGACGCTTCCCCGACCGAACTCCAGCCCTGGACCGAGACCTTCACCAGCGGCGATCTGTTCTTCACCGAGAATTATGACGCGCTGGGCCGGCTGACCAGGGTCGTAGCCCGCCGGGAAAACGGCCAGATCCGCAGGCAGACCGACTATGGCTACGAAGGGAACTCGAAGGTCTGCATCTCCGAGATCTGCACCGAATATGCCGCCGACGGCTCCGTCAGCTATCATTGTGAGAACGAACGGTATCCGAACGAACAGATGAAGTCCGCTTATGAAGTCTATTCCGACGGAACGGCCTCCCTCTCCCTCTACGATGAACGCGGCAACGATACCGGTTACACGACCTGGGCCGCGAATGGGCAGAAGCTGTCCGAATCCTCCCGGGAGTACGATGCGGAAAACCGCCTCGTCTCCTCCGTCTACGATGAATGGACGGAAAACGGGGCTCTGCTCGATCACACGGAGTCCACCTACTATCCGGGCGGAGCCACAAAGACCTCCGACCGGATCTTCGCCGACGGTTCCCGCGAGGTCGCCGAATATACGGAAAGCGGACTCCGCACCCTGGACGAGAGTTACTACCCGAACGGGCAGATACGCCTTCAGGAAATAAAAGAATACGGAGAGAACGATGTCGTCCTCCGTCAGACCGACCGGGCATGGGAGGAAGACGGAACGCTGAAGACCCGGGGAGACTATACTTACCGGGCGGACGGCTCCGGCGAGACAGCCCGCTATATCCCCTACTGGGCCCCGGATACCGAATACTACGAAGAATTCGACGTCCTGAACCGCCGGACCGTTTACAACTGGGAGAAGACGGACGGAAGTTACTCCTATTCCGTGACCGAATACGAAGGAGATTCCACGACTCCCTCGAGGGAAACGATCACCACGACAGACAGCGAGGGCGTGACTGAGGAGGAGATCCTCTATCATCCGGACGGCAGCGAGAAAGAGCATGCCTGTACCCTTCCGGATGGCCGCCGGAGCCTCACGCGGACCGACGCGGAAGGGCGCACCTTCTACGAGGAGCAGTACGGAGCGGACGGGGAACTCCTGTATCTGGCGGAGAAAGAGTACTTTTCCGATCCCGCCTGGCGTACTTCCCATACGCTCGAGAAGCGCTACGACGATTATTTCGGAGGCCTCGTCGTCACCGAGTCCTGGTACAACCAGAACGGCACCAACATCAGGTACGACATCCTGTGGCCAGACGGATCCCGCCATTACTCAGAATCCAACGACAACGGCGATCTTACCTTCTCCAAGAGCTGGTATGCGAACGGGAATCCGCATGAGCAGTACGAATACACCTACCACGAGAGCAACGGCTGGCGCGCCTCGGTGAAGACCGCCCAGTGGAACGAAGACGGCTCGGAATACGCCTACTCTGAAGATACCTTCTACGAGAACGGCACCACGAAGAGCTATTACTACCGCAGCGACGGCGAGGAATACTACGTCGAATATGCGGAAAACGGCGGCGAGGTGCTGAAAACGACGAAGACCGGCGGGGTCCTTGTGTCCCGTGACCAGAGGGAATACAGCGCGGACGGGAACATCGTCCTCTTCGAGCAGCACGAACACTGGGCCGATGACGGCAGCTTCGAACGCCGGACAGAGATAACTTACTATCCGCACGGCAAAAAGCAGTACTACCGCGAGTTCTACAGCGACGGCAGCGCCCTGTACCGGGAATACAGCGAAGCAGGGGAGATGACCCGGGATGAGACCGTAAACACCGAGGGGAACACGGATTTCCTCTGGGTCCGGAACGCCGACGGCAGCGCCACGCAGAAAGACTTCCATCCGAACGGTCAGCTCGCCGCTCACTACGAGTGGAACGCGGCCGGCGACCGGGTCCTCTTCGAAAGCTTTACAAAGGAAGGCCTGCGGGAGAGCTATGAGGCGACGCTGGAAGACGGGACCGTCGACGAACGCACCTATGACGATAACGGCCTGCTCTGGTACCAGGATCTGTATACCCCCGAGATCTACTACGACCGCCGCTTCTCCGAAGGCCGCATGTTCCTGGAACGCCGTTCGAAGAATGACGAAGGCTACACCTACCTTGGCAGCACTGTGTACAACTATTACGAAGAGGGCGGCGTCAAAAAGATCCGTATCTCCGAGAATGACCAGAACGGTACGATGATCGATCAGAAAATCGTGAACGACGACGGAAAGATCGGCTATATTCCCGACCCGTAAGAACGCCCGCGGGCTCTCTCCGGTCCGCCTGCGGCTTTCCCCGGAAAGCGCTTGAAGCAGGCAGCAGATTCATGGTATTTTTATACAGATCCCTCATTCTTTGAAAGGAGTCCGTCATGAACCTGAAAAAGATCCTTGCTTTCGGAGCCGGCCTCATCCTCGCCCTCTGCCTGTTTACCGGCTGCGGCGAAAAAGAGCCGTACGAGACCTTTGAACGTGAATCCAGAAAACCGAAGCCTTCCACGGAGGCCCCTACTCCCGACGTGCCCGAACCGTCGACGGAAGACCCCGGCGAATCGACGCCGGCGCCTCAGCCGACCGAACCGGTGCAGCCGACCGAACCGGCAGGACCGACCGAAGGTCCCGCGCCGACGGAAACGCCCGTCTCCACCGATCCTCCGGGGCCCTCTCTGGAGTCAGCCGCCTGGGGCAGCGGGATGGAATACAAACGCTACGACGAACAGGGCCGCCTGACCGAACGCACCCGCGTCAGCGAAAGCGGCCGCCTCCGTTTCCGTCAGGCCCGCGAGTATTTCCCGGATTCCCAGACCCTCTTCTCCGAGACCAAAGAGGAATACTCGGAAGACGGAGCCCTCACCTACCGCAGGACCGATATCTATTATGAGAGCGGGAACCGCCGGTCGGACGATACCACCAATGAGGACGGGAGCCGCCAGTACTTCGAATATACCGACAGCGGACTCTGCACCCTCGACGACGAATACTATCCGGACGGCCGGCAGCGCCATCATCTCACCCGGGAATTCGACGCGGAAAACCGCCAGACGGCCGAGCAGTTCGCCAACTGGAACGAAGACGGCTCCCTGAGCACCCGTGGCGAATATACTTACTGGCCGAACGGCAATACCAAAACGGCCCGCCTCGTTCCCACCTGGAACACCGACGCGGAGTTCTTCGATGAGTATGACGAACTGGGCCGGAAGATCTACTCCGAATGGAACTATGCTTCCACCGGCATCCACGGCCATTCCGAGGAAGAATACTACGGAGACAGCAATGCTCTCCTGCGATCCAGCACTTCCGACTGGGACGGTGACCAGCTGACCGTGACGGAGCGTGAATATGATAAGGACGGCCATGAGATCCGCCGGCAGATCACCAATCCGGACGGCTCGGTCTGGCTCTGCCTCTACAACGAGGACGGCCGGCCCCTTCATGAAGAAAATACTTCTCCTGACGGGGTCCTGCTCTCCCTTTACGAGGCGGAGTACTACCCCGGAAGCTCCCAGGTGTCTCACATGACGGACAAAACGTGGAACGAAGAGGATAAAGGCTACGATTTCTCGGAGAACTGGTACAGTGCCGACGGCATCCAGCTTCGCGAAGAAAAGACCTTTGCGGACGGTTCCGGAAGCTCCAGTGAATACAATGGGAACGGAGACCTTCTCCTTTCCGAAAGCCGGTACCCCGGCGGCCAGAAAGAAAGCCGCACCGAGAACGACTATTCCGCTGAAACAGGTACGCATCTGCGCTTCTCCGAGACACTGTGGAGCGAAGACGGGACGGAGACCTACTTCGCCGAGAGAACCTACTATGAGGAGACCGGCCTGACGCACACCTCCTACAACCGCTCCGAAAACCACGGTTACTATTCCGAATTCGACACATCCGGCAACCGGACCGTTTACCGGGAAGACAAAAACGGCACGATCGTTTACGACTCGGCCGATACCTTCGATGAAAACGGGAAGTGCACCGGAGGCACTTACAGCGTATGGTCGGATGACGGAAGCTTCGTCCGCAGCGGAGAGTATACGAACCATCCGAACGGCGAAGTCCGGACCAACTATACGAAATACGCCGACGGAAGCGCCTCCTACTATGAATATGCCGAGAACGGCGCTACTCTGATCGAGAAAACGATCAACCCGGCCGGGATCGTCGATCGCCTCTATACCGTCCGGGAAAACGGAAGCTGCTCGCTGTATACCTATTATGAGGACGGGGCGCTCGCGACCCACACCGAATGGAATGCCGACGACCTGCGCATCTATTATCTCTACCGCCTGCCGAACGGAAATCTGTACACGTACGAGACCGCAGCCCCGAACGGCGACCGTGAATCCCGCACCTTCGACAGCGACGGGCTTGTCAAATACCAGGATCTGTACGTCGGGGATATGTACTACGACCGCCGCTTCACGGAAGGCCGCATGTTCCTGGAGCGCCGGGAGAAAAAAGCCTCTGACGGCGGCTACACATATCTCGGCAGCACCGAGTACTCCTATTTTGAGGAAGGCGGCGTGAAGAAGATCCGCATCTATGAGAACAACGAGCTCGGCGTCCAGATCAGTTCGAAAGTCGTGAACGACGACGGCAAGATCGGCTATATCGATCCGCCCCAGGAATGGTGGCCATGAGCGAAGGGACCTACGTCCTGCTCCAGTGGACCTGGGGCATCCTCCAGAACCTGAGCGGCGGCCTGCGCTTTCTTCTCTCCCTCTTCCGTCCGCACGCGCGCTACCGGGGCGCCGTGGTGACCCCCTGGAAAAAACGGAGCAGCGCGGCCGTGGGCATGTTCATTTTCCTGCACGTGAGCGACCCTGATATCCTCGCCGGGAAAAAGCCCTTCCGGCCGGAAGAGCTCCCGCCCTGGGACAAACGGGTGCTCGTGCACGAGTACGGGCACACGGTGCAGTCCGTCATCCTGGGACCGTTCTTCCTGCCGTTCATCGCCCTCCCTTCCACCCTCTGGGCCGGGCTGGGCGGGCCCATCCGCCGGAAGAAAAAAGTCTCCTACTACCGTTTCTATCCCGAGAAATGGGCCAACCGTCTCGGGGAAAAGACCACCGGGGAAAAAGCCCCGGTATAAACAAAGATCCATCCGCAGAAAGGAGCCCCCATGAAGAGAACCCTGCGCACCCTGACCGCGCTGCTCATCAGCCTGGCGCTCGTCCTGTCGCTTTCCGCCTGTTCCAAGATCGGACAGATCGTGGACAATCTGAAAGACAAAGCGTCTTCGGCGGAAGAAACGAAAGAAACGAAGAGCCAGCCGGAAACGAAGGAGCCTTCCGCCGAACCGACGGAAAGCAAGGCCCCCGAAACGGAGCCGGCACAGCCCTCCGAAACACAGCCGGCCGAGACCAAAGCCCCCGAAACAGAGCCGGCGGAAACGAAACCCGCGGAAAGCGTCCCGGCTGAAACCAAAGAACCCGAGACAGCGCCGCCGGAGACCAAAGAACCGGAGACGACCCCGCTCCCGGCCTCCGATCTGCCCGGCTATTACAAGCTGACCGACATGCCCTCCGAAGGCGGCCCCGAGGCGATCGCCATGATGGAAGCCATGGGCATGAAAGTCTTCCTGGTCATCGAAGAAGGCGGGACCGGCTACGGCCACATGATGGGAGAAGAATACGACCTTGCGTGGGACGAAAGCACCATCACGATCGACGGAGACGCCGCCGCCTACACGCTGGAGGAAGACGTGCTCTCCATCATGAACGAAGGGGTCATCTACATGGTCCTTACCCGGAGCAGCGAACCGGCTCCGGAGCGCGGAAGCACCGTTGCCGGCCCGACCAAGCCGGAGCCCGTCCTTTCCGACAGTCCCGAAGGCTATTACAAGCTGACCGATATGTCCGGCGAGGATGCCGCCTCCATGCTCGCCCTGATGGAAGCCATGGGCCTCAAAGCCTACGTTGTCCTGGAAGAGGGCGGCACCGCCTTCCTTCATCTGTTCGGAAGCGAAGCGGATCTCACCTGGGACGAGTCTTCCCTGAAACATGATGACGAAACCATTCCTTATACCCTGGAGAACGGGATCCTGTCCTTCGAAGCGGACGGCAGCACCCTCTTCTTCACCCGTCTGGGCGATCCTTCCGAAGCCCCGGAACGCGAGACAGAACCCGAGGATCCCGAGCAGCCCACCGACCCCGTTTTTCCGATCGTCTCGGGAGACGTGCCCGGCTATTACGTGCTCACCGGTGCGGAAGGGGACGACCTGGATACCGAGGAACTGGAAGCATTTCTGCAGAGCGGCTATTCCTGTTTTCTTGTTCTGGAAGAAGGCGGGACCGGCTTCCTGCACTTCCCGGAGCAGGCCGAACTGGAACTTACCTGGGATGAAACGTCGGTCGCCCATAACGGCGAACCGATCCCCTATACGCTGGAGGACGGGGTCCTGACCCTGGCGGAAGGCGATGAAAAGCTCATCTTCACCCGCAGAGGCGACGTCTCCGACGGTCCGGCCCGCGGAGAGGTCAGGGATCCGATCGCCGGAATGACCCGCCTCGGAGAGATCACCCTCACCGAAACGGTCCTGGCCGAGACGGACGAGTTTGCCTTCATCGTCACCGGCATCACGCCGCCCGAAGATAAATGGGATTACTACCAGGTCTATTTCCGCCTGGTCAATAAAACCTCGGACAAGCGTCTGACCTTCGACGGCGATTTCTGCATGGTCAACGGCGTGTATGACGGCTCCTCCATCTACGAGACCGTCGAGCCCGGCGCTTCCTCCGACGAAAAGATCTATTTCGATCCGGAAGACCTGACGGACTACGGGATCGGCGATCCCACGGTCATTTCCCTGTTCCTGCTCGTGCGGGACCGCAACGACTGGGACAATGTCTATTTCAAAGACACGGTCTCCCTGTACCCGCTCGGGGAAGAGAAGGCCGAACTGTTCGTTCCCGACGGGACCGGAAAAGTGATTTTTGACAACGATCTGGTCCGGCTGACGATGGCCAGCCTCGACTATGACGATTACTGGGAAGAATTCACCGCCGTCATCATGGTGGAGAACAAGACCGACAAGCGTCTCTATATCGATTTCGATGACGTCAAACTGAACGGGGCAGCCTTTGAGCCGTATATGGACACCTATACAGGCCCGTACGGTTTCGCTTTCGAAGACGGGGACTTCAGCCTTTCGAAACTGACGGAAGCCGGGATCGACGTGAACAAGTCCGTCGAAGTCAGCTTTACGCTCACCGTAGAGGATGAGAGCGGCGATTACGGAAAGGATATTCTGAAAGAGACTGTCACCTTCCGGACCTGATCCGGAACCGCATACCAAAAAGGCCCGGGGAGACCTTACGTCCCCCCGGGCCTTTTCGTTTGCTCTCTATCTGCCCGAAAAGCCTTCCGCGATCTTCAGCATCGCCTCATAGTAGGCTTTCGTCACCGGCGTTTCCACGCCGCACTGCTCTCCCATCCGGACCACCTCGCCGCAGAAGATCTCGAGCTCGCCCTTTTTCCCGATCGCGAAATCGCGGCTGAGGGAACTGGTCGCCTTGCCGGAGGTGTGGAGAAGCCGGTCCATCAGCTCGTCGACCAGGCTGTCGGAAAGCGCGACGCCCCGCGCCTGACCGACCTTCAGGGCCTCTGTCAGCAACTGACGGTAATCTTCCATCCGCTCCGGAGAAGCCTTCACGTCTCCGATCGTGCAGCCCCAGCGGGCGGTGACCACGTTGTAGCCGCAGTTCAGGATGTATTTCTCCCAGACCGCCTTCTCCGCGTCGGGAGAAACTTCCGCCTGGATGCCGCAGGCGGAAAGCAGGGCCGCCGATTCCGTAAGCCTGTCTTTCTCCGCGGGATCGTCCGAAGGCGCGCCCATCACCATCCGGCAGAATTTGCCGACCTGGCTGACCGCTCCGTTTTCTCCCGCGATCGCCACCGTATAGATGACGCAGGCCGGTACCAGCGTGCCCGGGAGCAGCTTTCGCAGGTTCTCCGCCGCGCTCACCCCGTTCATCACCGGGACGACCACGGTCTCCGGGCCGACGAGCGGCCGGATCTCCTGCGCCGCCGCCGCCAGACCGTCATTTTTCACACAGACAAAGATCAGATCCTGCGTTTCATAGTCCCTGGGGTCGTTGCTCACCAGGGCCGGATGCACCGTGAAATCGCCGAACAGGGGGCTGAGCAGGGTCAGGCCGTCCCTGCGGAGCGCTTCCGCTCTCTTTCCTCTCGCGAACAGGCTCACTGCCTCCCCGTACTGCCGGATCAGCACCGCGCCGAGGATCCCTCCGATCCCTCCGACACCCACGACTGTGATCTTTTTCATTCCTTCGCTCCTTTATCCAGGCGGGCTCTTACCTCCGCCTCTGCCGCCAGGACCTCCTCCAGGGAAGGATCCGGGATCCGGCGGTGCGCCGCCATGGCTCCCTCGATCGTATCCACGATCTGCGTGTAGCCCAGTTTCCCCTGCAGGAACCGCGCCACCGCCCATTCGTTCGCCGCGTTGTAGACCGTCGGCAGCGAACCGCCGGCCTTTCCGGCCTCGTAAGCCAGCCCGAGGCCCGGGAAGTTCTCAAAATCGGGCTTCTCAAAGTGCAGGTCCTGCATCTCCCAGAGATCCAGATGCCCGCAGACCGCTTCCTGCCGCTCCGGATAGTACAGGGCGTACTGGATCGGCAGCCGCATATCCGGCACCGCCATCTGCGCCTTGACCGAGCCGTCGGTGAACTCCACCAGGGAATGGACGATGCTCTGCGGGTGGATGACCACGCGGATACACCCGTACGGCACACCGTAAAGCCAGTGCGCCTCCATCACCTCCAGCCCCTTGTTTACCAGCGTGGAGGAATCGACGGTGATCTTCGCGCCCATGGACCAGTTCGGGTGACGCAGCGCGTCAGCCGGCGTGATGTCCTTCAGATCCGCCCACTTCCGGCCGCGGAAGGGCCCGCCCGAGGCGGTAAGGATCAGCTCGCGGATGCGGCTCCGGTCCTCGCCCTGCAGGCACTGGAACAGGGCTCCGTGCTCACTGTCGACCGGAAGCAGCCGGATGCCGGCCTTCTCCGCGAGCGGCACGATCAGGTGGCCGGCAGTCACCAGCGTCTCCTTGTTCGCGATCGCGATATCGCGGCCGGCTTCGATCGCGGCCATCGTGGGCCCGAGCCCGATCATCCCCAAAATGGAGACGGATACCAGATCGGCCGGCACCCCGGCGGCAGCTTCGAGCAGGCCCTCCGGCCCGGACACCACGCGGATATCCGTATCCGCCAGCCGTACCTTCAGATCGGCAGCCGCCGCTTCTTCGTATGCGCAGACAAGCCCGGGCCGAAACTCCCGCGCCTGTTTCTCCAGCAGATCGACGGAGGACCGGGCCGCCAGCGCAGTCACCCGGAAGCCTCCCGTTTTCCGGACCACGTCCAGCGTCTGACGCCCGATGGAACCGGTGGAACCGAGGATCGATAGTCTTCTCATAGTCTCTCCCGCAGACCGCAGAAGCGGTCGTTTTTGATTATAATATATGCCCGTCCGCTTTGCAAATCCTCCTGTTCCGGCGGCCCGGAGCAGCTCTTTCTCCCCGGAAATCGCAGGAATGACCGCCGAAGCCCTGACGGGCCGACGATTGGAAACCCGTCTTCGGCAAGGTTTTTGTTTTCTTAAACGAAGCCCCTGAAAGTCTTCGGTTTTTCAAGTGACTTTTTTCGAATTTATGGTAGATTGGATATACCGAGTAAGCTGTACGGCAATAATAACCCGGAGGTACAAAGCTATGTCTTACGTAGATGAGGTTCTGGCACAGGTCAAGGAACGCGATGCCAATGAACCCCTGTTTTTCCAGACCGTCAATGAGGTCCTGAATTCCCTTCGTCCGATGATCGAGAAGAACGAAGAGCATTACCGCAAGGTCGCCCTGCTGGAGCGCCTGGTCGAGCCGGAAAAGATGCACATCTTCCGTGTTCCGTGGATGGATGACAACGGCAACTTCCACGTGAACCGCGGCTACCGCGTCCAGTTCAACAGCGCGATCGGCCCGTACAAGGGAGGCCTTCGTTTCGCGAAGAACGTCAACCTTGACACCATCAAGTTCCTGGCTTTCGAGCAGTGCTTCAAGAACAGCCTGACCACGCTGGCCATCGGCGGCGCCAAGGGCGGCAGCGACTTCGATCCGATCGGCAAGTCCGACAACGAAGTCATGCGTTTCTGCCAGAGCTTCATGACCGAGCTGTACCGCTACATCGGCGCTGACATGGACAGCCCTGCCGGTGACATGGGCGTCGGTGCCCGTGAGATCGGTTTCCTGTACGGCCAGTACAAGCGGATCGTCGGCCAGTTCGAAGCCGGCGCCGTGACGGGCAAAGCCGTTCCTTACGGCGGATCCCTCGGCCGTCCTACCGCCACCGGTTTCGGTGCCACCTACTATGCTGAAGAGCTGCTGAAGTACCTCGGCAAGGATATCAAGGGCGCTACGGTCGCCATCTCCGGCTTCGGCCAGGTCGCCTGGGGCGTTGCCATGAAGATGACCCAGCTGGGCGCCAAGGTCGTAACCATCTCCGGTCCCGACGGCTATGTCTACGATCCCGAAGGCATGAACGACGAGAAGGTCGCTTTCCTGCTTGAGATGCGCGCCACCGATCCGATGCACTGCAAGCCTTATGCCGACAAGTTCGGTGCCCAGTTCATCCCCGGCCAGAAGCCTTGGGGCCGCGTGAAGGCTGACTACTACATGCCTTGCGCGATGCAGAACGACGTCCGCATCGAAGATGCGAAGCGCATCGTCGAAGAAGGCCACAGCAAGGTCCTCATCGAAGTCGCGAATATGCCGACCACTCAGGAAGCCATCGACTACCTGAAGGAGAACGGCTTCATCATCGCTCCGTCCAAGGCCGTCAACGCCGGCGGCGTGGCCGTGTCTGCGATGGAAATGGCCCAGAACGCTGCGAAGTATGCCTGGACCGAGGAAGAGGTCGAGCAGAAGCTGCACGCCATCATGAAGGATATCTTCCGCAGCAGCCTGAATGCCGCCCATAAGTACGGCATGGGCGACGACCTGATTGCCGGTGCCAACCTGGCCGGTGCCGAGAAGATCGTGGTCGCGATGGAAGCCCAGGGTCTGGTGTAAACCGGTATCCCATCGGCGAGACTCCCGGAGAGTTCCAAACTCTCCGGGAGTTTTCTTTTTCCGTCTTCTTTCCTTTCCCCGAACGCCTTCTTGCATATTCCCGTCCCGCGCCTATAATGGAAGCAGCAAAGCAGCCTGGAGGGCGGATCCATGCCTGAGATCACCAAGCAAAACGAACAGTTCGTCATCACCTGCGGGGAGCGGGTGCTGGCGTATATCCTGCCTGCCGAAGGCGCCGCGGATTCCTTTGAGAAACTGGAAGAAGGCGTGTGGATCTGGCGCCGCCGGACGGACGTGCCGGCAGACCACATGCGCATGGAACTTCTCTTCGCCGGCAGGCCGGTCTTTACCATGATCCCCGCCGTCAGCTATAACGGGAACGGACAGGGGAATTTCCCCGAATACGTGGGCGACCGGGACGAGGACGGGACGCCATGGAGCTTCGCGTCCCACCGTACCACCATTCCCGCCTGCACCTATTCGGAAAACGCGTACGGCTCCGTGGCGCTCATGTCTCTTCCGAACGACAACACCGCCTGCTCTCTCTGCGCCGTGGAAGGCGGAGAGCTGCACGCCGTCATCTTCCCGGAAGAAGAAAAGCCCCGCACCCTGCAGCGCCATTTCTGGAATCCGGCTTTCCAGGGGACCATGGAACCCCGCCGGGATTTTACCGCCATCATCCACGCGGCCCCCTCCGACGGGACCCGCTTCCGCTACCACACGCTACTGGACGCCGCCTGGCGCCTGTTCGCCCATCCCGTGAAACCTCCGAAAAGCGCGGAGGAACTGTACCGCCTGAGTATCGCCTTCTCCCGCTACCTGTACCAGAAGGAGCCGGACGGATTTGCCGGGTTCTCCACCGGCGCGGAATGGCACCGAAACGGCTGCGCCTATCAGAAACACCTGCACCGCTATGAACTCGGCTGGGTGGGGCAGAACGCCTCCCTGGCGGCAGCTTTTCTCTACGATCACCTGAAGACCGGCGACCGCGCGCATCTGGAGATGGGCCTGGAGACCGACGACGCCTGGATCCGCTTCGGCACCGTGCGCGAGGGGCTTCTGGCCTCCCGGATAGACCGCGGGCGGGAGCGCTTCATCCTGGACCCGGACACGCCTCCGGATCCCATGGACTGGGGCGAGGATACCCTCGAAGGGCTCTACAACCGCCTCCGCCGCATCCGCGAAGGGAAGCTCCGCCTTCAGCTCGGAAAGGACGGCGGGGTCGCCATCCGGCACGACGCCTGCAATCTGGGCACCGGGGCGGAAGGCTATTTTGAGGCTTACGACCTGCTGAAACGTGCCGGGATCGACAAGCCGGAGTACCTCCGGACCGCCCTGGACGTGTGCGGATTTGCCCTCGCCCATCAATATGAGGACGGTTCCTTCGCGAAGTCCTGGGATGAAGACGGAAACGTGACCGCCAAAAACGGTACGGTCGGCTGCTTCCTCATCCTCCCCCTGCTGACCGCGTACCGAAAGACCGGAGAAGATAAATATCTGGTTTCCGCCCGGCGCGCCTTCGATTTTTATTACGGGGGCCTCATCAGGGACGGCTTTACCACTGCCGGCGCGCTGGATACCTACAGCATCGACAAGGAATCCTCCAGCCCGCTCCTTCGCAGCGCCCTGCGGCTCTATGAGGTCACCGGGGATAAGGCCTTCGTCACCGCCGCCGAGCGGATCGCCTGGTATCTCTGCACCTGGATGATGCATTTTACCGTGAAGTATCCCGCCGACTGCCTGATCTCGCAGCTGGGTTTTGACACCTTCGGCGCCACCTCCGTTTCTACGCCGCATCAGGCGCTCGACCAGTATGCGCTCCGGGACGTGCTCTCCTTCCTGAAACTCTGCGAGATCACGGGCTTTGTTCAGTGGCGGGAGCGCGCCGCCGCCCTGTGGTGCGGCGCCTGTCAGGGCATCTCCGACGGGACGCTCTACATCAACCGCCGGCTCCGGCCCGCCGGATCCCAGGACGAGGCGGTCTTCCACACGCGCTGGGGGCGGCAGGTCTCGCCCGCTTTCGGGCTCTCCCAGTGGCTTCCCGCCTGGCCCTGCGCCTTCCGCCTGGAAGCGCTGCGCTGGCACCCGGACTGGTCCTTCTTTGACGAAGGACTGACCGGGATCCGGGGAAAACTGGATCTTCCGAAAGCCTAGCTTCGTCTTCTTGTTTTTTCCCGCTTCCGGGCTATAATGGAAGCATCAGCCCGCTCCCGCGGCGTAACAGATAGGAGGAGCCATGCAGCCGACCGCCGTCATCGCCGGCACCCCGGTGGACACCCGTATGGGCGCCGAAATACTGAAACGATACGCTCCGGCGACCAGGCCTCTGGCCTTCCCCGTGAGCCCGTCCCCGCAGGAGACGCATCTTCTGCAGATCGCCCCGGAAGCGGAAAAAGAGGCCTGTTTCGACCGCCTGTTTTCCGAAGCGGAAGCGGCCGGCTGCCGGGACTTTTTCCTCTACTGCAATTCGTTAAGCGCCTGCTTCGATTTTGAAGCCCTGGCAAAGCGGCGCGGCGTGCGGATCGTCACCCCGTTCATGGTCTACCGGCGCCTGGCTCTCCGCTACCGATCCCTCGCGGTGATCGCCGCCAATTCCCAGGCGGCCGCCGGCATCGAGAAAGTCCTCTGCCGGGAAAATGCCGCCCTGCGCGTCTGCGGTCTGGGCTATCTGCCCCTCGTCGAGGCGATCGAGGCGGAAATGCCCCCGGAAGACCTCGTACACAGCTTCCGTCTGCCGGAACTCTGCCGCTTTTTCGCAGAGAACGGGGCCGAGGCGCTGATCCTGGGCTGCACGCACTTCCCGTATTTTATGGATGCCCTTTCCCGGGAGACTGCTCTCCCGCTCATCGATCCC